>Ga0364920_10031_pt1 | contig 68229 bp, 51 predicted proteins | sample SorcelJu500001C8_FD_206961 | JGI IMG/M metagenome (GOLD analysis project Ga0364920, IMG submission 206961) | Enriched cells from Trout Bog Lake Hypolimnion, Wisconsin, USA - BchlTB.June20.5000.01.C8 | ecosystem: Environmental > Aquatic > Freshwater > Lake > Hypolimnion/Profundal zone | place: USA...
TCGAAGGGGGAAAGCACATTTTCCTGGGTGGCGAAGAAGCCATTTCCAAGATGACCGTTGGCGAGGGGCTGCAAGTGGGGCTATTCGCTTCGGAGGAAAAATTTCCTGAACTGATCAATCCGGTGCAAATGTCTTTCGACGTCAAGGGCCGATTGTGGGTCGCCTGCTGGACAACCTATCCACACTGGAAACCAACCGAACAGATGAATGACAAGCTGTTGATTCTGGAAGACACGGATGGGGATGGGAAAGCGGACGTGTGCAAGACATTTGCGGGAGACATCCATAACCCGACCGGTTTCGAATTCTGGAACAACGGAGTGCTCGTGGCGCAGGGTCCCGATTTGCTGTTTCTGAAAGATACTGACGGAGACGACAAGTACGACGTGAAAGAGCGAATCGTGCATGGTCTCGACACTGCCGATACGCATCACACGTCCAACAGCTTTGCTCTTGAACCCGGTGGGGCGGTTTATTTCCAGGAAGGGACGTTCCATCATTCTCAAGTCGAAACACCTTGGGGACCACCGCGTCGAGTCGCCAACGGTGCCGTCTTCCGGTACGAGCCTCGTGCTCAAAAGTTTGATGTCTATGTTTCTTTTGGATTCGCGAATCCGCACGGCCACATCTTCGACCGCTGGGCTCAGGATATCGTCTGGGATGGAACGGGTGCTCAACCTTATCACGCGATCCTGTTTTCGGGCGACATCGATTTCCCACACAAACACGCGGCACCCCCTCAAGTCTATAAACAACGGACGCGACCATGTGCCGCAACCGAAGTTCTGTCGAGCAAACATTTCCCTGACGAATACCAGGGAAACCTGCTTGTCCTGAACGTCATCGGCTTTCAGGGAATCCTTCGATACAAGGTCCAGGATCAGGATTCGAGTTTCGGTGCGGTCGAGCAGGACCCGATTCTGTCGTCAACCGATGCTAATTTTCGGCCTGCAGATATTGAAATCGCACCCGATGGTTCAATCTATTTCGTCGATTGGCAAAACCCCATTATCGGCCACATGCAGCACAATCTCCGTGATCCAAGCCGCGACCGGATTCATGGGCGCGTCTATCGAGTTACTCATAAAACGCGGGAACTCAGCAAACCAGCAACGATCGCGGGCGAGCCCGTTGAGAGACTGCTGGACCTGTTGAAGTCATCCGAAGATCGAGTACGTCATCGGACTCGAATCGCCTTGTCGGGATTGGAAACAAAGGACGTGATTCCGGCCGCCAAGAAATGGATCGCCGCTTTGGATAAGTCTGATGCCGAATACGAACACCATCGTCTGGAAGGATTGTGGTTGCATCAGAATCACAATGTGGTTGACGTTGAATTGCTGAAGCAGGTTCTTCGTTCTCCCGACTTCAGAGCTCGATCCGCGGCGACACGCGTTCTTTGCGCTTGGCGAGATCGAATTCCTGAAACACTGGATCTGCTTCAGGCCCAGGTCAATGATGAGCATCCACGAGTTCGCCTGATGGCGATCTGGGCACTGAGTTACTTCGACGGTACTAACGCAAAGAAGGCTTCAGAAATTGTTGTGGAAGCACTGATTCATCCAGAAGACCCGTATATCAAGCATGAATTGTCGGAAACGAACAAGACTCTTGATCGTCGTGTCCAGGCTGCGTCAAAATAGTCGTTTGCTGGCTCATTACCGATTCATGAATGCTTCTCTAGGTGCCATTGGTTTTGCCAGTGGCATCTCGCTTAAATGAGGATCAGGACTCGGCCTTTTAACGCGTTTTGTTATCACTTTTTTCCGTTTTACAAAGTACGAGCGATGTTTTGCCGGTTTTCATTGATGAATTCGCTGCCTCGCCCTTCGTTAATCACGGTCCTCGTCGTTGGATGTCTGATTAACCAAGCATCCGCAGAAGATCCGCCGTCGGTCGTTGGCCCGTTATTAAAACTTTATCGCAGTGGTAAGTTGCCGAAGGAACGACAGCCAGCGGTGATCGAAATGATTTGCGCACGAGGTAACGAACACGACCTGCGCGTCGTGCTCGACAAACTGATCGAACCTGCTGCAATGACGGCAGAATCCCGGCAGAAAGCGATCGCCGGCTTGACCGACGCAGCGGGAACCAGAAAGGTCAAACCGGCTGGAGATTTGTTGGATCTCGCGAAATTACTCAGCGACGATGATCCAAATCTTCGTCTAGGTGCGGTGCAACTGGTGGCCGCTTGTCATGTCATCCAGGCAACGCCGGCGCTCAAGAAGTTGGCACTCGATGAGAACACGGTACAAGACCTGCGCCGCGCTGCGATCAATGGACTCGTTACATTGGGAGGTGACACCGCCCGCGAGACGCTTGCGGAATTGGCTCAGAAGTCTGACTCAACCCAAATTCGACTTCAAGCAGCAGCAGGGTTGGTCGGATTTGACGTAAAAGTTGCCGCAAACCAGTCGGCAAAAATCCTGATGAGCGTAACTCCTCAAGAGGACTTTATTCCGCTGCTTGAATCATTTTTCGATCGCAAGGAGGGTTCTCAAGAACTCGCGGCCAGCTTGAAAACCGTCAAGCTTTCAATTGATGTCGCTAAGCGGTTGTTGCGAACGATGTACGGGATGGGTCGTAGCGATGCAGAATTGTCATCTGTCCTCAGTGACGCAGCAGGGATTGCCGCAGATGCTCATCCACCAAAGCCAGAAGAGGTAGCCGCGTTGGTACAGGAAGTCTCAGAAAAAGGAGACCCATCTCGCGGCGAGCGGATTTTTCGACGTGCCGACCTCAGTTGCATGCGCTGCCACAGCGTCAGTCGAGCGGGTGGTCAGGTCGGTCCTGAACTGAGTGCTGTGGGAGGGACATCGCCTCTTGATTATGTCGCGAACTCAATCCTCAATCCAAATCTCGCCGTGAAGGAACAATATGTCACACGCATGTTTGAACTCAGCGATGGAAAAGTGTTAAGTGGAGTTGTTGTTGACCGGGATGATTCGCGAGTCCGAATCCGTGACGCACTAGGGAAACTGGTCATCATTCCCAAAGCCGATATCGAAGAAGAGACCGCTGGCGTATCGATGATGCCACAAGGATTGACAAAATTTCTGACGCACGACGAATTGCTCGACCTGATTCGTTTCGTGTCGGAACTCGGTAAGCCTGGAGATTACGCCGTTCAAACGACTCCCCGAATTCAGCGATGGCAGTTGCTGGTGAATCCCGCCAAAGAGCTGATCGCAGAAGAAGTGCCACACCTGGAACATCTGCGTCAATATGTGGCGAGTCTCGGTCCAGACTCGTGGTCGTCGAGATATGCTCGGGTGGCTGGCATTCTCCCCCTTGAAGAATTGCGTCAGGGAGACAAGCGAACTGTCGTGATTCTTCGTGGCGAATTCGAGGTCAAAGAGGCGGGTGTCGTGGATGTGCATCTTGAAACGACTGAGCGTTATCAGGCATGGATTGATACGGAACCAGCACCGTCAACGCCTGATTTTGAAGTGACGCTCCAACCGGGACGACACGCTCTCGTCCTGCGAGTCGAAATCTCGAACCGCCCGAATCCCGAATTGCGCGCAGCGATCACTCATCCTGCTGGATCATCCGCCAGGTTCGAAATCATCGGTGGACCGTAAGCCGGGCACTGTTAAATTCCGTCAAAAGACTTATTGATTAACGACAGCGAAAAAGATAGTCGCCAGTTCTTACTGCGAGGCCAGACCGATGTGGACCAGAGTCATCATCGCTGCGGGGTTTGTGCTGTTCGGAATATCGTTGTTACGAGCAGAATCGGATGAAAACCCCATAAACAAGCGTCACGCACGAAATGTGATTTATGTCACATGGGACGGATTCCGCTGGCAGGAGTTCTTTGACGGCGCCCAAAAGGCTTATTTGAGCAAGGATGCCGGGGTCGACAAGATTGACTTGTTGACAGATCAGTACTGGCGGGAATCGACCGAAGAACGCCGCGAAGTATTACTGCCATTTGTCTGGAAGACGATCGCCAGACAAGGTCAAATCTTCGGTGATCAAACGCGTCACGCCCCAGCCCGGATCGAGAACAAACACAAATTCTCCTACCCCGGCTATAACGAAATGTTTGTTGGCTATGCCGATGACGAACGGATTGCCTCTAACAACAAGTTTCCTAACCCGAACGTGACGGTGCTGGAATTTTTGAATCGACGACCGGGGTTTGAGGGCAAGGTCGGTGCCGTGGCGACGTGGGATGTTTTTCCGTCAATTTTGAACGTGGAACGATCGGGAATTTACGTTCACGCGGGGCAAGTGCCAGTTCCAACGAATTTGCCGACGGATCGCGAACGTATGTTGAATGAAATGATTGCCGACGCCGTCATTCTGTGGCACGGCAATCAGATTGACACGATCACGATGCAGTCGGCCCGCGAGTATCTTGTGAAGCAAAGGCCACGTGTTCTTTTTATCGGATTGGGCGAAACGGACGAATGGGGCCACGGTCGACGTTACGACCGCTATCTGCATGCCGCGCATCGCTCAGATGACTACCTCCGTCGGATATGGGAACTGGTTCAGTCGATTCCCGAATACAAAGATCAGACAACGATCCTTTTCGCCCCCGATCACGGGCGGGGTTCAACAATCCGGGATTGGACGGATCACGGAGCCAAGGTCGAAGGGGCCGAATACATCTGGATGGGAATGATCGGGCCAGACACGCCTCCGCTTGGTGTTCGTAGCGACGTTGAAGTCACACTCAGCCAGGTCGCGGCAACTCTGGCAGCGGCAGTCGGCGAAGACTTTTGTGCGAGCAGTCCGAGGTCAGCTAAGCCGCTGCCAGGTGTGCTGCAAAAATGAATCGACGCCTGATCCTGGTGCAGCCTATCCCTCGCAAAAAACAGAATGTTCAACCAGTACCGATTTATGATTGCATTCTTCGTTTGGGACAAAATGGACGAAACCGCACAAAATCGACCAGCAAAAACAATTGCGGTCAGCGCACGAGATTCGTCATTCTGGACTTTCGCCCTTCTCGTAAATGATACCGCTATCGAATGTCAGGGAAGCCACCCTTATGATGGCACAGCGACGATCTGGAGTTGCACGCACGAGGACTTTACCAAAGGCTTACGGCACGCTCATGTTGTCGAGCAATTCTCAAATCAGGCTGTCGACGACGTGCTGACCGAAATTCGGCTTCGATCAGGATTATGACATTTATGTTCCCGTTTTCGACCGGTAAAATCGGACTTTTGCAAGACGGGATTAACTGGAGTCTTGGATCGTTCCGACTCGCGGTGAATGAGAATGCCCCGGCAACTCCACAGAGGAAGCTGCCGGGGCACACGATTTCTTATATCGTCTCTTAATCCAGTTTACTGAGGCAGCTTCCTGCTGTCGTTTTTTCCGTTTTCGTCCTTCAATTCAACCAGACTTGGCAATCAATTCCGGATTGTAACGCTTGCCGAATAGGCCGTTGTGAACGAATTGTCGGTTGCTCTCAAGTAGACAGAATAAGTTCCTGCCTTGGTGAAGACGAAATTACTAAATGTGGCCACACCATTTACGGTCGTCGCCGAGACATTCACCGGGGCAAAGCTACCGCTGGTGATCGTCAAAGACACTGAGGATCCGTCTGCAACAACGTTTCCATTTGAATCTTCAACAGCGAAGGAAATCGGAGCGATTGCCACTCCGACGTTCCCCGACGTGGGTAGCGTCGAGACCAGCACCAGTTTTGCTGGAGTTCCTGGGTTAATGACAATACTACCAGTAACCGGGGTTGATGGCGAAGTAATATCACTATCGCTCAGCGTGTAGTTGTACGTACCTGACTTGTTGATTTTCAGGTTCGCAAACGTTGCCAGACCACCCGATACCGTTGCAGTGGCCGTTGAAAGATTCGTACTGAATGTTCCACTGGCCAAAGTCAAAAGGAGCGGTGACGATGCCGTTGTCACAAGGTTTCCAAAAGCATCTTCAATAGCCATGGTGACTGAAGGAAGAACCGTACCTGCAACACCGGTTGCGGGAGGTGCATTTCGAGCAACCAACAATGCTGGAGCTGCAGGGCTAACAACGATATTCCCCGAGACAACCTGAGTCAGCCCGCTGTCCGTCGCGGTCAATTTATGAGTTCCTGCGGTGTTGATGGCCGCGCCACCAAACGTTGCCAACCCATTTGACACCGTTGCTGTAATTCTATTTGTTCCATTCGAGAACATTCCGCTGTTCAACGTCAAAGTGACGGTCGAACCGTCAGCTGCAACCGTATTTCCTGCAGCGTCCTTAACCGCGACAACGATGTTCGAAAGTGGACTTCCCGCAGTCGCCGTCGATTGAGGAGATGTCTGGAATACTAGTTTCGTTGCCGGCTGAGTAATCGTGATATTACCAGATGTCGCTTGCGTCAAACCAGAAGCAGACGCCGTCACATGGTAAACACCATCGGTTGCGGAAATGGCCAATCCATTAAACGTTGCAACTCCCGCATTCGCGTTGACGCTGATTGTATTGGTTCCCGTGCTGACGAACGTTGCACCACCACTGACCGTGAGCGTCACCGACGATGAATTCCCGGTGACAATATGACCATATTGGTCTTCCACCGAGACGCTGACCACGGGACTCAACGTCACTGAGGAAACTCCTGCCGACGGAACCGTTGCGAAGACGACTGCGGCTGCGGGAGCCGCCGTGACATCAATGGTAAACTGCCTGGTCAAGGAGTTGCCGTATTCGTCGGTGGTCTGAACCAGGATCGAATAACTGCTTTGATTGTAATAGTTCGGTGCCGAATTAATCGTCAGCGTGTTACCCGTGATCGTGAAGGCGGCGTTGTCCGTACTGCCGACTCCCGAAACCAGACTGTATGAGTAAGGAGTTCCCGTCCCCGAATTTTCGGTTGAGGAGAACGTCCCGATCACAGTTCCTGAAGAACTATGGTCTAGGACTGTGCTATTGGACAAGCTCAGACTTGCCGGAGTGGAATCGACACTGGCAGAGCTGGAGACGGTTTGCGTAGGGGTAAAGGCAACGCCCGTAAATTCCGACGCACCAGAATTGGTCGCCAGCGTTGTAAAGCCTGCATTAGCACCGGTGTCAGTGACTTCGATCAAACTTCCACCCGGATTTGGCTGGCCTCCAGTTCCGAATCCTGTCACTCCGAAGAGCTGCACTTGACCATTAACGATGCGTCCGGTCAGTTCCCGTACGCCACCCACCTTACTGGCGTCTGCAGATCCCGCCGGATTATTAGGATCGAAGCTGTTAGTTGCCGTAATGTTGCCACTCGAATCAACGTTGTAAGCACTGTTCAGGAACGAACCCGTGCTGTTGATGTAGTAACTGAACTGCCAGCCCGAATTCGTGTGGTCATAACGGGCAATTCCCATTTCCGCGTCGGCGACATAGGCAACGTTGACGCCATTGACGGTCGGATTTCCGTTATTGAGATCGGCCAGGTAGAACCCGAAGGGGCTCATTGGTTTATTACTTGCCGTGACATCCAGCGGGTTGGATTGCGGAACCTCGATGAACAGGGTCTGGGACTGTCCGGCCGTTGTCGGCAGACCGTTACCAATCTGATAGATCCCCGCTGGAGCGCCGGAGGAAACGGAGCGGACGCCTTCGTACAACTGCCCGTTGAAGATTTCAACGGTGTTGATATTCGACGCACCGGGTGACCCGGTGAGGGTTGTTGAAGTGTTGTCACCCAATTGCGTGTAGTGGACGTAATCATTAACTGGTACGAATCCCGATGAATGGCCCACCGTCCAGAAATTCGTTCCGTCCGTACTGGCGACTCCACGGAAATTGTCGCCACTGTAGGCGTCTGTCAGGTCGGTCGTGGTGTTGATCACACCCGAACCGCTGATCGTGCCGATCACGCGATTGATCACCGAGGCAGGAGAGAATGTTTGCTGCGGAGACCAGGCACTGACCGTATCGTTGTAGCCACCCGTTACCAGATACAGACCATTGGTGGAGAGTGACAACTCTCCTTCGGACACAGAGTAACTGCTGTTGGTCAGCGCCTGGTTACCGGACCCCGAGAAATTGGCTACGGTCGGCAGGCTGAATGTGTACAACGATGTGGCTTGATTGGCGTTGCCAATGGCGAATTGATCAATAAAACCCGCGGATGGCGAGTCAGTGAGCCCATTCAAGTCAATCGTCTCGTCGCCAACGATATTCAAGTGCGTCGGGTCACTCGAATCAATACGCTCGACTGAAACGGTCAGCGGCGTGACCGAAACGGATAGCGAATAGGGGCCTGTCTGCGAGTAAGTATGAGAACCAACCACACTGAAGACGCCTGAGTTGTAGCTGATGTTCACACTACTACCCGTATCCACCGAACTGTTGTCGCCCCAATTAATGCTGGCGGAGAACTGGCTTTCCAGATTGCTGAGGTTCGATGTTCCCAGTGCGGCCACCAGACCAGGATCGGTAAAGGTGGCAACCGTCACGTTGGTGAGAGGAACGCCGGCAAGAGCATTGATTGCATTTCCGCCTGACACGACGAGCGCTGCATTGGCAACACGGGCGACGGGATTGACAGCGGCACTGTTATTGTTAGCGTCCGTCACAACGACATTCAGTACATCTGGTGATACGGTTGTTGTCGTCGAAGCATATGTGTTCGTTCCCGAAACCGTATAGATACTGAGAGTCACCGTGTTCCCGTTGATATCGGTCACGTTTTTATTGCCGGTGAAAGTGACAACACCAGCAGAACTGTGCCCGTCACCCCAATTGATCGTGGCCGAGAATGTTCCGGGATTGGCAATTGCTGCGTCAGAAAACGTCGCGACAACTCCTGTAAATGGCGTATTCACAACGGGGCTGACGTCGACACCCGTGATCTCAAACGGCGAACTGATGGTTGTTGCGAACGCATTTATGGATGACTGATTGTTGTTGGATTCCGGAATGTTGTCGCTCGAACTGATCACGGCAGCACCGGCACGTACTGTCGCGGTGTTGGTGTCGACCACTCCGTTAGTCACCAGTTGAGCCGTGGTATCTTCAACAGTCACGGTCAGTGTTTTGCTGGCACCCGCAGCAATTGATCCACCCGAGAAGGTGACCACGCCGCCAGATTCGCTTACGGTAAAACCTGGTGCCGAAGCGGTCTCATAAGTCAGGCCCGCGTCGTCCGTCGGAAGTGTGAACTGTATGGTAACGTCGCCATTGGCATTGGCCGTCCCCTGATTAGATGCCGTCAACGTATAGTTGACGGTTTGATTGGTGTATGCGGCCGACGGGCCGCTGATACTGACCGTCAAGTCAGCCTCGTTGGTGACCTGAGTGCTGACGGCTGACGTATTGAAGTTATCAATATATTCGTTACCCTCTGCGATGGATTTGCCCGAGTCAATTACGGCGGACCCGACAGCAGCACTGTATGTCGCAGCGGTGTCGGCTTCGACGGTAATCGTCAGCGTGTCCGAAGCACCGGCGTTAAGTGACAGACCTGTGAAGCTCACAACACCGTTCGACTGGCTGACCGTGACACCATTTGGCGCCGAAGCTGAGACATACGTCAGACCGGCTGGCAACGTAAATTGAACAGGGACTCCGGAAGCATTCGCAGGTCCCGAGTTCGTTGCGGTCAGAGTGTAGTTGAAGTTGGCGCCAACCGCAGCCGATGAGGGAGCCGATGCCGTAACCGTGAAGTTTGGCAAGCTGGTTGGTGCGAACGCGATCCCCTTCAGACTGTTTGTTCCAGTCGCGGTATAAACAGTGACTGGAGCGGTTGCCACGTTAAGGTTCGCGTTCCAACCCGCAGAATCGGTAAGTTCGACCACGCTATTGTCGGCTGCCTGTGCTGTTGTCACAACGTACAAAGCAGCGCCGCCACTTCCATTATTCGTAGCGATCATCGATGTGGCACCAGCCGCAATCGTATACGGAGTTCCGTTAGCAACCCAACTTCCGCTGACGAGCGAATACTTGTTAATCGTCGCGTTACCAGTGTTTTGATCCAGTGTGTACAAGACATCGAAGGTGTTGCCGTTGGTGCCTGACTGGATCAGGTAGAAATCTTGAATACTTGCATCACCAGGCAGCCCAGGGAGCCCGCTCAGAGTGACCGCTGTCGGGCTGGACAACGTTGAAACACCAGCGGTTGCTTTCGTTGACGCCACGTATGCGGTACCACCAAACGCCCTGGTGACCAGAATGTTTGTTGTCAGACTTGGACCCGCCGGACCAGATAGGTTGTTTTCATTGTTGGTATACAAACCGTCTTTATCAGTGATGTACCAGGTTGAATTGTCGATGGTCGTTGCGGAACGTGTTTGTTCGGTCGTTGTCGACGTGGCTACTGTGTCCGTGTAAGTCGTCGCGAGATTGAAGATCCCACTGGAATTCAATGTCCCCACGGCGCGGGAACCAACAGCAGTGTCAGTACCCAAGTCTGCACCGCCAAAACTCGTTATGTTGTAGGCAGCGAACGCCAGCAGCGACCCATCGTTCGAGTCAGACAGGAAACTGCTCGTCCCTGAGTCACTGAAGCTCATTGAACTGATGGGGATCGACTGAACTGGGGTCGCCTGGGTCGTGGTAGGATTCAAATACAGCACAGCGCCCGTTGTGTTCGTCGAACCAGCGACAGCGAGGTCCATTACGGCGAGATTGCCCGAAGAAGTCGGAGGCACAACGATCGAAATATTGAGCGATTGACCGGAAAGTGAACCGCCGTTCGTTGATTCAGAAACGGAAAACGCGATGTTGTCTGTCGCACTTGCCGAACCCGAACTTGTGTAAGTGATCAACCCGCTGTTGAGATCCGCTTGTGTGAAGGTGCCGTTTTGTGCCAGGACGACACCGTTCTTCCGGATCGTCCCATCGGCGGCGGGAGGGTTTCCGGTCAATGTGTACTGGATATTCGCCGCACTGACACCAGATTCGCTGGCTGTCAGTGTTGCTGATGAAATCGTCACGTTACTACCCGCAAACACACCCAGCGGAGCGGTCGATACCGAAATCGGATTGACGTTGACCGTGTACGTGGCAGTGGCAGTATTCCCATAACTGTTTTGCACCGTGACGGTGATGACAGCCGATCCCGTCTGATTCGCTGCCGGGGTGAATCCGAGGGTGGCAGTACCGGCGCCACTGGAATAGTTGGTAACCGAGGGACCAGCAGCGAAGAGCGACGGGTTAGTGCTGGTTGCGGTAAAGGTCAAGGTGCTGGCATTGCTGTCGCTTTCGCCGTCATTGATGCCAGTCAAGTTCACGCTATCGCTGACGTGGTTTTCACCAATCGTGATGGTGGAATTGGGATTTTGGATCGCTGGAGTTTGGACAGCGGTCGTAAAGGTTCCAACTGATGTGTAGGAAGTCCCGACACTATTTGTCGCATACGCTGTGTAATAGTAAGTGGTGCCCGATTGCAGTCCAGTGACGTTGATTGCGAATGGAGAATTGATCGGTGCGCTTCCGGTTCCTACCTGATTGGTGCAGTCGGAACCTCCGATCGTGGGGCTGTGTTTTGTTGAAGAATAGACGACACCGTAGGCGGAAACATTCTGGCCACCCGAACTGGTAATCTTTCCACCGATTGTGACTGTTGTTGCACCGATCGAAGAACTCGCGGGGGTTGAAATGGCCGGCGCTGTTGCGGGCGTCGAAGCAACCGGGGCGAAAGCGATTCCTTTCAGTGTCGCAGATGTTGGATTGGCCGTATACAACGTTGTCGAATTCGCACCGTTAACGGCAATTGTAGCGTTGTACGCTGCGGTATCGGTGTACTCGACGACAGCGTTGCCAGTCGCTTGAGCCGTCGTGACAACGAACAGATTCACACCTCCGTTGCCATTAGGCTCGGCGATCATTGATGTGGCACTGATTGCTGTGCCAGTGGAATTCTTCAGCGTGTACGATCCTTCCGACGTCCAGGTCGAACCGTTCAGATAGTACTTATTGATGGACGCTGCTGAAGACGAAGTTTGGTCCAACGTGTAAAGCTGGTCGTACGTTGAGCCATTTTGGCCGGACTGAACGAGGTAGAAATCCTGAATCTTGCTATCGGCCGAACTTCCGGTTGGTAACCCGGGCAATGCGGTCAGCGAACTAGCAGTTGGGCTCGACAGCGTTGAAACGGCGGAGACACCAGTCGTCTGTGACGTGGTACTGACGTAGACCGTGCCGCCAAAACTTCGGTCGTTGAGAATGTTCGTCGAGAGCGTAGATGACGTCGCGCTGTTCGTATACAAGCCGCCCTTATCGGTGATGTACCAGTGATTGTTATCAGTGCTTGTCGCCGACCGGGTCTGATTGCCGCTGACCCCCGTGTAAGTCGTCTGCAGGGTGAAATTCACGTTCGAATCAAGGGTTGCAACCGCTCTGTCATTCAGCGTTGATGTGCTCGCGAGGTTGGACGATGAACTATCGGTCGTGTTATAACCCGATAGAACGAGAAGAGATCCATCGTTCGAATTGGACAGGAAACTGCTTGTCCCGGAATCACTGAACCGCAATGCGTTCGACCCGGACGCACCAATTCCGATGCTAATAACAGCAGACTGATTGGCTCCAGTTGGCGCCAGTTCGATGACTGTACCACTCGCGTTGTTCGTAGCGGCGGAAAGCTGTAGCACAGCGATATCACCCGCCGTGAACGGCTGAGAGGACAGCATGGCGCGACTTTCCAGCACTTCGCATCTAGCGGTCAAGAAAGCGGAATCGTTTCGACGATGACGACGCTTCGCCAACGGCGACTGATGTTGGTACTTGAGAATTCCACGAACCCAGTTTGCTAACCTGTTACGCCTGAAAATCCATTTCGACATCAACATTGCGAAGCTCTTTCCGAACAGAAGTACATGAAAGACGTCCCGAGAACCGGGAATCGTCAACAGATTCTTAAGACCACAAATGGATAGTGTGTTTGAAGGGGCGAACGTTAATGACGTTGTGTTAAGAAGCGATGAATGACATCCAAATTTATTGCGAAGATTACTTCGCCAATAGGTGCCATCGTGAGTGGGAAACTTACTTTTGTTGCAGAGCAAAAACTCCGCAACACATTTAACAAAAAAAAGTTACGCAACATGTACAGTTGCAGATCGATTTCAAGCAGGCGATTCTCAAAACTTCGATTTTGAGTGCCGTGTTGGCGAACGATTTTTATCAAGAGATTGATTTTTATCGACGTTTTCGGTTTCGCCAAAATAACGCATTTTTAAACACTCCCAGAACTCATCTGGAAGAGTTTGGAAAATGAGTTTTTATCATCGAAAAAGGCCGCGAAAATGATTCGAAAAATCAAATTTGGTTGCCAAACTTATGCTGGATACCATATTGGTACTCATCGGGCACACCTGAATAATCTGTCAAAAATTGACAACTGGGACGATAGCGTTGCAGGCCAGCCCCAGCTTCGTTAAACTTCTCGGTCCTCGCGTGCGCCTTCTTTGTGGGTAAGGCTGTCACATTGAACCGGCGACGGGTCAGAAATTATCATCAAGGTACGTGTTTTCATGTCGAAGGAAGCGAAGCTAGTCGTCAAGACGCGAACAGAAAAAGAACAAGGTTCTGCAGCATGTCGACGATTGCGTTGGAGCGGTCAGGTTCCCGGAAATATTTATGGGCATAACGCACCCCCGGTCTCTGTCGTCATTGACTCCGACGCTTTAACACCTGTTCTCATGTCTGGTGCAAAGGTTGTTGACGTCGAAGTGGACGGCAAGCTCGATAAAGCGGTTGTTCGCGAAATCCAGTGGGATACGTTCGGCCGACGAATTAATCATTTTGACCTGTTGCGGGTCGACCCAAACGAACGAGTGAACATTATCGTTCCGCTGGAACTCAAGGGTACGGCCCCAGGCGTGCTCATGGGTGGAGTGCTGGAACACGTGATGCACTCAATCACGATCGATTGTCTCGCTTACCAGATTCCCGACACGATTCACGTTCGAATCGGATCACTGGAACTCGGCAAAGCAATTCACGTTTCGGATTTGGTTCTGCCCGAAGGTTCGCATGCTCATGCGGCGGCAGATGCAATCGTCGTCCACATCGTGCAGGCCAAGGTTCAGGAAGAAGTTCCTGCCGGAGCAGGACCAATTGAACCAGAAATGATTGGCAAGAAACCAGCGGCTGACGCTGCTGATGCCAAAGATGATAAAAAGGATGTAAAGAAGAAATAGGCTTCGGCTGGTGCATGATATGCCATTTTGGACGGGGTTTTACGAAACTTGATTCCTGCACAGGACAGTTCGGAATGCAGTCATGAAACTGGTCGTCGGGCTGGGTAACCCGGGATCAAACTATGAAGGAACCCGGCATAATATTGGCTTTGATGTGATTTCAGAGCTGGCTTTACGATGGAAGGCCTCTCGGCCAAAGCTTCGCTTCGAAGCAAATTTGTCCGAGGCCAATTATCAGGGTGAAAAGGTGCTGCTCGCGGCACCGCAGACGTTTATGAATTTAAGTGGACGCAGTGTCCAGCAAATCGTTAAGTTTTATCAGATTGCTCTGAGCGATGTGTTGGTTATCTGCGATGATATGAACCTGAAGCTCGGACAATTGAGATTGCGGGCGTCGGGTTCTGCTGGTGGCCAGAAGGGATTATTAAGTATTTTGCAGGTTAGCGGAACGGAAACGGTTCCGAGACTTCGAATTGGCGTGGGACGTCCACCAGAAAAAATGGATGCTGTCGCGTTTGTTCTTGCAAAATTTCGAAAGGATGAACTGGCAGACGTGGATTCGTCGGTCAGGGGTGCAGCGACAGGAGTCGAAATTTGGATTCGGGATGGGATTTCTGCGGCGATGAACGTTGTGAATCTTTCCCCATCCGATTCTGGTGAAAGTCCTGCCGGGAAAAATGCTTAAGATTTAGATTTTTAAAAATCCAATACGGGGCGAACGCGGGTTTCATCCCGACAGTGAACGATTTCAGCCGGATGCGATCGAAGATTTGGGAGAGAATTTTGACCGAGTACATGTACGAAGGAATGTTCCTGGTAGACAGCAATCGATATGCTGCCGATCCTGAGGGAGCCCAAAAAGCGGTGCTCGGGATGTTGGAACGCGTTGGGGCTAAAGTGGTTGCCTCACGCCCATGGCAAGAAGGCAAGCTCTGTTATCCGATTGAAGGTCAACGCAAGGGATTGTATTACCTTGCCTGCTTTACAATGGACGGGGGCAGCATGATCGAATTGAATCGATTGTCCAAATTGAATGAAACCGTGCTGCGGCAACTGGTGATTCGTCATCCAAAAGTCATTTTCGACGCGATGGTAGATGCACTAACACAACATGACGGAGCAATCCATAGTCCAGAACAGAAGGCGGATCGCGAAGCACGCGGGGACCGACCAATCGAAGACGTTCTTGAAGAAACACGATAATCGATCGCGTCCAACTGAGGGAATCGACAAATGGCCAGTTTCAACAAAGTGATTCTCGTAGGCAATTTGACCCGAGACCCACAAGTGAAATACACGACGGGTGGCACAGCGGTGACCGAAATCGGTTTGGCCGTTAACCGTCGATGGCTCGACAAGCAGTCGAATCAGTGGAAGGACGAGACGACTTTCGTAGATATTACGTTATGGGGCAGGACTGCTGAAATCGCCGGAGAATATCTGGCGAAGGGGCGTTCGGTGCTGATCGAAGGGCGACTGCAGCTTGATACGTGGGATGATCGCGAATCGGGTCAAAAACGAAGCAAACTGCGAGTTGTCGGCGAAAACATGACGATGTTGGGGGGTAAAGGAGACAATCCTGGCGGTGGAGGGGGTGCTCCAGGGCGCCCACAGTCAGCGGGTTCGTCCCGAAACGCTCCCACCGAACCAGAACATGACCACGGCGATTCCGGAGCGGGGTATTCTCCCAGCTTCGACGATCATGCCGCTGGTCCGCAAGGTGATGAAGTACCGTTTTAATTTGAATTGAAACCAGTTAGTTATCGCGACGGAATTTAAATCATGGCTCGTAGTACACATTCAGCATCTGGACGTCCTCGGATTTCTCGACAGGTCGAGTTATTGCTCGCTGCCGATGTCGAACACCTTGGAAACACCGGTGATATTGTTCGTGTTAAACCCGGATACGCTCGCAATTATTTGATGCCGAATGGCTTGGCCACGGTTGCTACCGAAGTCAACAAGCGAATGGTCAAACGTCATCAGGAAAATCTGGTTGAACTCCAGAAGCAGAAGATGATCGCTTTGCAGAAAAAGGCCGACGCAATCGGCAAGTACAGCGTGACTCTGGAAGCCAATGCGAACGAAGAAGGTCACCTGTACGGTTCGATTATGGGTCCAGACATCAGCAAGGCACTGGTTACGGCTGGATATCAGGTTGATGCCGATCACGTCAAACTGGACGGGCCGATCAAAGAACTGGGGATGTACACCGTGAAGATTCAGCTTCACTCAGATGTCAAAACCGAAATCAAAGTTTGGGTGGTCCCCGCAGCGAAAAAGTAAATCTGACTGGCACTGCCTTGTTGGAACAAAATTAAAAGCGACGCTTCCGGTCACCGGAAGCGTCGCTTTACTCTTTTAGCCGCAGAGCCGCGACCAAAAAAAGACAGGGGCGGTTTCCGCTCCTGGAAAAGTCTATGGAAACAATCTCCAAGCCCGACTCGGAGCAACCGAACAAAGAATGCTAGCCCGGATTATTCGCTAGCCCGACGCGCAAGCGAGGGATCTTCTTATCATTGAAGGCAAGATCCCTCGCTTGCGCGTCGGGCTAACGTTACAGGGTGTTTTTTGCGGGGATGGTTTAACTCTCGATTAACAAATATCTTGTGTCGAATTGCAGAAAATGCATGAATAATCCGGGCTAGCCGACGATAGCCTTACGAACTTGTACGTATGTGAGATTCTTCACTCGGCCGGCGCTTTGCGGCTTCAATTAAGAGCACTTGGTACCCAGCAACCCAAACATCGCGTCTAAGGCAGTTTCATCAGGTCACGATCGGGCAATCAGTTGCCGATTTCGTCTGCGACATAGTATTCGTAGAAGAAATGCCCAATTTCATCGCTGAGACGAGTCAGGTATTCACCCTTGAACGTCGTGTATGTCTTGTCTCCTGAACTCACTGGTTGGTGAGTCGGATATTTTGACGTCTTTTCCTGGCTGAAGATCTTTTCCGCATGGTTGTCTTCATCCATTTTCCAGACGCTGACAATACTTTCCGCTCGCCCACGGTAGAGGTTCGGACTTCCTTCTTCATACAGAGTGAACTCATTGAGATCGATGTAGATCACGTACGTTACTTTGAAGTAGGCACCGATTTCCTCGGGTTTGTCCCAATCCTTGTTTTCTTCTAACCAACCTTTGACCAGATCGGGGGGCACAACCTTGATTTTATGAGCATGAAGCTGGAAAGAGACATACTGAGCCAACTCGTGATCGATGCTTTCAAAACTATGTTTGATTTCGTCGGGCGCAAAACAAACAACAACGACGCGAACCTCCGGGTCCGTCATCGACTCTTTGGTCTCTTCATCAAATTTTGGCTCAACGGAAGGAGGACCACCGAGCAGGTAGCCGAAAATGACAAGATAGTTACACCCACTTGCGGCACAGCAAAGCAGCAGCATGGCCAGCAGCATCGACAATCGAATTGGAAACGCGCGCATCGTGTTGCCTTTGGATATTTAGAAGCTTTTTCCGGGCCGGTGGTTATAAAATCGCTCTGCCAACAGATCGCAGAGGCGGGCCACGTATTCCTTGTGAAAGACGATGGCTGATCGTCCAGTTTCCGATACCGGTTGATGTTCAGGATATGTCATGGCGAATTCTCGCGTATACGCCATCATGGCTCGGCGCTGACCACTGAAGTCCTCGATCCTTGCGACTCGAATAAACCCGCTGGTCTGGCCGCGTAGTAGATTTTGGCTATTGGGCTCTCGAAGGGTGAATGTCTGAATTTCAATCCAGGCGATGTAGTCGGTTTCAAAGTCCTGAGCGAGTTGTTGTAAGTCGGGTACCGACGAGTCGCGGCTTTCAAGCCAATCCGCCACTCGATTGGGATTGATGATTTTTACGCCGTTCAGCTTCATTCGGTGAGTAACTCCGTCGATCAAGTCGAGTCTCAACGACGAATTATCCGCATCTACGGACTCGGGAGTCGAACAGACAACAAGGACGGTCTTGTCACCCTTACACAGATCAACCTTTGTCAGTTTCGTGAATTCTGAATCGATCTTTGGATCGCCAAACAGAACTTTTCCACCACCCAGAAGAATCTTCGAGCATCCTGTTGTCGAAACCATCGCGACGCAACAGGCGATGCCACTCAGTTTTCTCAGGGCATCTCGGCGAGAGTTGTCGATCGAATCATAATCTATCATTGAGGCGATCCTTCGCCGAGTGGCTGTAAGCATTTGTCGTACAGGCTTCCATTCCTGCACGCAGATTCTATTTCAGTGGCTGGAAGCCCCTGCTAAGTCTTTTGGATTAAATCACGGTAACCAATCGAGCAACCCACAACAGGATTGTGAGTGTTGCCAGGCAGATCGACATGATTCCTGCGACCGAGACAGGATCTGAAACCATCCACAATCGACCACGCAGGGCACTCCATAAACACCAGGGAATTAACATAGCACAAACTGTCGCAAGCAAAGTTGCCGCCACATTTGCACGGGCTGATTTGACAAATTGACCTCGAACAAAATGGGAAAAACTGGTTGTCATTCCGCAACCGGGACAGTGACGGCCAAACAGTAATTGAAAAGTACACGGAGGCAGCCCCAATTGCTGGTGAGTCCCATATCCGCGGGGATCGGGGTTAAGCAAAAAGGCGATGCCGAAACCGACAATCAGAAATACCGCAATTCCGAGCAAAGCTGCTCGGCCGCCATTTCCGACCGGTGTTTCAACAGGCTGCCGAATATCTGACATGAGTTTCAAAACAGGGAGGAGCGGGTAATAGTCTCTAAAAAAATCTGCGGCAATAGCGATTTTTGATGTTTGAGTCGGTTTTTGTACCCTGTCCAGCGAACTTCAATCGACTCCGGCAAGAATTGCGTTTTCATGCTTCGTCAGTCCGATAGAACCACGCGGCTGTGAATTGTTCCAGAGCGAAGACCACAACCAGTAACCCAACTACAAAACCATACATTTCCTGACCCAGTCGATTGGTCATGATGTTTCGCTCAAGGCTTCGAGGATCACGATTAACGGTATATCGCCCTTCCCCCAACAGAGAATCAAGGTCTCGCGGTTCCAGACGCCGTAGATCGCTTTCGCTTGCCGGAAGATTCAAACTGAAGCCGCCATGGTAATCCACCTCACCCGCAGCGGAATCGACCTGATACGAGCCAATCGATGTGAGATCGTTCAGCCGAAGATTTTTGGCATCTGAGGGAATTTCTTGAGTCCGCTGTTTAAAGTCGGGCATGCGAAGGACGATTTTTCGTAGTTTCTGGTCACGGTCGAGTGGCAACGTCACTTCGTCTCCAACGAAGAAGTTACTTCGAATTGACGACTGCTGCGACAGATACTGGGTCAGTTGATCGGCAAACACGAACGAGAGCGCGGAACCGACCAGGTCGTTCCACTTTTCATTATTAACAGAAGTTGTCATCAGCATCACTCGCCCACGACCAACTCGTCGTTCAATCAATGCCGGAATTGCTTGTATACCATCAAACTTCGCTACTGTCACCGCTGGTTCGGAAGGCTCAACTTTCCAAAATCCGTGAACTTCCATCGCACCAAGTTCTGCTAAAACTCCCGAATTTTCTAACCGCTTGAGCAACAAATGTTGCGAGTTTCGCAGGTCCATCGACTGCGGTTTGGTGTTCATCACCGATGCCTTCAGCTCCGCAGGTAAAAGACGTTGAGCCCCCTTCCTGTTGTAGGAAACGGGGTCGATCTGATCTCGGCCTGCTTTCGTGCTGAGTACCGAACTGGCAGCTCCCAGGAATACGCCAAGCCCCCCCCCTGCTTCAACATAGTCATGCAATCGGGTCCATGTCGTCTCGTCGGGGGCGTTTAAATTGATCAGAAACACGACATCGAATCGTTTGAGATCGGCATCGCGCAATTGGCTGGCTGGCTGGAATTTCGATTGAAAGTCCGTGATCCTCGCCGACGAGACATAGTCGATGGCAGACTGCCAGTAAAAGGCCACTGACGCATTTTCCGCAACGATCAGCACTTTCAGCTGGGGCAAGGTCCTGACCGTAAAATACCCCACATCATCAATCGCCAGTGGATCGGATCCTACGATCCGAAATTCCCCTTGTTGAAGCGGACCTTCGACCTGTGGTATTTCAAACGCGAGCTGACGCTCAACCCCACTGTCGATTGCGACGGATTCCTGACCACGTTTCACCAGCTTGCCATCCCGCCCGCTGAGGAAAAACTCAACGGTCTGCTCAGATTTGACATGCCCCACAGTGGAAAGCCCGACATTCAATTTTAGCGTCCCACCGGACGGGACCGATTCCGACGACAATTTCACACTGGAAATACCCACATTTGTGGGTGCCGTTTCACCGACATCAATCAAGTAAACCGAGACGACTTTCTGTTGAGCCAATTCATCCCGCAAAACACTTGAAGTTTCGTCTCGCCAAGCGGTCCGCGTCAGATCAGTAAAGAGATAAATTTCACGCAGATACTGATCCTGTCGTTTTTCTTCGGGAACTGACACCTGTTCGGAAGTGACTCGTTGTCGATCTTTCTCTTGTGCCAGAAGTGCCGTCCGCAATCGATCGTTCAGCGAAAGCCCACTCGCCTTGATTTCAACAGCATCAATCCGACTTCGTGCGGCTTGCAAATCTAACGAAAATGGCGGGGACGAAGTTTCATGCGAGCTTGTCACTGCGACTCTGCTTCCCGCAGACAAACGGCTGAGATGATCGCGAGCAATCTGCTGTGCCGACTGTAGACGAGTTTGATTTCCCTGCCGGTAACTCATGCTCGGGCTGTTATCAAACAGGAAGACAGCCGCCACGGGAAGATTATCTGCCACTTTTGGCGCAGGGTCTTTCATTTCGGCGTACACGCGCCGGGCGTAAGGCCAACCGACACTCAAAAGCAAAATCAGCGGCACGGCGGCACCGATGGTACCGCGAAGCATCGTCCGTCGCGTCAACAATTGGTTTCGCGGCCAATTCAGTCGCTTCCACCACTGCATGACCCCGAAATAACTGCCGAGCCCCAGTCCAATCACCGAGAGCAAGGTGATCCATTCGCACCAGATAAGAGAATAATTTGCGGCGGGCAATGAAGGCCGAGTCAATCCGAAGGCGATGAGTGCGATGACGAGCATTCGCAAAAGAAGCAGCCACAGATGCCGCAGTTGCATTCGACGGACGTTCTGCCGACGACTCTGCTTGATCAGCCGAAGTGCGGGGAAAATCAACCGTTTCGGTTTGGCCCGCAGCAATAAATGCAGCAAGACGGGGATGGCAGCGAACCCTAGCCCAAACAACAACGCGGGATGCAGCAACGACATAAGTTAAGAATCACGCGAAGAGGTTGTCAGTTTTTGTAGTGGAGGCTTCCAGCCTCCACACTTTTTACTTCTGCGGATGGAAGCCGCAACTTCGGCTTGTGGCCCAACGTTTTCAATTTACACAAACAGACAACCCCGGACGAGGAAAACAATCAAAACAATCATACAACATCAGTGTATGCAGAGAGTGCCGGAATTTCACTCAGGACGATGAACCGAAGCAGCACGGATGACTTTTTCAAACTGGCACAGTTTTGGAGTCTTTGACAAAACCGTCCGATCGAAGGCAGCGTATTCCGTTTCTCACGAATGTCCGAGATTTCAGCTCACAGCAAATTGAAGTCAATCAACCCTTAAACGATACTGTACTGCAACTGAAAACCTATTCGAATAAGCCAGATCCGATGTACTTGTGCGGAATCACTAAAATGCCTGGGAATCGACTACTCGAATTCGTATTCATCGTAACCTTCTGCGTGATCGAAGCTGGGCCTGACCATGTTGTCAGAGCTGCGGAACCAACGGTGATCACCAACACCATCAATATGAAGCTCGTTGAGATTCCCGCCGGTGAATTTCAAATGGGGGCTGACGAAGGCGCAGCATCGTTGATGAAAACGTTTCCCAATTGTGATCGTTCGTGGCTGAATGCCGAAGCCCCCCGTCACAAAGTCCGAATTACGAATTCGTTTTATATGGGGCAATACGAAGTCACGTTAAATCAGTTCCTCAAATTCTATCACGACGCGAAATACAAGATCGAAGCGGAGGTCGACGGCAAACCCAGTTGGGGCTACGACAAGGACGGTACTGTTGTGGAATCGATTCGATTCCGCCCATGGGATCCGATTGCCTGGAAGATTGAAATGAACCATCCAGTCATCTATGTCACGTGGAATGATGCAGTGGCGTTTTGTGAGTGGTTGAGCAAGAAGGAAGGGCTGATTTACAGGCTTCCCACAGAAGCGGAGTGGGAATATGCCTGCCGAGCGGGAAGCGCGCAACGTTATTCGTTCGGAAACGATCCCGAAGAACTCGTCCGGTTTGCAAATGCGGCGGATTCAAGCCGGCTTAATGAGTTCTACCCAAAATCAACTGATAAAAAGCTGAGATCCTTGTTCGTCACTGGGAAAGACGGATACGTCTGGACGGCGCCTGTTGGCAAGTTTCTACCGAACTCTTTTGGCCTGTATGACATGCACGGGAACGCGTGGGAATGGTGTTCAGATTGGTACGACGATAACTACTACGGTAGATCTACAACCGACGATCCGACGGGTCCGCTTAAGGGTCAGACACGCGTTCTTCGTGGAGGAGGCTTTTATGACGCTCCGTTCCATCTACGCTGTGCCCGCCGTAATAGCGAATTACCGTCAACTCGCGATTACGGGAATAGTTTTCGCGTTGTCCGAGAACACTAGTTTTGGAAATCCCGGTGAGCGGAACCGTACCGAGAGGAACTTGCGTTGGAATTCCTTGAATCGGTTTGCCAACGACAGTTCAGGCCGAGATTCGCTGCGCTTCTGACTGGGCGTTGTCCAGAACCAGCTCGTGTTCAGTGACTGAACTGTCGATCGTGGTTGGTATCGGAACCAGGTTCCAAGCGAGTCCCACGTACTTCATCAGCACGACAGTCATGTAACTCATGTCCAATTCCCACCAGCGGTGACCGTGACGCGCGACTCGTGGGAACGCATGGTGGTTGTTGTGCCAACCTTCACCAAATGCCAAAAGCCCGACCCACCACAAATTACGACTGTCGTCCCGGGTTACGTAATTGCGATAACCCCACATATGTGATGCTGAGTTAACTGCCCATGTGACATGCAGCATATAGACAAGTCGCAGAAACATTCCCCAGGCAACCAGTGAGATCCCTGTCCTCACATCCCAGATCAACCAGCCGGTGCAGAACATTGCGATAGCCAGCCCCAAATGCAGCCACAAAAAACTTCGGTCCAGGAACCGTAGCGAACGGTCCTTCATCAGGTCGGGTGCGTACTGGCGGTAAAGCTGAGCCCAATGCTGTTTTCCATACCGAGGAAACATCCAGTTCATGTGACTCCACCAGGCACCGTCGCGGGGAGCATGCGGGTCATTTTCCTGATCACTGAAACGATGATGCTTGCGATGAACCGAGATCCACATGATCGGGGGGCCTTCACCAGCCAGCGTACCGCACAACGCCAACATCCATCGGATCGGGCGATACGTCTCAAAGCTGGAATGAGTCAACAGGCGATGAAATCCAATACAAATGCCAAGACTACCGGTGATCCAACTCATCACCACAAATACGGCCAAACCGACCCACGTAAAGTAGAACGGAGCCGCAAGGGCACCCAGATGCAAAAAGCCGATCCAGATCACGGCTGGCCATTCCAACCCGTTTTTCCATCTGCTTTCGACAATACGGTTTGCTTTCCCGTCCCCGGTCTGCGAACCCGCGTCCCCGTCCATTAAATTTCGCCCCTTTTGGGTTATTGTTTTTAATCGTTAGTCGTTTCGAGCCTGACTTACACCGAATCTGAACGTCGTCTAGTGGATAAACGAAATCATTGCTAGTCCAAAAGGGAAATCCACTCTCGACGGTTTAACAAACGCGTTACTTTTTGTTGAGAAACCAGATCGCCAGATGTCATCGGAAATTGGATTCCGTTCGATACTCAATTTCAAAACAGAATCTTGTAATCTGGATCAGCCGATAGAAACAGTGAGAATTGATGGATTTACGATGCCGTTCCTGAAGTTGACATAAGAAATCGTTTCAAAACCACGTTTTAAAGGGCTTTTTCTAAATTTCAGGAATACTTTTACGGCATCAAACCGCAGAGTTGCTTGTTAGAGCGCGGAAGATCCATTCGAGCGGACCATATTGATACCGACCTCGCAAATAAAATGAAGCAATCATCGCGATAAAAAAGAAGCCCGATCCCGTTGCGATGGCGAAGCCAATTGTCTGGTTTCCGATGGCATCAAACCAAACGAGCGCTCCCAAACCAAAATAGATATGGGCAAAGTACCAGGTCAATGCCATCTGTCCTGTCATTGAGAGAGATCTGACGACAATCGATCGGGGAAACAATTCGGCAACGTAAATGCAGATACCAATGATTGTGACAGCCAGGCCACCTGCCGCAGCAAGAAACAGCGGGAGTGGTGGCATTGATCTCGTTCCAAACAATGCGATCACCTCCTCATGCCGACTTGGATCATGATTTGGTTCAGACAAAAGTATCCAGACGCTGAACGCTGACACGGTTTCCGCAATCACCATGATTGCAAACCCACGCACGACGCATTTCATCAACGTCGCGTGATCTCTCATTTCATGTCGACCCAGCCACATCCCAAAAAACAGAAACCCACTCCACGGAAATACTGCTCGGAACCCGTCAAAAAACAGATTCCGAACAATTCCCTCCTTCGTCCAAAGGTTGTGATACGTCATCGTTGACCAATCCCAGTTTCGTTCATAATCCAGTACGAAAAGCAAAACGACGAACCCCACTGCAAAACACGCGGAAAAGCAAACGAGTCGTCGATTTGAGGCATCAAGCAATTGTGACGCGAGCAACAGCGACACCCCATAAACGCGAAGAATGTCACCTGGCCAAACCAGCAGGTTAAGAAAACCAAGCGCAAGCAGCAGAAACCCACGTTTCGCAAGAATCGCTCGCTCGTGTTTTATGAGGACGCGATCCCCTGATTCCACGGAGCGACGTGACCTAAGTGTGATTCCGATTCCTGCCAGGATCAAGAACATCGCGGCGGGACGACCGTCCGCAAGTGATGTCAGTACCATCGTGAGCCAATATGAACTTTCATGATCCGCCGCCGCTGCAATTACAAAGTGATGGACAATCATTCCAAACATGGCGATCGCACGAGCCACATCGTAACCGACAATTCGTTGTTTTTTCACTTTGTGTTACAGACGATGGCATTGATCGTCACGGCGATTTGAGGAAGTGGAACGACTTTGTCTGCTTGGCCCGCATTGATGACTGACTTTGGCATGCCAAACACAACACACCCTTCGGCATCCTGGGCAATGACTTCCCCTCCCTGTTCTCGCACCAGTCGACAGCCCTCGGTTCCGTCGCGGCCCATTCCGGTCATAATCACGGTTAATAGTTGGCCGTCAAAGACTTCGACTGCAGAACGAAGAGTGTAATCGACGGCCGGACGACAATTGTGTTCGTGCCCATCATCCGTCAGACGCGCAACAACCTGATTGGCACCTCGTCGTTCCAGCTTGAGATGACGTCCTCCGCGCGCAACTACGGCGACCCCCTTCTTTAACACAAGTCCGTCCGTTGCTTCGACGACGCTAATCTCGCTCGCCTCGTCTAAACGCTTGGCCAAAGAACCTGTAAACCCTTCTGGCATATGCTGAACTATCACAACTGGTACAGGAAATTCCGGATCAAGGTAGGGCACAACTTGCCCCAACGCGTCAGGACCACCGGTCGAACAACCAATGATTACCGCTTCATATTTTGTCGTTCGCCCCCGAGGCGACTCGGTCTTAATCCGTTTTGGGGTTGGAGCAGGCGGAGAACTTTGAACATCGACTGTATTTTCCCTTAGAGCATCAATTTTCTCAGAGAGTGCGTTCTGTAATTCTGCTCTGTTTGCCGACGGATCTTTACTTGAGGGTTTTAAAATAAAATCAAATGCCCCCTGTAAAAGAGCGTCTGTCGTAATCTGGGCACCTGCTGACGTGAAGCGACTGACGATGATCACTTTGCAATGGACTCGTCGACGCTTCAATTCTTGCAACACCCCCATGCCATCCATTTCCGGCATTTCCATGTCCAGTGTCACCAGATCAGGCTGTAGTTCGATGATTTTCTGTAGTGCGTTCTGGCCACTCGACGCCGTCCCCACAACTTCGCAACCTGGAATTCCGCGAAGTACGTTAGATAACAACGTTCGAAACAATGCCGAATCGTCAACAACGAGGACTTTGAGGACGGTCATAAATCAATTACTTTGTCGGTACTGTTCAAAAAACGCTTTCAGATTCACTGGATCAAACGGTTTGACGACGAAATCGAGTGCACCACTTTCAATGCACTCCCGTAGTTTTTCCTTCTGATTGACAGCGCTCACCATGACAATTTTTGCTTGAGGTTGCAATTGGCGTATCGCCTTCAGTGCCGCCAGACCGTCCATACCGGGCATCACCATATCAAGCGTTACCAGATCTGGTTGGTGTTCTTGGAATAATTGGACGGCCTCTTCGCCGTTGGTTGCTTCGGCAACCACCTGCCACCCTGCAGATCGGGCAATATCCCGAATTTTCATTCGCATGATCAAAGCATCATCAACGATTAACAGCCGGTTCATGAACCTTCTCCGAGCACAATCTCAAACTTCAACAGTAGACGAACCGACAATATCAACAGTGACGCGTCCGGTGTCGACTTCAAACGCCACGCGACGTCCCGAACGTCCGCCACAATGTCGACCAATTACGGGGATTCCAGCCGACTTCAGCAAAAGTTCAATCGCCGCAAGGTTTTGATCGCCGATCGACGTCGGCCCCGATGTGGCAAACATATTGGCACCGCCAGTCAACTTCGCGGAGAGTTGGCGTTCCCGACCACCCAGTTCCACAATCTGTTTCAACAATTCTGCCAGAGCCGTGTCAGCATACTTGCCCGGCGAGGAAACCTGACCGTTTGAACTCGGCAGCACGATATGAGCCAGCCCACCTACCTGGTTTCTCAGATCATAAAGGACCAGCCCGATGCAGGAACCAAGCAACGTCCGTAAGACGATAGCACCGCGAGTGACTTCGATTTCCCCCATGCCAATTTTTCGTTCAGGAAGGTGCCGTAACTTACCATTGATCAAAGGCGAGGTTCGATCCAGTTCATTCATGTTGTGGTCTCACGAGATGAACCAGGTCTCAGCAAGATTTCCGACAATTTCTTCAGCGATCCTGGATCTGGTATCAGCAAAAAGGTCCAGTTAAGCGGACGTCCGTGCAATTCAAATCGTGCGCGGGCAAACAAAATGTGACTTCCTGCAGCCGCTTGCTCCATGAACGCCGTCTCCAACAGGCTTTCGGCAAAATCGCGGAAAAAGACCGGCGGCGAAGGAATCAGGCTGACTGTTTCGTCGACCGCTTCGGACAGAAATTCTGCCATTCCATTAAGATACGCACTTCCCAGAATATTCATCGATTCTAACGCAGAAGAAATTTCAACTTCCCCCCACTCAGCGGCCGTACCCGGCGGATTCCCGAGCAGAAGATCGCTGAGCGAGAGGCCGCTTGCATCGTCGAACGCGAGCACCATTTGGCCTGTGAGCGTCCCTTCCATTTGCATGACGCACATTCCTACAACATCGCCAGACTCACCCAGGACAGCCGTTGCCATTTCAAGGGGGCACTCATCTGCGGAATCAATTGAGATCTCGGCCGGAGCCAACAGCCAGCCTTGAATGGCCCGCGAACCCGTTGCTGCGCCGGCGTGGAATGCCTGTGTCAGCCGCTCAAGTTGACTTGACGTCAATCGTGGAAGTTGGTTCAAAAGCAAATCCCTTTTCAGAAGCGAGCTAACGCCTGCTCTTACCGCGCGCAATCGCTCTTTCTGAGGCGAGTTCGATCAACGAAGCACAGTCAAGCATCAGACAAACGGTACCATCCCCCATGATACTGGCACCGGAAAGACCTCGAATCGCAACGAAATTCTCTGAAAGGGATTTTATCACGATATCGGCACGGCCGACGAGTGCATCGACGCATAAACCGAGTGTTCTGCCCCGAGAATGCAGAAGTACCACGTTGATGTTTCGAGTTGAGGAATTAACTTCTGTCGATTTCGATTCCGTCGAACTATTCCAGTCAAAAATATTTTCCATCGTCACGAGCGAAATTAATTCACCTCGAACATCGATTGTCAGGTGACGATGAACGGCGTGAATCTTATCGGGCGCGATGGAAACGATTTCGCGCACATCATCAATCGGAATCGAAAAATGCCCATCGCGATTACGGATTAACAAACTGCGGATGATGGCGAGAGTCAAAGGTAGTCGGATCGTGAAAGTCGTTCCCTGTCCTGGTGTGGAAGCGACATCGATCGTTCCACTCAAACTCGTGATCGTGCTGCGAACGATATCCATACCAACGCCGCGGCCGGAAATATCGGTGACTTGTTCGGCCGTACTGAAACCAGGATGCCAGATATAGTCGACGATCTGCTGTTCGCTCATTTCGCGAACCTGGTTTTCGGTCGCAATCCCCCGCGACACAACTCGTGCGCAAATCTTATCGCAATTGATACCACCTCCATCATCTCGTACGGTGATCAGTACATTGTTACCTCGATGCGATGCTTCAATCGAAACCGTGCCGACTTCGGGTTTTCCAATGGCAAGTCGCTGTTCCGGCGATTCCAAGCCATGATCGATTGAGTTTCTGACCAGATGCAGCAGAGGGTCTCCGAGTGAATCAATCATCCGACGGTCAAGTTCAGTGTTCTCGCCGTGTACGACGAGCTGAACTCGTTTACCACGTTCGACAGAAATATCACGAATCACTCGCTTGAAACGATTCAGTAGAGGACCGACAGGGACCATGCGAGTGTTCAGAACCCCTCGTTGCAGATTCTTTGAAACCCGCGTCAATTGGTCAACCGCTTCCGTAATTTGAAGGAAGTGACGGTGGCCTTCGTTCCACATGGCTGTCTGCTGATCCAAACCCTCTAATTCATCTTCAAGATCGTGAAAAATAGAATTGAAGTTTGCCGAGTTCATCTGCTGACGGACAAGATCCAACCGTTGACGTAATCGATCCGTCACATCTTTGGACTTATTGAAAACCGAATTTCGCCGAAAAACAGGGCTCATTTCGGCGGTGATCTGAGCAAACCGGGCATTCGTGACAACCAGTTCGCCAGTCAGATTCATTAAACGATCGAGGCGCTCAATATCGATCCGCAATGTTTCATTCACCGGGCTTTTTACTTCGGTTGCCTCGGTCACTACTTGAGAAGCCGGCTTCACATTCGACACCGAGATTGATGCAGGGACCAATGACTTTGGCGACGGTCCCTCGCTGCATTTAGCCAAACCACTTGAGTCTTCAATCAACTTAACAGATTCTGGTTGGGACTCGAGCAGGGAAGGTGACGCCAGAACTTCGGGTACTGACGTCGTTGATTCTCCTGAAGCAATTGGCCCGCCGATCTCAATCGATTCGACCCCGTCGACACTTGCAAACTTCCGGATCTCGTCCAGCTTTCGATCCGTGAGCAAGGTGAGTGAGAACAACGGCAATTCGTCAAAACTGCGCACGTCGTCGATCTTCGGTTCGCACTCGACAACGTCTCCGATCGACGACAGGCGAGAAACGATCAACCGTGCCTTCAGATCGGCAAGTTGCAACCCCGGTTTGAATTTGATTTTGATCAAAATTCCGCCCGAAAGCGTCGGGACAGAAATTGCCTTTGTAGCAACAATCGGTTTCGGTAACGATGGCGGCGTTGAGGCGGCTTTGGGCCTGACCAGGCTCTCTGGAACCAACGGCGTTTTTGCCGATCGATCCTCCAAGAGTTGCGACAATGCTGACGGATCCCCTTCGCTCGCATCACCTTTTCGCAAACGATCAATAAACGCCCGAAAATAATCGACGCACTTGAGCACCAGCGTCGCAGTGTCACGGTCCAGAAGATCTTTGCCAGAGCGATAATTTTCAAAACGATCTTCGAGCGTGTGAGCGAAATCACCCACGACCTCAAAGCCCATCATGCCACAGGAACCTTTCAACGAATGCAGCATTCGAAAGGCTTTGTTCAAAGCATCGGCGTTTTGTGGATCGCCTTCCAGCAACAAAATCGCCTCGACCAGTGCATCCAGTTCTTCGACCGATTCATCCAGGAAGACCTGCATATATTCCGACAAATCATCGGATGAGGTTGATCCCGATTCGTTCGCCGGATTGTTTGTGTCAGATCCCATCTTATTCCTTCTGATACAGGAAGGTGGATCGCTTGGTCAGCATTCCCAGCATGTCAAAGATCCCCTCAGACGGACCGACGACGAGATAGGCTCCTTTCGCCATCGCCTTGACAAGATTTTCAATTACTTGCTGTTTCGACTCGCGGCTGAAATAGATCAAAACGTTACGAATGAAAATACAATCAAATCCCGACTCAGGATTGCGTTCCATTAAATTATGACGATTGATCGTTACTGTCTCTTTTAAGATCGGCTTAACTTCCCACGTGTTGGATTGAACGTTGTGCTGGAAAAAACGCGATCGCAACTTATCGGGGACTTCGTCAGAGATATTGTCTCCGTAAACACCGTCCCGGGCCTTCTTGATTGCCAGTTCGCTGATATCAGTCCCCAGAACGGACAACTTCCACCCCGTCAATTTGTGCAGATTTTCTGCCAGGCAAAGTGCGATCGAGTACGGTTCTTCTCCCGTGCTGCACGCGGCAGACCAGATTCGGATTGAACGCTGCCGTTCGCCTCGTTTTGCCTGATTTACCAGTGTTTCAATGAATTCCGTTCGAAGCCAGTCAAAATGTTTTTCGGTCCGAAAGAATGACGTTTCATTCGTCGTGATCGCGCTCAGAAAGTCTTCCAGCTCTGCTTTGCCCGCCGTCGACTTTAAAAACTTGAAATACGACTCAAAATCAGGAATCTTCGTCGCGCGCAACCGTCGACGAATTCGATTGCTCAGCAAAGTGATTTTGTTGTCAGGCACACTAATTCCGCACAGTTTCAAAATGTACGCTTGAAACTGCTGAAATTCTTTTGGTGTCAGTTGAGTCGTATCCACAGCGACCATGCCTTTTATCAACCTGGGAATCCATTATTAAACCTTGAAACGCGCAACAAGTTCCTGCAACGTTGTGGCTTGAGCCCCCAATTCTTCTGCACTTGCAGCCATTTCTTCCGAGGCGGCCGCATTCGATTCTGTCGTCTTTCCCACAGAGCGAATCGCCAACTGAACTTCTTTGGCACTGTCCGCTTGTGTTTCGGTTGACTCGGCGATTCGGGCAATTCCCGAAGCCGTTTGTTCCACAGCCTGAACGATCGATCCGAGCGATTTTCCGACCTTTTCTGATAAGTCAGCTCCTTCAGCAACGCGACGCGTTGATTCTTTGATGAGTTGAGTAATCTCCTTCGCCGCAAGGCTCGACCGTTCTGCCAGCTTTCGGACTTCGTCGGCGACAACGGCAAAGCCAAGCCCGTGCTCGCCAGCGCGGGCCGCTTCGATCGCCGCGTTCAATGCCAGTAAGTTCGTCTGGCTGGCGATTTCGCTGATCACCTGAATGATGTCGTTAATCTGCTCACTCGACTTCTGAATCAGTCGCATCGAAGAAATCGCTTCGCTCACCGAATTCCCACCCGATTTCGCCAATTCGGCCGTCGACTCGGCTTGATGACGGGCCTCACTTGAACTCTCGGAAATGACTTGGATAGACCGCACAAGATCTTCAATGCTAGCAGACATCTCTTCGACCGATGCCGCTTGCGATTGAGCCCCTTCGCTCAGGTTCTGCGAGCTTTCAGAGATGGCCCGCGCCCCTTCGTTCTGCTGTGCCGCTGACTCGACAAGCTGACCGATCAGCTCACGCAAATCACTCGACATTCGCTTGACGCTGGCTCCCAATCGGCCCAAATCGTCGTCGCCACTGAGTTCGATCTGCTGAGTCAGATCGCCATTGGCAATCGACTGCACAACAACCATTAACTGACTGACCCGAGTCCGCATGTCTTCTGCGATCCGAAGTTGTTCGGCCTGCAACTTCTCTTCCCGTTCCTTGGTTCGGACCTGATCTGTCACCAATTCCCAGTTAATCATCGGGCCGATGTATTTCCCCGCGACGTCTCGGATTGCAACGACATTCAAATTGAGGATTTCATTACCCAGCTTAATCTGCGCCTGGTGCGGCAAATTGTCTGGATTCGAAAGAAGTCGTCGTTGTTGCTCAGGATTCTTGTGGAAAATATCAACCGATTTGCCAATGATCTCGTCCACCCGGCAGGGAAGCAGGTGCTCAAGTTGCTTCAGAGTCCGAACCGAAGCGGGATTCATATAAACAATTTTGAAATTCTCGTCGGCCAGAATCATGCGAACGGATGCGTGTTCTAACATTTGCTGCAGTCGCTGCTGTTCGCGTTCCAGACGAACCTTTTCCGTAATTCGTTCCCAGGTAATCATCGGCCCGACATAATTCTGGGTCGAGTCGTACAGTGCCGATACGTTGAGCGCAAGCGTTTCGGGTCCCAATTGAATGTCAGCACGGTGTGGCAGGTTTCGTGGGTTTGCCAGCAATTTTCGCTGAAACTGTGGATTCTTATGAAAGATATCGATCGACTGACCCAGGATGTCGTCAGCATCACACGGGAGCAGGTGTTGCAACTCTCGCAACGTCTCGATCGAAGCAGGGTTGAGGTACGTGATCTTTAAATTACTGTCGGCAACGATCACTCGCACCGTCGAATTTTCCAGAACCTGCTGAAAATTGATTTTCGTACCACCGGATGCTGCCGTTGTTACAGTCCGTCTTGCTCGAGGTCGGCGTGGTGAAGGTGAGGCGGATGCAGTTTCGTCGATGGCCATGCGGATGTTCCTGCAAGTTGTGACATTTACTATTGGTTGAACCTGGTAGAATCAATTCCGTCTTGAGTGCAACCAAGTTCATGACGTTAAACCGGAAATTGATATTCAAACCCCGTTTTGAAATGTGATTTCGTCGTTAGTCTGAAGAGTCAGTCGGCATCGCGGTACTTCGTCGGGCAACATCCCTGACGTTTTCCAGTTTTGTAGGGTCCAGCAGTTCGTTGATGTCCAAAAGAATCACCAAACCACTTTCCAGTTTTGCAAAACCTGCGATATACGCAGTTCCATCCGACTTAACGATATCGGGAGCTGACTGAATGGTCTCGGGAGCGATTTTGATAACCTGTGTCACGGCATCGACAGTGCAACCAATCGTTCGTGGTCCCACATTGACCACGATTGTCCGTGTTTCATCGTCTTTGGGTTTTGATTCCAGGTCGAATAGCCGCCGCAAATTGATGATCGGAATAATTGTTCCTCGCAGATTGCTGACCCCTTCGACATAGTCAGGCACCTGCGGCATTTGCGTAACGCGATCGGGGATCACAATTTCCTGAATCCCTTCGATACGAAATGCGTACATCTGGTCTGCGAGCCGAAAACCAACGAATTGCATCGAAGTTCGAGCCTGCGCCATCGACTCCGACATCGCGGATCTCGTCGAAATATTGCCGCTCACGAGTTGCCCCTGATCAATTACACAATTTCCACCTGCAATTCTGGTGGTCACTGCAAACCTACGTCAACCGGGAACCAGAAAAACGAGATTTTTGGGATTATTGTGTTTTTCAGAGGGCCGTTTATGACACTCGACACGCTTGTAACAGGCAAATCAGCCGTTTGGCATCCAGTATTCGATGGACCGAAGCAATGACTCCCTGTCGGTAAATCGCGTTCAAGTACAATACCTGCGAATCCACAACAACATCCGCCAGCAGATGTCGACTGTCATGTAGAAAAACCGAAGTTTTCGCCTCCTCTATGTCGTCGATAGAACCCTTTGGCGGTCGCTTCAGCCTGAGCACGACGGTCGGAATGTCGTCGGTCGGAATTAATCCCGCATCAGAAAGACCAAGCACCGAAACATCCAGAAGTCCAACGAACCGGATTAGATCCGCAAGTTTCTCAGGTGTTTTGTCGAAATTTGACATGACAACGAGCCGCAAGCTCAGGGGATCGATCGCCCTGTCGATCGGACCTTGACCGATTTCGCAAGGTCCAGCAGCATGTACGACGCGAAGTACGTCATCGGGGCGAACTTTTTTCGGAGCCAGAATCTGACTCGACGCCGATCCAGCGCCGATTAAGTCTTCGACCGTAGAATCGCTCGAATTCAGCACAACGCAAGTTCGACTAAGCGATAATTGCTGGCAGAGTGCCGAGATCAGGTCAATCCCGCGCCCATCAGAAAGTTGCATCGCCGTAATCAACAAATCAGGAACGCGACGACCGATGACCTTCCATGCTTCTTCTTTCGAGGATAGCACGTCTACGCGAGTCGCTCCCGCACGGACAACAGCGTCCCTCATCATCGAGGCCAGCATCTTTGATGGCTCAACAATCGCGACAGATTTGAGCGGTTTGACCTCTTCAGCAACCGTAAGCGAAGCAATCTTCGGCTTTTCTGGCGCCACCATTGTGATGACATCAACTTCACGCACTTCATGCGAGAGACTGACTTGGCTTCGAACCAGTGCCATCAGATCGCCAGCCATTTCTGACGCTTTTTGATAGCGGTCAGCCGGACGTTTCGACATCGCACGAGAAATGATGTGATCACATTCTACAGGTATTCGACCATCAAAGTCTGTTGCCTTCGGTGCCGGCTTGTTTAAATGCGCCATCATGGTCTGCACGATGGAAACGCAGTCATGAAAAGGAAATCTGGCTGTTAGAAGACGATAAAACGATGCTCCCAAACTGTAAATATCTGTCCGAAAGTCGACTTCCGTCGTTTCAAACTGTTCAGGACTCATGTACTGCGGCGTGCCAAGAATTTGACCTTGTTTGGTAACTGCGGTACGGACGTCGTTTGCGACATCCACCAGTTTTGATAACCCAAAGTCAACGACTTTTACCAGCCCCTCTTTTGTCTGCATCAGGTTTTCAGGCTTAATGTCACGATGCACCATCCCAGCGGCATGTGCAGACTCTAAACCAGATGCGGCTTGAGCAATAAGATGACATGCCTCCGTCCACGGAAGCGGCCCACGCTTTTCAACAAGCTCGGCCAGACTCCCTCCCGACAGCAATTCCATCACCAGATAATACTGCTCATTCCACTGATCGATTCCGTAAATCGACACGACATTGGGATTGTTCAATCGTCCAATTGAACGTGCTTCCTGCAGGAATCGCTGTAACGCAACCTTTGAGTTGGCAACGTCGTGGGACAAAACCTTAATCGCGACTTCGCGTTCAATCAGCGTGTCGAATGCGAGATAGACGGCCCCCATGCCGCCAGCACCTAGTTGGGACCGGATTTCGTACTTGCCGATCTTCGCACCGATTGGGTTGGCTGAAATCGCCGTGTCACTCGCAGTAATCGCGTCGGCACCGATGATCGTTTTCGTATCAATTGACGCTCCGATCAATGAACTTAATTTCGCCGGTTGAGGAGTTTCCCCCGACGAATCGCGATTCGGCAAATGCGAAATCGGTTCGGAACTCATTTCTTCCAATCAAGAATGATTCTTAATTCGCGAATGGCAACGCCGGGAACCAGACGATTCATAGGGCGATTACAGTAACTTGGCCACTCCCGAATTCAAGAATTCTACGAATACCAACTTGAACCCTGCAAGCAACGGCGTCGATCTCTCGACATCAATTGCGTTAAAACGCAATTATTTCTTCGAATAACGAGGTTTAAGCCAACGCAGGCAGGGAAACTTCGTTCCCTGAAGAGGCCATTAATACTATTTTTTCAACGAATCCAAATAAGCCAGGATCGCCGCTAACTGATCGGGATTCAGCTTATCCACCAGGCCATTGGGCATGATTGAGCTCTCTCGCTTGCCCCGTTCATCAATGTCAGTCTTTTTCAACGTCGTGGCAAGACCAGCAACATTGCGGAATTCAATTTCGTCACCTGACTCGCGAACGACGAAACCATCATACACTTTTCCTTCGTGTGTCACGAAAAACTGACTCTCAAACCCCTGAGCGATCTTGGCACTGGGTTTCACGATCGATTCGATCAGTTCTTCCTTCTTGTAACGCTTGGTGATATCCTGTAACAGCGGCCCCTTCAGTGGCTCGGTTGGCGAAACGGTATGACAGGCGGAGCATCCTTGTCGAGTAAACAACCGGGCACCGAGCTTGGTGTCACCTTTTGCTTTCACGGCGTCGGCAACAGTCACGTCAAACGCCAAGTTCGCGATTAACGGCTTACTTGGATCGAACGCAGGTTCCTGATCCAGCTCCATTTTTGCCGCTGCAAACTCGGCTGCAGATCGAATCTCAGGAATCTTGGAATTCCGGAGCGCTCGAACCTGTAACGCTTGTGATTCGGCACGAGATCGCCCGATCGCTCGAAGCAGGCTGACTGTTGATTCTGTGTTGTTCCAAGCGAGTTCGACGACTTTTAAAGCCTGATCCCTCTCCGATTTTCCGACGCGAGCGTTGTCAGCCAGCCCCTGTAACACGGCGTACGCAGTTTCTTTGCCGTTCAACACCGCTGTAGACGATTGACTTCCACTGATTCTGACCAGTTTTACGAATTCGCCGAGATGAGCACCAAGTTTTGATTCGCGGACGAACTCGTCCCAAACCCTGGCAATTTCGCCCTGCTGGCTCTTCTCGTCGACACTGACAAAACTGCGAATGGCAGCGTTGGCGATCGTTGGCTGGTCAATTCGACGAAGTAGAGCCCGTAACGCCTTTGATCGAATCTCATCCCCTTGAGCGGTCGCAGTCGCAACTCGTTCCAGCAATTGACCTGACGCTTCGGAGAGAGGTGAATTCATCGCACTGAGCAGATCAACGGCAGTTGGCACAAATGCAGGATCTTCCACTGAATACCTCACAATCAGGCTTTGTGAGTTTGGCAACTCGATCTTGTGCCGCTTCATTTCAATCAACAATCGTTTTCCCGTATCGGGATCAGCTTTGGACAGCGAATCGCCAAGCCCTTTCAGGATTCGTTCCGATTCAGACCAGGCAACTGGCTTATAAAATGGGCCACTGGTGTCGGGTCGAGTTCCCCACCAGTCACCGGTCCATTCCGCCTCTCGCGAATTCAACCGACAGAGCGTTGTCAGGATCGCTTGTCTGGTCCTTTGGTTAGCCTCGCCATCGCCCGATTTGCCTATGGTCGCTCCGATCGCATGGTTCTCCAACCAACTGAACAGCGTACTGACGCTTGCCGGATCGTAGAGGTGCCGCAGTACCTTTAATGCACCCAACCGACGCTCAAGCGAAGAATCTTTGAGAGTTTCCAGGCAGGCTTCGACCGCATTCAATTGGACCAAACTATGAATGGCAATATGAGCAACAAGAGGATCACGGTCTGAGGCGAGCGGAACAAGTTCGTTTGTCGACTGACGAAGCTGATTCGAATCAACGTTTGAAACATTGACGAATCGTCCAATCGCACGGGCCGCAGCCAGGCGCACTCGTGGATTCGCATCTTTCAATGCACTGCTGAACGGTTCGATCGATGTCGTCCCCAGTTGAGTTTTACGATCGGCGATGGCTTTCAAAGCATATTCACGAATATTTGCATCCTGTGATAATTCGAGCAAAGCGGGATGAGAACTCGGACCTTGCAACTGCTTCAGAGTGAAAATCGACGCCACACGAACCGCAAGGCTGGCTTCGTTTGACGCCGCGAGCTTTTGCAATCCTTTCGCAAATTCAAGACGATCACCACGACTTAGAATTTCTCGCTGAACATTCAGTCGAATTGTATGGCTGGGTGAGTTCAATTGCTGGACGAGTTCGCTGTCAGTGGGCTTTGATTTCGGTGGAACCCCGTGTTTCAACGCCGCAGTCAATGTGCCAGAGGCTCCGACCAACGAATCGATGCCGGATGACGGCGGCTTCACCTTGACCACGTAGCCGACGTTCGGGCCGCTGAACGTAAATCCGCCGTCTTTCCAACTGGTGATATAAAGATTACCACTGGCATCGACATCGATGTCCGTCGGACGAGGGATCTCGATAAACGGTTCCTGTTCGGCAATGAATCCAGCGCCGTTTGAGACCAGCGGATGCCGATAAATAATGCTCCGCCCCCAGTCACACGTCAGTAGCTGATGACCGATTTCACCGGGAAGAGTTGGTTCGTCGACGTACAACGTGCCACAAGGAGAACCACCTCCGTAATCAGCCAACGGCTCAACAATCTCATCAGAAAAATTAATAAACAGCGACGGATAGCCCATCTGAGCATCCTGCGGAACGTGACTCAAACGAACATTCCAGCCACCGCCGTCATTCGTATTGTCTCGCGTGAAGAGATCCATCGTCGGACTGATCCCGACGTCGTAGATATTTCGTTGTCCGCGCGAAACAACTTCCAGTTCCGATCCATCGGGTCGAACGCGAGCGATCCCGCCACCGCGAAGCTGAACCGAATGTCCATCGGTGCCAACGGCATTCACGAAACCGTAGTCACCCACGGCAACATAGATCCAGCCATCGATTCCGATTTGAATTCCGTTCGTGGTGTGATCGGCCCCTCGCGTTTTCAGGTCAAATCCAATCCCCTTAACAAGAACCTCTGATCGATCCGAAACCCCGTCACCGTTGTCATCGTGAAACGCCGTCAAAGTCGGCGGGTGCAACACAATCAGCGAAGTTTTTCGAGACGACTGCGGATTTTGGACAGCGGTCAATGGTTCAGAAACAACGACGATACCGCGCGGACTGTCCATGTTGGCGAAAGTCTTGAATTCATCTGCTTTTCCGTCGCCATCAATGTCTCGGCACCGAACAATCCGGCCTCGGTTGGCCTTGTTGTCGAGCGAACCATTTTCGTCGACTCCTACGTAAACGGTTCCGTCTGGTGTCGTCGCCACGCACGTGGGATAGCCCACATCGGGAGGCGCGGCAAAGAGCGTAGCTTCAAATCCTGCCGGGACTTTGACACCCGACAATCCCTTGACATTTCGCGGACGTAGCGACGGGTCACTTTCGGAAATTCGTTCTTCGGTTTTTGTTCCATGAACTTCAAACTCGAAGAAACTACCCCAGCAGCCAGGAGTCAATTGAGTGGTGGTCAGCCTGACGTACTGGATTTGTTTCGCCGCAAACTTCAGTCGCTGATCCTGCTCGCGATCATCGGTTTTGGTCTGATCTGACAGTATCTGCCACTTTTGACCGTCTGCTGATCCTTCGATTTTGTAGCGATAATTGACTCCATCCTGCTCCCAGACAATTCGGCATCCGGTCAATTCTTCCGGCTGCCCCAGATCGACCTGCCACCATTGCCCCGCGTTGTTGTCTGGTGAACACCATCGCGTGTCGGGGTTCGAATCGAGTGCATGTTCGGGCGGATGACCATCCTGTGATGCCGAGGCAGTCGCCTTTTTGCCCTTGGCAATATTCACCGGCACAACTTCTTTTTTGGCGACAGCAAACGGTTGAAGGTAATCGGGATTGAGCTTGTCACAGGCCCACAGCAATCCTCGCGTCACCATATCCAGATATCTTGGATCGGAGACCGTCTCAGTGTTATGACCGAGTGTTGTGCTGAAAACCTTCCCTTTACCAAACTCGTTGGTCCAGACCACAACGAAATCATCGACGCGATTGCCCACATCCTGTCGACCACGAGCCAGCGGCTTGGCGGTCGGAAACAGTTTAATGTTGTTGTAGAGTTCTTCTCTAATCGTCGTCCAGTTTCCCAGCGTTTTGGTGACAGGATGGTCGCGATCAATGAACGTCACATCGATCGGTTCCTGCGGGCCGTGAGCCGATGACTGAATCCCGACAAATTGGAACCAGTCGTCTCGTCCCGGCAACCGGTAACTGTGCATTGCACAGTGCAGATTAACTGCCGGAACACCATTTTTATGAGCGTTCAGGATATTGTCGACATAGGGCAGTTCAACGACATCGGCGGTACATTCATCATGCAGAATGATGTCGTAGCCTTTGGCCCAGTCGGGATTATCGTAAATATCGAACCGGGCTTTGACACTCGAATCCCTGGTATGAATCTGGGTCACTTCAACCATCGCACGTGCTTCGATTCCCCGCTTCAGCACGTCCTTCTGCTTGCCATAGTCGTGACAGCATCCACCCGTAATCAAAAGCGCTTTCAGCGGTTTCGGCTTTGCCGATTCCTGAGCAGAAACCAGACTTCCCGAAAACATGCTGACGAAAACACAAAACAGACAGACCAAAGTCCGAGACATTCACATAATTCCTTGAGAGACGCAGCAGGCGGTTTGCCAGGAGCTATCGCTCCATGAACCAGTAGAACTTTTCCAACACTTCCGACGTCAAATTCCCCAAGAGCCGTCTATTGTTCCAAACCAAACGTTGCCAAAAGTGCATGATGAGCCTTGGTCGCATCCTTCGGGGCGACAACGGCGCTGATGCGAATTTCGCTGGTATTGACCATTTGCACATTGACCACCGCGTTGGCGAGTGCCCGGAACATCTTTTCGCCAACGCCGGTATGGCTTCGCAGGCCGATACCCATCACGGAAAGCATCGCGATATCTTCCTCGAAACTGATCCCTGTCCCCGGCCAGCGCTCGATCAATTCCCGTAACAGCAGCAGACACCGTTCAAGATCGCCTCGCGGAACCGTGAACGAGATATCCGCCTGATGTCCATGTCCAATATTCTGAACGATCAGATCGACCATCACGCCACCTTCGGCAACCGCAGCGAAAACGGCAGCTGCGACACCAGGTTCGTCCGCAATGTTGCGGACGGTAATTCGTGATTGATTTGTATCGAGTTGAACTTCGCTGACGACGATGTCTTCCATGCTTCCCAGCCGCGACACGACGTCTCGTTCCAGTTCGTCACGCGAAACTTTGGGCTTCGTCCGTTCGATTTGCGAGAATCCAATCGCTGGTGGTACTGACTTTTCCTGATCCAACGCAAAACCTTCATGGACCGATCGCAAAGCCAGTTCCCGCTGGTCTCGATTTACTAAGACCGAAATCTTGATTTCGCTGGTAGTAATCATCTGAATATTGACACCGGAATCGGAAAGCGATTTGAACATCTGAGCCGCCACACCCGTATGCTTCCTCATCCCCGCACCGACAAGCGAAATCTTGGCGACGTTGGTACCGTGCTTAACTTCGCCCGATCCCAACGCCCGCACTGCTTGCTCGGCAGCGGTTAAGGCATCTGCCAGATCGTCCTGCGGGACGGTAAACGTCACTTCGGCGATCCCTTCTTCTGCGACATCCTGAATCACCATGTCGATCGGAATTTTTCGTTCGGCCATTTTTGAAAACAACGCGGCCAGCACACCCGGACGATCTGGAAGCTTTCGGAGGTTGACGATCGCTTCGCTCTTGACCATTGCCACCCCGGTCACCATCGGGACGTCATCGTCCTGCAACGGCGCGATCAAAGTCCCTTCGCCATCGGTATAAGCGGGTCGGACTTGCAGCAGCACCCGGTATTTCTTGGCAAATTCGATCGAGCGAGAGTGCATTTTCCCGCCACCCAGACTCGTCAACTCCAGCATCTCGTCGTAAGCGATCTGATGCAGCTTGCGAGCGTTCTTGATCAGTCGCGGATCGGTTGTGAAAATCCCTTCGACGTCGGTGTAAATCTCGCAGACATCCGCTTCCAGAACTGCCGCCAAGGCGGTCGCCGTCGTATCGCTGCCGCCGCGTCCCAGGGTCGTGATATTGAAATCGTCATCAATCCCTTGAAATCCGGCGGCGACCACGATTTTGCCTTCGCTTAGCGCCTGTCGCATCCGGTCGGTTTTGATTTCGCGAATTCGCGCCTTGGTGTAGGTCGAATCGGTCAGAATGCCGATTTGATACCCCGTCAGGCTGATTGCCGGCTCACCCAATGCCTGCACGGCCATCGCCACCAGCGCGACCGATTCCTGTTCGCCCGTAGCGAGCAACATATCCATTTCACGAGGAGGGGGAACGTCACTGATCTGTTTGGCGAGATCAATCAGTTCATCCGTTTTATCACCGCGTGCGCTGATCACCATCACGACCTGATTACCAGCCCGCTTTGCGTTCACCGCTCGTTTTGCCGCCGACATAATCCGCTGAGCATCCGCGACGCTCGAACCACCAAACTTCTGTACAATCAATGCCACTTGAAAATTCCGCCAAAAGTTCCAATTGCCACGAGAACATGAGCGCCTTCAAACAATGTTGCTGTAACGCCACGATGAGACGCACACCGTGACGAATCGGACAGAATAGCAAATCTCCGCGATGGCGACGATATTCACAAGATTCCAGCACTGGAATATCGTATTTTTAGATGGTCAAAGTGAAGATGATCGGGCGACCCGTTTCGAGGTCAGAAGGATTGGAAAAATGCATTGGTGGAAGCCATTTTTATACCTTTGGGCCTTTCCCGGCACGTTCGTCGGCTTGCTGCTGGTTCCCATCGCCCTGACGACAGGTGGAGGAGCACAGGTCGTCGAAGGGGTGCTCGAAGCATACGGAGGTCAACTGGCCAGACTGCTTCGGCAGCCATTCTGGGTCAGTGGCCCAATCGCGGCGATCACATTCGGGCACGTTGTGCTCGGATGCGATCGACAAACCCTGTTACGAACCCGCCGCCACGAACGAGTTCACGTCAGACAATACGAACGCTGGGGCCCGTTTTTTATTCCCGCTTATGTACTTGCCAGCTTCTGGATCGGAAGCCGAGGCGGAAACGCTTATCTGGATAACCCGTTTGAAGTCGAAGCCTACGCGATCGACGACGACTGGAATGCCCCTGCAACCTGATCTCGCTTACGTTGCAAATCTTCTGCCACTATGACTCAATCCTCACCCACATGTTTCATAAGTCCTGTAGGGCCTATCAGTCCTATTCTTCCGACAGAAAATAATTTCTGCTTAAGCACCTTCTCAGGCAACCCCGATGAAGGTGCTCAACGGTGGCATTCTTGGTTCTTCGTTTGAAAGGCGTTCTCAGCGCTGACGAAGGTGCTTTCTGCGGGAATAATAGGACTTATAGGACTGATGGGGTCGATTTGTGATGAATTTAACGGTCGCGAAAGAGCTCAAAGAAATTATTGGCACGTGGCAGAAATGAGACTTATGGGTCACCGTCGTCTGGGCGGACATGTGAGCACTTCGATAAAGTAGCGCTGCCGGATAGACTGGAGACGGCGACGTAAGTCTTTGCCAATGATCATCAACAAAACTCGTATTCGCTGACTGGATGCAGCTCGCATGTCCGAACCGAAAAAGAATTTCTCGAACGCAAGTCCAATGTCGGTGCCAAAGTTCGCGGCAGCCAAAGGCCGTGAGCAAAAGCTGACGGTCCTGACTGCGTATGACTTCGTCTTCGCCAGCCTGTTTGACGAGGCGGGGGTCGACGCCATTCTGGTTGGTGATTCGTTGGGGATGGTGGTTCAGGGCAAATCAACCACAATGCCCGTCACGCTTGATCAGATGATCTATCATGGCGAGATCGTCGTTCGAGCCGTTAGTCGAGCACTGGTCATTGTCGACATGCCTTTTATGTCATACCAGGTCAGCCCGACCCAGGCGGTTGAGAACGCTGGTCGGATTCTCAAAGAATCGGGTGCCGGGGCTGTCAAGCTGGAGGGGGGAATCCAACAAGCTGAAACCATTCGAGCGTTGGCTGCAGCCGATCTGCCGGTAATGGCTCATGTGGGTATGCGGCCTCAATCGGTCAGAAAACTCGGTGGCATGTCTAAGGTGCAACGAGACGAAGCCGCGTTGTTAGCGGATGCTCGCGCCGCCGAAGAGGCAGGAGCGTTCGCGATTGTGTTGGAATTGATCCCTCGTTCGATTGCCGCCACGATTACGAAAGAACTTTCAATCCCGACGATTGGAATCGGCGCCGGTCCGGAATGTGACGGTCAAGTACTGGTGAGCTATGACATGCTTGGCCTGACCCAGGGATTCCAGCCAAAATTCCTCAAACGATACGCTGATTTACGTGCAACAGCATTCGACGCGACAAGTCGTTACATTCAGGAGGTTCGTGACGGCCAGTTCCCAGACACAGCACATTCACATGAATAGCCGTTTCTTGTCACGACTTCGAACAATCACGAAAAAAGATATTCGCATCCACACCAAGGGTTAACTGACTTGGACTTCAAACCGCCGCCTCGATCTGCCTGGTCCATTCAAGACGATGTCACGTATCTCAATCACGGATCGTTTGGTCCCGCCCCCCTCGTCGTTCAAGAATGTCGTGAAGATTGGTCCCGCCGGCTTCAGCGACAGCCGATGGATTTCTTTTTACGCGAGATGGAACTGGCGCTCGATGAGGCAATAGCCTCGCTTGCAAAGTTTGTCGGTGCCGAACCGCGAGACATGGTTTTTGTCGACAACGCAACCGTTGCCATGAATGTTGTTGCTGAAAATATTGAGCTTAAATCGGGTGACGAAGTCTTGCTGAATGATCACGAATATGGAGCCGTTTTTCGGATCTGGCGTCAGAAATGCGAACAAGTCGGTGCTCGCGTCGTCAGTGCTCGACTTGGCAATTTTTCTGATGAGGAGAACTCAACAGGTAACTCCAGCCAAATCGAAATGACACGCAGAGTGGTTGATTCGATTTTCAGTGCCGTCACCGAAAAAACCAAGCTCATTGTCGTCAGTCACATTACGTCACCATCAGCGATCATTTTTCCGGTCTCAGAGATTTGCCGAGAAGCTCGTTCTCGAGGCATTCCGGTGTGTATTGATGGTCCGCATGCGATTGCGATGCGAGACGTCAGCCTGAAAGAAATTGACTGTGACTTTTATTGTGCCAGCCTGCATAAATGGCTGAGTGCTCCGTTTGGGTCAGGTTTTTTGTACGTGAAACGCAATTATCAACAGCGGCTCAAACCACACATGACCAGTTGGGGGCGTAGCCTTGGCGGTCGCGACGAGCGTTGGCAGGACCACATCAACTGGCTGGGAACACGTGATCCGGCGCCGTTTCTGGCCGTCCCCGCTGCCATCAATTTTCTCGAAGAAGTGGGATTGGGCGGATTTCGGAACTGGACTCACCAACTCGCTCAATACGCTCGTCAGAAACTTGAACGCCTGTTTGACACGCATGCCTGGGTTCCCGATACAGCGGAATGGTATGGGTCGATGATCGCCGTTCCATTGCCTGCGAGCGATATCAAAAAATCGAAACCGAATGCGATGCATCCTCTTCAACGTCAACTGCGGGAACAATTTCAGGTCGAGATTCCGATCTCGGAATGCTGTGGACAATCGTTTTTGCGAGTCTCCTGCCATCTCTATAACACGAGTGATGACATTGACCGACTGATCAACGCCTTGTCGAATTTAAGGACCTAGATTTTGGATTGCCAACTCAGGCGCCAACCAGACCCAACGTCCGTTGACCATCGTTCCGCAAACGCGATTTGCCTGACCGAAGAGTTCCAATTGCGGGCTTCGTTGAGACGAATCCGCCAATCGAATCAGGGTGAAATCGGCCCGAGTCTCGTTTTCGGAAAGCGTTTCGAAACCTAAGGCGCGTTGTCCATTACTGGAACCAAGTCGCAATAGGTCGAGATGAGGCACATCAGGGTGGCGTTCGGCAAGAAATTGCAGTTCAGCAAAGAGACTCAGGTCGGGGTTCGAGGCGCGGCTGTCTGTTCCGATCGCAACCCGACCGCCAAGTTCGATCAGGCGTCGCCAAGGATGCTCGGTATGACCGAATGCCGCATGAGTTCTCGGGCAGTAAACCAATGTCATCTGAGGCTGTGAAGCGATAAATTTCAGTTCCGTTTCGTCAAGATAATTGCCATGCACAATTAACGAACGAGGTGCTTTCGCCAGCACTTCCAGATAATCCATCGGTTTAAGTGGGGGTTGAAAAACAGCGTCGCGCCAGACACCAAAGTCGATTAACATCTCGCGAAAATCGCCAGTTCCGCTGCAAAGCAGTTCCAGCTCAGCTTTCGTTTCAGCAAGATGCATGGCTAATGGGCAATTTGTGTGTCTCGCGATTTCAACAGATTCACGGACGAGATCAAGGTGTGTGCTATAGGGAGCGTGAGGACTGAGACCACGAGCGTATGTGTCATTGGATGTGATATGTGATCTGGCGAGTACCGTTTGTTGCTGAATTCGTTCAGGAGAAAGCCCCAGAACTTCTTGAAAAACAGTCCCTTTGAATCCGGTTTGTGCATAATCCGATGCAGACCATCCGACGGTTGCAATCTCGCCGAGTATGGTGGTGCCCGATTGCCAGGACTCCTCAATCCCTGTCCTTATTGCTTCGCTGGTCAAACCAGAATTTTCACGTCGGTATTTGACGACATTTCGAATCCAATCTGTGAACCGGCCGGTCGTTGAAATCGGTTTATTCAGGCAACTGAACTCAAGATGGGTGTGTGCGTTAACCAGTCCATCAATCATCGCCACCGGTCCGAGGTCAAACGCATCTGCGGTTCGGCCAGATTCGATACTCAAAATTCGTCCGGCAGTGAACCGAAGCGTGACGTCGGGTCGTGACATTCCGCCAAGAACAAGCCATTCGACGTGATAAGACTGATGGTCATTCACGAAAAGACAAACCCCTGTTTACTATCGTTCTTGAATGCGAATTGGCGAATAAAGAGTCCGAACGCTCACGCCGCCCGTCTCACCTGGACTTTCTTTCTCGCGAATCGTTCCCATGGGAAAGCTTTTTTGCCAATGAATTACGCGACCAAACGATGTTTAGCGCGGTGAATACCGCAATCGGCATCAGACGTGTACGGGCTTGGGGACTGTCGCCGCGTCCAGGGATTTATAAGCTCCAAAATCATTGAACCAGAATCGCTTGGCAAATCGATAAGCCCAACTACGCTCCGGAATTTCATTTCCCGGCCCATATTGAGAGGGGCGAGATTCCATTTGTGTCAATTCAGCAAGTGCCGTCTTTCGCGCGGTCTGGTCACCTGCCTCGTGGCTGACGACGAGTTGGTAAAGCAAGTCAGGTCTTTCGAGCACGATACATCCTCGAGTGGACGAGGCAGCGAGTTGTCGAAAATCTTGCAGGAATTCCGACTTACCAATCACATCACGAATATGTCGTTTGTCATGAATGGACTCTTTGGCAAACTGAATAATCGGGCAGGGTTCAATTCCTCCCCACGGATTAATATGGTGCGTAAGTCCAGACGCAGCGGGGCAAAGTGCCTGACCTTCTCCGTCATAGTAAGCATCAATAATGCCGATCGGTTTTTTGACTCGCATGTCGACAACAAACCGGCGGATTCGAAGTTGTTGTTCACGGGTGAGCGAAAGTTCAGGCTTGGGATCTGGTCCCATAGGTCGATAGACATGGAACCAGGAATACATGACTCCCATTTCGATCAGTCGATCGAGCCAGGATTCGTTCACGAGATCGTCAATGTTTGTCTGGCAGACACTGGTGCAGACGCCCGTAATGACCTTGTTTTTAAGACAGTTTTGCAGGCCTTCCATTGTTTTCGAAAGGACATCGTGTCGCCCCCGACGTTCATCGCTGATGATCTCGGTCCCTTCGACGCTGATCAATGGCGTTACGTTACCCAACCGGCGCAACTCTTTCGCGACTTCGTCGGTAATAAAGTGGCCGTTCGTGAAGACCTGAAAATAACAATCCGGGTGCGCTGCCAGGATTTCGAGCAGATGCGGGTGCATAAACGGTTCGCCACCGACAATACCAAAGAAGCGATTCCCAACTTCTTTCGATTCATTGAGAAGCCGATTCATCGATTCTGTATCTATCGTTTGTTGCTTGGCCGAAACGTCGACCCAACATCCCTGACACCTCAGGTTGCAACTGTTGATGACGGAAATGTAGATAAACGGAGGAAAGAATTCGCCTCGTTTCATCCGGCGTTTGAACCGTTGAACCGACATCATCCCCTGGAAACCAAAATTGTAAGCCAGCTTCCAAAGCAATCGTTTGTCGGTTTCGACCAGAAGTCGGCGGGCCATGCGAAGATACATTGCAACAATTCCTCAAGCGGTTTTTATCCGCCAATTCGACGATTATTCTATCAGCCAAAAGTCCCGCCACTGTGCGAGACAATCTATCTCAAACTGAATACCAACGCATCAGTCAGGTCGAAGCAAAGATGTCGATCACTCAGAACTGACATGACTTGTCCTCTGGGCAGAGAATGGTGCTTGACAAGTTATACGACTCCTGCGGCGGAGATGCGATGCGTCGGTTGCGGCCGACCGGGACGGAACATCTGGGCTTCTCCGAATTGAGGCGATGCAGTCCGGGTCGAGCAAATATCTCGAATGGTCTGTTCAACCAATTTTCCTAACAGAGCAGGGTCGCATGCAACGCGGGCATTGACAACGAGATCGACATCCCGCGTGTTGACGTGTGAGGGCAACGAAAGTTCGGGTGGGAGATCGCGACTGACAAGGTTTGCAACGCCAAATGCTGCGGCACTGAGGCCGATTACTTTGAGATGTGCCACTTCTAACCCCTCGTCAACCAATCGTTCCTTCAGTCCGCGAATTGCGTCCAGCAACAATTCATCGAGCGCAAATTCAGTTGGTGCCGAAACTTGAACACTGCTATTGAGCCAGCCGAGTTCAGCCTCACCTTCGGCATAAGTGTCATAGTCAATATCGAGAACGCGCCGACCGAATTCGCCGATCTGATCGAGAAACTCGAAATAAGCATCGAAACCCTTGCCCGTTTTCGCTGAGACTGCAAGCCTCGGTGAGTTTGGATATTGTTGATCCAGTAACGAATGTAATTCCGCCAGTTCTTCCGGTGTCAATTCGTCAATTCGGTTAATCAGAATCAGGTCTGCTTCTTCCAGTTGTTTTTGTAGAATGTAAGCGGCTTTCGGAGAGAAGCCCGTCCCAGGCTCGTTCCTGAGAATCTTTCGTCCCTGACTGGGCTTGAGAATCACTCCATACGGCGCGATCTGAAACTTCGATTTGTACAGTTGTTTTAATGGTTGAATCACTGTCGCGACGAGATCCGTACAACTTCCGACAGGTTCGGCCAAAATGATGTCTGGAGCTTTGTCGTGCCCGATCTTGTCGATTGTTGAGATCAGGTCGGTAAAGCGGCAGCAGAAACAGGCTCCAGCGACTTCCCCGACGTCGAACCCTTGAGAACGAAGAGATTTCGTATCCACCAGATCTGCCGCCTGATCGTTCGTAACGATTCCAACGGTTAAGCCTTTTGACATGTAATGCCGTGCAAGACGGGCTAAGGTTGTTGTTTTGCCGGCACCAAGAAAACCACCAACCATGACAAATCGGATGGTATGAGACATTTTTTGCCTTTTGAGGAGAAGGTCGTTTGACAGACGCATTTGGTTCATAACATAGTAGACAATCCCACATGAACGGCATCAAGTAACTGCGTCAAACTGGTTGCGATGGCAGCAATATGAATTTTGAGAACGCCGAGCGCCCAGCGATTCTGGGGGGCCTTCCGGTCCGTCCTGACGGTCCACCAAGTTGGCCTAGGGCTGATCGTGAAGTTGACATTGCCATCCGAAAGTTAATCGAATCCGGCGACTGGGGTCGGTATCATGGACCACATGTACCCGATCTCTGTAGGCGACTTGCAGAATATCAGGATGTCGAACATGTTCTCCCGTGTAGTAGTGGAACAGTTGCGGTGGAACTTGCGCTGCGAGGTGTAGGCGTCGCGGCTAACGACGAAGTGATTCTCGCTGGTTATGACTTTAAGGCAAACTTTCAGAACATCCTTTGCCTTCATGCGATTCCGGTTCTCGTGGACCTCGATCCATCAAATTGGCAACTCGATTGCGAGAAACTTTCATCAGCAATCACTGTTCGTACGAAAGCGATATTGATTTCACATTTGCACGGTGGTTTCGTCGACGCACCAAAGGTTCGGCAAATTGCGGATTCCCACGGAATTCCGGTGATCGAAGACATTTGTCAGTGTCCGGGAGCGATGCTTTTTGGTCGACGAGCAGGAAACTGGGGAGATGTTAGTGTCCTCAGTTTTGGAGGGAGCAAGCTTCTGACGGCGGGGCGTGGTGGCGCAGTCTTGACGCCAAGAACTGATGTCGCTGAGCGAATTAAGCGATATGTCCATCGCGGCAACGATGCGTATCCTCTTTCCGAAGCCCAAGCGGCAATCGTCCGTCCGCAGATCGATCGGTTGGATGATTTGAATCGATGCCGACGTGAGTTTGTCCAGAAACTCACCTCAAGACTGACGGCAAATGCTGGGCTGACGGCACTTCAGTCACCGACTGAAAACACAGTGTCGGCGTACTACAAGGTTGGATTTCAGTATCGTTCCGTAGACTTTTATGGTATGCCAAGATCACTGTTCATTGAGTCGTTGCAGGCGGAAGGGATCGCATTTGACTCAGGTTTTCGTGGACTGCATCTCATTCATGCTTCTCGTCGCTTCCGAGCGGCGGGTGAGTTGACGCAAACCAGCCGAGCAGACTTAGAGATGCTGACACTGCATCATCCAGTTCTGCTCGAAGGTACCGAAGCGATCGACGAGGTGGTCGCTGCCATTGAAAAGGTGCGAAAAGGTGCGGAAGAAATTCAGTCTCGCCATGTGACGAAATAATATTCATGAACTGATTAAGCGTCGTTACGACGATTGGCGGGTGGCAATTTGGACGATGCGTTACAATAATAGAAGAAAAATTCCTGAATCCCCCCGATAGATCGAGGTCGATATATCGATGAAAGAGACCGCCCAAGTCTTGACGCCATTCGAAGCCGTAGCTCGATCTCAAGTCATTTTTGCACACGCATGGATGGTGAGAACGTTCGTCAAACATAGCGAAGTCGTTGAAGACTTTCCGGAACTGATGCAGATTGTTCGAACGGTATTCGACACGTCACGGGCCTTGGAGCCTAAGGTCGATGAACCTTTGGCTTATCTTGCGATGCTTCGGAAGAAAATCGCCAAATTGAAAGCGGCTGCCGTTCAATTCCGCCAAGATGCTCCGCAGGCATCCGATCATACAAACTTTCAGCAGGCCGTGATTTCAATGGATGGCTGTGTAGCAGAGTTAGAGGCGATACTGGCTTCCTTTCCAACACCTTCCATATCCGCAATGCCTGCGAACTTCCGCACGCCTCCCAATTCGGTTAATATTTCCCATTCAGAAGCTTCCCCGCCTGCCGAATAACCTTGCCTCTTTTTTCCCCGCTTTATTTTCGCTCTCGGTGCGTGGTTATGCCTGATCCTCTTGTATTTATGATGGGTAAGTTCGAAGCGCGGATACCAACCGATCGACTTTATTTCGAGTCGCATCTGTGGGCTCAGCCGAACGGAAATTTGTTGCGTGTTGGTTTTTCGTCTTATGCCGTTCGATTGTTGCAGGACGTCTACTTTCTCGACTGGCAAATTGACGCTGACACGATCGTTCGTCACAAACAGGCCATCGGCGAGATCGAAAGTTCCAAAGCCACATCAACGTTGTATGCACCCGCAGATGGTCAGGTGGTTCGATTTAACGAAGCCCTATTGAATGATCCCTCGTTAATCAATGCCGACAATCACGAGCGGGGTTGGCTTTACGAGTTTGCCACCTCAACTCCCCTGCTTCAACCGGGCGACTATATCAAGGTTTTGGACGCAGGCTGGGAAAACACACAACGGGTCCTTAAAAATCAATTTAACGAATGATTTGTTAGAAAGGGCCGACGCGTGGCCGGAAGAAAAATCAACGTAATTATCTCACAAGCACCTGGTAAGAATCCCGTCAAACGGCATCTCGAAGAAGAGATTGCCACTCGGCTCATCCTTTCCGGTATCGCAGAAGTTTCTGTGGTTCCGCATCTTTATGATCTCACTTCAGATCATACCGGGATGATGTGGCTGAAGTCATTGAAAGGGGATCTTGTTGTATTGGGCTGGCTATACCCTCGTGCGATTCGCTGGGTACTTGACCGCAACGGAGTGAAGGGCAAGGCTGGTGAATCGCGATTGAACAAGATCAACGACGAAGAGACTGATGACGAGAAACAATCTAGCATCGAAAATCAGGAAAACTCCGCTCCTCAAGGAATCGGCGCACTGGATGTTCCCAATCGTTTGATTTTTGCAATCGACCTGCGTGACAACACTGATCCCATGACTTACGTCGATGAAATTGAGCGTTTGTCTAAAGTGATGACGATTCAGCTTGTACAGCTTTCGGGGATTGGCTTCAATTCATCGATGCCTTCCCAGAATGGAACGCAAAAAGCAAACGGGGCAGCACAGTCGAACGGCGCCCCTCATATAAATGGATCGGCTCACGTAAACGGTACGTCACCTGACGAGAAGCTGACTGCAGCCCCAATTGTGATTCCCGGCGATAGCGTTCGTCGACGCTGGTATCCGGTAATCGATTACAGTCGTTGTACGAACTGCATGGAATGCATCGATTTTTGTCTGTTCGGAGTCTACGGTGTTGATTTGCTCGATCGAATCCTGGTTGAGCAGGAAGATAACTGCAAAAAGGGATGTCCGGCATGCAGTCGAGTCTGTCCCGCAAACGCGATTGTATTCCCTGAACATAAGACTCCCGGAATCGCTGGTGCTGAAGGTGGGCCGGTCGAAGACTTCAAGATCGACTTGTCGAAGTTGTTCGGAGCACCTTCCGCTCTGGAAATGGCGGTACTTGAACGAGACGTTGAACTGGTTGCTGACGGCCGTGATGCGGTTGGAGCGACTGTGGGAATACCCAAACGTCAAACAGGCACTTCGACAAAACCACGTGATGATCTTGACGATCTCATGGACGATTTAGATTCGTTAGACGTTTGACGGATTGATTCAACCCCTGCCGGAGTTAAGCTGCGGATGTTAAATTTCGACCGCCTTAATCGCGGATACGATGTCGCGGCAACGACGCTTCTTGAAGAAGTTTCGACCAATGGAATTTGGACAGGCGAACTCTCTTCCTCTCCCTTGTCAACAGCGACAGCGATCGCCGCTTTGCAACTCGTCGCACGAAATCAACCTACGAGAGCCGCAGAATTCGAAACGCTGGTCGAAGGCGGACTAAAATGGTTGCGCGAGCATCAGAACCCGGATGGTGGATGGGGCGATACAACACTTAGTCACAGTAATATTTCAACGACAACACTTGTCTATTCCAGTTTTCGTCTCGCAGGATTGGATGAGAACACTGACGATCTCTTGAAACAGGCCAAGGCAAATATTGATCGTCAGGGTGGGTTCGAAGCAATTCGAAAGAGATATGGAAAAGACCACACGTTTTCAGTACCAATTCTGATGCAGTGTGCACTCGCTGGCCTGATCCCATGGCAAGAATTGCCACCGCTGCCGTTTGAGTTGGGATGTTTACCTCACTGGTTTTATCGTTGGATTCATTTGCCTGTTGTCAGTTATGCATTGCCGGCGCTGATTGCAATTGGGCAGGTGCGGCATCATTTAGCTCCCTCTCGAAACCCATTCATTCGACTGATCCGGCAAGCTGCGGTCGGACCGACGATGCGGCGGTTAGAGGGCATACAGCCGGAAAGTGGAGGTTTTCTTGAAGCGACTCCGCTCACGAGTTTCGTCACGATGAGCCTTGCGGCGATGAATCAGGTGGATCATCCGGTTACCCGGCGTGGAATCGATTTTCTGAAAGATTCAGTACGTCCAGACGGCAGTTGGCCAATTGATACGAATCTTGCGACGTGGGTCACAACGCTGTCGGTTAACGCTTTAAGGTCGGAATCGATTTCGATGGCGCACGCCGAATCGATTTCGCACTGGTTATTGGATCAGCAGCACCGAATCGTACATCGCTACACGAACGCCGCTCCTGGTGGCTGGGCTTGGACCGATTTGTCTGGTGGTGTCCCCGATGCGGACGACACACCCGGCGCGATATTGGCGTTGCTCAAACTCGATCCAAAAGATCCGAACCTTTCGCAATCGCTGGCAGCGGCCGTGAAGTGGCTGCTTGACCTGCAAAACAACGATGGAGGCTGGCCGACATTCTGTCGTGGTTGGGGTGCGCTTCCGTTTGATCGTAGTACACCCGATTTGACCGCACACGCGCTTCGGGCTCTTTTCTTCTGGCGCGAAAAACAGGTCTTCGATGGAGTTCACTCTGAACAGTCGAATGTCAGTTTGATGTCTCGGATCGATAGAGCAGTTTCAGCAGGATTTGCGTATCTTGCAAGGACTCAACGACCGGATGGAACCTGGTTTCCACTCTGGTTTGGTAATCAGTTTTCTCTGGATGAAGAGAATCCTGTGTACGGCGTTGCTCGCGTGCTTGCAGCCTATCGAGACTGGAACCGACTGAACGAGTCCGTTCCCCAGTTTGCCATGGCCTGGCTCGCAGACATTCAGAATCCCGACGGCGGCTGGGGCGGAGCAAAAAATACTCCGTCATCAACAGAAGAATCAGCCTTGTCGGTAGAAGCTCTATTACCGTTAAAGAGATACAAAAAGTCGTGTGATCGGGGTTTGGAATGGTTGCTTGAACGAGTTGAGTCAGGAACGTTCCAAAATCCATCTCCAATCGGGTTGTACTTTGCCAAGCTGTGGTATTTTGAGCGGCTTTATCCAATAATCTTCACGGTGTCGGTTCTGGCTCGTGCCATCGAGCAAGCAGATCAGACTCAGACAGAATCGTCCGGTTCGACTTACCTTGAGGAAGGCGCCGCGATACCATCCAGTCACGGCAAAAAGACTTAGCAAATGATCGTGCCAGTTTACGGCCCCAATAACGCTCACGCTAGCCATTTATAGCTTGATTTGGATAATTGAAAGGCAGTTTATGCTCGCCGAGACGAACGGGACGCTGATTGAAAGCGATGAGGTCACGACCGAATCGGTTGCGACGATGACGACCGACGAGTCATCTGCCGTGGAAAATCCCGTTGAGGATAAACCTCGGCGTAATCGGAGTACGTCACACCTGAAACTCGTTCCCGAGACACTCGAATTACGAGAGCACATTCGACTGGCGGCCGAGAATTACACCAAACAACTCGATAAAAGCCGTCCCTTCAATAAATCCGCATTGGAGTCACATTCTCGGAAATTGCTTGAGCAGATTGGCCAGCCTGAGGGATTTCTCGGGTTTACAATGGTCTTGATTGGCAATGCGTTCTGGAAACAGCAGTTTCTCGCGATTCCGTTCGAGCGCCGACTGCTGCTGTTGCCGCACTGCCTGAAACATGCAGAAGGTTGTCCAGCCGATTACGACGAGTTTGGCCTTGATTGCGAAAAATGCGGTGCTTGTTCAATCGCCGACTATAAAGTACGAGCCGAGCAACTCGGATACAAAGTGCTCGTGGCCGAAGGTTCGCCAATCGTTCTCAAGATTATCGTTTCAGGCCATGTCGATGGTATTCTTGGCGTTGCCTGTCTGAACGTGCTGGAAAAAGCCATCGACAAGGTCTTGCTCGCGGGTGTTCCTTCGTATGCCGTGCCGCTTCATTCCGGTGACTGCAAGAACACCAAACTCGATGAGTCCTGGGTTTGGCATTGCCTCGACAAATACGAACCGCTCAAAGAATCGCGGACGTCTGGTTATGTCCCTTTGATGCGTGCCTCAAACCAGATGTTCGAAGACCAGTTCGACGAGGTCTTACCGCAAGTGAGACAAGGGACCAGCACTGGCGATACATTACTTGGAGAAACCGAATCCATCGCAAGACACTGGCTCGTGCAAGGCGGCAAGCGTCTCAGACCATTCATTACGCTGGCTGCTTACGACGCACTGACAGGTGGGGCCGGGTTGCAAACATCAGCGTGTGATGATCTGCCCAAGTTTTCCGTCGAGGTCCGACGCACTGCTTTAGCGATTGAAGCCTTTCATAAAGCGTCGCTGGTTCACGACGACATTCAGGACAACGATCCGTACCGTTATGGTCAAGAGACGCTTCATCGTCGATACGGTGTGGGAACCGCCATCAACGTGGGAGACTATCTGATTGGATTAGGTTATCGGCTGGTCAGTCAAAGTCGTCGACAAATTGGAGCCGAAGTTGCCAGCGACATTCTTGATCGGCTTGCCAATGCACATCTTAAGCTTTGCGAAGGTCAAGGAGCAGAACTTCGCTGGACCGGTGAGGATCTCCTCAAGCTGACTGCCCTTGATGCGATGAAACTTTATGCCCTGAAAACCTCGCCGGCGTTTGATGCGGCGCTCTATGCTGGCCTTCGACTGGCAGGCCCCATGGAATCATACGAGGCGATGGTGCAGGCTTTTTGTCGACACATCGGCGTCGGGTTCCAGGTTCTTAATGACCTTCAAGACTGGGAAGAACAGGCGCCGAATAAGATTGTCGCTGGAAGAGACGCCGAACTGGCAAAGCCAACGTTGCTGCTGGCTCTTGCCCTTGAAGCTGCTAAGGGGACAGTTCGAGAAGAACTTGAGAAGGCGATTCTCGAACCCTCAACTGCGGCCATGCGAGCAGAACGCATGCGACACTTTTACCAGAAACTCGGTGTTTTTGAACGAGCCCAGGCGCTCGTGGAAAAATGCCGTAGCCGGGCAGAAGCGCTTGCAGATGAAGTTCAGCCTGACCCATTGCGTCAGTTGTTGTTCTTCCTGATCGACACCGTGTTGTCGGATACAACGGTCCCCTCGCCGCAAGTCAAACTGGTTCCACTTACGGGTTTGCTACCCATTGTTGGCAAAACCGTTGGTGCGACGTGAGTGACGAATGGCGCACCCGTATCTATTTCGTCTCGATGATCGTGTCTCGCGAGGATTGTCCCACTGGGATAATGTCCGGCGTGAACGTCATCGTCAGTTTATTCTGACTCAACAGAATTCAGACGGTGGCTTCGGCGGACGGGGCCTGCCCGTCGAGTATGCCAATGAGGAACCAGAGGGACGTGAGTCAGACCTTTATTACACGGCGTTCGCGATTCGCGCGCTCTCGGCTCTGAAATTGTTCACCGCCGATGACGCGCGGCGAGTTTCTCAGTTTCTTGATGCGGCCCGCCATCACCAGGCAACCGTGATCGACGTTGTCAGTTGGCTCTATTCGGCATTAATGGTCCAGGGGGTTTCCGGGATTGATCTCTTGGCAAAGGCCAATTCGAATTGGCCAGAGCAGTTGGCCACGCTTCTTGAAGGCTTCCGTTCGACTGATGGAGGATACGCAAAAACACATGAAGGGGCACTCGGCAGCACCTATCATTCATTCCTGGTCGCCCTGTGTTACGAACTCATCGGACAGACGATGCCGGCACCTCAGGAATTAGTCAGTTTCATCAAAGCCCGGCAACGCGACGATGGCGGTTTTGTCGAAATTGCCCCAATGAAACGAAGTGGAACGAACCCAACAGCGGCTGCGGTCGGAGTCTTGATGCTGCATTCTTCGATTGGCCCGAATCTACGTGACGACGTCCTCGCCTACCTCGCTGACGTCAAGAGTGACGAAGGTGGTTTTCAGGCCAACTCTCGTATTCCCTTTGCCGATTCGCTTTCAACGTTTACCGGATACCTGACATGTCTTGACCTCGAAGCCAGAGACGTGATTGACCCTCGCCGCCTGGAACGGTTTATCCTCGCGCTCGAACACCCTGAAGGAGGCTTCCGCGCAGCCGCCTGGGATCAGTCCACTGACGTTGAATACACCTTCTACGCTTTAGGCACACTTGGTCTACTGTGGAGCGAACACATCGAGTCGTTGAAGCCGACTGCCGTGCATGCCTGACGCACGTTGATCGTCAAGTCGTTTATTGTTCCAGAACGTCAATGATCTTTTGAAGATTGTTCTCGACGATCACAGGGCTGTTCGCATACACGGCTGTTTTAACCCCTCGCGCGCCGAGCTTTTCTTCAAACAGATCTTTGTTGCCTGAATGGTAAGCAACTGTCGCATCCGGGTCTTTCAATTGGTGGCCGGTCAGAATGCAAACAACGCGATCGCTAGGAGCAATCACTCCTTCAGCCCGCAATTTCCTGGCACCAGCAACGCTCGCCGCGCTGGCAGGCTCGCAACCGAAACCTCCAGCACCGACTTGAGCTTTCGCATCGAGGATTTCTTGATCCGTAACTTGTCTTACGACCCCATCGCAAGCATCCAATGCTCGCAGACATTTCTTGAGATTAACGGGGCGGTTGATCTCAATTGCACTCGCTAACGTTGAGGCTTTTCGATTCTCACGATCCATGTCGAAAAAGAATGTGTTCACGATTGAATCGTCTGACATCCCGCCATCCCAGCGAACACCCCTCTGTTCATAAAGCTGATAAAGCGTATTCGCACCAGCGGCATTAATGACCGCCAGACGCGGAATGCGATCAATCAGCCCGAGCGCCTTCAGTTCCGTAAACGCTTTCCCAAAAGCCGAGGAATTGCCGAGATTGCCTCCCGGAACAACGATCCAATCGGGCACTTGCCAATTCAGACTTTCGAGAACTCGATACATGATGGTCTTTTGACCTTCAAGCCGAAAAGGATTCACGCTGTTACAAAGATAAATACCCCGTTCACCAGCAACTTCGCGGACCCGCTCAAGGGCATCATCGAAGTCACCCAAAACCTGCAATGTTTTCGCATTGTAATCGAGCGCTTGCGACAGCTTACCGTAAGCAATTTTTCCGCTTCCAACAAAGACAACCACACGGAATAGTTGTGCCGTACTGGCATAGATGGCCAGCGAGGCACTCGTATTGCCGGTCGATGCGCAGGCGGCTACTTTCGCACCGACCATCCGGGCATGAGTCGACGCGGCAGTCATCCCGTTATCTTTGAAACTGCCCGATGGATTCAATCCTTCGTATTGCAGGAACAGTCCGCCAGCATTCATTCCAACATATTTTCCCACGGCAGGGCTTTGCTGCAGGATCGTCTGCCCTTCGCCGATCGTGACAATGTCCTTGTCAGCGGAAAATGGAAGGAGATTTCGAAACCGCCAGACACCGCTAAAGTCGAGAGGGTCACGTCGATTGGACCAGCGTGATTCGAATTCACGCATTGACTTGGGGACGGGTAACTTGTCCCATTCATAGTCAATGTCAAGCAGGTTACCGCAGTCGGGGCATGATGTGAGAACATCCATGACGTCGAAAGTCGCACGACAAAGTGGGGCGATACAACGCTGGAACGCACGCGGTTCAGAACTATTCACGTCTCTTTACTTTCTGAAATCTTTAATCAATTGTCCGACTGTCAGCCTCGTTCCGATAGCGGCACAAACGGTCGCTCGGCATAACCGACATAACTTGCACGAGGGCGAATTGGCTGAGGAGTTTGCTGCTGTTCAATAAAGTGAGCCGCCCATCCGACGGTACGAGCGACGACAAATAAGGGAACAAAAAGGTCAGAATCCATCCCAAGATAATGCAGCATTCGAGCGGCAGGCCAGTCAAAACTTGGCAGGATCTGCTGTTCATCCCAAACAGCCGCTTCAATTGCCGATGCTACCTCTTCCATCGGCAATTTCCCAACCTCGGCGGCGACTTTCTGACAAAGTGGCCTCAATATCTCGGACCTGGGATCGCAGGTTCGATAAACCCGATGCCAAAACCCCGGCATTCTCTCATACTGCTTCAAGACCGCACGAACAATGGACGGAGCGGCCTCAGGTGATTCGACCGCCTCTAAAATATCGATTGCCTGTCGGCCTGGTCCACCATGCCAGACTCCTTTGACTGCACAAATCCCGGCAATGACGGCCGACAGAAAATCGGATCGAGTCGACGCAACCACACGAGCCACATACGTTGACGGGGTTAATTCATGCTCAGCGCTCAGGATCAGGAACGTTTCCAGCGCCTGTTCCGCCAAGGGCGTCGGTTCGACGTTGGTCAGGCCCCACAGCAGGTTTCCTGCATAACTCAAATCCTCGCGGTGGACGACCGGCGCCATACCACGGGCAATTCGATGTCGCGTAGCGAGCAGAAGAGGCAATTGGGCCAGCAGATGTTGAAGCGTTTCCCAAACGTCGTTTGCAGAAAGCTCTTCTTCATAAGCATCGGAAAGGCCGAGCAGACTGATTCCTGTGCGAAGAACGTCAATTGCGGGAACGTTCAAGGGAAGTCGTTCGATCCAGGATTCGATGTCGTTTTCGACAACGGCGGTTTCACTTAGAACGGCCTGCATGTCCGCAAGCTGTTCCTGAGACGGGAGATCGCCCTTGACGATCAAAAATGTCGTTTCCAGAAAACTGGAATGTTCAACCAGTTCTTCGATCGCGTAACCTCGATAGAAGAGTCCGTGTTCAATCGATGCGATGGCGCTTGTGCCCTCGACAAGCTTTTCCGCAAGATGCCTCGGAAATTCATCAGGAATCATTCACAATCCATTTCTAGCGATTCTCGGTAGTGAGACCTGTCCAATTGTCTGTTCGAAACGGCGATGCAGGCAACCCCGCTCGATTGAAGAGATTCGCATCGGGATTATCGCCCCAGGCATAGCGAACGGAAACCGGCGCACTGACTTCAGACGACGAGACAACGATTTTGTTGCCTTCAATTCGTGCCTGGGCCCATACAAACTTTTTATCGGCGGCAGCCACAGCGAATCCCTTGAGAGTTTCACCATGAGAAACCATCCCTTCGCCAACGTGCTGAAATTCTAATTCGATCTGTGATCCATTAACTTTCATCGATTTGAATTCGGGACCACTCGCAACGATATCCTGCCCATAGGCGACTTTTAATGCGGATAGCGCAAGCCTGTGCCCGACGTCTTGTTTATTTTTGGGGTGGATGTCCCGTGGTTCACCAAGATCAATCGTCACGGCCATACCCGTTTTCGGTAATGAGAGTGCTGTTGATTGAGCTTCTCGCAATTCAGCCCACGCACTTTCTTCAGGCTCGGCCGGGTGATCGGGCTTTGACTTATCAGAAACATAATTCGCCAATTGAACGTATAAAAACGGGAAATCCCCCTGGCCCCAACCTCGACGCCAGTCTGTAATCAACACGGGAAACAACTTGCGATACTGAAACGCCCGCATCACATTTGATTCCCCTTGATACCAGATCGCCCCCTTGATCGAGAACGTTTGCATGGGAGAGATCATTCCATTGAACAAGACCGAAGCTCGATTCGGATTATTGGCCTGATTGGAATCGCTGCTCGCCTTTTCTGACCGTTCCAATATCTTCGCAAAGTCTTCATCCTGCTTTAACGCCGAATAACTTGTCCATGCCTCGCAGATCGCTCCCCCATGTACCGCTTGAACCAATCCGATGGGCCGTTTCAATCTTCGATGCAGTTCTCGACCGAAGAAGTAGGCCACGGCACTCATCCCACCGATCGTTTCCGGAGAACATTCCACCCATTGTCCGTCGTTATCATCTTGTGGCATCCGCGCCGTGCTTCGCTCGACCTTAAAAAAACGAATTGAAGGATACTTTGCTTCCGCGACTTCCTCTTGATGATTGTGCGACGCATTGACCGGCCATTCCATGTTCGACTGACCTGAACAGAGCCAGACATCTCCAATCAACACGTCAGTCAGTGTCTGGGTGTTCTTTCCGGCGATTGTGACTTCGACAGACCCCGACTTATTTCGGGCGGGTAATTTTACAAGCCAACGTCCGTCAGCGGCCGTCACCGTCGTAGCTGTCTCAGGTTTCTGATTCTCGCCCGCGTCTTTGGGCGTGATCGTCACCGAGATTTCCTCGCTCGGTTCCGCCCAACCCCAAAAGGGAATCTCGCGTCCAAGCTGCAGCACCATGTGGTCATCGATCAATGACGGCAAGGTGACGTCACCGCGCGCGGAAGATGTCGCGGCAATCAGCGCAAAAACGGCGATGAAGGCGACATTCCGATACGACATACAAGAGCTTCCGATGGTCACAACGGAGAGTGAATTGAGGCGTTTAAAAGGTAGGGAACTCGATTCGGAACGACCGGATCGAGACAGATGGTCTGCCTTCCCGTATAGTGTATCGAGTCGTGGACATTTCTTGCCATCGTGGACACGAAGGCGGCGAATTCTGTTGCGAACTGCTTAAAACCAACTACGAATAAAGTTTCACCAATGTCCTCGCCGTTCCTGATCGTTGATGGTTATAACCTCATGCATGAAGCCGGACTCGCTCGCGCGACCTACGGCCCCGGTGATCTCGCACGATTGCGCCACGAATTACTGGTCAAACTTGTTCGACGATTGACAATTGAAGAACGAAAAAGGTGTACGGTGGTGTTTGATGCAATTGATGCCCCCGCCAACCTGCCTGGTCGATTTATCCATGAAGGGATCAACGTTCAATTTGCCGAACCGGGACACGAAGCGGACGAGCTCATCGAAAAACTGATCAATCAGAATTCTGCACCACGTCGATTAACCGTGGTTTCAAGTGATCATCGAATTCAAAATGCAATTCGCAGGCGCCGAGGAATCGCTATCGATAGTGATGTATTCCTGAAACAACTGGAATCACCCGATCGTCAAATCGGACCTCCAAGAAATTCCGCATCACCGACCTCAGATCCGAATCGCGACCTGAAGTTCTGGATGGAGGAATTCGGTGGAGTCAGTTCTGAATCCATTCAGCAGGAACTTCTCGCACTTTCAACAGATCCGAAGAACGACTGGAATGATCAGATTGAAAAGTTGCAACAGCAACTGAAAAACCCGGAAAGTCTCGACGATTGGCTCAATGAATCGACAAAATCAATACCGCCCCCGCGTTCGAAGAAACCAGGAAAATGAATCAGCGTTCGAACAAACCTCCGTATGCAATCTCAACGAATCCCCACCTCCCCTGCGGAGGTGGTTAACGGGCCTTTGCCCTAGTGGCTGATATCATACTCCATATCGACGATGATCATCGCTCTGAATGCCTAACTTGCCCATTGGCCGCCAATCTGTAACGTTACTCAAATATTGAACGATACATTTCCCAAGACCAGAGTGCCAGACATGCAATTTGCCTCCCGATTTCAACCCGGCGACAAAGCAGTTTCTTGTTTCTTCTTGTTTTGCGCCTTGACGGCGTCTGCGCCGACGGCATCCGCGCAAGGATTAGAAATTGTCAAATCGACTTATACGAAATATGAGTATCGTATCCCGATGCGCGACGGCAAACGCCTTTTCACAGCGGTCTACGTTCCAAAGGATCAGGCCAAGACTTACCCAATCCTTTTGAGTCGTACCCCGTACAGTTGTAAACCGTACGGAGTGGACCAGTATCGCGAAAATCTTGGGCCGTCGGCTCTGTTCAGCAAGGCGGGCTATATTTTCGTATATCAAGACGTTCGAGGTCGCTGGATGTCAGAAGGGGAATTCGTCGACATGCGGCCCCAACTGTCGGCCAATCGCGGCCCGCAGGAAATCGATGAAAGCACCGATACCTGGGATACCATCGATTGGCTGGTCAAACATGTACCAAACCACAATGGCAAAGTCGGAATGGCCGGGATTTCGTATCCCGGCTTCTATACCAGTGCCGGAATGATCAACGCTCACCCAAATCTCATCGCCTGTTCGCCGCAGGCTCCGATCGTCGATTGGTTTATCGGAGACGACTGGCACCACAACGGAGCGTTACAACTGCCGCACGCATTCAACTTCATGGCAACACAAGGCCACAAGCGCCCGGAACCAACAAAGAAGATTGAACACAAATTCGACCATGCAACTCCCGACGGGTATGACTTTTTCCTGCGACTGGGTCCACTACCGAACGCCGATGCGGTGTATTACAAAGGAGACGTTCCGTTCTGGAATGAAGTGATGAAACACGGAAATTACGACGATTTCTGGAAGGCGCGTAATCTTCGCCCGCACCTGAAACAGATTCGACCCGCCGTCATGACCGTTGGTGGATGGTTCGATGCCGAAAACTTGTTTGGAGCCTTGGAAACTTACAAACAAATTGAATCCAGCAGCCCGAATACAACCAATGTTCTTGTGATGGGACCCTGGGTTCACGGTGGCTGGTCAGGCGGCGATGGCGATGTTCTCGGACACGTCTCTTTTAATGCCAAGACCGCAGTCTTCTATCGCGAACAGATCGAATTCCCCTTCTTCGAATTTCACCTGAAGGGGGAAGGGAAAGCGATTCACCCCGAAGCCTGGGTATTCGAAACGGGCACAAATGTCTGGCGACAATACGATTCATGGCCTCCCAAGAATTTCTCCAAGCGATCGTTCTATCTCTCGTCCGAAGGCCGTCTTTCGTCAGAACCGCCAAAACAGACCGATCCAGAATCTAATTACGACGAATACCCCAGCGATCCGGCCAAACCCGTTCCCTATCTGGACAAAGTCTCGATTAATATGGCGCCCGAGTATATGACCGCCGACCAGCGCCATGCCTCACGTCGACCTGATGTCCTGGTCTATCAAACCGACATCCTGGAAAACGACACCGTTCTGTCAGGCCCCATCGAAGTCGAACTTCATGTTTCCACGTCGGGAACTGATTCGGACTGGGTCGTGAAATTGATCGACGTGTATCCAAACGACTATCCCGACCCCAAAGATAACCCCGCTGGAGTAAAACTGGGTGGCTATCAGCAACTGGTCCGTGGCGACGTCTTTCGAGGAAAATTCCGAAAGAGTTTTGAGAAGCCGGAACCGTTCGTACCGAATCAACCCGAACAAGTGAAATTCACGATTCCCGATATCTGTCACGTTTTTCGGCCCGGCCATCGAATGATGGTGCAGATTCAAAGCACCTGGTTTCCCCTGATCGACCGCAATCCGCAAACATTTGTTGATATCTATACAGCAAAGCATTCCGATTTTCAGAAGGCCACTCAGCGAGTCTTTCGAACCACTACGATGCCCTCACGAATCACGGTCCTGACTCAGTAAGCTGTGGAGATCTCAGTATTTGTGAATTAATCGGATGTCCAAAAGCAACCGCAATAAAACGATTTTGATGTCCTGATCTTTCCACTTTCTCAAAATAACTCTCGCCGCTTCGGCGCCGCACACGTATCAAATCGTGCAGCGCCAGCAACGTGATGTTTTTGCTCTTCATTCACAAAAAAACATTTTCGCTCAGCACCTCGCTCATCAGTCCTTTGTGTCCCATCCGTCCCATAACAGTGTTTTCGTCAACTGCCGCTCAGGTCGAAACAATCCACGAATCACCCCCGCCGCAGTCAAATGGAGGGCCGACCCGTATTTCAATTTATTCCGAAATGTCAAAGATCAAAACGTCAATCGCTGTTGTTGTCCGATTTTGAGAGTTGAAGACTCAGGCCATGAAAGCCGCGAACGTGAATCCGCAGATATTTCGACGTATCAAGGCATTACCGCATCGACTTTCATCACCATCATGCACCACAGACAAAACGAAGACAAGAATATTGTAATTACCGACATCGTTTGGCAAGACATCTTTCCACCTGGCATCTTAACGTTTGGAAGATTCTCATGAAAAAGCATTTGAACGATTCCATTGATGAATACCGTGTCAACCTGCCAGGCGAGCCTGTGATCGTCACCGGACGCCTATCCCATAAAACATCATCACGTTAAGGAATGCTCTGTTTCTGCCTTTGACGTTGTTCCTGAGGTCGAATTTGTTAATATCCGAGAATTGATGGCTATGCTCGACGTAAGCTGTTCGACGGGTCAAACCCTGTTTGGAGCGTCGTCATGTTGATTTTAGCATTAGCGCCACCCCTTCCATTCGTTGGCAAGCTGGTCGTCACCCTGGTGATGCTCGGCCTTGCGGGAATGCTGATTCGGGACGCTGGCGGGTCCTTCACTCGCCGGTCTATCGCAGTCGCCGTCGGAGTATCCCTGGCGATCGTGATTGCGTTGGAAGTTGTTATCTTCAAAGGTATTTTGGCCGGGCTTCACGAACGAGGTTTGCTTGCTGGAATTGTCGGAGTGTTGTGTGCTGCGATCTTCCTTCAGTCCGTTCAGTCCGTTCAGTCAGTGCAGTCTGCGCCCAACCGTCCCCGGACTTCGAGTGCGTTAAGTTTGTTTTTACTGTCTTGCATCTCTGGACCGCTTTTCGGACTTTCTTGGGCTTATCTGACGATCCTGCTGACGAACGTCTCGCCTGTGGATCGGGGATATAATTATTCGGTATTTGCGGGAATTGGTATGATTGCTGGAGTGTTCGGGGGAGTTATGATTGTGTTCGCTTCATTGCCAAATCGCTGAAATCGAAAAGCGTTGTCCGTAAACCGTTATCTGGTGAAATTCTTCGTTACTGGCTGTGAATGCCGGGGAGACAATCGATGAGACGTACTTTGGGGTTAATTGCGGCGTTGTTCTTCGGCGCTACGTGCGAGGGCGGATTATTTTCCGGATCGGCTGGTTTTTCGTCAGGGCCCACATCGCAACTGGGGACCGTGACGAACAACCTTGTTCTGACGAACACAGCAAACGGATTTGTTGTATCGGGTCAGGTGATTATCAACATCGGCACCGCGCCGCCAACAAATGAGGGGGTGCTGGTTGACTGGACCGTCGACCGTGCGCTCAATCCGTCATACCCAAGCCCGTTGAATCTCACAACGAATACGGTTCTGAGTGGATTCTCGACTCCTCCAGTCGGGACGTTTCAGAACACCGCCGGAAGCGTTGTTTCTGAGTTCACCAACGTCGGTGCGGCATCGCAGTCGCAGATTCCGTTAACGCTGGTCAATGGTCTCGATAGCCCATCCTGGGCGAGTCTGACCAATAGTAGTTCCACGTTTCTCTATACACCTTCGTCTGGCAGCCTTGAGCAGCATTTCCAACTGGACGGTGTTTATCTGGGAGGGCCTGGTGGAACGTGGACGATTGACGTTCCATTGGCAACGTTTGTCACAACGACCGTACCAGAGCCAAGTGGTATGATACTCGGGCTAATCGGTGCCTGTGCGGGTTTGCTATTTTGGCGGTCGCAAATAAGCCGAGCTTGATGCGACATTCTGCCAATAGGAGGCGGGAATTCTGGCGAGCGAAGCCGTACGTCAGTGGCAGACAATCTGAACCTTACGCGTTGATGGACTATCTGGCGTCAAACCCAAAAAAACAAAAGCCGCAAACCGTTACAGGTTGCGGCTTTCACTCAATTGCCCCCACTAGGGCTCGAACCTAGAACCTAATGATTAAGAGTCATTTGCTCTACCAATTGAGCTATAGGGGCTGACGGGCGGGGAATTCTACTGTCAGAGGCGAGACTGATCAAGCTTGGAAGAAACGATCACGACACGATGAAGAAAAATATGAGGGATTCGGAATGGGGGTGTCGACGGTCTCCTAGTCATCGTCTATTCTGCGTTTCGCTCGATTCCGCTTTTCACCGTCATTCTTCCGCCTTGATTTGCCTCCTATGCCGCTGATTGAAACTTCGTCGTCGCCCGTTGTTTTGCGGTTGAATCGCGATCTGGTGCGGGTGATCAAGCGGGGACATCCCTGGGTTTATGCCGATGCCTTGCGGGAACTTCCTAATGCTCCGGCGGGTGCACCCGCCGTTTTGTTGGATAATCGCAAAGGCCAGCCGGTAGCACGGGGATTTTATGATCCTGGTTGCCCCGTGGCATTGCGAATTTGTGGGACCGATCCCGAATTGAAACTGGATGATCGCTGGGCCGAACGACGATTGCGGGCCGCCTTGACCCTGCGCCGATTGTTTTCCGCCAGTAGCCAGACTACGGGATTTCGATTGATTAACGGTGAAGGTGACGGATTGCCTGGTCTGGTTACCGACATTTACGCTGACACGGCCGTAGTCAAACTGGACGGCGAGGGGCCAATCGGTTTCTGGCAGGTCGACGAGATTGCTCACTGGATCGCACGAGAACTTCCGTTGAATTGCGTTTATGAGCGTCAGAAGGAACGCGGCGTGATGGGCCGGGCATTGTTTGGCTCGGAACCCTATCAGCCAGTGACGTTTACGGAGCATGGTTTACCGTTTACTGCGGATGTCGTGCGTGGTCAGAAAACCGGTTTTTTTCTCGATCAGCGAGACAATCGTCAGTTGGTCCGCACATGGGCGCGAGACGCGAGCGTGCTCAATGTTTTTTCATATACGGGCGGATTTTCGGTCGCGGCCGGCGCGGGCGGGGCATCAATGGTGACCTCGGTTGATATCGCTCCGGCTGCCATCGAAGCGGCTAATCACCATTGGCGGCTGAACAATTTGCCGGAATCCCAGCATTCAGGTGTCGCGGCGGATGCTTTTGATTTTCTGGCTCAATCGGCCAGCGAACGGCGCCGCTGGGATATCGTGATTCTTGATCCTCCTTCGTTTGCTCCCAATCGCGAATCGGTACCGAAAGCGATGGCCGCCTATCAAAACGTGATC
>Ga0364920_10030_pt1 | contig 64887 bp, 67 predicted proteins | sample SorcelJu500001C8_FD_206961 | JGI IMG/M metagenome (GOLD analysis project Ga0364920, IMG submission 206961) | Enriched cells from Trout Bog Lake Hypolimnion, Wisconsin, USA - BchlTB.June20.5000.01.C8 | ecosystem: Environmental > Aquatic > Freshwater > Lake > Hypolimnion/Profundal zone | place: USA...
GAATCGCATATTGCCATTCCTCAATTGCGGGGCATGTATGCCGGTGACCGTGCTCGTAAAAAATCACTTATCGATTTTGGGTTTAGATTACCTTCTGCTTATGATAATCGTCCCCTTAAGTTTGAAGAAACTGAACATTATTTTAATGATGTTATTTTCATTTCAGCCACGCCAGGTGAGTATGAATTGGCTCATTCTGACCAGGTGGTTGAACAAGTTATTCGTCCAACCGGGTTACTTGACCCGGTAATTGAAATTCATCCACGCGTTGGACAGATTGATCATCTTATTGAACAAATCAATACAACAGCAGATAAAGGGTTCCGCAGCTTAGTGACGGTTCTTACCAAAAAAATGGCTGAAGATTTGGCTCACTTTTTGGAAGAAAGACAAATAAAAGTTTGTTATCTACATAGTGAACTTAAAACACCGCAGCGCACTGAACTTATACAAAAACTACGACTCGGTATTTTTGATTGCTTGGTGGGGGTTAACTTGTTGCGTGAAGGGTTAGACTTACCTGAAGTTGCCCTGGTGGCAATTATGGATGCAGATATTGAAAGTTTTTTACGAGACAAACGATCACTTGTCCAGATTATTGGTCGGGCAGCACGTAATACTGAATCACGCGTAGTTTTGTATGCTGATAAGGTTACTCAGTCAATGCGTAGTGCCATAGATGAAACAAATAGACGTAGAACCATGCAAGAGGCTTATAATAAAGAGCATGGTATTATACCACAGACAGTAAAACGGGAAGTAACTAAAAGTGTTATTGATATTCAAAAAGCTATTGCACAAGCTTCTGAGCGTAAACGTAGTAAGAAAAAGTCAGGTGAATTAACGCCAGAAAAAATTATTGAACGTATGTCCCAACTAGAAGTTCTTATGGCACAAGCGGCAGAAGATCTTGATTTTGAAAAAGCAATTGCATTGCGCGATGAGTGGCATGAGTTAAAAAAGAAAAATCAACTATAAGGAAGTATTATGAAAAAAGCAGTGAGCATAGGTTTGTTAATAATATTGATAAGCCATACGGCATCAGCATGGCCAGGGATTTATCACCTGGGCAAACAGACAGCTCATTTTTGTGCAGCAACTTTCCTAATAACTAATTGGTTTGTACTTACTCATAATATAAATGCCCGGTTTCTTAAAGAAAAACAAAACATGAAAAATCCGCAAGACAAATTAGTAAATGATCAAGCAATGACAGTAGTACAAATGTATGGCCATGCTTCACTACTGGCGGGTATTGGGTTGTTGCTGCCACGTACAATGCCTAACATAAGAAATATTACTTCTATAAAAGTAAAAGAATTTTTTAAAAAACAATCATAATAAAAAATCATTGATAAAATAATGCAAGTAAGGGGACAGATATACAGTGGCCCTTTTTTTTTTGAGGTCATGTGGTATCATTTTTCATACCGTTTATAAAAAATGTACTAGGGAGTTGCAGCATTATGTTTACGGCATGGCGATTGATTTTTATCATTGTTTTGTGTGTTGTAGTTGCGTTGATAGTATATCACCTGTCAGCGCATTCTAAGCCACTTGCACATATTGATACTCTCAATGATGCAGAACGTCTTTTAACTTTTTCACGTGAACAAATAACCAAAAAAACTGATCAAGCAAAAAGAAAAGCATTAGAAAAAATAGCTGCTATTATTGTTGTTCCTACTGCTGATAGGACCTATCAAAATACGGCAAAAGAGTTTGATGAACTGCTGGGTATTTCTGATTTGGCAATTGTGCGTAACATTGTGGCAAGTCTTGAACTTGTTCATCCTGATCAAGCAATACGAGACAGTGCGCATGCTGCTTCCATCGCAATCGAAGAGTTTTACATTGATCATATTACTAACAATAAAGCTCTCTATGAAGCATTCAAAGAATACGTACAGGGCAATGCTCATCATGAATCATTAACAGAAGCACAAAAATATTTTCTTAATCTTACCATGGATGACTTTAAACGATTAGGGTTGGAATTGCCGGAAGAACAGCTCGGTAAGGTAAAAGTAGTCAAAAAAGAATTAACAACATTGACACTGCAATTTGAAACGAATATTACAAAGGATCAAACGACTGTTACACTCAACTGTCAAGAATTGGTAGGGTTAGACGATGATTTCATTGCTAGTTTAAAAAAGACGGGCGATGGTAGATGTATTCTTACTCTTGATTATCCAACGTATCACAATGTCATGGAAAATTGTCAATCCGTGACCGTACGCAAAGAACTTTACCATGCTTTTGTTAATCGCGCATATCCTGCTAATCATGATGTCTTGCAACAAGTAATTACAAAAAGAAATGAGCTTGCTCAACTCCTCGGATTTGATAGTTTTGCAGCCCTTGATATTTCTGATCAAATGGCACAATCAGTGGATCACGTTCAACAGTTTATAAACCAGATGATTAATAAGGCTGCAGCAAAAGCAGAAGTTGAATTTAGAGAATTAACACGCGATTTGCCAGATTCGGTGACGCTCAGTCCTGAAGGAAAATTATATGCATGGGATAGTTCTTACGTGCGTAATACCTACAAGAAGAAGCATTTTAATCTTGATGAGCGCGTAGTTTCTGAGTACTTTCCTATGGAAAATACCATTAAAGGACTACTTACAATTTATGAGCAATTTTTCAATCTTACGTTTAAAGAAAAAAAAGTGAAATTGTGGCATGAAGACGTGACCGCGATTGCTGTTGCAGATAAGTACCACAATATTCTTGGCTATTTGTTACTTGATTTATACCCTCGTGCTAATAAATATTCACATGCCTGTGAAACTACCATAATACCGGCAACCTTTTCTCAGGAAGGAAATCCAAATCTTGCTGTTGCCGTAGTCATTGCTAATTTTCCTAAATCAACACCAACCAAGCCCGCATTGCTCAAATGGGATGATGTAAAAACTTTTTTCCATGAGTTTGGTCATGCTTTACATGATTTATTGGGCCGTACTTCTATAGTCTCTTTGGCAGGTACCAACGTGAAACGAGATTTTGTTGAAATGCCGTCACAAATGCTTGAAAATTGGCTATTGGATAAAGATATTGTACGTAACTTAAGTTATCATTATAAAACTAGCCAATCATTACCGGAAGAATTGCTCAATGTCATAATAAAGATGAGAAATTTTGGCTCAGGCAACTTTGTTGAAACCCAAATGCTCTATGCGCAGTTGGCTCTGGATTATTTTAAGCCCGGTAGTATGAAAGATGTGGCCGGTATACTCAAAACATTAAGTGAGCGCATAAAAAGATTTTCCCATTTTGATTCTCAAGATCATTTTTATTCAGCCTTTGGTCATTTGATGGGCTACGGTGCTAAATATTATGGTTATCTATGGTCACAAGTTTTTTCAACAGATCTGTTTCAAGAAATAAAAAAGCATGGTTTGTTAAGCCCAGAGAATGGTAAAAAATATGTTGATTTGGTTCTTAGCAAAGGTGGCACGCAAGATCCTAACCAGATGCTTTTTAATTTTTTGGGTAGGCAGCCAAATCAAGATGCTTTTTTGCGTGATATGGGATTGTTATAAGTCAGTGCATGCGTATGTTTATACGGGATACCATTCATCACGGAATTGTTCATCAATAATGCCAGGCAATACTTCAAATATAGAGGATGATGGCTTTGGTGTTTCTAACAAATAGGCCAGGGTGTTTGCCAATTGTAATGTCCACACTTTTTTATCAATAATCAATTTGCCAATTTCACCTCTTTGATAGAGTACTAAGGGAACATGCGTATTATTTTCATAAGGTCCTGCATGATTGGTGCCAAATGAATTTTCATTAATCATGACATAAGGTAATGGCTGAATAATAAATGAGTGTGGCTCAGAGGCAGGCCAGAATGGCCCATTTCTTCCTAGGTATAACTGATTTTTAAAATAAGCTTCAATATCTGGTAATTGATACCAGCTTTGTTCTAATTCTTGTGGTGTCCATACCTTTTTAATGTAAGGGGTACTGACCAGTTGATGTCTAATACTCTCTATAATGAATGGCTTTTTTTCCTTTGATATCTGAGCCAATTCTTTCTCATTCAGATGAAAATGTTGACTATGATAGCTACTTATGGCTTGTTTGACTCCGAATGATTTTTCAATGTTTTCATTAATAGTTTTGATTAACGTGTCGGGATTAATGCGTAGAGCTGGTTCGTACCCATCTTGAGCGGCAAGTTCTGGTATTGAGCTAATACCATGGTCAGCTGTCAGGACATACAAGATATCTCTTTTTGGTACCCACGTAGTTATGCAGTTCATGAACGCGCCTATTTGTTGGTCTAAATGATACAGCATATCAATGGCCTCAAGACTATCAGGACCATATTCGTGCCCTAACTTATCAAGACTACTTATACATACCCAAAGCAACAATTGTTCATTGCCATAACGTGTCATATGTGTTCTAATACAGTCTTGCGCTAAATTAAGTAATACTTGATTAGCGCGGGGTGTCTTGAGTAAGCGACTATAAGGTTCAGACCCACTTGTTTTATTAATAACAGGACCAATTAACGACTGACCTGTTTTTGTATACGTATAATTTTTTATATGTTTAAAACAGTAGGCATTGAGTTGGCTTTTACGGGCTTCCACTGCCAAGTGCCAGGTATAGGGTTGATCAAGACCGGTGTGTTGATTAAAAGTGACCAGCCATTGCGGTAATTTGTCATAATACGCTTTGCTTGAAGTAAATTGACCTGAAGCATCATCAAACCAAATTGCTTTGCCCGCATGTCCGGCTGTCATGATTGCTGCACGTGCTTTGTAAGAAAAAGAGATACTCTTTCTTTTTCTGCACGGTTGGGAGCTCAGTACCATCTGATCAGAAATACCATCAACCATAAGATAATCGGGTCCCTTGCCATAATCATAAACGCCACCGCGCGGGTTAATTACCGCGCTTGTTTTGACTGGTGCGGTATCACAGGCAACTTGTTTACCATCTGCTAAAAATAATCTGTTAGCGACAATGCCATGATCTTTTGGTAAGACACCGGTATTAAGCCCCGCGTGTCCTGGCCCCGTTGAAGGAACTGCATGAGGAACATAGGCACTTTCATATACGATACCATTCTCAAATAAAAAGCGAATGCCACCACGCATGTATCGTGCAAGTTTTGGAATATAGTGGTATGCACATTGATCAATAACAAAAATAACTGCTAAGCGAGGTTCTCGCCGCTCAGCATGTGTTGACTGACAGCCGATAGCAATAAGGAGGGGAACGAAAATAATGCGAGCACCGGTACGTTTCATCCATTCTCCTTTCTATGATATATGCTAGCTTAATTTAAAATAGATAAATCGATATAATCAAGAGTTTATGTTGTATCTTTTGCGCTACATTTTATTAGCATTATTATCATTTGCGCGTTACGCTGTAAAAGACACAATTGGACAGTGGGTTTACGTGAGTGAAGAAAAATAATGGCATCATTATAAAAACATTTTTTACTAAGAAAATAAAAATAGCATTACTCGATGCAGAGCTTGGTAAAATAGAGGGTGTTCCTCCCAGTGACATCTGGTGTGTTGGGTCGCTTATTGAGTATTCAATCCCTGATAAAAAAGAACATAGCATGCTGCATAATATGGGCCTGGTAAGTTTACCACTCTTGTTAGCGCGTACTGATATTTTATTTTTTCATCATATTCTTGAGTTGTGCAATTTTTTTATTCCGGTGGGGAGCTATGTAACCGGTATGTATGAACTCATTAGTTTATTGTATGCAGACAAAGCAGCGTATTATAGTGATCAATTTAAACTTCTTTTTTTATTAAAATTTTTTGTTTTGCTGGGCCGTTATCCAGAAAATCAGAAATTTCAAACGTCTTATTTTCATCAACTTGCACTAATGCCTATTGACAGAATTATGGATTACTCAATAGATTGGGATACTGAACAAGAATTACGCGAATGGGTTACTGACTGTGTGTTAGACCATCCCTACGTACATGTATTGAAAACATTTCATTTTTTAGAGCGTGATAGGTTGCTATGAAAAAAATATTGTATTCTGCATTACTATTTATAATAAGTGGCATGTACAGTGTCTCCTCGGTAGCTTTGGTAGACAGTGCTGCAAAAAAATTGTTACCTAGTGGCGATAAAAAATTATTTATTACAACGTTAGAAGAAAAAAAGGAGCGTCTAGAGACACTTAAACAGGAACGCAAACAGCTCCAAGAAACACAAAAACAATTTATTGTTGACTCAAGAGAGGATAATGCACGAACAAAACAGCAAATTAATCAAACACAAAATGCTCTTGATCGTAGTCCAGACAATGAATTTTTTAAGAAAAAATTAGAGTTACAAGTTGATTATTTTCATGCGCGAAATGACGAACAGCATGTTCGTGAACAGTTAATGAGTTTAATTGAAGAAAATATCAAAGTGCTTAGTGATTATTTGGCTGATCCAGAACTTAAAACTTTTAAACAAAAGGCTCTTGAAGAAAAGCCTACCTATAGTTTTGATAAAGAGCTGCTTGATACGTATGAATTAATCGTAAAAGAAGAAAAAGAACTTGCCCAGTTAATTGAGCAAGAAGCAAATGCAAGTGGTGAGCTGGAAAATAGAAAACGTGCCTTAATTGCACGAGTAGAAGAAAATAAGAAAAAAGAAACAGCGCAAGCAAAAGGGGAACCATTTGGTCGTGAATTTGGGTTCACTAATGCCCAAAAAGCTGAACTACTTGATATACAAGAAAAAGTGATAAATGAACATAAAAAGATCGACCAGATACGTCTTACTGAAATTGAATATCAAGTAAGTCTTGTCAAAACAAAAATTGCTATTGTGCGTCAGCGGTTAGATATTTTGCACGATCTTTTTAAGATGGTAAAACCTCTTACTACAATTACTGAATCTGATGTTACCATTGCACAAGAAGAATTAGACAAAAAAAAGCAGCACTCATTTCAGGTGAAAACTGAGCTTCGTGGAAAAATTGAGGGGATAACTGCTCTATTACATGAAAAGGAAAATGAGCTTGAACGTATTGCCAAGCGCTATAATATTACGATTGGTGCAGAGCTCGATCAATGGGAAAATGAACCTCGTAAAACGGTTGCTGGTTTTAGTGTACTGGTGCAAGTTGGCGCACTCAATGATGTAGTTCTAGTGTATAAACGAGGTAAAGATCATTTAGAGGCGCTCCTTGCTCTTGAAGAAGCAAAATTACAACATGAGGGCTTGCGTATTGCGGTAAAGGAATCATTCTTTAAGGTTTCTGACCGCAAATTTTCAAATCAGGATGAAGTAGCGCAAGAAATAAAAAAATATGATGTCTATAAAGCCCAAGATCAAGCAAATTTAGCACTCAATAAAGGAAAGCAGAATACTATTGCATCTCAGATAGCTGCGCAAAAAAAAGCACTTGAGTCAATTAAACAAAAAGAGCGGCTTCTTGTTGCTGAGCGAGATACGCTTTTTAAAGGATATTCAACGGAGTATGTTGTTACTTATGAATTATTAAGCCAGGCTAAATCTAATATTAATAAGCAGCTTGATTTATTATCTAAAACGGCAAATCTTTACACAGAGATTACTGGCATTCTTAATAACTCATTAAAACATATAGAATTTATCGCTTCTGAGTTGAGTGTTATTACCATTTGGTACCGACCAGAACACGCTATTTCTTGGCAGGGAATTCAAAATAGCGGCTTGGATGTACAGGCATTTGTAAAAGATGTCTATAATAATGTTTCAATCAGCACATTTAGTCCGCTCGCTGATTATATTAAACAGCATTTTAGTTCAGCTAGTAGTTCACTGATTTCATTGCTGATGATTTTGCTTGTGCTTACCATTATTATTCTTATGAGACGGTTTGCTACTATTATAGTCAACTGGCTTGTGTCTATACAACGAGTGCCAACGCTTATCCGTATGCTATTTTGTTATACCGCCGCCGTGTTTGAGTTCATTGCAAAACATATTATTAGTATTACTGTGTCAATTATGCTGTATTGGTCAGTAGTATTGCAGCCGGTAAGTCCTGATCCATATCTACAAATACTTTTTTATTTGTGTTCAATACTGTATCTGTTGTATTTAAGTAATCGTTGGATTGCCAGCATAGTGAGCTTCAATACGCGCTATGACTATATTTTGATTAGCAAGGAGTACCAGCGCCGTTTTGTTTTTGTACTTTCAGTGTTGTTGTATGCAACCATTATTATCTTTTTCTTTAGAGAAGCATTTATTTTGGGAAATTATCGTAAGTCTGAAGTACCCAGCATTTTGCTTGCACTTTATTTTATTATTGTTCAGATTAGTGCCATATTATTAATTGTTAAAGAACAGTTACTGAGCTTAATTCCTAAGCATACAGCCTTTTGGAACTGGGTATATGAAACAGTAGATACCTTTTATTATCTGTTCCTTGTTTTTTTGGTTGCCATTATTGTGATGAGTAACCCTTATGTTGGGTTTGGTCGGTTAGTTCTGTATATCCTCAATCGGTTATTCTACTCATTTATTGTGATACAGCTTCTTTCATGGCTTCATTCATGGTTGAAGCGGGTTACTTCTCGTGTCTTTTTCTATGATGATGAAGAACTGCTTAAAGAACGTTTTGTTTCTGCAAAGACCTGGTATGGATTTATTGTTGTTGGTATTTTCTTGCTATTTACCTTTGTTGCTATGCTATTTATTGCCCGTATTTGGAGTTGGCCAGAACAATTGGTCAAAATTGAACAGTGGCATGATGTCATGGCGCTTATCAAAACGCCTATTTTATTGGGAGAAACATCTTCCCCCATTTCATTATTTACTTTGTTTAAGATCTTTGGGTTTGTACTGACCGGTGTCTTTGTTGCAGTAATTATTAATACCTTTATTCTTCGTAGAATTTTTGACATTTTGCTGACTGAGCCAGGCGTGCAGAATACGATAGCCAGCCTTACGCGCTATTTGGTAGTTATCACAGCGATTATTCTTGGTTTCCAGTCAGTAGGGCTTGGTGAACTGGTATGGTACCTTATTGGGGCATTAATACTCGGTATTGGTTGGGTAATTAAGGATCCAGTTAGTGATTTTATTGCTTACTTTATTATTTTGGTACAACGACCAGTCAAAGTGGGTGACTATATTTGGATTGATAATGAGACGGTAGGGTTGGTACGCAAGGTAACACCACGCTCAGTGATTGTACGTCGCAAAAATAGTACTACTATTTTAATTCCTAATACCCAGGTGATGAATAAAGTGGTTGTTAATTGGAATTACATACAAGGATTTATTGCATTTGATGACATTCTTATTACCATTGCCTATGAAGATAATCCTGAACTAGTTCGTGAACTACTCTTTAAAGTGTTGAATGAAAGTTCTTACGTGCTGAAAAATCCACGCCCTATTGTGCGGCTAGAACATTTTGGTGAATACGGTTTTGAATTTTTAATACGGGGATTTTTGAGTTCCAATCATACGCTTGATCAGTGGGATATTGCCAGTGATATTCGTTTTGCCTTAATTAAGAAATTAAAGGAAAAGAATATTTCATTGGCATATCCAGTGCGTCTGGTAAGAACAACACAACCAGATACAAAGGTATTAGGCAAAGATCATTAAAAACTACTATTTTTTATGAATGTGTTTCATGACTTGTGCATAAAAACCGGCTTTGATGAAACCGTAGACTATAAGAAGAATTGAACCAACAATAATAACGGTAGTTAAACCAATTTGAATGATATTGGTAGCATGTAAAAATAATACAAGGCCGGCAATAATAAATAAAATACCTTGTAATGTTTCTGAAACATGAGGAATGCGTACGTTCATTGTATTCTCCTTTTTTCCACTTTTTTTATAGTGTGTTAATAATACTAAACGACATTTAAAAAAAGCAATATTTGATTGGGATCAAACTATTTATTGTTGATTGCAGGTATGCTTTTTTTTCTTTTTTATATCTATTTGGTTGGAAGAAGGAATCGTTTTTGCCTGCTCGGGATTAGGAATTGTTACTAGTTCATCGATTATCAAAGTTGGCGATGTACCATTATTTTGAACTCTATGACGAGAAATATCAAGAAACGATCTACTTGCCATCATTTGAGGTTTACTTATTGGTATGATTGTAGGATTCTCATTTTGTGAAGCGAGGATTGGTAGGGTAAAAAATGTGCACAATAAAGTATATTTCATGGTAGTTTTCCCTTATTTTTTATTTAAAAATCCTTGTAATGACCACGGGTTAGAAAAATCAAGTTCATGGTCAATTAATGGTTGATGGTGAACAAGAAAAAGAATTTCCTGCACAGGTATATTATTTTCTCGAATAGTTTTTAGAATACTCTCAATAATCATTAATTTTTCAAAGGTACTTTTTTGTTTATCCAATGGATTACGATTAAAAGAAAGAATAGCCTGTTTTTTATCGTGAGTCAGTGCAACCGTTTCTAGGTTTGCTTGTTTACTCATCACCTGTTCTTGTTCCAACGTGATAAGCAATTGATTTGTTAAATGGCGAATTTTTTCAGCAGGGTGAGCCGATGAAGTAAATTGTATGACTTCGTCATGCCATTTGTGTTGATGCCAATAATAAATAACTGCTTTTACCCGTGTGCTGATTGAAGAATTTTCTTCTTGCAAAGTACTAGTAGTTATTGGGCGCTGAAAAATGATATATCCCTGTTGATAGAAAAAAAACAGCGTACCAACCAGCAAGCAGGCACCACCAATTATAATATAGTTACCATTATTCATCTTTTTTTTGCCTATGAAGGTGCGCGAGTGCTGTTTCAATACCAGACACTATGCACGATTGACATATCTGCCATTCATTTTTATTTTTTAACCCGAGTTCAATAGCAAATGCTGGGCAGGTGATACCAATTAAAGGCTTAAAGGGGAGTTGTAAAAACCCTTTAGCTAATGCTGTATGTGCTTGGTCATGTTGCACGGTGTGATAAAATAGTTCTGCAAGCTCATGGCTCGTCTGTTTGTTAATAACATAGGTCTGATCATAAGACAAAAAAGCTAATGAGGATGCATTTTGTGTAAAAGTACTGGGGCTTGATTCAGTGCAAAACAAGTATACCCATAACCCTGATAATGACTCTTTTTCTTGATAACAATGAAAACTAATATATAAATCGGGTGCTAATCTATTGGCAAACTGTGCGTGTTGCAGTGGTTCGCGAATCTCACCGGGGATGCGGGGAATAATAACTTTTAAAAAGGGATTACGAGTTTCTAACATGGTTTTTAATTGCTCGACACACCACAGGGTAATTCCTCGTTCAAAACTGTCGCCAATATGTCTGCCCGAATAATGAGTATCTCCGGCGGGGCTGAGTATTATGATCCCCTGTGGCTGTGATGAATTAGAAAACCAACTAGCACAGATGGTGTTACCAGTTATTAATAAAAAAAATAAAATAATGATACATGACATAGCGTTACTGCTTATATGATAGTAATAGTAGTTAGTATACTTTTTTTTACGCATAACATAAGCATTTTTTTAGCGGTATAGTCTTGTTTTGCATTGCATAGATATGTAAAATTAAAGGGGGAATCATGTTGAGAAAAAATACCATTACATTATTTCTATCTATTTGTGCTCGGTGCAGTATTCTTTTTCTGGGATTATGCATGTTGCAAGCCTTTGGTACACAAAAATTTGTGGCACTTGAATCTGTTGTTCAAGAACATATATCGCTTTTATCAAACCTTAATAAAACTAACCCGCCACTTTTAATTCTGTTCTCTGCTACTGCTGGTATGGGTAAAACAACCATTGCAACGATGCTTGAAAATAAATTGTCTGGAATACGTATTACGCTAGATCAGGTACGTCTTTTAATGAAAAAGCATACTATTTATCCAATAACTGGCACTGAACAAGATAAAATTAGTTACGTTATGTATTATTTTGATACGTTGCTGTTCACATTACAAAAAAATTCAAACAATCAATTGATTATATTAGATGATACTGTTGATCGAATGTATCAGGAAATAGTGACTGTTGCATCACATTACCAATACCCTACATTTTTGATACGAATAAAAGTATCTAAAGAAACTGCAATAAGACGGATCAAATCCCGTGAAAGTGATCCAGCAGAATACCTTAGTAATATTGATCGATTTTACAAAGATTATCTTCTCTTTAATCAAAAATATGTTGATTATTCAATTGATAATGAAATAGATGGTGAAAATTCAGGAATTACGTCACTAGTTAATATGCTTGCTAGCGACAGGCTAAATCAGAAGTAAGATATTGTTTTAAGAATGTGGTACGTTCTACTTGTTTGTTGTTGCCAACGGCCATACCAATTGCTTTAGCTTGTCCAATCAGAATACATAATCGCTTTGCACGGGTAATAGCAGTATATAACAAATTGCGCTGTAGCAGAGTAAAATGTTGCATAAAGAGCACAATGATAACCGCAGCAAACTCAGATCCTTGGCTTTTATGAATTGACACAGCATATGCAAGTACTAGCTCATCAAATTCAGTTGCTTCATAGGTAACCACCTGTTGGGAAAAGGTTACACCGAGTGTTCGTTCAGATACATCAAGGGTAGTGATTGTGCCGATATCCCCATTAAATACATGCTTGTCATAGTTGTTACGAATTTGCATAACACGATCATTCAAGCCAAATATAGTACCATGGTGCAGCAGGTGGGTTTCTGTTGGTTTATTTAGAAATGTTTGTAATGTGCTGTTAAGTGCTTGTGTGCCGGCAGAACCGCGGTGCATGGGTACTAGTACTATAGAATCATCAGTACTAATGCCATAGGCCGCCAATTTTTGTGCATAAATGGCGTGTAAGTGATCTGCTACTTGTGCAGGATCGTCTTCTTTAATAAAAATAAAATCACGTTTTGCATCAGGTAAGAATGATACCGGAAATTCGCCATTATTAACCCGGTGAGCATTGACAATAATTAAGCTATCCTGTGCCTGGCGGAAAATTTCTTTAAGCCGCACACATGCCACTACGGTACTAGCAATCAGGTCATTCAAAAAGTTACCGGCGCCAACAGAAGGTAACTGATCAATATCACCAATAAGTATTATGTGTGCGTGATACGGTAATGCCTTGAGGATGGCATGGGCTAAAAAAATATCAATCATCGATGCTTCATCAATAATTAGAAAATCGAGCTTAAGTGCATTATGTTGATTATGTACAAAATTTCTACTTGCCGGATCAAATTCTAATAAACGATGTATGGTAAGCGCATGGCGACCGGTGCTTTGTGTAATGCGTTTCGCCGCACGTCCGGTAGGTGCAGCAAGTTTGTAACGCAAATTATGCTCATCAAGCACACCTAATAATTTTTTAATTAATGTTGTCTTACCAGTTCCTGGTCCACCGGTGATAATAACAACCTTGTGTTGCAAACAGGACAAAATACCTTGCTGTTGTTCATCATTAAGAATAATGGTGTCTTGGGGGCTGCCCACACGCAACTGTGAATAAATAGTGTCGATGTTTAAGCAATGAGTAATTGGTTGCTGCACAAGATTTTTTATTTTATGCGCAACATCTTTTTCTGTTGCATAATAGGGGGATAACGTTACAAAATGCTTCTGCTGGTAGGTAAGTAATTTTATTTTATCCTGTGCATACAAATCATGAAATGCATGTTTTACATTATTTTCTAATGCTAGTAACTCTTGTTCTAGCAATACCGACGTTTTTGTTTTGAGTTCTGATAACTCAACGTATAAATGTCCATTGGTAACTTCGGTGGCAATAACATGAACAATGGCGGCCTTTATGCGTTTTGGTGAATCAGGGGAAATACCAATACATTGCGCGATTGTGTCTGCTGTTTTAAAACCAACTCCCCAAATATCTTCAGCCAATCGATAGGGGTTTTCTTGTAACACTGCATAGGCATTGTGTTTGTATGTTTTGTAAATTTTTATTGCATAGGCAGGGGACACGCCCTTTTCTTGCAAAAAGACCATGAGGTTGGAAATTTCTTTTTGCTCTTGCCATGCCTGTATAATGCTCTCTATTCTTTTTTGCCCAATACCGGGCACATGCGATAATTTTTCTGGCGTTTTATCGATGACATGTAAAACATCGGTGCCAAATGCATCAATAAGTTTTTGTGCATAAGCAGGACCTATTCCCTTAATCAGACCAGAGCCCAAATATTTTTTTATGCCAACAAGAGTGGTTGGTAATTGGGTAATACATTCTTTTGCTTCAAATTGTTTGCCAAATTTTGGATGTGTTGTCCATATGCCAGTAACCAGCACTTGTTGTCCCGGTTGAATAGTAGAAACATAGCCACGTACTACAACGTCTGTATTGCTCTTCATTTTCAAAACGAATACGTAAAACCCCGATTCTGGTTGTGAAAACAAAAAACGCTCTACCACTCCCGCAAGTTGTTCTTGATGATCCATGTCTTCTTACGTTGTTTTTTTCTGCCGCTGTTCTTTTTGTTTACGTTTGAATTCTTCAAACTGCTTGCATGCTTTAGGACAGCTTTTTATTAATGTTTCTAAAAAGTGAATAAGGTCATGACAAAATTCTTTAAACTTGGCAAGACTAGTAACTTGTCCATCAAAATATTTTGTCTCTTCACCTTCTTTTGTGGCGCCCCAGCTGAGCAGGTAGCTATTTTCACGGTTTGCTTTTGTTGCCCATTCAGTCATAAGCACGAGCATAGGTTGTTTTGCACCTTGGGCATCAGCAAGCATAGGCTTTGTTTTTATTAAAAATTCTTCTTTTGCCTGGGCTAAAATGTCATGTAACTGATCCCATTGGTGCTGTTGTACACTGGTGAATGAGTTACTGTGTGTGCTCAATTGGTTTTCCACTTCGATGAGGGAATCAATGGATCTTTTTTGATCATCAAATTCATAAATGCCAACTAAAACTTTATCTTTATTTTCTATACCGTAAATCATTTTCATCATTTCATGACGAATATGCATAAATTTCAGGACACTTAAATCATTGATGCCCAGAGAAAATCCGTCGATAATTTTAATAATGTCTGACGTTAAAATAAAATCTCCCAAAGGATTATTACCGGCAGCCGGTACAGCGGCACTCCACAGTACGAATACGAGATTTATGAGATATTTTTTCATGATTCTCCTATTAAAAATTCACATCAAATTTAAATGTTGCCATGTAATCAGGTCCAATACCCGATGTTGACCATGTTGTATCCAGGTTGAGTGATAGGAACCACAATCTACCCGGTTGTTTAAGTTTCCAGAATACAGTAGCAAATATTTTACTCATGTACACGAGTGGTTTACTCGCTACCCTACGATTTAGTGGCGTATCAAGGTCGGTACAAATTTTAACATCTCTGATACGTTCTGCTGTTCGTAAGTACGTATCAGTGCCTAATGAAAAACCGCGACGTTTTTTTTCATAGGTAAAGCGTGATGATGAGCGGAAAATAAAACCAGGTAATATGCGTACTGGCAGGGCATAGGGATAGAATCGCTCAACAATTTTATTAGTTAAGAAGTTAAAATTGCAATTAACTTGTATTGGATCATCTGATGAAAAGTTCTGTTGAGCAAATGCCTCCGCGTCATTTTGTGTAATAAAAAAACGTGTTTCCTGGGCGGGGAATTGATATTCAACTGACATAAAACTGTTCCACGTGATATAACGGGCCCATCGCTGACTAAGCCAGGTGCGCAATGGGGTTATGTTTTTAAGGTATACACCTAGTCCCAGGTGCCCACCATTGCCAAGTGGTGCTTCTAATAACATAGCAGATAGGTTACTCAGTGACCCCAATAAAAAATCAAAAATAGCTGTTTCAGTAAAATCAGTAGCATTCAATGCTTCATTAATGATATCAAGTAAATTTATTTCAGGACGAGGATACGGCGGCGAAAAATGGTCGCCTTTGAGCCCTTTGGCAAAGGCAAATGCGGTTGGTACGGTGCTAAAAATGCCTAAGCGCATTTCCCAATCACGTTCTTCAACCATAGGCCAGTCAAACATTACTCGTGTATCACCAATGCCGAGCTTGTCACTAATCAAGTATTGCTCTTGAAAAGCTACCTCAGATGTGTTATTAACGGGTTGTGGTGGCATACCAGCCACGCTTTGTTGAGCATCAGCCAACGTTTCTCGAATAAGTGTTTCTTGTTGTGGGCCTACAAAATAGTTTCGCTCTAAATAATACCACGGTGCAAAAATGCTCAATTGTCCTTTTGAACATTGCCGAGTACCAAATATCATCAGTCCTAAGCGGCGTTCTTCTACGGTAAATGTTTCAAATAACAATGGTAATGTGCTAAAAAATTGGGGATCAAAATCAGGAGCTAGTTGTCCAAGCTTAGTAAAGACATTTTCTAATGCGGCAATAAAATCAGGATTCGTAATATTTAAATAACTATCAATGTTTGAGCTTTTGTGATTAAAATACATGCGATTTGTTTTGTTAAAAAATAAATCAATTCCTATGCGGTGTTTAGGTCGGTCATACCGTACAAACAAGGGATAATCAAGAAGGCTACGGCTATTAAGAGGATTTGTTCGCTTGAACAAAAATTGTTTTAATAGATCAATTGCACCTACTTCAAGAAGAAGAGTAATAACATCTTGTTGGTCGGTTTGGCGGGTTACATTATAATTGATGTTTGGATCATCAATTATTGCGTTAATGTCTGGATCATCAAAATTAAAATCAACGATTCTTTCTGTTGATACAATGGACATACTTATTGAAAGACTGCATAATACAGCTGTTAAAAAAAGTAAACGGTCTAATTTCATAAATTTTTAACACCAATGCTTGTAGTTATTTATGCTCACCAGGATGTTGTTAAAATCGAAGCATAGAAATAAATTACCATGAAATATTGTTAAATTCTTATTCTAACGCAATCAATTTAGTATGACAAACAGAGGTACCATTTCGGAATAATTTGTAAAAAAAATCTTGATACTTTTTTTCAGATTGAATAGAAAGCGGTTGGGCACTTTGTTATTGTTTACTTATTATTTAGCTTCGCTTGAGCTATCATCGTATTAATAAGATTGATTTTTCTTCTTTTTTTCAAGACAAGAACTTTTATTTTTTCCTTTTCGAGGGGATTGTCAGATTTCATGAGCTGTTGGTAGCTTTCAGTTTTTTGCAAATCATTCAACTGTGCTTGCTTTGTAGCATTTACAATTATTTGTTTAATAACATGATTTCTTCTATAAAGAATTAATTGTACTGGTTGTTTTGGCAAACAGTGCGGAACAATTACAATGTTATTGCCATCGGAACTAACATCCATGCAATCAATAACAGATCCAGATTGCAGAGATTGTACTATGGTACCTGTTTGGGCATTACGTATTTGAACGTGCTGGGCATTCTTTGTGATGAGGTATTTATAATCAGGTCGCCAGTAAACGGCATCCGCACCCTTTATTTGAAGAAGAATGTTTTTATTTTTTATATCAATAATATGAACCCTTGTGCCCGCTGTTACAATTTTATCATCATTACTATTCATATGAGATTGAAACATGGGCAGGTTATCAAATATGCATTCACCAGTAGCAGTTTTTAGATTCCATTTATTGATAATACCAACCATACTGAGTGCGGTAAGATAGTTTCCAGTAGAATCCCAGAGCATTGATTGGATGTAATTAGCTTTGTTGTCTTTTAAGCAGTGGATAAGCTCTTTTTTCTCACAATGCCAAATTTCAATGCCATCATCAGTGCCTGCTGCCAGGCGAATGCCATCGGGGTGCCATTGTACACAGTTATATTTTTTTAAAGTATTTTTTTGATTATCAGTTATTGAGATACTACTATAAGGGTTTATTGCCATTATTCTTAACGCTGCGTTACCGTAAGCAATTTTAGTACCTAGCGGGTGCCAGCCAATTGCGTAGGTGGGGCAGCATGAGCTCTCTGGTTCTTTAATAAACAGTGATCCATAAATTTCTTGAATGCAGATGTTTCCTTTTTCCTGTCCATAGGAATAGGCGATAAATTTTCCATCAGGACTAAACTGTACCGTGGTAATAGTTTTGTTAAGCGAAGCAATTGGCTTAACTGAAGTATGAATTTCTTTTGAATAAGTAAATTTTTCTTCGCGCAGTAAATGATGAGAGACAGGCTGTTTGGAGTTTATTGGATCCATGCCATACAGGGGTACGGTGACTAGCATAGTAAGCATGGTAGGACGAATGATCATGTGTATGGAATCCCATCAATTACTTGGATGTATGTGTTATCACGAAGTTTTTTGCCCCCCGTCGGACATTCCTTCAGCATCAACTTGTTGTATTTGTGGAAGGTTGTTGTTAAAGTGACCAATTGCAATGGTATTTACTGGCGGTGTGTAGTTTGCATACCATACTTTTTCAAACCAACTCGTACGGTTTTTATAAACTGAAAAGAGAGCCAATTTTATATGTAAGCTATCATGCATGCGTGAAAAGTTCCTTATATTTCTCTCAATATGTTTGGCGATAGCATCTACATCATTACCTAGTGTTGTTCGTAATAAGGTAAGATATTTATTAGCTCGGAGATTTAGAGCTTCTGCTACTTTTAAAAAATGCCATATCTGGTCTTGTTTAGTAGGGGTGTGGATTTTTTGAATATCACGCCAACTACTGAAGATTGAATTTTCTGAATCCTTGTACTGCTCAAGTATTTCTACGTTATCTATTCTTGAAGCATCGGGGTGATAAATATCCGTTGCCTCGAATGAAGTTAATAAAGTAGCCAATTCAGGAGTTTGAATAGTGAGTTTTGTCATTTTATTTTTTATACTTTCTATTTCCTTATATAAGAAATAGATTTGCTCCTCTTTATTGTCTATTTTATTTTCCTTAATTTGTTCTTTAATCTGATTAATGTTGTTTTGGCAAGCTTCTTTTTCAGGATAAGTAATAGGGATATTATTATTGTTATTTTGCTCAGGATTTTCATTTTTTAATTCGTATGATACCCAGTGGTACATAGCTTTTTTTTCTCGTAATTTTTCTAAAGCTTTTGCCTTGTTATTATTAAATGCTTCTATTTTCTTAAAAGCTATTTCTCTTATGCTATTTGAAAGAGCCATTTTTAGACAGGTATCTTTAATTAGGTTACGTTTTTTATCAATGCTCGCGTCAAAGGCTTTTATTCTGTTTTTTATTAGATGAAAACCAACTGCTGCGGCACAACCGCCCATTGCGGTAATCACTGATGCAGGTCGCCAAAGAACCGGAGAATCATGTTGAGCACCGTGAGCAGGAGTTATTGAGACAAGAATGACAGTAGTAAGCAATAATTGTTTTTTCATAGGTGCCTTTCAAATCTGGAATATCTACCTTATATTTCTATTTTAGTTTTTGTTGATGGTGCGTCAAGAATTCTTATTGAACTGATGGTATTTTGTGCTCATTATGAGTATCTTTACTTATTTGAGGGCTTGAAAAAAGTAAATTATTTAGGATACACTGGTAAATAAAGGAAAAAGTAGTAAAGAAGTTGAAATAAAAATGTTTCCGACCCGGCAAGTTCCGAAAGGCAAATAATGGTTGAAGGTGTCTTTTATGCCAAGGCAGCAGCATGCTTTGGAGCTTCTATTTGTATAGGGATAGGTGTGCTTGGTCCTGCATTAGGACAAGGACTCATCGGCATGAAAGCATGCGAGAATATTGGCAAGTATCCAGAAAGTGCGGGAAAAATTAGAACAGCTATGTTCTTAAGCATGGGTCTTGTTGAAACAGGAATGCTTTGGGCAGGAATGGTTGCCGGCGCATTGATTTGGCTTGCTTACACCTTTCATTAAGCTAACCCGCACTGAGATTACCAATGCCAGCGCTTATCAATCTAACTCTTATTATTCAAGCATTAAACTTTTTTATTGCCTATCTTATATTACGCTATTTTTTGCTTAAGCCTGGACTGCAGGCACTTGATCAAGAAGATACGCAGCAAGCAAATTTAGTTATGCGTCTTGAGCATGTGCGCTTGCGTATGCTGGAAAAGCAGCAGCAATTACTCGCTAATTGGCAAGAATATAAAAAAAGTTTTGCTCGCAATACACCACTTGTATCTGACCGTGCGCTACTTGCTAAACAATCGCTGATACCCATATCACGAACCATATTTGATCAGAGTATGGTGCAAGAAAAAGTGCACGAGTTACAAGATACGTTGAGTAAAAAGGTTACTCATGTTCGATTATAATACCGTTGTTGCTATTGTTTTCAGAATAATCAACTTCTGCTTATTTATTGGCATATGTGTATATTTGTTCAGAAAAAAGGTTCTTCCTTCTGCATACGCAGATATTAATGAAAAAGAGGTTTTTCTCAAAGGCCTTTCGGAACAACGATTTATGCTTGAGAACCAACAATATGAGCTTGAACAAAAAATCATTGCACAAGAAGAACTTGGCAAACGCTTACTTGATAAAGTGGTACGTTGGCATGGTGCAAAAGAAGTTCAACAATTAACTCGCTTTCAAGAGCAAAAAGTGCGTAGTGCTGTTATTCAACAGCGCACAGCACAAAAATATGATTATATTAATCAACATGCTCTGGAGCAGCAAGCACTCAAAATGGTTCTTGTCCAATTGCGTAATCAGCTCTACGCAAAGTTTGTCGATTCGCCACAAGCAACTACCTATATGCATGAGCTTGTGGGTGAGCTTAAGCGGGAAATACAATGATAAAACAAAAAACAACTCTTGCCCGGCGCTATGCAAAAGCTTTTTGCAATGTGTTTGGTGAATCACTGACGTTTGATGATTTTGAACATATTGTGGCTGTAGTTACTTTTTTAGATGCTAAACGTACGTTTGTGTCATGGCTTACGGTGCCACTTATTAGTGATGAAGTAAAAATTACTGTTTTGCGCACCTTGTTGATTGAAAATTTTACTTTGCCCGAATCATTTATGCGATTAATAGAACTGTTAGTATCACATAATCGTTCTTTTATGATTGATTCTGTGCTTTATTATATTGGACTTATTTATCAAGAGCGTAATGCTATTCAGTTATTTACCGTAACGAGCGCGCCAATATTAACTGCTGCTGATAAAAAAACAATTTCATTGTTTCTTGCGCACAAGATACCTGGTGCTATGATGTATACATGTACAGAAGATAAAAAGCTTATTGCCGGCCTTCGCATGCAAAGTAACACCATGCTGTGGGAATATTCGATTCGTAAAGATCTTCGCACTCTAGATGCATTGACGCGGCGCTAGTACAAAAGGAACAGAGATGGATATTAAAAGTACCGATCTAGTTACGCTCTTTGAAAAATCATTAAAAGGAGTTCCCGATCAGAAGTTTGACCAAATTGGCATTGTAGTCAAGGTGGGTGATACCATATGCTCCGTGCATGGTTTAACTGATGCTATTTTTGGGGAGCTGATTGATTTTGAGGGTGGTAACCGTGGTATTATCTTTAATCTTGATGAAGATACTGTTGCCATCTTTTTACTCGATAAAAGTATTCCAGTTGCTGAGCTAGAAGTTGCACGTCGCACTGGTCATGTGGTTAAAGTTCCTCTGAGTAATGCACTTTTAGGTCGTGTAGTGAATGCATTGGGTAATCCCAGCGATGGCTTAGAAGAAATAATTCCAGAAGAATGGCGATCCATTGAAACTACGGTACCACAAATAATCGAACGTAGCCCAGTAAATGAGTCTCTCGAAACCGGTATTATAGTGATTGACGCGATTGTGCCCGTTGGTAAAGGACAGCGAGAATTAATTATTGGTAACCGCAATACGGGAAAAACGTCAATTGTTCTTGATACCATCATAAATCAAAAAGATAAAAATATTATTTGTATTTATGTTTCAATTGGTCAGCGGCAGGCAAACTTAGCGCGCATTGTGCAAGTACTTGAGCAGTCTGGTGCACTTGAATATACGGTTGTAGTAAGTGCCGATTCTAGCGAGGCGGTGCTTAATCAATATTTAGCACCCTATGTGGGATGCACCATTGGCGAATTTTTCCGTGATAAAAAGAAAGATGTGTTAATTATTTATGACGACCTTTCAAATCATGCTATTGCATTTCGTGAAATGTCTCTTCTGTTACGCCGTGCACCGGGCCGTGAAGCATATCCGGGTGATGTGTTTTACTTGCATTCCCGATTGCTAGAGCGTGCGGGCAAATTGCTCAGTGGTGGTTCATTAACCGCATTACCTATCGTGCAAATTCAAAGTGATGATATTACCGCATATATCCCAACCAATCTTATTTCTATTACCGATGGGCAGATATTTCTGGATACCCGCTTGTTTAACCAAGGTATCCGTCCAGCAGTAAACATAGAGCTTTCCATATCACGTGTTGGAGGTTCAGCGCAGACGGCAGCAATGAAAAAAGTTACCAAGGCATTGCGCTTGGAGCTTGCTCAATATAATGAACTGCTTGATTTTGCCCAGTTTGGCACTGAGCTTGATGAAATATCACAAAAAAAATTAGCTCGTGGTACACGCGCCATTGAGCTACTCAAACAAGCGCCCATGGTTACGTATTCATTTGTTGATCAAGTCTTAATGCTTTTTTTGCTTAATGACAATTTCTTAGATACCATCGCCGTGAACCAAGTGCATAGTTTTGCCATGCAGTTTGTCAGTTACGTGAAATCAGTTTATCGTGATCTCTATTTAATTATTTTTGAAACTGCTGATATTACCCCCGACATTAAAGATCATCTGGTCATTGTTGCACAAGAATTTAGCAAAATTTTTGTACCTAAAACTGAATAATGATATTTTTACGGCTGTTACTATGTGATTAAGTGATTTTATTCTACAACCGCACTGATTGGTTTCTGAAAATGTTGATAATCTACGCGTGTTTCCCAATCGCCACCCCATTCATAGCCATATTGTGTAAAGATGCGGTAACATGCATTGTCGAGTGACTTTGTGATAATTCCTTGATGTGGCTTGGTTCGATCAAGATATGCTCTGCCCCCTTCTGGTAAGACTTGTGTGCCTTTTACGTAGGGATTCACGATCGGGTTGATATCAATCGCAATGCCATAACTATGGAGTGAGAATTTTCCTGGGACATTGGTAATTGATCTGCAACAGAAAGCTGAGCTGTTATTTGCGGCCATTGAGCGCTCATCATCTGCATTATAAAAATCAATTAGTTCCATGCGTTCGATAGGAAAATGTGCGTCATAGAGCTCGTGGAATATAGCAAGTAGTTCGTCTGCAAGCTTTGCGTGTACGACCAAGTGACCAGTTTGTTCTTTATCATCATAATCCCAGTGGTTGACGGTTAGGTAACGCAGATTTTCTAAAGGTACGGGGCATTCTGGTTTCCAGGAACATCCGGTCATCTTTTTCTCGATGTCATCTGGGATCTTTGCAATAGTCCCTTTAAATTCTGCTTGTGTTGCGCAGGTGGTAAGTAAAGATGCACCTATGAAATAGAAAATATTTTTCATGTAAGTATTCCTTTAAAAAAGACTGGTGTGCCTGATAGGATTCGAACCTATGACCTACGGATTAGAAATCCGTTGCTCTATCCAGCTGAGCTACAGGCACATTGATATGAAGGAAATTACTATGAGCAGTATAACTGTTTCTTCCTATTTCTCAATAGAAATATAAAGGGACTGTATTAAACCAAAGTGCTTAGGCTGCTTACTGTCTAATCAATGCTACAAAAGTCCTTGAATTAACCCTTATTTCTCGTGGTATGGTTAACCAAGGAGATTAATAATGAAAGAAATACTTTTGTTAAATATTTTTCTATTTTCTGCAGGTACGTTATATACGCAACCACCAATCAAAAGCCTGATAGAGTTATCACTGGCACAAGAATTTACTCGTCTTGAGCAAAAGCATTCAGTACCAGAAGTCCTGGTGACATTAACCAAGCAACCTATAGAAACTGCATTGCCTCTTTTGTATCGCATTGTCTTTTCTAGTAAGGTGTACACACCAGTTCAACGCAAAGACATTGTTGAACAGTTCCTTACATTAAAAAAAAATTATCTTTCATTCAATGAACAAGAAGATCTAAAATTTATATTGAAACAATTTATTAATTACGCAATCAAAAAAAATACACCAGGGATATTGAATCTCAATGCAACAATAAACAAGCATGGTGACACATTTCTTTTTAAATTAACCAAAATAAATAAAACTAACTTAATGCGTCATCTCATAGCTGCTGGCGCACAGGTTAATGCCAAAAATCAATATGGCAAAACACCGTTATTTTATGCTACTACCGTGCCAACTGCACAACTATTACTTGATAAGGGAGCTGCAGTCAATCCTACCGATAGATTTGGACAAACAGTGCTATTTATCTATGACAACATTGATCCGGGGGTAATTGCGTTGCTTGTACACAATGGAGCAGATGCAAATGCCATTAATAATCATGATCAGAGTGCATTAACATATGCAGCAACGCAAGGGAACAAAGAAGTTATCACAGAACTTCTTTGCAATGGGGCCAACGTAAATGCTATTAATACACGAAATGAAACAGTGCTTGACTATCTTATATTTCAAAATGAACTTGAACCTAATAAAAACTTCGCTGACATGATTATTTTTATTAAAGAAAAAGGCGGTAAGCAAGCTACTGAGTTATGATATATTTAAGTTACCTCTTTTTGAGAACAGATCAGAGATCTACCGACAATGACATGGTAGTACAGGCATTGTATATAAAAATTTATTTCTACAACAAAATAGTTACTCTTCTTGAATTTTTTTGCTGCGCATTTTTTTAATGATCCCTCGATGTGCTTTTTCATACAAGCGAGACTCTTTTTTGGTTTGTGACACGCGTGTTGCCATTCTTTTTTTAGGAATATGTAATGCATTACGAATTTCATTGGCAAGATGCTGTAGTGCCATTTTTTTATTGTGTTGCTGACTCCGGGATGCACTATTGTGAATGATTAAATCGCCATCGGTGGTCAAGCGTGCTTCTAGTTTTTGTAACACCCGAGCTTTCTGTTCATCATTTAATGCGCTGGTATTTTTTGCATTCCACCGTACGGTGATACGCGTACTTGTTTTATTGACATGTTGCCCACCCGGTCCACCAGCTCTGCTGGTTGTTATTTCAAGCTCATGATCAGGAATTACAATATCATCTTTAATAGGCAAATCATTTTTCATACTGACCTTATAGTGCATCGTAGTGGTTACGCTTCTCACTCTCTACAGCTAGTAGCTTAGTTGAACTGCCTCTCATTTTTCAAACATACGATTTTTTAATGCATATAAAAGGCTTAGGTGCCAAAAAAATCTTGGCATTGTTGTAAAAGCCGATCAAATTCATGATGGTTTGCCGTTAATGAATCCTGTCCACGCAGAAAAGTTATTCCCAAAATGCCCGACTCTTTTGGTGCGTAGTAGATTAATTCATCCCGTGGCATGCCCCATGCATTTGTCATGGTAACTTTAACATTTATCATGTACTGCAATGGCTCCAGGGCGGGCTGATTTTTAAGCGTAATAAGATGGCCTTGTACGGGAATTATGCGTGTGTCACCCGTTAGTTGTTTGGCGCCCAGGCCAGCACAATTAAAAATAATTGGTTCAGCAACATCATCAAAGGTAGTTATTTCTGCCATGGTAATCACGATTCCAAGCTCAGTTATATTGCGGTGTAATTCTTCCATGATTGCCGACGAGTTTATAAAAACTATTTTATATTCCATTGCTTGATAGATTCTGCCAGTGCAAAAATTGATAGTAACTTTTTCTGGTGCAGCAATGAGTCCATGCGTAATGTAAGGAGCAAAGCCCGGGTCGATATCAAGGCCAAAATAGGCGGGCACCAGCTTGGGTCCCTTGTTGATAAAGGGATGAACCCCCTGAATAATCTGTTGATAGACCTGGTACGATTCCATGCCCAGTGTTGCAAAAACAGAGCGCTCGTGTGGTGTTGATGATTTGCGCGCGCGGGGGAAAAAGAATCCGGCGGCTTTGTAGGAGGGAATATCAGTAGTTTCTTTGGCAATAATGCGTACCGTGTACCCTCTGCCTACCAAGATAATTGCGGTTAACAGGCCGTAACAACCAGCACCAATCACCGTAATAGGTTTATTTTTTAAAGCTGGGTTTTCTTGTACCTGCTGTTCAAATTGTCTGATAGATTCATTGACGCAGCCAAAAAGAAAAGTCCACCCAGCACCTCCGTGGCCATAATTATGAAACACCTGTTTGTCATCATATATTTGTGGTGCTACATAAAATAAGCGTTCGCGATGCGCGCGAATGCAGACTGTTTTTTCTTTGATGTGTTCAGGAGTGATACGTGGTGGTGTTAATGATACAATTCGTTGCGTGTTCACAAGGTGGTAGTCGTTTTAAAAGAATGGGTAAATTTTTTTAAAATTACGAACGTTAATGAGAGTATACCAGACAGTTATTTTTGTATAAAATATGAGTAACTATTTTTTGTACAATAAAAAAGGAACAATAATGAAACGATTATTAGTGGTGTATGCTCTGATCTCAACTCCTTTGTTAACAGACTGCATGACATCAAATAAGGCAGAAAAAAATAATAACACGCAACACACAAGGGGTTCAAAAATGGCGCGCATAAAAACCAACTCAGGTTTAGAATATGAAATTATTCAGGAAGGCTCAGGAGCATCACCCAAAAAAAGGGCAACAGGTTATGGTGCATTATACCGGTTGGTTAGATAATAACGGGCAACCGGGCACGAAATTTGATAGCAGTCTTGATCGCAAACAACCATTTACCTTTATCATAGGGTTTGGCATGGTCATCAAAGGCTGGGATGAAGGGGTGATGTCAATGAAAATCGGGGAAAAACGCCGTTTGTTTATCCCTTCAAGTTTGGGTTATGGCGCTCATGGTGCTGGTAATCTTATTCCACCGCACAAAAATCTTATTTTTGACGTTGAATTGCTTAATGTTATTTAACATACGTAAATAATGAGCGTACTTTTTAAATAACAATCAGGGCTCACCTTGCATATTCTCCTTCATTTTCAGAAGCCGGATAACATTTTAAGCAACCGTGATGATACGTTATACGGTGAACGATTACGCAAAGCAAATGCAGGAACAAACAGCAGTCGTAATTGGGTCTGATGGCGGTCATAATATGTATCATGCATCATTATGGAAATATTATAAAAAAATGAAAGATCATAGCTCTATACATTAGCCGTAGCAGTTACTTCCATGGTTGACGGTGAGAGTTCACCTATTAATCCATAAGGTATAGCATTAGTCTGAGCGGGGTCTCTTTCTATGAGTTCTGTATTTTCCTGCTTTAAACACATTGCAATAACATAATCTTCTTGAGTTGGTGTAGTGGTATAACTACGATTCCATTCTCTGATAATTGGATTTGCATAGGTATGCTTACTGGTCAATGCCACTTTTACTTTAATTTTATCTGGTTTTTTAATTCCATAAAAAGGGTTAATTGCGCCTGGTTTTATAATTCTAGAAAAAGAGAGTATTGCAAGAAGTGTATCGGTTGTTAATGTGTCATTTAGGATCTCGGTTTTTGCTGTGGTAAAGATGACGTAGCCAATATAATGACCGAGCTTTTTACTTTTTAAGTCTAAAGTTAATGATTCTGAGCTTGTGTCTGTTTTAATTAGTGTTGTGCCATTTATGAAAACTGGATAGGGCAAGGTATTTTTTATTTCCTTAATGATTACCTTCATAGCAGAGATTGGTAAGCACACGGTTGTTAAACAAATAAACAATAAAACAATGCGATTATCCAGCATTAACATCAATAATGCCCCTTTGTTAATATTGTTTATTATATTATTTATTAGTTTAAAAATTATTATTATTATTATCAATAGAAAATATAATTAGGAAGTATTGCGGTAGTATTACTCAATAAAGTTGCAATAATTAAACGAATGGGAAAAAATGCATAATTCTTATTTCGAGAGTACTAACGTATTAGTGATGGCCAATGAAGGCTTTGAGATATGCGAGAATAGTATGTTACTCAACAGTAGCAGTTACCTTGATAGTAGAGGGTGTAAGATCTCCAATGAGAACGTAGGGTATTGCATGGTGCGGTACGGTTGGCTCTATATTGTTCTGTTTTAAATGTATGCTAATAATATAACTTTCGCGAGTGATATGTTTTTTCTTGGTGATAGACTTTTTGTTGCTGTAGCTATCCTTCCACAAATCAATAATGCCACCAAAGAGGTGCAGTCTGGTATAAGGGCTACGAAATATAATATTGGCTTTAGATTGTAGAGTCCTATAAAAATCTAATGTTGCAAAAATAGCAGGATGTACGGTGAGATGGGTAACATCACCTTCTCTAGTCGTAAAATTAATCCAACTGTTACATTCATTATTAGTCTCAGATTCTAAAGATTTGGATCCTATCAATTCTAATGGCGATGAACTTGTGCCCGATGCAATTGGTATTTTGCCATTTATATAAACTGAATAGGGTAAATCATTTTTTATTTCACTAACACGTACGGTTATGTTCTTCAATGGTGGTTTTATTTTTTTCATTGAATGATTCATGGCAGAGATTGATGAATACAGGCTTGTTGCAAGAATGAGCAATACTATAGTGAGATTGTTTTTGAATAACATGATTCTTTCTTATTTATAATAATTAGTTATTTATACTCTCATTGTAACAAATATTGTATTAATTGAAAATAAGGATCATCTAGTACTAGATGATCCTTCAAGTATAGAATCGAGTGTGGCAACTATTATGCCTTCAAGAATTCCAGGGTGATAAGATCTTTTTTGAGTTCATCGACCGTAGTAAAATGAATGCCAATCATGCCTTGTTCAATGGCGGCATTAATTATTTCTAATGAACTATCAACAAACACCACATATTTTTTGTTACCTGTATTGTATGTTGTAAGATACTGTTGAAACATGGCTGCTTGTGGCATTGGCTGCTGTGATAAGACATAAGCAGCTACTAAAGCTGATGGTTTTTCAATAGCACCATAATCAACGATAACGCCATCTTTTGCAATATCAAAAATTGAACTGCCGGTAGTCTTGAACTTGTTAATCATTAGATCAAGTATTTTTGGTCCAATATTTGACAAAATACGCACACTATAACCATTTTTTGCAATGTCTTTCAGGAGTGATTCCATGCCAGGAGTAGGCATGTTAGTATTTGACGCTGCTTCTACCAAGGTAGAAAGATTTTGCTTGCCATGTTTGTTAAAAAGAGACACGTAGGCTTCACCTGAAATATGCTCTGGCAGGGTATTAGACTCTTCACTTAAGATGACGTTTTTTCCTTTTTTACCACCTAATTTGAACCATAATTTTTGGAATTGTAAAACAATGCCTTCTTTTAGATAAGTAGGAGAACCTTTAAAATAAGCAAGCCATTTAGCTTGTAGGCTACGGGTTCCGACAACCTTATGGGTTGCAATGGCAAGTTCTTTTTGTGCAGAACGTGCAATATCGTTAAGTGCTAGGTTTTTAGGCAAATGAATTGTTGCTGCTATTGTTTGGGTAAGGATGAGGGTAACTAAAAACGAGGAAACTAGTGTTTTATGAATTATCATAAGAACTCCTTCAGTAAAGTCCAGGTAGATAGCAGCAATAATAACACAAGAGTATAAGAAGTAAAATTCGATCTGAACGCATTTTTATGCATTTCAAACGATCTTATTGTTTCAAATTGAAATATTCTGATTGACATATTTTTCAAAGCATTTATATTAGTAGATATAGCATTGAGAATGTATATAAATATGGAGGTATTTATTATGAAAACTTTACGAATGTTATTAGTCCCTGCTATTGCATTAATGGGTGTTCAAGCCCACGCAATGGATATGGGTGGTATGAAACGAGACATCGCAATTCACAATTCAGTAAACTTTATTGATCGTGTTAATGCATACTCGCTTCGTTTACCCACTAAAAAGATAGTGCCTAACATTTTTACCATAGCTGAAAATAAAACTATTCAACCTACTGCTATAGTAGCACCAGAATTTAGTAAGCAATTTGACAGCTCATTTAATGATTATGCATTAAGTACTAAATCAGAAGCACCTGTTGAACAAGAATCATTGTTGCAACAAGCGCAAGAAACTGCTAAACAGTACGCTAAAGCAGGTTTAGAATATTCTAAAGAATATGCTAAAAAGGGGTTAGGATATGCTAAGGACTATGCTGCCTATGCTAAAGACAGTTCTGTTGGTCAAAAGGCTCAACAGGGTATTTCCTATATTGCTACTAACGCTGGTAATCTTTATCATGCAGGCGTAGAATATGGTAAAAAAGGCTTTAACTATGTTAAAAGTAGCTCTATACAAGGGGCTAAAGAAGCCGCTAAGCAGTATGCTAAAGCAAGTTATAACTATGTTAAAGATAGTTCTGCTGTCCAAAAGAGTTCAAAATATATAAAAGAAACTGCTCAATATGCCGGTACTGCTATTAAAAATGGCGTAACCACTGGTTATCATGCAGGTTTAAAGCATGCTAAGGCAGCTTTAGAATATGCTAAAGACAGTGCTGTTGCCCAAAAGGTTCAGCAAGGATTGTTAGATGCAGCTGCTAAATTCTCTGAGAAATCTGAGGCTTTATGCAAGGTACTTGAAAAAGATCATGCTAAAATTGCAGGTATTGCCATTGGCGGTATGGTTGTTACTTATTGTATTGTTAAAGCAATCGATAAATACAGAAATACTAGAGCTGAAAATCAAGGATTCATATCAAAACAGCAACTGATGGATGCTTTTAAGCAAAGAGCCACTGTTGATGATGTTGCTGGTGTTGCTGTAGGACAACGGATAGCGGCCTTTAATCATACTGGTAGTAACGTGACGAAGTTTAACTAACTTCTCTATTCTATCAATAAGCAAAATCATTTAAGACTATAAAAAACCCGCTGGTAAAACGGCGGGTTTTTTATAGTGTCCGGTACTCTAGTGGACATTTTTTTTGAAATCGATAATATCTAATATAGATATATTTTTTTACCTATATTACTGTTATGGAGTAAATTCATATGAATTACACACGTTACATTTTTCATGCATTATTGTTGCTTTCAGTAGTTAATGCAGAAGCAACTGTTCTTGAAAAAACTCAAACTTTTGTTGCTGAGGTTGGTCAAAAAATAGTGGCTGCAAAAGATGCAATTATTGGAAAAACTAAGGAAGTACTTACCCCAGAAGCTCCTACAATGATGCAAAAAATCAAAGGCAAAATTTCTGGTATTAAATTCCCTACTTTAAAGGGAATAAAAGATAGTTTTACTATCAAAAACTTTAACGAAAACTTTAAAAACCTTACTAAGGGTATCAAAAACAATCCAGGTAAAACAGCGGCAATTGTTGCGGCAGCGGCAGCTACCGTTGTGGCAATCGTTATGGTTGTTAAAAAATGCAAAGCAAAAAAACAAGTTGTATAAGCCACTGATTACTATCAAATATAAGACCCATTGATTCATGTCAATGGGTCTTATATTTGATATAAACAACGTTTTATTGATTCCAATGTTCTGTTATAATCATTTTTTAAACGTTTGTTATTCATTGAATTTGATTGATTTTCAATAATAATTTTGAATTTTTATTCGTTATCACTAAATAACAAGACCCTTCATAGCCTCCTATGAAATTTTAGCATAGGGTAGCAAGACGTAGCGGGTGGCCAATGGATACCTATCGCCCTCTTTAAAAACCTCTATGTCTTATGCCAAAGTAAGTGGTTAGTTGTTGAATATGGCAAAACTGATACACTTATCAGAATAAATCTTGTGGAGGAAAACAATGCAAAAACTACGACCGTCTGTAAAAAGAGTTGCCATGATAATTTTGATGGAATCTGATCTTGAACAGGCTATGCAGTTTTATCAAAAACTAGGGTTCAAACTGTTGTTCCATCTTAAAAATCGTTGGGCTGAATTTATACTTGATACCGTGCAAATTGGTTTATGCCCTACCGTAGAACAGCCAGTTGACCGGTGCACCGGCATTGTGCTCGAAGTTGATGACGTGAAGCAATTTTATGAGTTATATAAAGATGATATTACCTTTGTGGGGCAACCCACCGCTGCTATTCATGGCGTAATGACAGGTATCAAAGATCCTGGCGGCAACATTATAGATATTTATCAACCTACCCCAGATCGCGTAAAAGAAGTGGTCGGCAAAGTAGCAACGGTAGGAAAAAGTGGTTGCTGTAAAGAAAAAAGTAATGAAAATAAGGTGGCGCAATTTGAAAAATCTGATTGCGTGTGCTGAGTAAAAAAAGTATTTAGGCATCATAGTTTTTTGGTATTAAACATGAGTATTGTTGTATCAAAGAAAATAAGTTGAAGTTTTTAGATTTTTTTTTATACTAAAATTAATAAAAAAGCGTATTATAAAGCAAAATAAGTTATTTTTTTAAGAACATTTAATATCTTATGTACAAGGCAGGAGACACTATGATTGATACATTAAAGCCACTAGGCGACCGTGTGTTGGTAAAGCGCATTGAAGATCAAGACAAAACTGCTGGTGGGATTATTATTCCTGATGCAGCAAAAGAAAAAGGACAAATTGGCGCGGTTGTTGCCGTTGGTTATGGTCGCATGGAACAGGGAAAACTTACTCCATTGCATGTCAAAGTAGGCGATAAAATTATTTACGGCAAGTACGCCGGTACCGAAGTAAGTGACAACCATCTAATTATTCGCGAAGATGAAATTTTGGGTACATTCTAACCGAATGTGTTAACACATTATTAAGGAGTTATCATTATGGCATCAAAAAAAATAGTATTCGGTGCGGGTGCACGTGACAAAGTACGTAAAGGCGTAGACATCCTAGCTGATGCGGTTAAAGTGACCCTCGGGCCCCGTGGACGTAATGTAGTATACGAACGTTCATTTGGTGCGCCTGGTATTACCAAAGATGGTGTTACGGTAGCAAAAGAGATTGAATTAGAAGATAAATTGGAAAACATGGGCGCACAAATGGTGCGTGAAGTTGCGAGCAAAACAGCTGATGTTGCTGGTGATGGTACCACAACTGCAACGGTTCTTGCCCAAGCAATTTTCCGTGAAGGTAACAAATATGTTACTGCGGGCGCTAACCCAATGGATTTAAAGCGTGGGATCGAAAAAGCGGTTGAAGCAGTTGTTACCGATATTCAAAAAAATGCAAAAGTTGTCATAAATAAAAAAGAGATTGAACAAGTTGCCATGATTTCTGCAAATTCAGATACTTCTATTGGCCAGCTTATTGCTGAAGCAATGGAACGTGTCGGTCGTGATGGTGTAATTACCGTTGAAGAAGCAAAAGGTATGAAAGATGAGCTTGAAGTGGTTGAAGGAATGCAATTCGACCGCGGTTACTTGTCTCCTTATTTTGTAACCAACGCAGAAAAAATGGAAGGCCAACTTGAGCATCCGGTAATTTTGATCTTTGAAAAAAAGATCAGCAGCATGAAGAGTATTTTGCCCGTGCTTGAACAAGTTGCAAAATCTGGCCGCTCCCTGCTCATCATTGCTGAAGATGTTGAAGGTGAAGCACTTGCAACATTAGTAGTCAACAAATTGCGTGGCACCCTGAATGTAGTTGCTGTCAAAGCTCCTGGCTTTGGTGATCGTCGCAAAGCAATGTTAGAAGATATTGCAGTGTTGACTGATGGTAAGTTAATTAGCGACGACATTGGCCTAAAACTTGAAAACGTAACTTTGCATGATCTTGGTACCGCAAAACGAGTGATTATTACTAAAGATGATTGCACCATTATTGAAGGTCAAGGCAAGCAAGAAGCGATCAAAGGTCGTGTGCTGCAAATCAGAGCGCAGATTGAAAATACTTCTTCAGATTACGACAAAGAAAAATTGCAAGAACGCTTGGCTAAATTAGCAGGCGGTGTTGCCGTAATCAAAGTAGGTGCTGCGACTGAAACTGAAATGAAAGAGAAAAAAGATCGCATTGAAGATGCATTAAGCGCAACCAGGGCAGCAGTTGAGGAAGGTATTGTTGCTGGTGGTGGCGTTGCATTAATCAGGGCACAAAAAGCAGTTGATGCACTTAAACTTGATAGTGATGAAAAGCTTGGCGCACAAATTGTGTGGAAAGCGCTTGAAGAACCATTGCGTATTATTTCATCAAATGCAGGCTTTGAAGCGTCTGTTGTGGTTAACCGTGTTAAAGAAGAAAAAGGTAACATAGGCTTTGATGCCAAAAATGGTCAATACGTTGATATGATCACTGAGGGTATCATTGATCCAGCAAAAGTTGCTCGTTCTGCAATACAAAATGCAGCTTCTATTGCCGGTTTACTCTTAACCACTGAAGCTACTATCTATGAAGTACCATCAGATAAAAAAGACTCAGCACCAGCTCATGGCGGTGGTATGGGCGGCATGGGTGGTATGCCAGGAATGTATTAATTCTCATTCCTTCTTTCTTTTAAAATTAAAAATGGCTCACGTTTGGTGGGCCATTTTTTTAGTATTTTTAATGAGTGCAATAATTAAAAATACCATTTGTGCTTTTTGTTGATTAAAATTACTAAAATGCTACTCTATTTTAACTACTTTTTTTGTACAAATGCAGATGCAGAAGGAATTATATGAATAAACGGATAATGCAATTACTTTTTATTGGAGTACTGTTTGCCTCTGGTGGTGCAGTAGCAGTTAATAAACTTGTTTTTAACATAGACAATTATAGTGGTAGCCACGAGTTGTATGTATCAGATGGCACAGGAGAATGTGTAGTACGACCTGGAGCAAGCGAATGTATTTCGATAAAACCAAGTACATCATGGTCGAATGACATGATTAAAACTGGCTCTATAACTTTTTTTGTCAAGGGAATATTTGGTATTCGTTACAGTGAGGTATCTCTTAAGTTTGAAGAAGACTATGAGGATGATACCGTTCACGTTTGGACGGTTCAAGATGGTTCAATCGTCTCTAGTAAACTTATGGATTTAGAATCAGAAGCTATAGCTCAACGGGATACTAAAGACTATATTTTTAGCGTTTTTGTTCAACAAAACGGTGTTCTATCCATTCGCTATACGGAAACATTTAGTTAAAAAGGCAGTTAAGTAATAATCGTTAAATATTAAAAGGCCCATGGAAATTCCATGGGCCTTTTAATATAGGTATTTTTATCCAATAAAATGAATATAAATACGACATTGTTATTGTTTAAGTTGCTTTAAAATGTTATTCTATATTATAATAATTAGCAAAATGTCAATTTAATTGGGGTGGGTGCCTTGAAAAGAGTGATCTTATTCTCTGTTGTATTAGCATCGCTTGCCAAGTCCTTATCCTTGACGGGAATGGAAAGAAATCCTGAACAAGAAAATCTAAAATTGCTAGAAAATGTGATTTATTCAGCCCACCGGGTTATACGAACATATCAGCAAATAGATGAAGATATTAATAAACTCGAATTTGATACAAAGGCGCTAGTAAAAAGATATAATGAATTCCAATCATTCCCACTTATTTATGACCAAGGTGAGTATGACGATATGGTGCAAGTAGCCGAGGATTTGAATTTGCCACAATCAAGAAATGTTGTGTATTCCAACCGTTGTAAAGAACTAAATGGCAAGACTGCAGCTAATATACATCGTATATACCAAAGAAGTTATACATTACTTTTTTTTCAAAAAAAAGGTGAGTGTATTGAAAGAAATCCTGATATTGCCCAATTAATTGAAAGAAATCCTGATATTGCTCAATTAGTAGCAAATCTTAAATTAGTGCCATCGATTAATATATTAAGCTGGGTTAAGCATCATATTATATTTCCCATAAGAATACTTGGTTGTACAGAGCATAAGAATATAGAACCGGTAATGTGTAAGTTGGCAAATAATTATTTAAATGATCTTATCAAAGAATATGAAGGTAAAAGAATCAAGACTATTAAGTCGCTTGAAAATTAAAATAACAATGCCCTACCCTAATAAATACAAATAGAAACATTAATTTGACAAGACTTGTATTTATGATAGATTAAAGAAGCTTAGGTACATAATCTAAGGTAAATGGAGGTTTACTATGAAATTCTTTAATCGTCTAATTTTACCTGTTGCCTTAGTAATGGCAGCGGTATCAACACAGGCAATGTATCATTCAAGGACACCTAAAGGTAATTCAATTGGATCAGTATTAACTGAAAATAAGGGTATTCAAGCCCATACTAAACAAATAAAGGGCTTATCTTTTTCACCAGATGGCGAGACATTAATCTCAGTTGGGGCAGACAAAAAGCATAGGCTTATTGATGTTCTTAAACAAGAAATTATTATTAAGCAAGATGAGCAGCAAGCGGGCGCATCAGAAGGATTAATGCCTAAACACGTGGCTTTTACTTCTAATAAAGCAGCAATTGCCTATTCAAATCAAGAAATTACTATTTATTCACATAAAATGGATGGAACAGATGAAACATTAGTTTACTCATTTGCAGGTACAACTGATGCGCGGATCACTGTACTTCATTTTATTTCTGAAACTGAATTGGCCGTTGGTTTAAGTGATGGTTCGGTGAAGTTACTTTATGTAGAACCAGCTTTTGTTAACGATGAAATGCCAGTAATTATCGCAAGAAAAAATGATGAACAATGCCAGGTAACTGCCCTTGCGTATTCTGCTTGTAATGAGAGATTATTTATTGCATGGGAAGATGGTTATATAGGTCAGTATGACATGCATAATATGCACAATTGTGCCCCGGTGAACGCACAAGAGCTAGAAAAGTCATCAATCATAGGAATGCAAACGGCAAAAAGTGGATTACTTGCTACTATTCATGAAGATCAAAAAGTACGTTTATGGGAATTAGCAAATAGTGAGTGGAAAAAAAAGACTCTTGCTTTTTCTATTCCAAGTAAACCATTAGCATTGTCATTTTCTCATGATAGCGCATTCTTAGCCGTTGCCCATGGCATGAATGTTACTATCTTTGACGTAAAGCAGGGAACTATTGTTCAAGTAATAACTATCGTAGAAAGAAGCACTATAATTAATAAAGTTCTTTTCTCACCAACATCATATGTACTAGCTGTTACAACATTAAAAGGGAAAATCTGGTTATACCAAGATTTGGCTTCAACTGCTAAAGAAACTACAGAGCAAGAGAAATGGAACAAAGAATTAGCTGAAGTTTGTGCACATAAAGATGCAGATACAAGAATAATTGCATTAGATAATTTTAAAAAACAGATAACTACTATTGATAATGGTAGAGTGAAGGATTATCTATTAGCACGAGTCAGTGAAGCATTGGTTGCTGCGCAGGTTGATAATATTAAAATATTACCTACCCTATCATTAAAACGTATTGCGCTTAAGGCGTTGCAGTCAAGTGATGAATTAAGCAGATGTAATGATGCCATTAAGGCATGGGCTATCGATGAAATAATGAAACTTGAAAAAGAAATTCAAGACTTACCAGTAGTAAAAAAATCAGGATTCTGGAGTTCAAATTTTAATCAGCTCAAGCAGAAACTACCATTTGCAAAAGTATACACTCATACAATGGCATATGCTCAAAAGCTAAAAACATTTGCAATGGCTATTGCTTCTAAGCCTGTACACAAACAGTACATGCTAACAATAATAGAATAAACAAATCAAAAAAAGAGGCTCAGGTAACTGAGCCTCTTTTTTACTTATATTTATTAATTTAAAATGAGGCACCAATTTTGCCCCAGAAGCCCCAGAGTGTTAAGCTAGAATTCTTTTGCGGAAACTCACCCCAGAATCCCATATTCAAGAAACTATCAATATGCTCCCCGAGATTATAGAAACCTATAGTGCAATGAATGCGTTGGTTGAGTGCTGCACGTGCTGCAGCTGACTTTAAGTCAAGATCGGTAAATTTAATTGGGATAAAAATGGGATTACCTTCCCTATCAGTATCATTGGGTGCTTGATAGGCAATGGTGCTTTGACTTGCTGATGATGCTGTCAATACCGGAGCTGTGGGATTCAAGGGACCAACGCCCGCAATGCCATATATTTCTTCAAAGCAGTTTTTTATTTCAATCCGTTCATCGGGATGTCCCCAAATGCCATAACCAACCTCGAATTCACCCTTGCAGGTAATTAACCTGAATCCTGTTGAAAAATCAACATGGTTAAAGGGCCGTACACAGACTTTTTGTGTTAAGATATTGACGGCAGGAATATTTTGATCGGGTGGTCCATTTTGTCGATTGAGTTGTACATAGCGACTCCATGGTTTGTATTTTAAATCGATAGTACGATATTCATCGCCTCGAATAAAAAAGTTACTTTCAAAATTTAAGAAAAGACATGAAGAATACCAGGAGTTATCTTTATTAAGTGCTAGTTGGAAGTTAACACCAGTGATAAAACCAAATCGCGCATTATTGCCAAGAAAAGGATTAAAAAGAAATGCTGCATTTTGTCCGCCAGAGGTTGGCAAAGAGACGCCAGAGTAGTACACCACCTCAAATTCATCTTTTGCTAAGTACGCTTGTCCAAAACGTATCCTAATTTCAGATAATCCAAGTTTAGCATGAGTACCCCTGCGCAGTTTGCCATAACGCCATGCCGGCTGATCAAGAGCAGCAAGAATGTCTTGGGGTTCTTGTGTACCGATACTGTTTACATCAAATTGTTGTAACTCCAAATCATTTTCAACTACGTTAATGGGCGCAAAAATACTAAGCCATGAATTTTCAAAAAATGGCAACTTGATCAATGGTTTTAAATCTTGATTATATTCAACGATGAGTGCCATTTGTTTTTGGCGGGGATTAATGGTAAACCGTCCACGAAAGTTCGGATTATCAATACCAAGCCATTCTGCACGAATATCGCGCAATTCATTACTGGGCACATCATCACCAGCAACAAGGAGTTCAAGACGACACGGCGGAAAAAAATATTGTATTGTACGTTCATCTTGTACCGATTGTTGATACATACCATACATTTGAAAACTAGAGCGCAATTGGCCTTGTTTTTCGTAAATAAAATTATGCCAGGTTGCTTGCCAAGCAGGTACATTTTGATAAATAGGATGGGTGAACATGAATGATTGGCTATATTTTATATTTGTTCCACCATCATTATTGTAATGGTCCACTGCTTGCGCTGTTGTTGAGCACAGAATGATGAGAAAACCGCGGAGAAGCTTCTTCATTAAACGTATCCTTTTTGCGCACTACTCTTTGCACCTTTAGCTTAGGATAGGTTGCGCATAAAAACAAGTGGTGATTGGGCGGTTACCTGATACAATCAGTTTACTATTTATGTTCTTAAACTATTTTTTTATATCTGTAAAATAACTTCTAATATCGGTGTCTAAAGTTACTGTTTAAGGAGGAACAAGATGAATTATCTAAGTTATAGGTATGTTTTAATTATGCAGAGCGTATTTCTTATCCTATCAATTAATTGTGCAACTGAAAAATCCTATGATAATGATTATCAAGGATTTCCCGCATTTGTATATCCTCTTTTATTAGATGAACTTCCTGAAAGATCATCGTATTGTTCTGATTTTTTAAAGAAACTTACTGAAGGTTATTTTGCTCATGAGGACCACTTGCCTAATGATCTTACTACTTTTTTAGTAGCAGTAAGAAAATATGGTATTTTGCATGATATGAAGGAAGAATCAAAACAATACAGTGATTATCTGGAGCAAGAAAATAAGTTCTATAACGGTACAGATACCCGTTGGAATAAAAAAAGATTATTATGGGGTTTTGCTAGGCTATCTGCGGGCATAGCAATCATGGTGTACTCTTTAAGTAGTGATACACGGCCAACTAAAATCGATTATTGTAAAGCTTTTGGTGGTCTTACGTTATCTCTATTAGGAGTGTTGAGCATTAAAGATGGTATTACCTATGGTACTCATCTGCCTGAAAAAATAAAAAAAGAACAAGAAATATATGCACAGGTGCATCCATTGCTAGAAAAATATGAGAAAATGATTTTGGAAAAAACCATTTTTCCCCAACAGACCAAATTACCGACATCACCAAAAAAATAGAGATTGGGATTACTAAATAATTTTTTCATTAATAAGTACTTTTTGAGCAATTGCCTCATTGAGTGGTGCTGCTACGATTGATGCATATAAATTGTTCCCCTTACATTCTTTAATGAATGAGACAATGACCCGCTGATAATCGCCTTTTTGTACAATACTTGCGCAGGTGAATAAATTTTTATCTTGTACATATTGCCCGTTGATTAACATATTTGCCGTACCTGTTTTGCTCATTACCTTATAGCCCTTTATGGCTGCTTTTTTAGCAGTTCCTTCAAGAGTTGTGCGTTCCAATAATGCCTGTATTGTGCGCATGGTGTCGGCGCTATACAGTTGCATATGAGAGTGCTTTCTATTGTTTTCCATAATAAGATGAGGATCCACGTGGTAACCATCTTGGGCAATCATAGAAAAAATACATGCCAACTGAAGTAAGGTGAATGATACTTCATAACCATAAGAAAGAGAAATAATTGACTGTTTTGACCACGCATTCGGTGGATTAACAAACCCTTTGTGTTCTCCAGGAAATTCAATAGTAGTTTTTTGTCCAATGCCCATACGCACGTAATGATCATACAATTTTTCTTGTAATCGTTTTGCAATGAGTGCAATACCAATATTATTTGATACAGCAATTACCTCTGCAAATGAGATAAGACCGCGCACTGAACTTTTTACCGTATTTATTTTTCGGCCATCAACGTAAGTAGTAGCGACATTTTTACAGTCAATCAATTCATCAGGTGTTACTACTCCTTCTTCAAATGCGGCAATTGCTGCAAGTATTTTTACTACTGAGCCAAGTTCATATGCATCAGTAACAACTTTGTTTTTAGTGCGTTGCATATCTAGTGCGCGTGTTTCTTCAGGATTAAAAGTTGGTAAACTAACCATAGCTAGAATATCACCAGTCAGAGGATCCATCACAATGGCAGCGCCTTCTTGTGCGTCATATTTTTCCATAGTATGGGCAACTTCTTCATGCACTAAAAACTGAAGTGTGCTATCGATGGTGAGTGTTACATTAGCATTTTCTTGTCCAGCAGTTTGTACTTCTTTATTAAAATGGAATCTACCAGAGCGTGCATCACGTTCTAATGTGTATGTTGCTGCAGTGCCGGTTAATTGTTGGTTGTATTGGAATTCAACGCCGAATAGTCCGTTGTTGTCAATATCGGTAATGCCGACAATAGTAGCAGCGGTATGGTTTGGATAGTATCGACTTGGTTCATGCAAAATTTTGATATCGGGAATGTTACTTTTTTCAATAAGCTCAATTTCAATTTTGCTGAGTCTTCTTTTGATATAAAAGAAATGAGTTTTTTTATGTGCGGCGAATCGTGCATATGCCTCAGGAAAATGATGGTGTAAGAATTCAAGTACTTTTTTTTCATCCTCTAATTGGCTGGGTACCAAAAATGCCGCACAACTTTCTTTATTCAATGCAAGAGGCATACCATGGCGATCAAGAACGAGCGCGCGTGGTGCTGGGCAGGTAAGTGTTACATTGTGTTGCTTTTCACCCAATTTTACATAATAAGGGCTATGCAAAATTTGGATGAAATAGAGGTTCACCACTACAATGCCGTACAAAAGACAGAAAAAACAAAAAACCGTAATACTGCGTGTTTTAAGAGTATTATTCATACTTCTCCAACTTCTTAAGTTGGATTAACTTTATTTTTTTCATATGCAGATTCTCAATAGCGAATTTTTTGATAGTTTCTTTGTTAGATGCGTAGGTGTGCAAGGCAAGACCAAGCTCTTGTTTTTGTTTAAGGAGCTCGTTTTTCTCTTTTTCCTTACTTTGTTTGTCATAAGAAAGTTTGATAAACTTGCTGTGTTTATGGATCTGTAAAAATATGAATGAAATATTCGTGAATATAAACAAAGGTAAGAACATAGATTTCTTCATAATGATACCCTTTTGATACCACGGTAAAAAAATATATTTGGCTATGTCAATCAATGCAGTAAACAACTTTGTAGAAGATTTTTTGTGAAAATTAAATTTTGTATAATGACATGTTTAATGACGGTGTTCAGTATCAGAAGTATGGATAAGTTGGATACACTTACGATAGCAAGTAAATTAGATCAAGAACGTTTAAAATCAACGCATGATCTTATGAGTGATAAAAAATACGGAATGTTTATTTGTGCGGGACTAGTCATAACCGGGGCGTATTTGTACTGTGAAAAAGTTAATCCAGAAAACAAATTAGTGCCATTTCTACTGGTAACAATGTCCGCTGGATCTATGTGCTTAGGCATATATGAACATTCAACAATGACTGCGTTAAAAAACAAAACGTATGGTCTCCATAACCAAATTCGCACCTACGAATCAAAAATCTACAACTACAAACATAAGGGTAGACACACGGGCAGATAATTAAGACAAGTGGCTACCAGTCATAGGCCATGTTAAAATGTACTTCATGGGCTGACTCACCCTTGCGTGGGTCAAGCTTAAAGCCCCAGTCAACACGTAAGGGCATTGGATTAAGTAAACGCAAGCCAGCACCTACTGCGTGACGATAATTAAAATTATTATGTCGAATAAATTGTGCTGGTACAGTAGCTACATAAGGGTTATCCCAACCAGTACCACCGTCATAGAACAACAATGCTTTGATTCCAAAATCTGGTGTGATTGGGAAAATAAATTCTGCATTAATATATAATGCTTTGCTAGCGCCAATTGAGTCACCCAGGAATGTGCCTTCATTATTAACAAGACCAAATTGTGGTCCAATTTGCCCCCAGAGAAAACCACGCACGGTTGAGTAGCCACCAATGTGGAACAAATCACGATACGGAATTAATCGCCCTTTAAGTGGATTGGCAAAGCCAAGGAATGAGTGCAAGTGGAAGACCAAGTCACGCTCACCAATTAGCGGGGTATACCAATGAAAATCAAAATCAAATTTGTAGAAACCAGTGCAACTATCAGACCCTGAAAATGCGCCAACAGCACGTGCTAACCAGAAAAACCCACGACTTGGATGCATCGGGTGGTTGCGAATATCTTGTCCAATTTGGGCTATTATAGAACCATAGGTATTTGGTCTGAACAGTTGTTGCAATAAGATGTTATATGATTGTTCTGCAAGAATTAACTGCATAGCATTTTGTGCACCAGAAATGACTGCAGTAGGAATTTCTTGATATTTAATATTATCAAGTCCCACTGCCAGTCGTACAAAAGTATCATTAAACAGAGGATAGTTACGCAACCACGTTACAAAACCGGTGGTTATTGCACCGCCCGTATCTATTTCATTCACCGCACGTGTTTGATGCAACTCTTCGTAGGCAAGACGTTTATGATACATATCAAATGAGCCAAAAATAGGACGATCAAACAACCATGGCTGTGTTATGTTAAAGAGAAAACTCATATCTTCATGTGAAAAACGGCCGGTCATGTTGGTACGAACGCCCGTACCAAACAAGTTCGTATCCGATAGATTGAGCTCGAGCGAAACACCTTTGAGTGGTTCGGTGATAGTACGTTCAGTACCAGTAATGTTCAGTTGGAATCCAGCATGGCCTGTTTTTGCTTCTTTGACCATCAAATCAAGATCTGCTTTATCATCATCAAGGCGATTTACTTTCCAGTTTACCCCTTCACGCTGATCAAAGAACCCTAATGATTCAACGCGGCTTTTTGAAAGTTCCATGCGTTGATTAGTAATGAGTTCACCTTCATCGAGTACTAATGCACGTCTAATAACTTTGTCACGTGTTTTCTTGTTACCTTTAATGGTTATTTTGTTCAAGGTTATTGGGTTACCAAGTTCGGTATAAAAAGATAAGCTTACCGTTTTTTCGTCATCGTTAGGTTGAATAGAAGGATCAATGTGCGCAAAAATATAACCGCGCTCACCCCACATGAATTCAAGTGCTTTAATTGTTTCAACAATGAGTTCTCGTGAATAAATTTGACCTGGTTGAACGGGGAGTCGTTGTAGTAAGTATTCTTCTGAAATAAGTTCATTACCGGGAACGTGTACTTCTTTAATGGTGTAAAGATCTCCCTCTTGAATTTCATAGGTGATAGTAAATGAACTATTACTTGTGTCGGGTTCAACAATAACATCAGTTACTTTTGCATTAAAGTAACCATGATTTTGATAATACTGTTCAATGGCATGCTTATCACCTTCAAGCCGCTCTTCTTGAAATGTACCTGAATGATCAAGAAAGCTGAGCAGCCAATCTTCTCGGGTGAAAAGGATATTGCGCAAATTCTTGCCGCTGACGTGCTTATTACCGGTAAATAAAATACGTCTGACTTGTGTTTTTGGAAATTCTTTTATAATAAAGTGTGCAAGTGCTTTGTCTGAAGCGTCAACATCAAGTTGTGTGTCAATGCTTATTTTATGGTAACCTTTTTCGCGATAAAGACGCTTTATTTTCTGTGCTATAGTGTCCAGTTCTTCCTTGTCAACGGCAGGAATTTCATCAAGCTTTAATTTCTCTATGATTTCTTTTTGAGATATTTGTTTGTTGCCTTCAAAGGTAAATTCTTTGAGTGGGTATTTTTCCTGTACGAAGATATGCAAGTTAATGAGATTATTACTCAGTTCTTCTTGTTTTACAGTAATAGTGCTAAAGCGGTTCAAATCAGTAAACAATGTGCGAATAAGTCGAGTAGTCAATTGTGGGTTGAATACATGCCCTACTCTATAAGGAATTTTATTCAGCACTGCTTCAGTTGAAATGTGTTTATTCCCATGTACCAAAATAGCATGAATGATTGGTTGGGACACTTCTGGTTGCTCATCTTCGTCATCATCATTTTCATCACCAGTATTGATATCTTCCGGTATTAGATCTCCTGCGTCATTGTCCGTAGCTGGTGCTGGTGAGTTTGGTGTAGTATGTTCTGGTACTTGTATTGTTGTCTGATCATTTGTCGGTAATTGTGCAGCAATAAGGCCATAGCTTGCCAGTGCTATCATACACATCGCAAATACTATTGCGATCTTAATTTCTTTGTTGATACATAGCATCATTCTAAGAGCTCCTGAGCCAGATGAATATCATCGATTATTTTTTTTATAAGTGCGAGATAATGCAGAAAACTAGCATACTATTTTTTTTGGAATTGACCAGGTCTTGAAGCTGTTGAACTGAAAAAAATTATGATACATTCGTTTCATAACAAATCATCAATTACAGGAAGTCTAATGCTAAGCTTGTTTAATACATTGTCGGGGAAAAAAGAACTTTTTCAACCAAAAAATCCTAAAATGGTTAGTATGTATGTCTGCGGTATTACTCCGTATGATTATCCGCATTTGGGCCATGGAAGATGCTATGTGACGTTTGATTTGCTCTATCGAATGCTTCGTTTCTTAGGATATGGAATAACTTATTGCCGTAACTTTACCGATATTGATGATAAAATAATGAGTCGTGCGCACAAGGAGTTAGGGGATCAGCAAAGGTTTCTTGAAGTTGCAAATAAATATATCGATGCATTTACCCAAGATATTCAAGCACTCAATTGTCTTGCGCCTACCGTGCAGCCACGTGTTACGCAGACAATACCAGAAATTATTACTTTTGTGCAGGAACTGGTGCAAGCAGGCAAGGCATACGTTATTGATGGTGATGTTTATTTTCGTATTGCGCAGTTTCCTTCGTATGGCATGTTGTCACGACAAAAGCTGGATGAATTACGTGCTGGCGCACGTGTTGAAATTAATGACAAGAAGAAAGATCCGCTGGATTTTGCCCTCTGGAAATCTGAACCAGAAGGTCATTTTTGGCAAAGCCCATGGGGATGGGGCAGGCCAGGTTGGCATATTGAATGTTCAGCTATGGCAGAAAAATTTTTAGGTATTACTCTTGATATTCACGGTGGCGGTGCAGATTTGATATTTCCTCACCACGAAAATGAAATTGCACAGTCGGAAGGCCTCTTTAACAAACCATTGGCATGTTATTGGGTGCATAATGGTTTTGTACGTATCAACCAGATAAAAATGTCAAAATCGTTGGGAAACTTCTTTACTCTTCGTGAGCTATACGCAACAAATGATCCCATGATATTAAGGTTTTATTTCCTGAATCACCATTACAAAGCACCACTTGAATTTTCTCATGACGATGTAACAATGATGAAAAAAACCTATCAGCGGTTATGTAAATTCTTTGATCGGCCGCAATCACTGCAGCTTACTGACCGTGATGTTCTTGATAGTGATATCGTTCAAAAAATGCTTACTTTTTTATATGATGACTTAAATACGCCTGGCATGTTCGGTGTTCTTTTTGAAAGTTTAACTGTGTTAGAGCATAATCCCAGAGAATTTTGTGCGGTAATTAAATTTTTACAAGAAGTACTCGGTCTACCATTACAGCCTCTGGCTGAATCTGAAGTGGTAATAACGCCTGAAATTGAACAGCTCATTAAACAACGTGAACAAGCACGTATGCAGAAAAATTGGAAACGTGCAGATGAACTGCGTGATCAGTTACGCCTGCTAGGGTATGATGTGCAGGATAAAAAAATGGGATGATGAGTTGTGCAGTGCTTGGATAGATCTTTTGTTTTTGAAGGTTAATCTACCTTGAAGATGGCTTGTTCTGTCAAGTGCGTTTTTCCTGTTATCAAAAATTTAAAAGTGATGAAAATGATGCATATAATTTGATACCGTGCCTAGAAAATGATACAGAAAGGTGCTGATATGGAGTTAAATCATTGTGCATTTTCTCTTATTCTGTTTATAACACCACTGCTATATGGTGATCAACAAGCAAAAGAAGGCTATTCGCAAGTAGTTATTAATATTGATAACAGCAGTGTACAAGCAATTTCATCTGAAAAAACTGCCAATGTCTGTGCTAAATATTTTGGCAACAAGTTAAAAGAGTGTCTTGCTAATTGTCCGCGAAAACAACGAAAAGAAGAATTCGAGCGTTTGTCTTCTCGAGCACAACGTAACTATATCCTTAGTTTGACACTAGAAGAACATGTGGAATTTCTTGGAATTTTTTTTGATGGGAGGACAAGCCCAATTAGCGCGAAGGATGGCCCGCTGCAGGCTTCTATCGTAAAACAAGTATGCATGCTTCAGCAGGTTGTGAATGAGAGAGACAAGGCAATAAAGTTTCTTAAATCGTGCAGTTCACGGGGTGAGTGTGATTATACCGATTATACTGTAGTGGTGGCTGTGATGCAAAAATACTATCAAAATAAAAAAGAACTGGCGTTAAAAGGATATGAAAATACATGAAGAGATCTATTTTTTATTTATTAATTGTATTATTAACTTCAAGTGCCATGATCATAGGCGAGCAGCAAATACTAAAAGTTCCTGCGGACTCTGCAATTATTATACACGTTCGAAATAATACAGTGCAGAAGATACAGAACTCAGCAAATCATAGTATGGTAGCAAGTGAATCATCGGCAAATTATATGCGAACACATTCATTATTTTCTTGGTGTAAAAAACATCCCTGGCTTACCGTAGTTGGATGCTGTGGTACTCTCTACGCAGCTGTCTGGGGATTATTCATAAAAGCTACGATTAAGATGCGCAATAAACAGTCATGGTCAGTCTGGAACAATGAAGTTCCTTTGGAATTATTACAAAAAGTGACACGAGGCCAGCTCGTTGAAGAGTTGGTTAATACTATGAAAATGATGTATGGCAAAAGTTATGATCGATATGATTTGTTTGTAGCGTTTTTACGTGATTGCGATAGTGAACTGCGTTTTTACCAGTACATGGAAAAGCTTGTTGGGTGGCTTGAGCTGAGCAAGTTAATGGTGCTTTTTCCTGGTATGCGGTTAACACGAGTAGCTCTTGAAGCACGAAGAAATAAACTACTTTTCTTAAAAACGACTATTACGGCAACATTACACGAGTGTAGTGCTAAAAATTAGCACAGATGCAGTATGATACTAAGATATGTAATGATTAGTATAAGTGTGTTCTTCATAAGTAATAGCTATACCCAGCAGCAGATGCAGATACGTAGTGCTCAGTTTGATATGATATTAGAAACACTACGCCAACAGAATCCTCAACTCTCAACGCTATTACCTCAACAGGCTAGTACTACAGAAAGTACTATACCTTCACTGGCATCAGCATCAAAATTACTTAATATGCTTGCTACATTTTATTTTGTGTCACGGCTATTGCATGGCTGTTGGCAGGAGAAGACTTGTACATTTTTTTGGCAAGGAATATCACTACGAAGCATGATTAATAGTGTACTGATTGCTAAGAAGATTTTCTATCTCATGGCTGAAACAATTCTACTCAAAACGCTTATTAAGAGCATTTTGTATGTGAGTAATTCTGACGCGACAGATCTTCTTACTGACACAATAAAGAGAGCCACACAGTTTTTATGGCTTATCGTATATTAGTTACCCAGGAGTTCTTCTATGGTTGCTTTAAGATCTTCTTTGCTCATGTAACCAGTTTCTTTGCCTTTTACTGTACCATTTTTAACAAAGATAAAGGTAGGCACTGAAGTTACGCCAAATTCTATTGATAGACTACGAGCCTCGTCAACATTAAGTTTTACAAATTTGTAACTATCTTTTAGTTCTTTTTCTAATGCTTCAAAAATAGGCACCATTTGTTGACATGGCCCACACCAGCTTGCAAATACATCAATAATGACTGGTAGTGAGGAATTGAGTACCTCTTTTTGATAGTTTTCTTTGGTGATTGAAACAGACATGAAATTCCTTTTGATTGAGTGACCTAAAGTAGTGTTAGTACAACAAAAGTTTATAAAACTGTAAAGATTCAGTCTTATTCAGCTTGGTCTTTGTTTGGAGCAGATTCTTCAGTTGTTGGAGTAGACTCTTGCTCTATTTTTTTATTTCTTTGATTTTTTAATGTGCGTTTTCGCTCTCGCTCTACGAGGTCGCGATCTTGATATCCTTTTATCACTAAACGAGTAAAGGCCTGCATAGGAACTTCTTTTTCAATGGGGCCGGCGGTGTTGATTTCATCACACATGATTTTGCGTGTTGTTTCAATAAGATACTGCCGTTTAGTGTGCTCAGGATTATTTGAGACTACCTCAATTTCTATAAAATTGATGATATGAGAATTTTTTTGAAAGGTATACACATTAGTGGGCATTGGAACATTAATTTCTGCAATTTCTGAGAGGTCTAAGCGAGTGACAATTCCTTTACGAGGATCTTGGGGTAATTGCAGCTTGTTTTCTTGTATTTCTTTTTTACAGGGTGTTTCATAGACTGAAATGAGCTTGCATATATTAGAGATAGAAATATTTTCCACTTCGTAGGACTTTGCATTAGTACAAATGTATAACGTCCCATAAAAATTTATTTTTTGTTTTCGTGGTGAATCACCCGATGTTTCAGGAGAACTCCAATTAATTAATGCCACGCATGCAATAAGCGATACTTTTTGATATGCTTGTTTCATTATAATACTCCTTGTTCCAGGTTATTAACCTGTTTGTTATTATATCTACAGAACTAAAAACCATATGTGCAAGAAAATCGCATAGATTGCACCAAAACATTGTACAATCAAAACTCGGGAGCTATGTTAATAATAAGTTCTCATTAATGTGAAGGATTCCTATGTTTGATCGTGATTATGAAAACAGTCGTTATGCTGTTGAAGATAGAGACACCAATTTTATGGCGCGTATTTATGGTTGGATGTGTCTTGCTCTGGGCTTAACGGCAGTCACTGCTTATTATATGGCTACCCCACGTATTGTGACTTATCTTATGACACATACGGCACTGATTATCGGTCTTTTCATAGCACAGATCGCCATAGTTGTTGCTATAAGTGGCTTTATCAACAAATTAAATACTTCTACAGCACTCATATTGTTTCTTACCTATGCGATACTAACTGGGGTGACTATCTCAGGTATCTTTTTAGTATATAAAGTGAGCTCTATTTATTTGACCTTTATTGTTACTGCCGGCATGTTCGGTGCTATGTCCTTGTATGGTTATTTTACTCGCACCGATTTAACCAGTATTGGCAATATTGGGTTCATGGCATTAATTGGATTGATTATTGGTAGTGTGGTAAATATTTTTTTAAAGAGTTCTACCCTTGATTTTATCTTATCAAGTGTAGGTGTTGTACTCTTTACCTTGTTAACTGCTTATGACGTACAAAAACTCAAACAAGTATATTCTCAATTAACTGCTGATCGCCAGACAATGAGTAAGATTGCTATTGTTGGTGCACTTACGCTATATCTTGATTTTATAAACTTATTTCTATTTTTGTTGCGTTTTATGGGTAAACGCCAAGATGATTAATGTGGAAATAAAAGGGAGAGAGGTATATGAAATTGCGCTCTATATTATTATCACTGAGCATGTTTATTGGTATGGCTCACGCTGAAGTTGGTGAAATGGAAAGCCCCAAATCTGCAACAAGGGGAATACCAGTAACCAACAGGAAACCACAAACAGAACAACCTGTTGAGCCGCTTGTTACTCAAGAGCAAGTTGCACAAGATCAATTGTTTAGTGATATTGATTTACCGGGTATAGTACAAGATGATTTTGATGTAAAACATAAAAGGCAAGCCGTTATAGAATTAATTGAAAAAGGGATTAGTTACGCTGCGGCTAATACATTAGATAAGGTGTGTAGTGAATTTACTCATGATGCAAAGAGTTTTCGTAGGGGAGAACTCTATTTATTTGTCTATGGCATGACTGGCAGTTGGAAAGGGGTATGCCTAGCCCATGGACAAGATCCAAGCATGCTCTGGCAGAATATGTATAACTATAGAGATAGTTATGATGTACCGGTAGTTCAAACAATTATCAAAAAAGCTGAAGAAGGTGGGGGTTGGTTTACTTATCAATGGCGTGATGCAACGAAAGTTTCTTATATTAAACAATTTACCAAGGATGGTAAGAACTTTGCTATTGGTGCCGGGTATTATCCGCAATCAAAACCAGATGCCGTGGTTAGTTTAGTTAAGGGAGCTGTTGCTTATTTTAATGACATTGTCCATGACAAAGGGTTACCGCTTGACGAAGCGTTTAGTACGCTTAGTTTTCCTGCTGGTCGATTTGTGTATGGGGATCTGTATTTATATGCTGTTGGCTTTAATGGTAGAATGTATGCCAATGGTAACAGGCCGGGCTTGATCGGTGCTAATGTCTTGAAGTTGACAGATTCTAATGGAAAATACACATATCAAGAAATTATTAATCGTCTTAAAGAGACGAGTGGCGGTATTTGGGTGAAAGATCAATCACAGAATGCATTGAATATTATCTATGCACAAAAAGTGAAAGATCAAAAAGGTAATGAATATTTTATTGCCTGTGGTTACTATCCCTACGCTGATCGAAAAGCTGCTGTTGAATTAGTAAAACGTGGTTATGATTATGCAAAGAGACAAGGTAGAACAGCTATTGCTGATGCTATTAATAGTGTTTCCCGTGATGATTTTCGCTATGGAGATCTCTATTTAGTACTTTATAATTTTAATGGTGACTGTGTTGCTCATGGTAATAACATCGATTATATTGGACTAAATCAAATTAATATACAAGATGAAGATGGTCGATACTACGTTAAAGAAATGATTGAGAAAGCTAAAGCTGGCGGTGGATGGATTAATTACAAAACCAACAATGCATTTGAATCTGTCTATGTAGAAAAGATAGGTCTCGGATCTGAAAGTTTGGTTATTGGAACTTCTATGTATCCAGTATCAAAAAAAGAAACAACACGTCTGATGCTTAATAGTGCGGTTAGTTTGCTTGAAACAGGGTCAGAAGCAACGGTAATGAAAGAATTTACTGAAAAAGATGGGAAGTTTATTCGGGGAGATCTTTCTATATTTGTTATTGATTCAAATGGTATTTGTTGGGTATATGGTGATAACCATACATTGACCTGGCGTAACGTGCTGAATGCAAAAGATAGTACTGGTAAAGAATATGTAAAATTGATGATTAATACCGTCAAAGAAGGACCAGGCCAAGTCACCTATACGGTGAATGGCTATCAACGAATAGTTTTTGTTGAAGCAGTTGAAAAAGAAGGCACACGCTTTGTGGTTGGTTCAGGGTATTACTTATAAAATAAATAGCAGTCTTGAACTACGTATTTGTTACTTAAATGCAAAGAAATTACCATGCACGGTGAAGGGGATATGTAATGGCAGAGGTGCCCGTGCCAGTTCTTCCATGGTATGTGCGTTAAGTAGCAAGAAAAACGATTTTTTTTGTATGGTGTCCAAGACAACGCTCATAAGAACACCGGTGTCTTCTTGTAGTGAGCCAGGCATTGCAACAAAGGTTGGTTCGCTTGGATAGCAGCCAGCTTGATTCCAGAATAAAGCATCTCCTGTGGTGATATCAATCTTGATAAGATTGGTTGCCATTTTATCACCATCTGCCAAGTGTGTTCCATAAACATAGCGATATTCTTTGCTACTTTTTGCTGGTGCAATGCGTGGTAGTTCAATGTTGTATCGTGATAGAGGAGTGATCATTACCGTTTTTTGGGCAATGTTAATAGTGAAACGTTTGATTGTACCTGCAGGCATTGAGATATTGTGATCATAGATTTTACTAAAATAAAATGACTGTAAAATATCTGCATTTTCATAAGCAGCAAAATCAATGATAATAGCGCCATTTTGCTCAAACGCATTTATTTGATGTAATGCAAAAAAAGCACCGGTAGGAAATGTGCCAACTCGCTTGCCAGTTTTTTTATCTAGGACAATGAAGTTGGTTCCTCGTTTTGGTTGCCATTCGAACGTATCAATAAATGCTTTTCCTTTAAGAACCAGATTTATAGGATTGACTACAAAAGGAAATTCGCTCAAAATTACATAATTTTTTGTTAGAGCAAAACTATGCATATAGGATGGATATGCCGCATTTATGGTAGCCAAAGGCACTCTTTTGTTTGTATTTTCTGCGATAGTATAGATTGTATAACTGCTTGAGCGTGCAAATGTTGTTCCATAATTAAATAATTGATGGGTATCGGTATCAAAAATCGGATGAGCCGAACTATATTGTGTATCTAATGTGTCATCAAATTCAAATGATTCTTGTTTGCCTAAATGGGCACAATCAAAGCAGATTGGCTGTGGCGTTTCAGTAAGAGCACAACACTCGCCATTTAATTGTACTATATTCATATTTGCATTGTCATAGACCGGTCTGTCATTGCTTACAAATAATGATGTCCATTTTGATAAAGTAGAACGTGGTGGTGGAGTACTGCCGGCAATTACATTATTTTTGCAAGAATCTCGATAATAAATAGTATTTAGCATTTTATTAGAGTAAATAATAGTGCCGCTATCCAGATCAAACTTATAAATCATGGCAAACCCATCAAGCCAATTAGCTGCTTTGCTATCATTTAATTCAAACTGAGCAGGTCCAGTTAGTATAAAATAGCCATGCAGCCATTTAGGAATGGCACCGATTATAGACAATGCAAGGTCTTTTACCTCTTTCTTTTGTGAAGTGAACCCAATCAAATAACCCAAAGGATCGATTGGTTGTAGTGGCTTTTTTTGCGGGGTATTTTTGGCGAGCATTTCAATTTCTTTAGTCTGTACAGGGGTATTAACAGAAGGCTGCTCCACCACTTCTGGTACCGTAGGTATAACTTGACAGGGTGCTGTTTTTTCAAGCTCTTGTGGGGCAGAAAAATAATGAAAAAGAGGCCGATGGAAATACCAGAAAAGCCCAAGACATGTGCTAAGAATGAATAAACCGAGTAAGATAACACTGTTTTTTTTCATAACTTAATTTTTTTATTTGGTACTGATTTTTTAAAATTTAAAATACCTATGACCTTCTTTGCAACAATGAGTAAAAATAGTGAGACATAGAAAGAGGTAAACACTTTTAAGTGTATAACATAAAAGTATTCGGTCAATGTAAAATTAAATTTATTCAGATTGAATCTTTTGATTAAATTAAGAATGAGCAAAACCATCAAGAATTTGTTGGGTATGGAGATGAAGGTCAACATCTTTTATGATACTGACAATAATACCCTGTTCATCTATTAAAAAGGTAACCCGTTGTGCATATAACCCACCAAGTCCCTTGACACCATACTGTTTGGCCACTTCTTTGTTCCGATCGCTTAATAGTATAAAGGGTAAGTTATGATGTTTTTTGAAGGCAAGATGTGATTCAGGAGAATCAAAACTAACACCTAGAATAATAATGCCTGCTTTGGTTAAATCTTGAAAGCCATCGCGCAATGAACAGGCTTGGGTCGTACAGCCAGGGGTCTCATCTTTTGGATAAAAATAGAGTGCAATTTTTTTATTCCGAAAATCTGAAAGTGAACGTAAGGCACCCATTTGATCGGGTAAGCTAAAATCAGGAGCTTGCATGCCTGAGGTAAGATGGGAAAAAGACATTGGGGTCCTGCCTCTTAAGTTATTTAGCTTTTCCTAAGCATGAACGGATCATCCAGGCAATTTTTTCATGTTTTTCCATGATTTCAGTCATAAAGTTAGCCGTGCCTTCATCGCCTAACTCTTTACTGAAAATCTCAATATCTTGGCGCATGTGACGAATAATAGCTTCATGATCTTCTAATAAATTTTTGAGCATTTGTTTGGTAGTAAGCTTTTTGGTGGGCCGTTCTTTAACATGAGCATGCTCCAAGAAATCTTGCATGGCACCAAATGCTAACTCATCAAGAGTACGTACTCGTTCTGCAATATCATCGGTGATGTCAAATAACTTTTCATACTGATCTTTAAAAAAAGCATGCATAGCACCAAAATAAGGGTCTATTACATTCCAGTGATAATTAAGCGTTGTAGTATAGAGTGTATATTCGTCAGAAAGTAATTTATTTAGATGAACACATACTTTTTTGCGATGTTGGTCAGTAAGACCAATATTAATTTTCATAAATTCCTCGGATTTTTAGAAAAATTTATTTTCAATGATAATAATCCAAAAAAGGAGAAATAATCAAATTAAAAATTATTTTGGCTAGACACAACAGAGGACATAGGTGGAGAAAATGAAATTAATAAAGAAATAGGGTAGTTATCTCATGGTTTCTTTTAAAAAAGACTGGCATGTCAGATGTGTCTCAATACTAAGTTGAACTAAGACTGGAGGAGAGGGAGGGATTCGAACCCTCGATTCCTATCTCTAGGAATAACGGTTTTCAAGACCGTCGCATTCAACCACTCTGCCACCTCTCCAGCGAACAGATGTTTTTAGTTTACTGATTTTAAGAAGCTTTTCAATTACTTTGTTTGTAGATCTGGAGAGAAATATTGTAGATTGCATTATATTTAAAAATCAGTTGTTGTTTGTGAATTGTGTGCTAGTTGAGAATAATGTTCAGCAAGGGTATTATTGTTTTCTGCTAGATACAAAGAACTCAAACTAACATAGGCATGATATAACCGGTGTTCATCAGCTGCTCGGTGAAAATATTTTTTTGCTAGGTCAATATTTTTTTCTTGTTCATAAACACAGGCTAATACAAATTGTGCATGGGCAAAGTTGTGTGTGTCAGCAGCATTATGAAGGTACTGTTTAGCACGAACAGAATCTTTTTGTTCATCGTACCATAGACCAAGATTCAATTGTGCATGTGGCAGCTGATGCTTGTCGGCAGCATTGTGTAAATACTGCAAAGCCAAGATGCTATTACCTTCATGTGCATACAAATATCCTAAGTTATTATGAGCGCCAGGATGGTCATGCAGGTCGGCAGCTTGGTGATAATATTTTTTTGCTAATACAGCATTTTGCTCATCTTCATAAAGCAACCCTAAACTAAACTGTGCTTGTGGGTCATTATTAACGTCAGCAGTAATATGTAGTTTATCCTTGTCTGGTTTATCATGAGATGCGCAATGAGTGTTACACATAAGTTTATCCATTGTATGATTATTATAAATAAATCAGGTGCATTAATATCGTAAAGAGGGAAGTTGGTGCGCCTAAAAGGAGTCGAACCTTTAACCTTCAGATCCGTAGTCTGACGCTCTATCCAGTTGAGCTATAGGCGCATACATTAATATCAATTGGCGTGCCAGTCATAGCTTGCCGAGCTGGTAGGCCCGAATAAGTGAAGACTGGTGGAGAGAGAGGGATTCGAACCCTCGCGCCCCATTTCTGGAACTCTTGCTTAGCAGGCAAGCGCTTTAGTCCACTCAGCCATCTCTCCGACATAGATACAAGACATGAAAAAGAATAAAGCATTTGCTATTTTATGCAAGTGCATCAATAATTTTTGGTTCTCGTTTATTCAGACCGGCACATTTGTATATTGCTTGCTGATTCTGGCAGCAAATATAGCATATGGTCGGTAGCTAATGGTACGCTCAATGACACAATACCTGATTTTAAAAGAAGGGATCTTACTATGCCACTCATTATTGAAGTAAAAGCAGTGCCACGTGCAGGGCGTCATGGTTGGTCATTAGATAAAGGCGGTAAATTAAAAGTTCATTTAAAAAGTGCGCCTGAAGGTTACGCTGCTAATAAAGAGCTTATTAAATCATTGGCAGAGGCGGTTCGTATTTCGCAAAGTAAAGTTGAAATCGTAGCTGGCGTTGAAAGTCGTAATAAGCGCATTAAAATTGGTACTGATATTACCTTTGATCAGCTTTTGCAAGCACTAGGTATTGAACAACAGCAAGAATTATTTACCAAAAAATAAAGGGAATGCATGCCATATTTTAAATGGCAGGGTACCGATATTACCGGTTCCTTGCATACGGGCAGGTTATATGCGCAATCAGAACAAGAATTGGATGCAATCCTTTTTAAACGCCAGATAGCATTGTTAAAACATAAGCAACTGCGTATGCGCTTGCAATCTGGCCACTTATCATTAGCGACTAAAAGTGCTCTTTTTGGCCGTATGGGTACTTTGTTTAGTGCAGGTATAGCGGTACCAAAGGCCTTGCAATTGATTGGACAGAGTAATAAAAACCCGCATGCTGCCTGTGTTATGTATGACTGTGCACAAAAAGTTACGCAAGGCATTGCGCTCAGTTCTGCTTTGGCTTCTCATGCACGGTTATTTGATGCCATGTGTATTAACATGATTTCTGTTGGACAAGAATCAGGAAGTTTGGCTCAGTCATGTGTATTACTTAGTAATTACTTTGAAACAAAGCAGCAGCTTGCTAAAAAGATGCGTAATGCTGCCTTAATGCCTGCTATGACATTTATTTTTTTTGGTGCTATTGCGTTGATCTTATTATTTGGTGTTGCACCACAATTTGAACAAATTTATCAGTCACTTAATCAAGCATTGCCTGCTTCAACAAGACGGTTATTATGGCTTAGTCGTCTACTGTACAGCTGGTATGGTCTTGTGGTTGGTACCGGTATAGTAGTATTTGTATATCTAATGAGTAAAATAATTCAAAAATATTCAAAAAATTATTTAGGTCATGTACTGGCCGTTCATATGCCCTATGTTGGTGGTCTTATTACTTTCAATGCAAAAGTTCTTTATCTGCGTGCACTAGCTGTGTTACTAGAGAATGGCTGTCCATTGATGTGTGCTCTTGCTACGGCATCTGAGGTAGTAAATAATAGCTATATTAGGGCGCAATTGCATTACATTGAGCATGAGGTTCGGCAGGGAAGTTTGTTAAGTAGTGCGTTCGCCCATAATCAACGTTTGTGGGATGATGAAATAATTGTGCTTGTTACCATTGGCCAAGAGGCTGGCAATTTACCGATTATGTTGCACCAAGCAGCTCAATTGCAGCAAGAGCTATTACAGCAACGATTATTGATTATTACTTCTTTAGTTCAGCCACTCTTATTGATTGTGCTTGGGTTGCTTATTGGCAGTTTTATAATGGCTTTGTATGCACCTATCTTTAGCATGTCGCCGGCAGTTTAATCGATAGCTTGGTACCATTTTCAATTGACGAAGATGCTATTTTACCGTATTATAATGATACTTTTTTGCGTTGCCGGAATGGCGAAATTGGTAGACGCACGGGACTCAAAATCCCGCGGTGGTAACACTGTGTCGGTTCGAGTCCGACTTCCGGCACCAGTCTACACTTATCTGGGCACTTATGCTCGGCAAGTTACGACTAGCGCGACCAGTTTTCGGGAGTATAATGACAAATCAGCAATGTGTTTTCTGCAAAATTATCGCTGGTACGATACCAGCCACCATAATTGCTCAAAATGATGCAGTTATTGTTATCAATGATATTGCGCCAAAAGCACCGATTCATTATCTTATTATTCCCAAGAAGCATCACAAAGATTTAGTTGAACTTACCAGTCAAGACTTTGCGACTGCTGGTAAATTGGTTGCTATGGCTGCTCAAATAGCACAGAAATTAGAGGGCAATAAGTCATTCAAGCTCATTTCAAACAATGGTGCTGGTGTTGGTCAAAGTGTGTTTCATGCCCACATTCATTTCTTGGCGGGCAAACAGATGACAGATTTTTAAAAATTAATTTTTTTTGATATTCTAACGTTACCCATGCCGAGATGGCGAAATTGGCAGACGCACCAGCTTCAGGTGCTGGCGGTGGCAACACTGTGCCGGTTCGAATCCGGCTCTCGGCACCAGTCTTCACTTATCCGGGCCTACTGGCTCGGCAAGCTATGCTTGGCGTGCCAGTTTATTTAATTGATATTGTTGTTTAACTAGGGTTGTGTTTCTTGCAATTGTGCAACATTTCAGTAAGAGTAGCATCTCGTTCAATTCTTTGGTTAAGCCGCTCTTGATACGTCAGTGCTTTGTTATAATTATCTTTCATAAGCAATGAGAAGAATGTTCCAATGGCGCTGCAAACTCCTGCCAATACTGTTGATGGTGTGTCATGAGTTTGCATTGCATACATGAGTAATCCTGTCGTAGCAAGAGTTCCGCTGATTGTGAGAATGAGTGCTGTTTTATAGATCCTTGTTCTTGTTGCTTGCATTTGTGCTCCCTGCTGTGCTTTTTCTTCAAGAGTATGTTTATGGTGACGAGAAAGGTTTTCAAAAAAAGTAGTGTTGTCTTTTATAAGAGGAACCGCACATATATTCTCTTGGTGGTTCCTATATTGTTTAAAAAGCCATTTTTCCAACAATGTCCGTCTAGAATCGGTTAATGCGAGTGTACTCAATGAAAAAAAATAGAAAAATGATAAGAAAATAGTTTTAAGATAAGTCATATAAGTCTCCTCATATATAATTTATAAAGTTACCTATTGCTCATAGTATTCATTTTCTTGGTTGGTTTTAAAGATAATTTGACTCATGTTGGTTACCTTCTACAATTGAACCATGGGATGTTTGATTATTAATTTTTACAAACGAGAATAGCATGTATTCTATTGTTCATATGCTTTCAATTTTTTGGACTTTTGCATTGCTTTCAAGTGGCATTGTCGCAAACAAAATAGTGCTTGCCTATGTACCACCAGTGTTTTCTGTTGCCTTGCGCATGCTTATTGCAGGTTCAATCTTATTAGCCTATGCATTTCATCAAAATGTACGCTTTATGAGTAAATATTTGCGGCGTGATATGATCATGCTTGGTATTGCCGCGTTGCTTACTACTTTAGTACCGGCAATTTTAAAAGCATACGCACTCAAAAATTTAATCTCATCTAAAGCAGCATTTTTGGGTAGCCTTGATCCGTTTGTAACAGCACTCTATGCTTATTTGTTTTGGAAGGAAAAGCTTAATTGGCAAAAAGCATTGGGAATTTTTGTTGGTTTTTCTGGTGCCATGGTACTGTTAGTCTCCTCAGTGCCGACTGATAGTAATAATCTTATGGCTTGGAGTGTCTTTTCTTATCCTGAACTTGCGGCCTTGTGTGCTATGGCCATAGGTCGTCTTGGTTGGATGATTGTGCAAAAACTTATTAGAACGAATCGTTATTCTGCAAGTGAGATGAGTGGTACCAGCATGACTTTTAGTGGCTGCATGGCTATGATTTTGTCTGTCAGCTCAGAAATACCCAGTACACTTTGTTTTACCAAGCCTATTGTTTTTTTTGGTGCGCTGTTCTGGACTGCCATCATTGGGAATGTATTAACCTATACGCGCTATACCAATTTATTAAAACACTATAGCTCGACCTTTATTTCTTTAACTGGTTTTTCTGTCCCAATCTTTGTTTATTTTTATGGATGGCTATTATTGGGTGAACCACTCTCTCTCAACTTTGTAATTTCAGTTGCCATTACCTTGGTCGGCCTGATTATTTTCTACTCAGCAGAAATGAAGCAGAAAACATTTCTGGCCTATAAGGAATGAACTTATTTATCTTTGTACAAAATGTCTTTGATAAAGAAGATAAGTGATGGTCAGGAAAATCCAAGACAAAATAAAGAGAACACCACACAGATAAGCAGACTTTAGTAGAGATGTTACATAAACAGATGTAGCCGTTGTTTCACGGTAATATAACATATGTACTACAAAAGGATGCACGAAATGATAGATGAAATAGAATATTGTTATGAGAAGTGGGATTTCAATTCTATCACGTTGACTTAATGATAATTGCGAAATTTTGAGTATTATTATTGGAATAACTATACCAACTAGTAGGCCTGCAAATAATGATAATATATTGATGGAATATTTGTCATGTGATGGTATACGCAAATCTCCCAAATAACCAAAAGGTAAATAGTGGAGTGCCAATAAAACGAGAGATGACGTTATAAGCCAGATCGCTGCAAAAAGAAAATTTTTTTTGTGTGCCAACTGCATTAGAGCTCCTTTTTTTTATATAGTTACACATCTTTGTAAAAGATAACAAAATAATTAGTTAAGTTGTCAAGCAATTAACAAAAAATAAAAATTCAGTAAAGATATAAAGTTTTTTGCGAGGCCATGTTATGGGCAATTTTATCTATTTTTTTATAAGAAACTTTTGATAAATCAGATACGCCAGACTGAGTAAAATCCAATTTATAACAAATGTAATGCCAACCGAGAAAATATAAAGTAATGGACGTATTAAAAAAGGAACCGTTGGAAACCTTGTTTTTTGGTTTGCAATGGTAAACAACAGAAAAACAAGCAAAGAGAAAAATGTCGTAATAAGTGAAATTTCAACTTTATCACGTTTATTTAATGATAATTTAAGAATGATAAGCAATACGATTGCTACAATGATGTTTACAATGCTGTCTACAAAGAACGTCAGTATGTGTATAGGTACAGTTCCATTTAAACGTGCGCCGTAATAAAGCGCTCCAAAAGTACAAAGTGTTATTACATGCCAGATAACTGCAAAAAGAACATTTTTTTTGTGTATCAGTGACATAAAGTTCCTTCTTCCATGTTTTCATATTTTTATTAAAATAACAAATTAGTTAGCTAAGTTGTCAAGAAACTACGTTGCTAAATCGGTTTCTGGATCAACGGGATTTTTAAGCTCATCACGATAAAAAAGGAACAGTCCTATAAAGACAATGATGGCGGAGAGGTAAAAATGCCATGTTACTGATTCACGCAAAATAACCCAGCCATAAAAGGCGGTAAAAAGTGGTCCTAAAAAGCCAGCAAAAGATAAGAACGTTGCGCTGTATCGCTTTAATAGATGGGCATATAAATTATGGCAAATAATGTTGCTAATCAAAATAATAGCGGCAAACCATCCCACAAATGACCACATATCAGGAATAGGTTGCAAGCCTTCGGTAAACACCGCGGTTACCAGTGCCAGGGCACCACCAACCAACATGCTTAGTCCATTAACTAAGATGGGCGAGTGATTACGATGGCGTACCAATTGTCGCATGACAATCCAACTATAACTGTGAGAGGCGACGGCTGCCAATACGGCCAGTTCGGGCCATGATAAAAAGGAAAATTCACCAAAGAATTTTTCACTAGTTGTACTGGTCAACAATATGGGGATGATTCCCAGAAATCCAATAGCAAGACCAATCCATTGTTTGAATGTTAATTTTTCTTTGAGAAAAAGATAGGAGTAGAACGAAGCAAAAAATGGTGCCAAGTTAAACAAAAAAGCGGTTTTTGTGGAGCTTAAATAGCTCAGCCCCCAAAAACGTAAAATGTAAGTTATATAAATGCCAAAAAAAACAATACGAGCGTAAAGCCATAAATCTTTTTTATGGAAACTGAATTTATTACGTGCATAAAAATATTCATAAGAGAGAAGTAATATTCCGGAGAGAAACATACGAATACCGGTATAAAAGATCGGCGTAATATAACTGAGTAAAATTTTACTAATGGGAAATGAGGTTGCAAATAGGGCATATAGAACTAAAATCAAAAACATACACTACCTAGAATGAACTATCTGATAATTTTTATATTAATGCTCTAGTGTATACGAAATGGAATGCTTTGTCTTTGATCTGTTTTTTGTTACATTGATCATGGAATAAGGGACTTTTTCAAACAGTATTTGCTAAAATTATTATTTCCTACCAAAGAATTAAAAGATCATAAAAACAACAAAGGTTTTTTTAATGCATCTTATTTTTACGATTGCGATCAGTATTATTTTATCGCTTTTTTCTACCACAGTGATGAGCTATATTTCAATGGCAGCACCTATTGGTCCCTGGATAGCTCCTACCCTAGTACTTTGTGCAACGTTGTTTTTTGCTTTTACTAAAAAAAAGAGTAATAACTTACAAGACTTAGCTTTAGTTACTGCCGCAGGATCAGTAGGTGGTATTGCAGCTACAGCAGTTGCATTTTCTTTTCCTGCTATTTATTTTTTAGATCCAATAATTTTTAATCGGTGGATGGCACAACCTGTTCATTTTGCTAGTGTTGTAGGATTATTGGTACTTGCTGCGGGAAGTTACGGGTTATGGATCGCAAATATCTGTGAAGAATCACTCATGACTCGATATGGACTGACTTTTCCTATTGGTCAGCTCGTGTATAAAATGATTTCAGCAGGAAACCAAGTGCGCAAAGCATTTGAATTAATGGCTGGATTTGTTAGTGCCATGATATTATCGGTACTGCAAGATGGTTTGTGGGTGTGGCGTGGCTTTATTGCCAAGTCCATCGCACTAATCCCTGGCTTTTCTTATGGTATATTTTCATTTCCTGCGCTGCGATTTGATCTGTGGCCCTTGTTGTGGGCAATTGGTTTTGTGACAGGGCAAGTGGTTGCCATACCCCTGCTGGTTGGTGCGTTGTCAAAAATAATAGTCCTAGATCCGATAAACAGATTATTTTTTTTGAGCATAGCCTCCATGGATTTTATGCTAGCATTTTGTAGCGGCATGGTGCTGGCTGGCGCAGTGCTTGGTTTTTTAATTAGTCCTGCAAAAATACGGCATATCTATAATCGGATTAGTACTATTGGCATTACTCATATTCTTGCAAAGAAAAATAAGATTAGTAGATCATATGTTTTTGAAGCACTGTTTGTTATTACGCTTTCATGTGTGCTGTTGCATTATTTTAATTTTGGCATAATGCCAATATTGTTTCTCTTAACTACAACTGGTATTTGTACTTATCAGCTTGCCATTATTGCGGGCAAGATTGGCTTGGCTCCTTTGGGTCGTTATGCAACATTTGCCATGGTTCCCGCTATGCTCCTTTTTCAATTGAACTATGTACAAATTATTGTGGTGGCAACCTTTGTAGAAATTGCCGGTGGCGTGGCTGCCGATGTTTTATTTAGTCGTAAAATGGGGCATCTTGTTCAGATCAGTCGCTGGCGTATGACTGCATATCAGTATTTAGGATTATTTATCTGTGCATTCAGTATCGGTATTATTTTTTGGCTTTTTATTAATCATCTGCATTTGGGTTCAGAAGCACTATTTGCCTACAAAGCACAAAGCAGAGCGTTACTGGTGAATGCAAAACAATTTAATCTTGTGGTAGTGTGTATTGGCTTTTTATTTGGCGTTTTACTGAGACAGTTACATATGAATCCGGCGCTAGTTCTTGGTGGACTGCTTATGCCGCTTAATCTTTCGATCGGTTTAATCTTTGGTGGTTTATGCACGTTACTCACCAAAAACAAAGAAGATTATTTTCCCTTTTGGTCGGGGGTTTTTGCAGCCAATTCAATTTGGATGCTCATTAAAGCAGTTTTTTAAAAAGAATGTCTTAATTAGTTCTCAATTAACAGATTTTTTCTCTTATCATTTTTGTGTTGGGAGTGAAAATGGTATCTAAAATAAAATATTCCTTTTTGAAATGTCATCTTGCTATAATAAAAATGATCGGTGAGGGACTGATCGAGGGGATAGGGGAAGGGACATGAATAAATTTGTTATCATATTGGTAATTATTTTCTTGGTCGTGATTAATTTACGTATGATCATGTGAGATTGGTCATATTGAAAAAAATGATGCAAGTGCAGGAGACGATTAGGTTATTTATGTTTTACTTGACCACAATAAATAACTTTCAATGAATGTCATCAGCTCACCGTCAAGCACCAGGTCCGGTTGTGGGGACTCGCACTCGGTGCGATGATCTTTAACCATTTTGTAGGGATGCAAGACATACGAACGGATCTGCGATCCCCATTCAATCTTTTTCTTTTCAATGCTAGCAGTCTTTGCTTCTTGTTCTTCTTTTGCCTTTTGTGCCAGCTTAGCTTTTACCATTTTCATGGCAATTTCTTTGTTTTGCGCTTGTGATCGTTCGTTTTGACAGGCGACAACAATCCCTGAGGGAATATGGGTAACGCGTACAGCCGATTCTGTTTTGTTAACATGTTGTCCGCCAGCGCCACCAGCACGAAATGTATCAACGCGCAAATCATTAGGATCGATAGTAATTTCTACTTCTGGTACCTCAGGAGTAAGACTTACTGCCGCAAAAGAAGTGTGGCGCCGTTTAGCTGAATCATAGGGTGAAATGCGTACCAAGCGATGAATGCCTTGTTCACCTTTAAGTAGGC
>Ga0364920_10038_pt1 | contig 62200 bp, 51 predicted proteins | sample SorcelJu500001C8_FD_206961 | JGI IMG/M metagenome (GOLD analysis project Ga0364920, IMG submission 206961) | Enriched cells from Trout Bog Lake Hypolimnion, Wisconsin, USA - BchlTB.June20.5000.01.C8 | ecosystem: Environmental > Aquatic > Freshwater > Lake > Hypolimnion/Profundal zone | place: USA...
TAAAGCCCGGCGGGTATCAATTGAGCCGGCCACTCTGGATCACTTAATCGCCAGCTACGGTGCTGATGCTCAATTGATTGTTGACATCGTGGAAAATAAGCCTTCGCTCAATCAAAGAATCTGTCCTGACTTTCCCAACATCCTGGCTGAAGTGCCCTTTTGCGTGCTTAACGAAATGGCGGTTTCCCTTTCAGATTTGCTCTTTCGGCGCATGCGGCTGGGACTGTTGCACCAGATTCAGTGCTTGGAAGCGGCACCAAAAGTTGCGCAATTGATGCAAAGCCTCCTTTCGTGGGATGATTCTAGGACGGCGCTGGAACTTGCCGCTCTCGAGCGAAGCTTGAACGAACATTTGAGTTCGTTTGCTCCAGCGCCAACCGTGGAAGGCAACTAGTTTTTTGGAATATTTTGCCGTGGATCAACCTATCAGAGTCTTTGCAACCGGTCTGCTTCCGAAACCTGTGCGCGAAAAGCTATTGCGGTTCGCCGATACGCGCATTCGCGAATCAGAGAAAGCGATGGCGAAAGAAGAGCTGCTTGAGGAAGTAAAGGACCGCAACGCCATTGTCTGTCTGGTAGGCGACACAATCGATGCGCAAGTGATGGACGCCGCGCCCGATTTGAAAGTGGTGGCAAACGTAGCCGTCGGTTACGACAATGTTGATATTGCAGAAGCGAAAAAACGTGGCATTCTCGTTGTAAACACGCCTGGCGTGCTGGACAACGCGACTGCCGATCTGGCTTTTGGTCTGCTCATGGCGTGCGCGCGGCGCATTGCCGAGTCAGACAAGTTTGTGCGAGAAGGAAGTTGGACAGGATTTCGCACCGATCTGATGCTAGGCACCGAAATCAGTGGTAAAACGCTGGGCATAGTCGGCATGGGCCGCATCGGAGAAGCGATGGCCCGGCGGGGAGCGGGTTTCGGTATGAAGATCATCTATACCCGCAAAGGCAACGAAGATAAAGACCGGCGGTTGCAGCGAGACTTGCAAGCCAAGCGTGTCTCATTGCCTGAATTAATCAGCAGTTCCGATTTCATCAGCGTTCACTGCCCACTCAATCATGAGACCAGGCATGTGATTGGCAAGGTGGAATTGTCTCGCGTGCGCAAAAATTGCATTTTGGTCAATACCGCCCGCGGTGGAGTGATCGATCAAAAGGCATTGATTTCAGCTTTGCAAGACGGCAAACTAGCCGGCGCCGGTTTGGATGTCTTTGACGATGAGCCGCACGTGCCGGAAGAGTTGATCGCTTTGAAGAATGTTGTCTTGACGCCGCACATCGGCAGCGCCACCAACGAGACTCGCCTGGCTATGGCTCAGTTGGCTGTAGAAGGTTTGTTGACAGCCTTTTCAGAGCGCATGCCTGAGAATACGGTGAATAAGGAAACTTGGCCACTTTTCGTCGAACGTTTGAAAGTCGCAACTTCTCGCGTTGATGTTTAGCAAAGATCGCCTGCCCAGGTATTTCTGGTTCGCTTACGCAGTAGCGCTCACTACCTGGACGATTTGTATCTATTGCGAATTGGGACGCATATATCGAGATCATGAGCTCTTCGCAAAGAATGTCGAAGGACACACCTATGTCAGCGATTTTGCCGTCTTCTACAACGCCGCCAGATTGACGCGTGTTCACTGCACTGAGCGCAGATTGAATGTATATGATGCGCACGAGCAGGAAATGGGGCTGCGAGAAGTGACAGCGCCAGTGGTGGCAGAACGGCCGCTGTTGGCTATCTATCCGCCCTACTTTTTTACTCTGGTCATGCCGCTCAGCCTTCTTTCTTTGGACGGCGCCTGGTTCGTCTGGTCTGCACTTGGTGCCCTTTCGCTCTTGCTTACTCTCTGGTTTTGTGTTCAATCAGAGCAGTTCAAGTCTGCGTTCAGTCGCTATTTTGTTTTTGCCGCTGTATTGATTGACAACGTTAAGCAGATAATCGATTTCGTCGCCATCGGGCAACGGGTTGTCGATGTCACCTTTATAGAGTGAATCGGTAGTGCCAATCATCAAAGCCCTCTGCCAGGGCACGACGAACACGTAACGACCGTTATCGGCCGGCAAGAACAAAGCCGTGTTGGTCTCGAACGCCGAAGGGGCGACGGTTATATGTATACCTTTGGCAGGGCTGACATTGGTCTGCCAGTTGTTGTCGATCAGCTTGAGCAGGCTGTCAGACCAGACACCCGATGCATTTGCGCACGATTTGCAGCGCAGAGAAAGTTCGTTGCCGCTGAAGCGGTCATGACATTCCACGGCGACGACTCGATTATTCTCAACTTTGAAACCCGTCACTTCCATATAGTTGAGCACATGGGCACCTTCAGAGATGGCTGATTTAATCACCTCGAGCACGAGGCGAGAGTCGTCGGTGATGCAATCATGAAAACGAAAGCCGCCCGTTATAACTGCGGGCGACAGGGCCGGAGCCGATTCGAGCACCTCTTTCTGACTGATCTTTTGATGGCGCGAATTTTTCGACATCGGCAACGAAAGCAAATCGTAGACTGAAAGACCAAGCTGGGCTCTCATGGCGAAGAAACGTTTATTGCGGGCGATGGGTAAAAGAAAGCTGAAATCGCGCACCATATGCGGAGCCAGTTGCTCGAGCACACCGCGCTCATGGCAAAGCTCTCGCGTCAATTTGAACCGCATCTGCTCGAGATAGCGCAGCCCGCCGTGAATCAGCTTGGTGGTCTTGCCAGACGTTCCGGAAGCGAAGTCGTCTTTCTCCACCAGCAAAACAGACATGCCTCGAGATGAGGCATCTTGCGCAATTCCCGCGCCCACAATGCCGCCTCCGATAACAATGAGGTCAAACTCTCTGAGCCCGGCGATCTCCAGTACTTGACTACGTGTCTTCAATCCTTGGGGTCTTCCTGACTGAGGCGCAAACGATATTACGCGAACGCTAAGGCGTCGGCCCCAGTCTAATCAAATTGACTGAGCAAGCGCTATAGCTCACGCAAACTCATAAGGCTGTTACACCATTTATAACATTTGCCCAATTTAACGGTCTGCATTACTAACGTTATGTCAAACCGGCGATCGACAGATCAGCCCGCCCGTGGCTTCAGAACGCATCTCACATGGCGGCGCGGCCAGGGCAGGCAAATACTGGAAACCTTATATTTTGTCCATCTTGCCTGAATACTAGACAAAGCAAAGGATAAATTCGCGGCTCTTGGTTATTCTAAGTTCCCGGGGAATTGCAGGTGTGTAGCCATTTGGACCACTCGCTACTCCCGTCCGGTTAGGTTAGCTTTCTGCCAAACAATGAGTTCCATGAAGTCAAATTTGAGAAAAAAACGCGCGTCGTCAAACGCTAAAGCGACGCAGGCACTGTTTATTTCCCTCTTACTGATCGGCACTGTCTCATCCGGCACCGCATTCGGTGCAGCCGGCGACATTATTCCCGTCAACCAGTATCCAGAATTGCAGTCGTCGGCAGAGAACCAGGACAAGGTCAACAAACTGGAACAGGAAGGGGAAGCCCTTTTCAAGCAAAAGTTTCTCGATAAAGCGCTGGTCAAGTTTCAAGAAGCTTACGGCATGTCGAAAGAGATGAAGTTCGACGAAGGCGAAGGTCGTGCACTCACAGACATGTGCAAGGTTTATGTCGAGCGTCAGCAATATCCGAAAGCAAAATATTTAGGTGAAAATGCTTGTGAAGTGCTGGCCAACGCGCAAGATAAGCGCGATTTGGGCCGCGCTCGGGTGGCTCTGGCAAGAGCTTATTTCGGTCTGGACAATCCTGATTGGGCGGCGCAACAGCTGGGAGATGCGCTCAAGATTTTTACCCAAGAGTCCAGCAGCTCGTTTCCTGACGCGGCAGAGCTGCTTGTTCTGTCTGCCGATCTGATGATTAAGGCCGGCAAAGTCAAAGAAGCTTTGCAATTTCTCGATCAAGCTGCCGCATATTATGGACAAGCAGGTGATCAGGCCGCCGCTGTGGCAGTTCACATCAAGCTCGCGGGCTTGATGGACGCGCTCGGGCTATATGTGGCAGCCGAAGAGGAAGCGGACAAAGCTGTCGGGGTAGCCCGCACCATGAGCCAGCCGCAGAACCGTGGCACCTTGGTCGGTGCGCTAGCCACGCTGGCCAGTACGCAGTACATGCTGTGTGAATATACTAGTGCGCGCGCCACCTACGAACAGATCCTGCCACTGGTAGCGGCGATGGATATGAAATCGATTGACGCCGCCTCCCGCGCTAATATCGACCTTGGATACGGAGTTGCCGTAGCGGCCACAGGCGATATCGATCAAGGAAAAGTTTTGCTTGAACGGTCGATTGCGCCGATGCGAAAATCGGGAGCGGTAGCGGCACAAGCCGGAGCGCTCAACGCCCTGGCAGTCGTCGAAGATCAGCAAGGACAACCGCAAAAGGCGATTGCCTATGAGCAGCAAGCGCTTGATCTGCAGTCGCTGATCAATCCCAAGCAAGATCGCCTGCATGTTCTGTTGCTGCAAAACATCGCTGCCTTCAACGCTCACGCTGGTGATTATCGCGAAGCCCGAGAGCACGAATTATCAGCGCTAGGCATTCTGAAGAAATACAAAAATACGCTGCTCACAGCCAGATCGCTTTCGGCGCTGGCTGAAATCAGCTTGAAGTCGGCAGATGCAGCACAGGCTGAAACTTATGTAAGACAAGCAATTGCAGTTGCCGAAAAGATCAACGACGACTGTTCACTCTGGCGTGATTACACGATCTTGGCGCGAATTCAGCTGGTACAAGAGAATCCAGTTGCAGCCAAAGAATCTTTGACCAGTGCCCTCTCCTTCTTCCGTTCTCCGCAAGCCGGTCCATTTCCGGCTCCTGAAGGCTATCCATTCCCCTCCTCACGGGAAGAGCTGGGCCAACAGCTTGTCGCCATGGTGGCAAAACAAGGAATGGCAGAGCAAGCGTTGCTCACATGCGAACAGTTGAAGGAAGAATCGTTCAACGATGAATGGCATACCCACGGCGGATTCGTAAAGGATGAAGACCGCGACATTTACAATGAACTGATGACACTGCGGGCTCATTTGCACGCCTCTGAAAACACCACCACGCCCGATCACTTACTCGGGGAATGGAAAAAATGGTTGGGACGCTTCAACACTCTCGTGGCCACGAACAAGAATCTTGCTCGCATGATCGCACCGGTACCAAATTCGGTGGTTGATGTCGTAAAAGGTTTGCAAGCGCGTCACGCCACGGCTGTGGAGTATCTGGTGGCGTCGGATCAATCGGTCGTGTTTACCCTGGAACCAACGGGAAGAATTTCTTCAACCGTTTTGCCGGTTGGTGGCAAGCGATTGCAGACTCAGGTGAATGCGCTTCTGGCTGCTCCATCGCCCGATGCCACGGCGGCACAGACAGACCAGCACCAGCGGGCGATTTTGCAGGCGCTCTATGGCGAATTGATTCCACCATCGGTGCGCAATCTGCTGCCAAAGAGCCCCGATCAAATGGTTGTCATTATCCCGGATGGATGTTTGTTCAATCTCCCTTTTGCAGCGCTGGTCGACACTCAAGGCAAGTTCTTGGTAGAGAATCATTTGTTGACGATGGCGGCTTCGATGGGAGGATTCCTCGACAGCAGACCGAAGTATGCTGACGATCTGAGCGTTCTCATTACCTCCCAACCCAATGTCAATGGGGTCGATGACGCCAACATGATCGCTGGAATTCTTGAGCCTGGTCTGGTGACCAAATTGGCTGGGCGCGATGCGGACATTGGCTCTCTGCAAGAGCAAATGCGCAACAAAGCAGTCGTGCATTTGACTTCGAACACACCGCTCTCCAGCGTCAATCCTATGCAATCGCTGCTTCCGATCGTCTCCAGCAAAGAAGATGGCAACAAGCGAGTGACGGCTGATCGCCTTTTCTCAAGCCACATTCCGAGCGACCTCATGGTGATGAGTTCAACTTCGGTGAATGCCAAAGATGTGCAAGGATCGGCTGTGAAAGTCTTCAGCCGCGGCTTGAGCTACGCCGGGGTGCGCAACGTGCTGATGAGTCTCTGGGTAGAACCAGACAACGTTAGAGCCAGTGAGTTGATGGATTTCTATCGCGGCAAGCAAGAGGGTCTCAACCAGGCTCAATCACTGCGCAAGGCAGAGTTGTTGTCGATGGCGAAAGACCCGTCTCCGCGGTCGTGGGCAGCATTTCAACTTTTGGGTCCTGGATTCTAAAATCGTTAGAACCCAGTACGGCGGCTGCTTAAATTAGGCGCAACACACTTAACCGCAATAAAAGTTGTGGATAATGATTTCGTCTTGCGAGCGGAGATTACACAATGAAGGGCAGGTCACCAGACGCGACCACACCGAAATGGCGCCAGCTATTGGTCGTGGCGCTGACCATCAGCTTTGCTGCGTCGTCCTTGCCGATGATAGCGTTCGCTCAGAGCGCAGATTTGCAGTCGCCATCATGGGAAGACTTCGCGTCCTCGGCAGACTCGGAAAAGACCAACACCAAGCAAGGTTCAGAACCGACAAAAAGGTATTCTCATCGCCGCACCGCCGGCAAGAAAAATGATCAGACGAAAGAAATAGCAGATCTAGAGCAGGAGCACGAATCGCTTTTCGATGTAATTTCTCGCGAAGGCAAGACTGAACTGGCACAGCCGACAGGTTATCCAAGAGAGGATTTAAGCCCGGTTCCAGCTGCGACCACGGCATCCGCCCAGCCCAAGACGGATTCGCCTGCCACCACATCCAGCACGGATTCACCTGCCACCGCATCTGCCCAGACCAAGACGGATCCGCCTGCCACCGCATCCAGCACGGATTCACCTGCCACGGCATCCGCCCAGCCCAAGACGGATTCACCTGCCACCGCATCCGCCCAGCCCAAGACGGATCCGCCTGCCACCACATCAGCCCAGCCCAAGACGGATTCACCTGCCACCGCATCCGCCCAGACCAAGACGGATCCGCCTGCCACCACATCCAGCACGGATTCACCTGCCACGGCATCCGCCCAGCACAAGACGGATTCGCCTGCCACCGCATCCAGCACGGATTCACCTGCCACGGCATCCGCCCAGACCAAGACGGATTCGCCTGCCACCACATCCAGCACGGATTCACCTGCCACCGCATCCGCCCAGCCCAATACGGATTCGCCTGCCACCACATCTACTGAATCCTCGGCCGCATCCATCGAAAAGAAAATCCTCACCGGTGTGGAGAAGGTCGACGTATCTTTACCACCGGAAATCGACACCAATAACGACGGCAAGCAAATCTCGATTTTGCCGCCAGCCATAGAATCTGCCGGTCCGATCATTATCGACAACGATGAAACCGTAGAAGTCGAAGAAACAATCAAATACGAAGAGCTCCCCACCGACGAAGGAAAGACGAAAGTCAAAACCGGCGCACGTTTTCCAGTTGTGGTCTCAAGCCAGATCACCAGCAAAACAGCAAACAAAGGTGATCCGCTGGAAGCGCGCTTAAAATATGATTTGAAGATAGGAAACCGCTTGGTGGCCAAGAAAGGCTCTATCGTCAACGGTCACATCAACTATTGCCTGAAAGCAAGAAGTGTCATGCATTCGCTGGTCAGCCCGGAGCGGTGGTATCGTAACTCGGGCTGCCTCGGCATTTCATTTGACGAAATCGTGAATGAGAAGGGCGAGCATCTGCCATTATCTGCGGTACCAGCAAAGCAGGCGCGGATCATCAAGAACAAAGCGGAAGGTCGAGAGCTTGGCGTCAACCATGATGGACAGGTGACCGGACCCTGGTCTCAGCAGTTGCGATACAAAGCAGTGCGGATCGGGCTGAATGCGGCCATGGCGCCGGCAGGAGTTTTCTCGTTCGGGGCGATGCCCGTGGCTCTGGGCGTCATCGGCGCCATGAATCCATCGTTTGCATTTATGAAGCCGGTCGGTCAAAACGTGAGACATCGCCGAATCAAAGGCTTTGTCTGGGGCGCCTTGAGCGGAGTGCCGGGCAGCTGGTTGATCGAAGACACAGTTATTAAGGGACAAGAGGCAGTGATCAAACCAGGCGATGAATTTTTGGTCGAATTCCAGCAAGAGTTCACCGGAGAACCTGCCAGCGAGGCTACACTTATACCAGGTGCTTCCTCCAAGGTTCATGGGGAAGTTATGCCAATCAAAAAGGGCAAGACTAAAAAATAAATTCGGGTCCACGATGCAAAAAGATCATTTGCCGAGCAAAGTGCTGCTTAACCGAGTGATATTGCGAATGCGCCAGACTCTTCCAATCTGCGCCGTTTCATTGTGTTTTTGCTACGCTGCCGTTGCTGCCGATTCAGTGCTTGAGAAAGGCGACACACAGTCAGCCAAGCGAGCGACTGAAACAAAACCCGATAAACCGGCAGCTGAAGCCAAGCCTGAGAAAGCCTCTAAAACCAAATCTGATTTAGTCTGGGAATCTTACACGCCGCAGTCCGGCGAATTCACCGTAGACATTCCCGGTGCGGTGACAATCAGGCAGCGTAAGACCGATGGGCTGCCAGCCACACTTTACGAGTGCACAACCAACAAACTGAGTTTCATTATCTCCTGCAACATGTTGGAGGACGATCCGGACGCCTTCACCAAATACACGACTGGCGTCATTAACAGTATGCAAGACAAAGAACCAGACCACGCCGAGAGTCCAGCGACCTTGGCAGTGACGGGCAAAGGGTGGAGCGGAACTTCAGTCAGTTTTTCTGAGTTTGGACTGGCAGCGCGCTCGGCTTTGATAACCAAAGTCGACAAAGCAAACATTGCCTACACTCTAGCTCTCAACACCCCCCGGGACAGCGAGGAAACAAAACGCTTCTTCGGCTCGTTCGTGGTCGACCCAGATAAAGCAACGAAGGCACACGCTCACGATGAGGTGCCGATATCGTTCGAGATTTATAAAACGGTACTGTACCTTGGAATACCAACGGCACTGCTGATCTGGTTTCTCGTTATCGCTGCGCGGACAAAGAAAAAATAGCGCTCACTGCACCGATTCTAGCTTGGCCAGTTCTTGTGCCGCTTCTCGCTTCTTGCCCAGTTTCTTATAGGCTTGAGCTCTCAGGTTGTATAGATCGACAAGGTCTTTGCGCTCCAAACCGAGTGGCAATGCCTGGTTGCAATCGGCAATAACTTCTTTCATTTGCTTGAGTTGAGCGCTTATGTGCGCGCGCCACAGGAAATTGACACCGCTTGGTGGTGTCAACTTAATCAACCGATCCAGATCTGCTTTTTCTTTTTTGTAGTTCGCGAGCGACTCGAAGGCTCGAGCCCGGAGTTCATAGTTGGTAGGATCGTTAGGTGCCAACGCCATCGATTTGTTCAGATCGGCGATCGCGGGTTTTGGCTCTTGCATGAGCAGCTTAGCGTTGGCTCGGCGCTGCAAAATGAGCGGATCATTTTTGCGTTGCTTCAAGGCCTGGCTGTAAAGATCGATCGCCGCTTTGTAATTACCGCTTGAGACGCCCAGTTCAGCAGATTGCAAAAGTGCATCGGCCGACACTTTCTGGCGAGCAAGGGTGGGCGGAGTGAGAAGCAGACACAGCGAAATCAACAGCAGAAATTTACGCAACGACATAGCCGAATCCTCGAAAAGCATGACTAAGTCTAGCTTTATTTGCACGAGGAAACTTTAGATAGGAAAAAGGCTTCATAAATTGAAGCCCTTTCTTCGGGAAACTCTCGTCAGTCTACAGATTTCCGCCGTACGGAGGTTGGGCGATTGGTCCCGGTCCGCCGCCACCAGCAATCGTTGCCGGAGCATCGAGTTGCAGATTCATTTGCGTTCCAGATGGAATGATGACATCGCGGCCTTTGCGCATCAACATGCTGGCTGCGCCAACTCCACCGCCGATCGCTGCTCCACCCCATGCCCCTCTGCCTACTCCCCGCCCGCCGCCGGCGATAGCACCCAGGGCGGTGCCCAGTGCGGCACCGGCGCCAGCGCCTACGCCACCGCGAATGGCTGTCTGACCCACTTTAGCCTTCCAGCCTTCACCCTTAACAGTGTCGGATGTATCGCTGCCTTCATCTTTATATTTGCCGATGCCACCAACAAGGTGAGCGACAATCGGTGTTTCAATACCGTCTGGCGTGCGTAGTCTGTTGAACTTGATGCTCAACTCACCTGAGCGGCTGAGGCGTCTTCCGTCTTGGGCTTCAGTGATGGTGCCTTCGACGACCGAACCGGCAGGAATGGTGCCGTTGCCCAAATACATGGTTTGGCTTATTTGCGCTTCGATCATGTCACCAGCTTTGGCCACTTGCGTTGAAATTGAAGTCTTCAGGCTGATCGGCATTGACAAACCAGCAGGAGCCATGGCTACATGACCTTGATACTGGGGATATCCGGCGCCGCCTTGCTGATAAGGGGCGCCTTGATATGGTGCTCCGCCACCGTTGTTATACATTGGTGGTGCGCCGTAACCGGGAGCGCCTTGCGGTGGCAGATTCTGATAACCCACCTGTCCTTGATAGCTGACCGGACTAGCCGTCGGCTGACCTTGCGGAGGCGCTTGCGGCGCCTGTGCTTCAACCGGTGCTGATGCCGTGATCGCCGCCGGTGCGCTCGACGCGTAACTGCCGGTCAACTGTGCAACATAACTGTCAACGCTGGTCTGGTCTCGCAGCGAATTTCTTATTGAGTCGGCCCATTTCTGCGCTAGCACTGCTGGTGTAGATCCTGCCGCTTTGGCACTAGCACCATCTACGGTGACGACTTGATAGCCAGCCAAGGTGATCACTGGCAGTCCTTTGACATAAGTGATGTTTACCGCACCCGGAGTTTTGTCTTTGGCGGCTACTAATGCGTTGTCCAGATTGTTCTGTACTGTCTGAGCTCGGCTGTCACCGCCGGTGCCCAGAGAGAACAACGTCTGCCCAGCCAGTCGAACTGAAGAATCAGCCAGCACCGGCAGTGGTGCCAAACCGAATGTCTGACTCATTACCAGAGCGCTTACTAAAAGTGTGCTCTTTGCGCGTATATTCAACGTAGTCATGTTTCGATACCTTGCCAGGATTGAGTTGTCACAGATTTACAGATCAGGGACGGTTTAACATATGCTTAACAGAACCGCTCTGATAGTACGTTTTGGATGGGCCATTCGCCAAGAAATCCATCTGAACCGTTAGACTTTCAAAGTGTAGCAATGTTCCCCAGCCTGTTTCTGAGAGGTTCCTAACACCACTTAGAAACGCCGCAACCCTCACGATGAGCAGTTGCACACGCAATAAAGAGGAGAATTCTCTCGTTGTCTTCATTCTATCTAACTAATCGTGTAGCTCTTGTGACTGGAGCCAGTCGCGGCATTGGAAAATCGATCACCTTCGAACTGGCTAAAGCCGGTGCCAGCCTAGCTCTCGTCAGTCGAAATGAAGAACTACTTAAACGAGTATCGGAAGAAGCAAGAAAGATCGGTGTTAAATGCTTGTATGAAGTGTTCGACGTCAGCGATGAGAATCGGCTGGAATCCTTTATTGATGACGTTCATCGCCAGCTCGGGTCGCTCGACATTCTAGTGAACAATGCCGGAGCATATGAAACCTCTTCTCTGGCCAATCAACCTCTCGACTCCTGGCGCCGCCTGCTTGAAATAAATCTCACCGCCGCCATGAGAGCCAGCAGAGCGGTGGTTCCACTGATGATAAGAAAAAATTGGGGAAGGATTATCAGTGTCTCTTCCATTTCAGGAAAGACCGGAGAGCCTTATGGAGCCGCCTATTCGGCGTCTAAGTTTGGATTAATCGGCATGAGTCAAGCACTGGCACTAGAGGTGGCGGAGCACGGCATTACAGTCAACACAGTTTGCCCTGGATGGGTTGACACAGATATGGCGCATGATCAGCTAAACAGTGCCCAATGGTGCGAATTGAACAACATTCCGCTGGCTGATTCAGAAGAGATCGCCCGTCTCTCAGTGCCGCAAAAGCGCCTCATCGAGCCTGAAGAAGTGGCGTCGCTCGTTGGTTATCTTTGCACCGAAGGCGCGCGCGGAATTACAGGACAAGCTATAAATATCTGTGGAGGACTTTCACTGCATTGAACAAGACAGCCACACGCGCGCTCAATAAAAATCCGTGGCCGACGAAACAGTACGGCGACATTATTATCAACCAGTCGCCGTTGTTGGCCAGCCATACAAATCTGACCCACGCTTTCACCACAAGACACGGCGGCAACAGCCCTGCGCCAGTCGATACCTTCAACCTGGGCAAACATCTGAACACCCATGAATCAAGAGCCGATGCCCTGGCAAATCGAAAGGCGCTGTGTCTTGCTCTGGGACTGAATTTCGACAATCTGTCGGTGCCAGCGCAGGTGCACTCGTCGATCGTTTTGGTGGCAGATGAGCGAACGGCCTATCCGGAAATTGATGGACTGGTTACAGATCAGCCTAACAAGCCACTCTTGCTGCACTTTGCTGATTGCGTTCCGGTCATGATTTTTGATCGAAAGTCACAAGTGGTGTGCATTGTTCATGCCGGTTGGCGGGGAACAGCGGGAGCGATTGCCAAAAACGGCGTGCAGCTTATGGAGCAGAAGTTTGGTTGCCAGCCGTCGGACATGGTGGCTGCAGTGGGCCCAGCCATCGGGAGCTGCTGTTACCCAACTGGCGGCGATGTTGCAGAAAAGCTGAGCAAAACGGTCTCCAGCGCCGAAGGAATGTTCGTCGAGCGTGACGGCAATGTGTGTCCGGATCTTAAGGCGATTAATGCTCTGCAATTGCTCGAAAGCGGCGTCGGCGAGGTCGATGTCACCGAATTGTGTACTGCTTGCAATCCCCAAACTTTTTATTCTCACAGGCAAAGCGGCGGAAACACTGGGCGTCAGGGCGCTATAGCCTCCCTCATCTGAAACGGATGCCATGCATTCTGCACGTTTTCGGTTCACAATAAGATGATTAGGAGTGCGAGAGCTCTCGGATCGTGCAGAAGTTAGCATTTGAAAGATGTGTGCGTGCCCCAATTGCCCTGGCGGCTGGGCTGTGCCTGGCCGGCTCTCAGTGGATCTGGTTGCCGTGTGCATTCGCAGATCCGGACTTTAAGACCGAGATCCCGTCATCAGATCGAGTTAGGAAATCGAACGATAGATCTGTAACTGCTGCAGCCAGTCCGTTGCACAAACCGGACAGCGCAACTAACAGTGATGCACACAGCAAAGCTCGGTCTTCACTGGGACCGCCGGGATCCGCCAAGAGCGCGGACACGCACGGGCTGCCGCCCCACAGGCAGGCGCAAAGCAAGGCTGCCTCTTCACTGGGAAAGACCGCATCCATTAGGACTTCTGCACCAGGCTCCGCCAGGAGCGCAGACACACACGGGACATCGGCGCTACACACCGATGCGCAGAGCAAGAATGAACCGGCACAGGAACCGCCTGCCTCCCTGCAGTCTGCCAAATCCGCCAAACACAAGAGCGCACGCCCCTCGAAAAGTACCGAAGTGCCGGAAAAGACGGGGCTGACTAGCAAGGATGAAGGAACCAAAGGCGCAGAAAATGAGAAGGCGGAGGCTCACGACCAGACAGACACGAATGAAGGTTGGTACACCCCTCCGGCGAGCTTGAAGGAATCGGCAAACAAAACTGAGCCAAAGAACAATGCACCCGGCAAAGTCGAAACTCTGAAAACGGATGACTCAGCCAAGCCTGCTGCCACCACTGCCGGTTCACAGCCTAAGGAGGCGAAGACACCAGAGCTAAAATCTGAAACACCATTGCTGGCACCGCTTCCCATCAATCAACCAGACACAGTCAAACCGCCTCCGCCCGCCACCACCACCACTGCCCCGATAAAAAATCCTCCTGGCGAAGATAACTACCCGGCTGTGGCAAAAATGGAGACGCTCACATTTGGTGCGGCGCAACCGACGCTCGATCTACAGGAGCGTTTGACAAAACTGGAGCAAGCAGTCTTTCAACAGACTTTTGCCGACGCCACTCTTTTCGATCGCACGGAAAAGTTGAAGAAAACGCTGCTCGGTGGCGAAGATGAATTTCCACCGTCCGACATAAATCACTCCGCCTCAAGTATGTCTCTGTTGCCCTTCAGCCAGAGCAACGCTGGTGAAGTGGATTATTTCGACAGCATGGCAGCTCGTCCTGAAAATCACGAGCGTGTCACTAAAGAAGCATTGGTAGCATTCGCTCTAGCGGCCATAAACTACGAGCGGGCAAAAGCGGGAGCCAATCCTCTGGAGTTGGATGAAATCGCCTGCAAGGTCGCAAAAGAGCACGTTGAGGAGCTTTGCAGACGCAACATAATAACGCACAACAACATGAGAGGCGACAACCCCGATCGTCGATTCACCGTAGCTGGTGGCGATGGGGCCATGGTGGAATCGATCATTGCCAACAAAACGCCCGACACGCTCTCGCAGTCTCCGACAAAAGCAGCAGTGATAAACGTGCTAAAACAAATCACCAGCCGGCAAGACGACAAAGATGCTGTCTTCAACCCGGAAGCGACAAAACTAGGTTTCGCAATCGACTGGACACCCGGAAAAGACAAGGTCATTGCCGTGACCGAGATTATCACCAATCACGGTATCATTCACCCTCTGCCTCTGGAAGCCCGGGTCGGCGAAAAACTGGAAATCAAAGGTGTCGTACTCGAGCCTTACAAGTTCGAGAAAGTAACACTGGCTTGGGAAGCCAATCACGAAGGCGAACAGCCCCCGATCGACGATCCTGATGAGGCAATGCCATACTTTCCCCCGCTCGATTATGTCGCCTATGCCGGCAAGTCTGAGCATGATTACAGCACCGCCATGGGTACCCTGCGCACAGTCGGAATCATTGCCGCCATCGCTGGTGGCATGTTCATTCCGCCGGTGGCCCTGGCAGCTCCCGTTATTGCTATGTCGGGAAGCATGGGTAACAGCGAACCGAAGCCGGCATCAGACATTCCAGTTCACGGTGGCATGAAAACAGAAGGCTCTACATTTTCAGGTAAGATCACTTTGAACAAAGATGGAAAAGAAGGCATCTACTATGTGACCGTGTGGGCGTCGAACGGCAAATATACAAAGGCTATACCGATCAGCAGGCAAGCTGTGATTGCGCGAGGCGCAACAGAAGATGTCACCGCCAAGGTCGAGGGCGATCACGAGAAGAAATCAAAGAAAGAAAAGAAAGAGAAGAAGGAAAATCAAGCCAGTGCTCAACCATAGAATAACGACTTTCCTGATGCTGCTTGCCACTGCATCTGGTGGCGCCGCGTTTGCTCAAAATGGAATGCCGCTGCAAGCCGGCACGCAGTCCACTACCTTGCAAGCGGGCACGCAATCTACCACACTGCAGGCCGGAACCCAATCAACAATGCTGCAAACCGGCACCAACTCAACGTTGCTGCAAGGCGGCACGGCGGGTTCATTGATTCAAGCGACGGTCCAACGTGAAGGCGGACCGGCGAACGTTTTGTTCCTCGTCGATGCGTCTTTCTCGATGAAAGAGAAGCTGCCATCGGACGGCGAGAAAGAGCCGAAAATGGCAGTGGCAAAGAAGGTGCTTCAAAGTGCGCTCTATAAAGTGCCACAGGACGTCAATCTCGGCTTACGTGTTTTCGGACAACAGTTTCTGCAAGCAGACCCGTATGCCGATTGCCACTCTACAGCACTGCTCGTTCCTCTTGGACAGCACAACCGGGGTGCCATCCATAATCGGGTGGAAGAAATTAAGCCTTTCGGCATGACACCACTTGAGTATGCACTCAGACAGGCGGCAGAAGACGATTTCCGCGGAGTTCAGGGCGCTAAGACGATCATCTTGATCACCGATGGAGCAGACACTTGCGGCGGCAATCCATGCGCCTTCATCTCACGATTGCCATTGTTCGGCATAAAAATGAAGGTTGATGTTGTGGGCGTCGACCTGAAAAGAGATCCGACAGCGCGCGCACAATTGCACTGCATCGCCGAGACATCCGGCGGTAAATACTATGACGCCAACACGGCGGCCGAGATGGTCGACAGCATCTCAAAAAGCGTCAGTGGAGCAGTGTCGGTTTCGGGTCGCGTGATCATGCGCCCGAGCAGCCCCACTAACACCAAGAATACCGAGACGCCACCAGAGCTAATACCAATCGAGCCGATCAAGTAGTAGCCGGAAAGGCGGAGGCGTTGGTCCTATGCTTAGCAATCAAGAGATTCGGGATTTATCTGCCACGTCTGCCTGGCCCACAACCTTCGCACTCTTGACCGATTGGGGTTTGATTATCGCCGCCTTTGCCATTGCTGCAGTCAGTGCCAATCTTGTCACCGGAACGCTGTGCTTTATCCTGATTGCCAGGCAACAACTGGCGCTGGCAATTCTCATGCACGACGCCGCTCATAAGCGCCTCTTCTCTTCCGTCAAGCTCAACGATTTTGTTGGGCAGTTCCTCTGCGCGGCGCCGCTGCTGTTCTCAATGTACTCGTATCGAACATTGCATTTGCGGCACCACAAAGAACCACTCGCACCCGACGATCCCGATTTGACGCTCATTGGCGGCTATCCAATCAGCCGCAAGAGTTTTGCCCGCAAGCTCTTGCGAGATGCTCTGGGCATCTCATATTTCAAGTTCATTCGCTACTTCATCCATATGGCTAGAAAGCCCAAGTCCACGGGCACGACCAAATCATGTGCCGACAAAGCACCGCCGCTGGCGATGATTGTCGGCTCTATCGTTGTCATGAATCTGCTGCTTTTCCTGCTCCTGCTGGCAGCGCACCACCCGTGGTTTTATGTAACCCTCTGGCTGCTTCCAGCAATCACAGCCCTGCAAGTGTTGCTGCGCATCCGAGGCGTGGCGGAGCACGCCGGTTATGGGCCGAACAAGAATCAGATGCTCAATGCGCGCACGGTGCTGAGCTCATGGCAAACGCTTTTGTTTGCGCCCCACAGTGTCAACTATCACATCGAGCATCACGTCTATCCGAGCATTCCCCACTACAATCTAAAAAAGGTACACGCCCTTTTGCATGAGCGCCATGGCCTGCCAGAGGCCAATCTGTTTTCAGGATATGACCAGGTTTTGAAGGTGCTGATTCGCTGAGCTTCCATAGAGTTGGGCTCTTTCTTAACAGAAGCTGTCATTCTAGATCAAATAGAGTGAACTCTATTTGAGCAGTGCTTTCACATTCTCAGTTGGGCGTCCGAGCACTGCTTTCGAGCCCTTCTCGACGATTGGACGTTGGACCAATTCAGGATGCTTGATCATCAGTTTGATCAACTCGTCATTACTGTGTTCAGACTTAGCCAGATTCAACTCTTTATATGTTGCTTCGGAAGTGCGCATCAAATCACGAGCCTGCATGTTCATCTTGCCCAGAAGCTCGCGTAACTTTGCCTCTGTTAAAGGCTGCACATAGTAATTGACCTTCTCATATTCGATGCCGCTTTCACGCAGAAGCTTATCCATCTCTCGACACTTGCTGCACGTTGGCTTTTCATAGACAGTGATTTTTTCAGACACACCTCTCCTCCTTGGTTCACTGATCGAAATCGAATCGATCCTATAGGCGAATGTTGCCAACGGTCAGTTTAGGCAAAAGTTTGATAGTGCTTGCGCAGCTGTGCTTTCCGGACCTAATCAATCATCCTTGACAGGCAACTCAGGGGTTGCATCCGCTCAGGAGCGTGTTACCTTATTCGACCACGTCGCGTGCGCGCGGCATATATCCAATCGGCATCGCCATCGGCATGCGCATGTTGATAATCGCCGCGGTTTGATCGGCGACGGTGCCGTAGTAACGGATCAAAATCCATGGGCAGACGCCCATGGCCAGAATCATGGCGCACATCGAATAGGCAAGACCTTGCTCTAACGGTCGCGCGTCAGTCAAATGACCGGCCCATTTAGGCAGCATCGGACCGTAGAAGAGCCGCTTGAGAAGCCATAACATGTAGCCGGCGGTAAGAATGACGCTTGTTGTAGCAAACCAGATCCAGGGCTTGATTGTTGCGGCAGCGCCGCCCAACTGCGTCACCCAAGATGTATATGCTCCGTAGAACACTGCCGTTTCAGCCACAAATCCCGACATGCCAGGCAAGCCAAGATTAGCCAGGGCGCAGAACATCCAGAAATAGAAGAGCACCGGCATCTGCTTGGCCAGTCCACCGCCAATTTCGCCAAGTTGCCTGGTATGCGTTCTTTCATATACAGCGCCGACCAGGAAGAACAGAGCGGCTGAGATGATGCCGTGACTGATCATTTGGAAAATCGCACCACTGATACCAGCAGATTGCAAACAGCCAATACCGAGCAGCACAAATCCCATGTGGCTGACACTCGAGAAGGCGATGATGCGCTTCATATCCGTCTGCACAAGGCAGGCCATGGCCGCCCAGACTATGTTGAAGCAGCCAAGCGCCATAATCATCCAACCGAACTCAATGAACACGTTCGGGAAATATGGAATACAGATGCGCACCAAACCGTACGAACCCATCTTCAAAAGCAATCCAGCCAGGATCATCGAGATCGGGGTGGGGGCTTCTACGTGAGCGTCAGGCAACCACGTGTGGAACGGGAAAGAGGGCAGTTTGATGATGAAGGCCAGAAAGAAACCGAGGAAGGCAATCAGCTGGGCAGCTGGCGGCAGCATCGGTGCCTTGTTGGCCAGGGCGACCATGTCGAAAGTAGCGAAGTTTGGCCCCTCAGCTTGCAGGCGGAAGTACAAGAACAAGATGCCGCCAAGCATGAGGATGCCGCCCAGAAACGTGTACAGCAAGAACTTCATGGCTGCGTAATCACGACGCGGACCACCCCAGATGGCAATCAAGAAATACATGGGCACCAGCTCGAATTCATAGAAAACGAAGAACTGGAGCAGGTTCATGGAAGTGAACACTCCCATGAGAGAGAACGTCAGCAGCATGACGAGAGAGTAGTAAAGCTTTGAGCGTGTTTCGCCAACCTTTTCGCTGGCCAGAACCGAAAGCAGCGTGACAACCGAAGTGAGCACAACCAGACACAATCCCATGCCGTCGACGCCGACCACATACTCGACTGGGAACGGCACGGTGAACCAGGTCACCCTGTCCGAGAACTGCATCTGCCCTGCGGAGAGCGTGTTGAAGTTGTAAGTCAAAATTGCCGAAAAGACAACCATAACGGCGCTCGTCACAACCGCTACCGGTCGAGCTTCGCCCTCCGGTCGCAAGAAGATGAAGACGGCGCCCAATAAAGGCAGGAAGAGCAAGAGACTCAACAGATGTGGTGAAAGCATGTTCCCTGAATATGTCGGTGTTGAACGGCACCAGTATATCGGGGTCGATGCCCGCGCTTCTACAACATTTGATGACTAACTTACGCTCATCACTGCGCTCAAACGGTGCGAAGTCGCCGAAGCAGTACAGCAGCGGTTTTTCGACAATGCAAGCGAATCTGAAAAATTATTGAATCGAATAATCTTTTCACACACACGCAACCTTCCTTTATCGGTCCACTTGATACCTGTATATTGTGTAGGTTTGAGCTGCCAAAGTCGGATTACCACTTGATTTCGGAGTACCACGGTGTCGCCCACTGAATTACTAAATTACTCACCCTGGATTGTGTTGACACCATTTTTGGTGGGCTTCTCGATCATTCTGTTCTTCCGCAAATCGAAGACTTTGTCGATGCTGTTGTCAGTGGGCGCGGTGGTATATGGATTCATCCACTCGTTGCTCATTTTCCACGCACTGACGCTGCCAGGCACTCATGCCGGCGTAATTTACAACCTTCCTTATTTCAGCTGCTCACAATTCACGCTGGCCATGGGCGTTCTCATTGACAACATGGCGGCCGTCATGTTGCTCGTGGTCACATCCGTCAGTTTGCTGGTGCAGATCTATACGCATGGATATATGCGCGAGGATCCCGGCTATTCAAGGTTTTACGCATACCTATCTTTATTCACCGGCTCGATGCTCGGTTTGGTCGTCGCCACCAACCTTTTCCAGATGTTCTTCTTCTGGGAGCTAGTCGGTGTTTGCAGTTACTTCTTGATCGGTTTCTGGTGGTACAAAAACTCAGCCGCAGAAGCTTGCCTGAAAGCATTCGTCATGAACAGAATCGGCGATTGCGGCTTTCTCATCGGCATCATTATGTTGTTCGCCGCTACCCGCGGTTACTGGGGACCAACGCCAGTGTTGTCGTTCCTCGGCAGCATGAACGGCATGGACATGCATCAAGTCATTACTAATGCCTACAACGCTCATGCCGTTGGTTACTGGGGATTCACCGGGCTGTTCGGCATCTCTATGTGCATGCTGCTAGGACCGATCGCCAAATCGGCCCAGTTCCCTCTGCACTCATGGCTGCCAGACGCCATGGAAGGTCCAACACCAATCTCCGCCCTCATTCACGCTGCAACAATGGTGGCCGCTGGCGTCTACCTGGTGGCACGCGCCTATCCGATCTGGCTGGCGCCAGATGACGTCGTCCATGCTGTCGGTTATCAACCGGGGCTCTTGGCAGTTGCAATTGTTGGTTGTTTCACCGCCTTTATGGCTGCCACTATCGCCATGAGCCAGTTCGATATCAAACGCGCACTTGCCTGGTCGACCGTTTCGCAACTTGGCTATATGTTCGTCGGTCTCGGTGCCGGCACCGTGACTGGTGGCATCTTCCACCTCTTCAATCACGCCTTTTTCAAAGCCATGCTCTTCCTCGGCTCAGGCGCCGTCATTCACGGATTGCACGGCGAGCAAGACATGCGCAATATGGGCGGCTTGAGAAAGTCGATGAAAGGAACGGCAATCACCTTCTTAATCGGATGCTTATCAATCTCCGGAATTCCACCATTCAGCGGTTTCTTCTCCAAAGATGATTTGATTGCTTCCACCTGGAGTTCACATGCGCTTGGTCCCTTTGGGCAACTTCTTGGTGCGGTGCTGATTCTCACGGCCGGCTTAACCAGCTTCTACATGTTCCGCGCCTATTACCTCACCTTCGAAGGCGAATACCGGGGCAAGGCTCATCCGCACAACTCTGGACCGGCGATGGTCTATCCCTTGATAGCACTGGCGGTGCCGTCGGTAATTTCGGGCTGGCTAGGGTTCAACCTTGGTGCCCTCAGCGACCCCAAACTATTGTCAGGTGAAGGCACTGTTTTCGCCAACGCCTTTGGCAGCTTCGTTTTCTTTGAGCATCCTCACTTCGAAGGGCTGAACATTTTTGTCATGCTGGCCTCGCTGGTGGCAGCAGGCTCGGGCTGGGTTGTCGCCCATATGGTCTATTTCACCAAAGCCATGGATATCAACACCAAAATCGCCACCAGCAAAAGCGCCTTTGTCCAAAAGGTCTATCTCCTCTCGTTCAATAAATGGTATTGGGACGACCTGTATAAAGGAATCTACCTGTCTTGTTTGAGAGTGTTCTCAGTCGTCTGGTCGGCGATCGATCAATGGATCGTCGACAACGTCGTGAACGGCGTCGCTCTCTTCACTTCGGGCACCGGACAGCTCTTGAAATACACAGAAACCGGACAGGGGCAATTCTATGCTCTGGTGATTTTCGGCTGGGTGGCATTGCTCACTTTGGGCGCGTACGTCTTGAAACCCTAGGAGAACCATATGGCTGATTCTGGTCACACTGAAGAGCACAAAGAGCAACAGGATTCACCGGCAACTGATGCGGCGGCGGAAAAAGGCGGTGCCGAAGAAAAGGTGACCACCGGATTGGTTACTTCAGGGCCAGAAGCAGGATCGACTTCGGTATCGCCAACTTCAGCGCACGATGCGCATGGACACGATACACATGCGGCCGACGACCACGGCCATGACGATCACGCTGCAGCGCCAGCGGACATCATTCCGGAAAAGAGCTGGCAAGACTCGCTCTTGTCGATGCTGGCAATGGGAGTGCTGGCATCATTCATTTGGTTGGTCTATTACTGGGGCACTAGCGTGCCACTAGCGACGGTGCAGGTGGAAGAGCACACCGTGGGTGGTGCGGGAGCCGAGGCTCCCCGATAAGCTTTTGATCAGTATGAAACTGAGAACTCTCTCGTTGATCACTCTTATAACTGCTTCTCTGTCTGGGTGCACTGGCAACAACAGTAGCAACTGGACTAGCGATTTCAATCAAGGTTCGTTGGCGCTTCAACAGAAGAATTTCAGCAAAGCGGAAGAGCTGCGAAAGCAGTGCATAAACGAAACCAATGGAGATGCAACGAAGGAGCTGCTCAGTCTAGGTGCTCTAGCCAGAGTTTATCGCACCGCTGGCAAAGCCGATCAGTCTATCGAAGTCTCCAAGAACGCCATTCGTAAAGCCATCGCATATGGTGACCAGAATTCTCTTCTCCTCGCTCACTTTATGATGGTTCCGCTGACCAGATACTATGAAAAGCTAGGTCGCGAAGCCGAGATTCCCAAGCTGAAAGAAGAATTAAAGCTGCCCGAGCTTTCACCCAGCCCGATCGCGGATAAACAGCAGCAATATGTCACTGAGCTGACAGAGCAAGCGCAGAAAAACTTCGGCTCAGAGCGCGTACCGGGGAAAAAGACCATTCTGGTCCTTATCCTCACTCCTGAAGCGACTGAACGCGCGCTTGTCGTGACAGAGTCATCTGGTGATGCGATCTGGGATAAGAAGGCTCTCGATGCGGTGCATGCATGCCAGCCTTATCCAGCCTTTCCCGAAAAGCCTGAGCATGACGTGACTGCAATAATTGCATTCGGAACGGAAGGCGCGGCCCAACCATTACCAGCCCCAGATAATGCAGCCAAGGCGACCGAGCCGCCGGCCAAGCTGCCGTCGCCTGATGAAGTTCCAAGTCTGCCAGAGCATATGACTTTCCCGATTCTGCCCGACCAAAAAGCACATAACAAGAAGTAAGCGAGAGACCAGCCGCGTGCAAACCAGACCGGTGATCCGGCTGCCCCTTTGTGGCGCCGACTTTCCTACCGGCAATGAACATCGGATTACGGTTCACTAGTCTGGCAAGCAGCAAAAGGCTAACCAATCTCAGTCATCCTGTCGTCAACTGCTTGAGAGCGGGCCCAAAGCAGCAGCGGCACGGCTATCTGACGATCGTGTAGGTGGCGCTGGCGATGGCACCCTTGCCGGCTTCCTTGGCCATCAATCTGTCTTGGAACAGATCCAACTTGGCGGCGATTCTGGCCTGGGCAGTTGGCGTCAATCCCTGAGAGCGCATGCGATAGCTTTCTTCCTTACACTTGATCGCATCTAAATCACGCCGCATGTTGGCCAACTCCAGTGGATCGATCAATCCAGCGTTGAAATCGCTAGTCAATTGCGAATCCAAAACTGCTTCTCTCACATGAATCGATCCTACGATAGGCTGCCCAGGCTCGATAGAGTGCTGTGCCAGCACGGGTAGTGTAAGCCCCGAAAATGCTGTTAATAGAGCCGCAATGGCGATGTTTTGTTTGTTCTTCATTGGTTTCCTCCCGCCCATCGCCCTTCCACTCACGCTGGACATATTGTGCGAATTAAGACGGCACGCATACATAACACGTTCCCACGTCTAATCTTCGACATGACAAAGAGCAGGCGGCAGTCCTGTTTCAGTTAAGAAGCGCTTGATGGAGTAGAGAAAGCGCATTGTGGATTGCCCTCAAAACGCGGTGCAAGAGTGCAACAGTCGACCCCATGCTCACGGTGAAGAGCCACCACATGTGATACTGACAAACGGTGCTTACTAATCTTGGTAAATTACTTGGACGTTAGGCAATTTGTGGTTGATTCTGTTCTCAAAATACTTAAGCTTGGCGGGGAGAAAGACGGAACTCAAGCTGGGAAATTTGGCCAGTTCCTTTGCTGCTGCGGGAGTGAGCTGGTCGCATCGCGATAATATGATCGAGTGCAAAAACTGCAAATGGGATAGCTTCGCTAGTCCGCCATCAGTGATTGGATTTCCGGTCAATGTGAGTTGATTGAGGTTTGGCATGCTGGCAATGTAAGCGAGGTCGGAGTTCTTCAGGTTGTCGGTTGCCACCTGGAGGTACTTTATGTTTGCTGACTTCTGCATGGCAATCAGAACTTTTGGCACATTCTTGACCTTACCAACATCGAGAAGTTCTAGCTGCCGCAGCATTTTTTGAGATTGCGCGAGCACGCTGCCGTCAACATTGGTAGCACAAAGTGTCAGGGACCTTAAATCGTGCATTTGCTCGATGTTCAAATTCCGCAAACCAGCCATGGTGATGGGCGCGTCTTTAAAGTTTAGATACTGCAGCGAAGTCAGATGAGACGCCCATGACAAGGGATTATCGAATGAAACTGAACGACCGGCAGCAGCCGAAAGAAAGCCATCTTCGTAACCCTTATACTTGAACTTCAATGCCCGCAGGTCATCGTCCTTGAACTTCTCAAACAAATGGGGATCGTTATACGCTTGATTAAAACTGACCTCGAACATTAGGGGCGCATTTTTCGGATAGCTAACTATGCCTCTAGCATCTTTCGTATCTTTTGCATAACCGAAAAGATTGTCCATGATCGAAAGTTGCCCCGCTGCCCCTTTTCCAAAGTCGAAAGTGCGCTGCCCGCTCACAATCGAAGACATTGGACCGGCGTGGGGCATCGGCGCCTCATCGTGCACTGCTGTGGCACTATCACCGTTATCCGAAACAGTTTTGGCTGGTGCTGTGGCACTATCACCGTTATCCGAAACAGTTTTGGCTGGTGCTTTGGCACTATCAGCGTTGCCTGAAACAGTTTTGGCTGGTGCTGTGGCACTATCGGTGGTGCCAGGGCGAATTGACTCTGACAATTTTTGTTTATCGGTATCGGTTCGAGAAACCGGTCTGGGCCAAATAACAAAACCGCCGACAGTAGCGACTACCAAGAGACCAACCGCGAGAACGGCGGCAATCAAAGCAGATTTTTTTCTTGCTGGCGTAGCTGCGTCGCCTTTCTTGACCAGGTCGGAGCGACCCTGCTGAAGCCAGGTCAGATCTTCGGCCACAGCCAGAAAGTTTTCATACCGGAGGTCGGGATCTTTCTCCAACATTTTGGACACTACTCTTTGCAGCGCTGGCGGAAAATCCTGGCCGAGAGCCGCCTGCTTTAGGGGAAGAGGCACCTTCTCTTTGTGCTGCATCATAGTTTCGAGTGCACTTTGGCCTGTGAACGGAGGGGCACCAGTCAGCGCCTCATAGAGGACACACCCCAGCGAGTAGATATCACTGCGCACATCTACCTTGCTGCCCAGGCATTGCTCTGGGCTCATGTAGAGGGGCGTGCCGAATATCTCTCCTGTCTTAGTGAGAGCCTCTTCTTCCGTGCTTAACTTCGCGATCCCAAAATCCACAAGTTTGGGGATGAATGGATTTCTGCTGTCTGTGCTGGGGGCCAAAACAATGTTGCTTGGCTTCAAATCTCTGTGGATAACGCCTTCTTGGTGAGCATAGGCGAGGGCGAAACAGATGGGAATGAAGATTTGATAGGCAGACTGCGGTGTCAGGGTTGTCTTAAGCCTGAGATGTTGGGCGAGCGTCGGGCCCTCGACCAAATCCATCACCATAAACGGCTGATTGCCCAACCAGCCGTAATCGAGCGCGCGCACAAGATTAGGATGTTCAAGTTTGCTGGCCGCCAGGGCCTCATTCTGGAAGCGCCGCACGTTTACGTCTGAGGCAGAAATTGGATTGAGGGTCTTCAGCGCAACTTGCTTTCTAATTGATAGCTGCTCGACACGATAAACGGCGCCCATCGCCCCGCGACCGATTAGCGAAATCACCTTATAGCGGTCGAGGATAATTTGACCCTTAACAAGATCCGCAGCCCCAGGCGCTTGTGGATTCACGACACCAATAGGCGACTTTGCTTGCGTTCCGTCTTCGGAGCGCCAGCCTTCAGGTTCTTTGGATTCTTTGTTCTCTTTGTCCACGGCTCTGCCCCTGCAGCTAATGATTTACCCATGGAGCAGCCACGCCAAGCCTAGCTGTCGGACCTATCGCGGCCAACCACTGCCTCGGGGTAAGAGATTGCGAATCTGGGCGGTCCGCCCCTGCCTTTTCTAACTGAGGCAGGCGACTGGATTCATTTTTGGATGTCTTCAATTTTCATTTAGGCTCCTTCGTTTTGTCGCGATCCTGAGCCTGGGGACTCTTTCAGCAGCCTTCTCAGCTAGGGAGCAATTGTACTGCTGTGAAGCTGCTGTTTACACAAATGACACGTGACTCTTAACCCATCCTTTGTCGGCCTCGTGACAGATTTATCGCATGACGAAACGCGCCACACGACGAAAGGATATACAAGGGGAAAGAGCGATTCCCGGCCTGGTTTTCATCTTCTTTTTGCTGCATTTGCTCGCCCTTTTCAAACCAGGGTTTCTTGCCTTGACCAGTCCCGAACGGTATGCCTTGTTGGGAACCATTGGCTTGTTGTTTGTGGGCACCTGGACATGCGCCTTTCAGTCGGGCAGATATTTTGCTCTTGCCGGATATTTGCTGTTGGTGCTCATGGTTGTCTGTGTAGCGTTGGACTCTCCTATTATTTTGAAAGTGCTGGCGACAAACCTGGCCGAATCCATAGCCATCACTGCCTGCTTAACGATTCTCTTCTTCACCGTATGTGGTGGCACGGCGGAAACAAAATAATAGCCCCTCGCGCATCCGCACTTCCGCTGCCGAAGCGCCAAGATTGGCTGTCGCAAAGGCGCTCCAGAAGCACCAGTTACTGCGTCGTGAATAGACTGAGTCCAGCTCAGCGCGTTGCTCCGTTTGCAGTACCTGCTTTCTGCGGTACCGCTGGCACTACTGTCCGCAGTTCAGCACTTTCATAATCTTGTTGACTTTGGTGCCGTTCACTTGCGTATTGTCGATGTAAGTGAGCCCAGTGCCGCCAACTTGTCCAGCTTCAATAAAGGCTGACTCGATTGTGCAGTTCGATGGGTAGCCTAGATTACCAGGCGTGAAACTGCGACGCTTACTGTTGGGCAGATCGCCCTTGCCTAGCGACTGGCCAGAGCTCAACGCGACATAGACTTCCTTCAATCCTTGTCCTGGCACTTCGATAAACATGTCCAGATAGGGTCCGAAGCCCGAACCTTGCGAGGTGCCGGCAACGTCCATTTGTACACTTGTCCATGTGGTACCGGAGATGGTTTCAAACTCTCCATATGCAGCCTCGAACTCGCCTTGCGGTTGTTTACTTACTTTGAGCATCAGCGGCTGTTTGCCTTCGTAGTTAACGAACTGAGCGGCGGCGTCTCCTAAGCCGCTGCCGTCACATACATCAGGTTCCAAACCGATTGAGGACGTCGCCAACGCGACTAGATTCAGGGTGGACAGTGCTAGAACTGCCGATAGCAAAAGACACGGGGCGAGTGAGACTCGTCGGGGGTGTTTCATAGTTTTCTCCACAAAGCGTGTTCCACTTCATCACTGTTTGAAACAGTGAACGCTGTGGCGTTAGTCATTGAAGGGGATCTAGTGGGCGACCGCGCTCGGGACGCGGTGGATTGAGAGTTCCTTCACAGGGAGCGATGACCTGATTCATGAACCCGAGGCGATTATACATGCGGTAGCGTTGTCCGCCTAGCATCAATCTCCGTGCGCATTGGGAATATTCCCATTATTTGTTTTTACATATGTAATGCATGGGCACTGATTGCGCATCTCTCTGATACTGCATGTGGTGCACTATCAGTCCGTATGAAAGTGCATCAAATTTGATGCCGCCCCTTAATAATTGATCAACCGGTGGTGCATTGACCAGAGAGAGTTAAGAGAGATCCTTGCAGACCGAGAGTTTGCGTCATTTTTGATGACATTGATAAGGTGAAATTGGCGGGGCGCAATGCAGAGCGAACATGCTATTTGGTCTGGCGAAACCTGCAGCGGGCGCAATTCGGAGCTAAGCTGCAGCTGCACGTCACTAAGCTGCCGGCAAGTCCTGGATCCGCCGTTGAAATTGCCTGCGGGAGCTGGCATTTGATAAATCCACACTCATAATATATAGGCGCCAGTGTAAAGAAGCTGCGTGCTCAGCTTATACACGCCTCATTAGGCAAAAGTCGCTTGGGAACTGGACTGTAGCGCATCCTCGCCGAAATCCCCTGCCTTGCCAGTTCCCCACCTCTTCACACATTCCCAAAAAGCCTGAGAGCCTGATACTCACTTGCCATCCGTATGCTATCGTATTGAGCTGGGGGTTCTCTAAACACCTGATTTTGACGCTTGCTGCTGACAGCGGGCGGCTTCAAAAGCTTGGTAGTGCGAGAAAGTTCTTACGAAATAGCAAAAAGTTTCGGAATCCAACAAAGATCAATATATTGTCCTGACAGATATTTGGTGAGGAGATCAAATGCAGGAAGTCACAATTGGTATCGCAGGGGCAGCTGGAGATGGCTTAGACAAGTCTGGCGACACTCTTGCAAAAACATGTGGCAGGCACGGGCTTCATGTCTACGCATACAACAGTTATCAGTCGATCATCCGCGGCGGTCATATTTGGTTGAAGGTGCGGATCGGCGCCGAGAAGGTTTACTCGCATGGCGATCATCTCAATGGACTGATCGCGCTCAATCAAGATTCGATCGAGCGTCATGCACCGGAAGTGGAAGAAGGTGGTGTCATCGTCTTCAACTCCGACAAGTTGAAGTGTGATCCGTCACTCGTTCGTCAAGGCGTGCAAGTGCTCGGATTGCCGATGACCGAGGTCACCGCTGAGGTGGTGAAAGAGCATGGTCCGCTGCAACCGATCATGCAGAACACGGTCGCTGTGGGCGCCATCTGCGCCCTGGCCAATCTCGGTTGGGAAGGCGCCGGTGAGGTTCTGTCCGATACGTTCTCGCACAAGGGTCAGAAAGTGATCGACCTCAACGTCGGCTTGCTCAAGGCTGGTTACGAGTACGCGAAAAAGAATGCCAAACCGTTTACCGGTGAATGGACGTTCTCGAAGAAGCGCCGCCCGTTCGTCACAGGCAACGAAGCGATAGCGCTGGCAGCTTGTGTGGCCGGCTGCAAATTCTATTCTGCTTATCCGATGACACCGGCATCGACAATTTTGCACTGGATGGTCAACCACGCCAAGCAAACAGGCGTCTGCATCAAGCAGGGCGAAGACGAAATCGCGGTCATCAATATGGCAATCGGCGCCGCTCTGGCTGGTGCTCGTTCCATGTGTGCAACCGCAGGTGGTGGCTTCGCTTTAATGACGGAAGCAGTTGGCATGGCAGGCATTATGGAAGTTCCGGTCGTTTGCGTGGAAGTGCAGCGCGGCGGTCCTTCAACCGGCTTGCCGACAAAGACCGAACAGGCCGACCTTTTCCAAGTCTATGGTGCCTCGCAGGGTGAATTTCCCCGCATTATCGTCGCCCCAAGCACCATCGCTGATGCCTATCAAACCACCATTGATGTATTCAATTACTGCGATAAATATCAGCTGCCGGCGATCATCGTTTCTGACCTGTTGCTCTCAGAGCACCCTGAAACTGTTGATCCCGAATCGTTCCATCAAGATGCGAAGATCGATCGCGGTCAAGTCGTTTCAGAGTGGAAGGAAGATCAAGGCAAGTTCAAGCGCTTTCAATTTACCGAGTCTGGCATTTCGCCCCGCGCTTTGCCCGGCACTCCCAACACCCTGTTCGTATCCGCTTCGGACGACCACGATGAAGAGAGCATCCTGATTTCAGATATGTTCACTTCGCCGCCTGTGCGCCGCATGATCATGCAAAAGCGCATGCGCAAAATGGAAAATCTGGCCAAAGAGATTCCAGCGCCGCAATTGGAAGGACCAGCCGATGCTGATGTCACTCTGGTTTGCTGGGGTTCCACATACGGTGTCGTCAAGGAAGCAGCAGAGCTGTTGACTGCCGCCGGCACCAAGACCAACTTCTTGAACATCAAGTGGATCGTTCCATTCCATGCTGATGCGGTTACCCAACTGCTCGGTAAAGCGAAGAAGAAGCTCTCGGTTGAAGTGAACTTCACCAGCATGATGGCTCGCTTCATCCGCGGCGAAACTGGAATCGCCATGGACGGGCACATCACTAAGTATGATGGCGAACCGTTTGAGCCGCTGCATATTGTTGCTGCGGTGAAAGACGCTATCGCCAACAAGAAGCTAAATCTCGAACTCGACGAAGCGGAAGCGAAAGAGATCGCATATCACTATTTGCGCACTCACTACGCAGAAAAGCTGCGCCCTGTGAAGTTGACCCGCGAGTCGGCAAATGGACACGGTGAACCGATTTGGACTGTCGAATTGGCAGAAAGAGCTTCCGGCAACAAAGGCGCAACCATGAAGATCGGCGCCAAGACGGGCTCGACCTACACTTTCGAAAAGCATTCATCCTAGTCGTTGCATCCATATAATGAGGAAATAAAATGGCAACTGTTATTGAGCTTCCATTAGACACATACAAAGGACCGGTCGAACCAGACTGGTGCCCGGGATGCGGTGACTTCGGCGTGCTGCGTTCCATTCAAACTGCCGCCGGCAGACTGGGCATCAAGCCGGAGAATCTGGTGATCGTTTCGGGCATCGGCTGCTCGTCGAACTTGCCGGGCTTCATCCACGCCTACGGCGTGCATAGCCTGCACGGGCGTTCGGTGCCGGTGGCGACTGGATTGCATCTGGCCAACACCGATTTGAAAGTGGTGATGACCGGTGGAGATGGCGATGGTTACGGCATCGGCGTTGGTCACTTGATTCACGCCATGCGCAGAAACCTCGATGTCACCTACATCGTTATGGACAACCAGATCTATGGATTGACTACCGGTCAGACTTCACCCACGACCACGAAAGGACACAAAACCAAATCGACGCCGAACGGCAACTTCGAGTCGCCGCTCAACCCGCTCGCTCTTGCCATCACATCTGGTGCTACATTCGTAGCCCGCGGATTCTCCGGCGAAGCGAAGCAGTTGGCGGATTTGATTCAAGCCGGTTTGGACCACCGAGGCTTCGCTCTCATCGACGTCTTCAGCCCATGCGTCACCTACAACAAGGTGAACACCTATCCGTTCTTCAAAGAACGGGTCTACAAACTCGAAGACGAGAATTGGGATGCCAGTGATTTCCATAAATCGCTTGAGAAATCTTTCGAGTGGGGCGATCGCATCCCTCTGGGTATCCTCTACAAAACAGAGCAGCCTACCTACGAAGATAGCGAACCAGCCTTCAAGAACGGTCCTCTCGTAAAACAGAAGTTGGATCTCGACCCGCACGTGTTCAAAGAACTCGTCGAAGAAATGATCTAACGGCCCCGCAATACCGCCCACAACCTGTGGGCATCAGGCAACTCTAAGCGCGTGCTTCATCTGAGGCACGCGCTCCTCTTTCTATCGACTCATACGCCTTGCCGAGTCGGCGTCCTCTTTGACAAGGATGAATCCATATCTATCTTAGAAATGCGCTCGCATCTTCACTTGCCTCCCTGTTGCAAGCAGTCTCAGCAGGCCCCTGGGAGGGGGTACCAAATTCGATCACATTGACAAGCCGGGAATTCTTTGGTGAGCCGTGAGAATCTCCCGTTCATGAGCATTTCGCATATACGACCCAACACCCATTTAATCTAGTTTTGTGATCAAATTTGATCCCCCCACCGAGGTGCTTTTTTGAGAGCGTCTCGCAAGTTTTAGCGGACACTTGCGGACAGCTGGTAATGAACCATATCTGGTGCAGTCCGACATAAAACGATGCCGCCTGGAAGGCAGCGATACAAAGAACATGCCCACAGGATCTGGCGGTAGAACTATGGTCCGTAAGTCTTGAGCGTCGGGCTCATAGATTCTGGCGTCTTCGGCTGCGCCGGATTGTAGCTGTATGAACTGGATGCACTCGCTTTCGCTGCCGCTTCGGCATAACGCTCTCGCTTGCGTCTCTCAAAATCAGCCTTGATCTGAGCAATGCGTTTTTCGGCGTCGGCGCGAATCTGTGCCACCACTGACGATTGATAGCGCGGCATGCTTGCTATGTCCGATGCCAGCTGCGTTTGAATCTGGGCAATTTCACTATCCATGCGACGTTGGTCGTCTCCCAGTGCGGACTCCAATTGGGAGTTGATAGCAGTCTTCTGCAGGGCTGCGCGTTGCTCTTCCTTGCTGGCAGTGCGTGGGCTTGATGAAGCCAAGTCGGCAGTGTTTTTCAAAATATCTGTATCGGGAATCACTCCCGAGACACGATTGACGAGCTGACCCTGGCTGTTGAAAAACAACACTGTCGGGCAACTGGTGATGGCAAACTTCATCAAGATGTCCATGTCTTTTGGATCGGTCGAAGTTTGGGTGATTTTGGAAAACGCGACTTTGTCACCGTATTTGGTCTGCAGGTCTAAGGCTTGTAGTTCGAGGCGGTGGCACAGCGGGCAGCCGCAGAGAATGAACATGACTTGCGGTTGCTGAGTGTTCGTTCCCGGCACCAGCTTTGGTGCGATCGACGAACCTTTAGCGCCGCCAGTCTTCGTGCCCCCGGTGGCAGCCAGTTGATCGAGAGCCTTCTGGCAGTAGTCAGCCATTTGCCCTTCGGGCTGCAAGGCCATTGCCACCTTATACTCCTTAATCGCATCCTTCGTCATGTTTATCTTCGCCAGGGCGTTGGCCAGATAGTAATGAAGAATCGGATTATTAAACTCGCTTGTCTGGGCAACATTGAGGAGACTGACAGCCTCCGTATAATGCCCAGCGTTGTACTCACGAATGCCCTGGTCCAATTTTGGATTGCCGGCCGGCGCCGGCAGCCCGCAGACGATGGCGCCCAAAACTGCAAGCGATACAGCGAGATGGTGGCGACTATAATGGCGATATAAGAAGCGAGAGGGGGTCATGCCTGCAACGCGGTTCATCTTCGAAATTCGAGGTTTCTACTCCTAAGTTGTACCATTTAAACTGCGCTGGTAAATAGATGAGCCTGCTGGGCTTAACCAGCCGCTCCACAATCTCTCCTCAGCCGTTTGCTAAGCTGAAACAAGCTCTTCCCTTCCCCAAACATGAAAACAACCAAGTCTCGAGATTTAAGAAACTGCACAGGCGCAACCATAAGCGAAATGGCGCCGGCCTTGTTCCTTCTTGTTATTTTCGCTTTGCTGCCAGTTCTCGACCTCATCTTGGACGGGCTTGGATACTGCGCCTGCGTTTCGCTCAACAATCTGCAATTGCGCGAAGCAGCAAGGGTGCCCAAATCGCAGGCCACCAACCCTCAGGGCACGGTGCAACTCGGTATTCCCAATAGCTGGCGTAACTCAATCATCGGTGGGATTGCTCCCCTGATAAACGATCCAGACACGCAGGTTTCATACGACATAGTCGCCAACAGCGCTTTTGTCACTGTTTCCACAACCCTCAGCGTAAAACCGGCAATTGTTGTGCCATTCTTCCCCAACATGCCTGGTTTAAGTGCACCGATGGTGTTTACGGTCTCTAGTGAAAAAATCCTGGAAAATCCCCGCTTCTTGAACAATTGAAGGAAGGATAGATGCGCCGCAAAAGAAGGGGAAGAAAAGGCGTCAGCTTGATTGAAGCGATGATTGGATTGATCGTCATCATCCCCATCGGCTTAGCCGCAATCGACATGTATACCTTCATGGTGGTCGCCCAGCAGAATGAAGAATTGTCTGAAACTGCAGCCCGGGTCGCCGCGACGAAAGGAAGTCAGCAAGGCGCAGAAGCAGCAATATCCGAAATCATCGACCGAGTGCAGATCTCGTCTGTCATCAAAAGCGTCAATGCAGATCAAATCAAGTACGATCCCGTGGCGCAAAAAGTGACGGTGACAACATCAATGCTTGTGCACATGCCGGTTCCATTTCCGAACTATACAGACTTAAATTGCCAGGCTACCAGTATGGAACCGATCGTGGCGACACCGGCACCGCCTTAATTGGGAGAACGAGATTGAAACGCACACACAAAAGCAGAACCGCTCGCGGTGCCTCGATTATCTTGGTGGCACTTTTTGCCATCGGTTTGATCATATTGGTTTTCATCGCCTTCCAATTTGCTATGGTCATGGGCGGCTCGAGGGAAGTGCGAAACGCCGTTGACGCGGGCACCTTGAACATGGCGAAAAGAACCCAGGAGCTTCAGCTCCCGCCCGATGCTTCTTTTAGAGATGTAGCCAACACTAGCGGGCAGGTTGGCATCAGCAACCTTTCGCGGGTTTTAGGCAAAGCATTTCTCATCAACGCCAATGTGCAAGATATGCAAAACACTGGCGGACTGAGCGCGCAGGCCACGGCAAATGCAGATGCGGCCTATCAGTCGGCGCAAACCCTGAATGATAATTTGTGCGCGGCGTTAAAGAACAAACAAACTCTGGATAACTACTTTAATGACATGGCTTTAGCCAAGAATGCCAACTTACTGGGCGCCTCGGCAACCGTCACCAGTCAAACCCAAGACCAGCAATCAAGCAACAGTCAGGATCAACAGAAGATGACCAGTTTCGCCACTGCCATGGTTGACCGTGGCGACGAAAGCAATCTCTCTTTTGCTCCCAGCCAACTGCCGAAGGGAATCAACGTCACACCTGTGCAAAAGGGCAACAAAAACTATTTGCAAGGTTATGTCCCGCTGACTGCCAACGGCAAGGAATTTACCTTGCCTACGTTTCATTTAGGTGAGCAGCCCCACTTAATCTCAGATGATTACTTTCAGAAGAATAAGTCTGATACCACCGGCGGTATAGCAGGAAATCCGATTCCCAACGCCTATAGAGAGTCTGGACTCGTCAACGGTTCAATCAACTCTTTGACCGCAGCGGCCTGCGCCGTTGCCAACCCGCAACGCCAGTACACTTTGGCAATCCCATATGGCTATACGACAATCACCTTCGTGAACATTGCCAATTGGTACGTGAACGGAAAGAAAATCAAGACGACGCCTTACGGCAATGAGCCCGAGCAACAGTATGAAATTAAGCACTACCAGCCGCTTCCCACCAGCGGTGGCTTCATGGATGGTGGCGCCAACTTGGGCAATGAATTCCAAGCCCAGAATTTATGGATGCTCTATAACAAACTGGGGGGAGACCACACCACTGCTCTAAACAAAATGGTGCAGCGCATGCAAGAAGTTGATCCGACGTTCAACTCGGCAAAAATGCAAACCTTGCTTAACCAACAAAATATTAAAAAGTCGCCTACACCAATCCGCTATTACATCTACCCCACATACAAATCGCCTGATAATACCGACCCAGCCATTACAATCGCCGATCTATCGAGTGGGGGGGCGCCGGCGTGGATATCAAAGGCTTTCGCGGAAGGTGAGTTCGTTCCGTTGACCACAGAAGAGCCGCTCAAGGATGATCCCAACACAAACTTCGAAACGATCACCGGTGGCAAATATACGGCTGGCAAACACTGGACGACCTTCAATGGCGTGATTAACTGGAAACCCGGAACCGGTTACAACCAGTGCCTGGGCGATCTACAAATTGCTCGAGTAACGAACCTTTACTTCACCGACGATCCGCCGTAAACAACTTCCAGCAAATTTACAGTTGGGTAGCATCTACTTCACCAGCCAGCCAGAGAATTAACGTGTTCAGCATATAATGTATGCAAACACGGAGCCAGCTGCAGTTGGAAGAGCAAGATTTAAAACAAACAGTCAAAAGCACCAATCCGAAACCGGATCTCGTTGCGGATGCGCCTGAAGTGCAATTCGTCGTTGCTGATGGCGAAGTTGATCTGGTAGGAACCGTTTTGCACAAGCACTACAAGGTGCTCTCGTTAGTGGGAAGCGGAGCCATGGGCAAGGTCTATAAAGCCGAACACCTTCTGCTCAACAAAGCTCAAGCCGTCAAAATACTGCACCGCCACCTGGTTGGCGACACGGCCAGCCTGCAACGCTTCACCGTAGAAGCTAAAGCGGCCAGCAGTTTGCGCCACGATAACTTGCTCACTGTCACCGATTATGGTGTCACGGACGACAAGTCGCCTTTCATCGTCATGGATTACGTCGATGGCATTAGCCTGGCCGATTATCTCGAGAAGATTGGCTCGCTCAGCATCGAAGATTTCATGCTTGTTTTCACTCAAGTCGTGAAAGGGCTTGCGCATGCGCATGAGAAAGGAGTGATCCACCGCGACATAAAACCAAGCAACATCATGCTGTCCATCAACGACGGTAAAATAACAAATGTGCGCATTGTCGATTTCGGCATCGCCAAAATTCTTCCCAACGGCGAAGGGGCCGCCCAACACTTGACGCAGACTGGTGAGATCTTCGGCAGCCCGCTCTATATGAGCCCCGAACAGTGTCGTGGTGGCGAGATTGATTTTCGCTCAGACATTTACTCACTGGGATGCGTGATGCACGAAGCGCTGACAGGGCACGTTCCCGTCAAAGGTGAGAACGCCGTTGAGACGCTGTACAAGCACATGAGCGAGACGGCGCCAAGGATTTCGGACAGCCATCCGCATCTGAAAATTCCTACTGGTCTGGAAGATGTCATTCATAAGTGCATGCAGAATGACAGAGAGCAACGCTATCGCACCGCGGTGGAACTGGCAGATGGTCTAGCGAACGCAAACTTGCAAGACATCATCAAGCGACCGCCTGTGCCGAAACGCAAGAGCGAAAATCGGGCCGCCTTGAACAAGACGATACCTGTCCTCGGCCTTGCTGCCATCATATTTGCGGGCGCCTTTCTCTATGGACAATGGCGCCACGACGAGGACCTACAGAAGCAGGTCAATGTCAGTGCGGAAGTAATCAAGGCCGACCAGCTGATGACACAAGCGTGGCGCTCGGTTACTAGTGGTGACCTCAAAGGCGCGAAGTCCACCGCAACAGCTGCCAACGATCTACTGGCGAAGTTTTTTCCCCAGGGAGCAAAGTTGGTTATGCCAGCCAATGGAGGGGCTTTAGCTGCCCTAAGTGACAGCGGAGAGAAGTTGGATGCAGTGGCCGAAGCCACCATGCCCAAATATGCCGAAAGTTGCGACCAGGTAGGGCTGATTGATACGGCGCTGGCTCAAGCAACGCGGGTGTTCTCTTTCAGCGATGCTGCCGATGCAGACAAGATGCTGAAACAAGCGGTCATCGCCAGTGCCATCGACAAATCCAATCCCATCGGTGCAGGAAGGCTCAAATATCAAAGTGATTTAGCAGATCTACTGTTAGCCGAAGGAAAGTGGCAAGAAGCCGACGGACTGTTGACCAGCGTCTTGGATCAAGCGAAGATGACTGTAGGATCTCTCAGCACGCAGCCGAAAACACCGGGAGCTGACCTGCTGCAAAAATTCGCCCGCCTCTACTGGGGAGAGGACAGAATTCTTGACGCCGCCAAGATCGATGCTCAGCTGCGCTCGCCGGCCGGCACGAACCTAGCAATATCCGACCAGACTGACTTTGACGGTGTGTGGATCCCAAAACAGAGTGACGGCAATAATGGACTGCGGCTAACCTTGAAGAAGCTTCACGACAAGGTGGGCGAAACGCATGTCGAGACACTCAATGGCACTCCACTGCATGACAATGATACGGCCACGGCAGAACTGAACGGTCCCATCGGAACCGTGAGTTGGACATCAAACAGCAAACCTGGCACGGCAAAAATCGTTCGCATGGGCGACATTTTGTTGTGGAAGGTGCTGGAAAAACCAGTCAATTGGAGCGGTCCCGATGAGCTGATCCTGGTGAGACAATTATCGGCTCCCAATCAAAGCGTCGGCCCTGCTGATGCCACTACCAATGGTGCAATAGTGACGGGCGGAGTGCAGCAAGGCAATAGCAATGAACCTAGCGCCAACCATACCACCAGCAACGGCGCCGAGCACGCAGTCTTGGACGACCAGGCGAATTAATTCACAGCGAGCACGCAGTCTTGGTGACCAGGCGAATTAATTCACAGCGCCGAGCACGCAGTCTTGGCGACCAGGCGAATTAATTCACAGCGCCGAGCACGCAGTCTTGGCGACCAGGCGACTTAATTCACAGCGCGAGCACGCAGTCTTGGCGACCAGTCGAGTTAATTCACAGCGCGAGCACGCAGTCTTGGTGACCAGGCGAACAGGCGAAATAGTTCACAGCGTCCAACAGCACACATGGGAAATAAGCTTCACTCGTCGCTACCTGCAGTCTGAGCATTGCACAGTTCGAGTACAGATCGAGAAATTTTTGCCCTTGACACACATACATACGGATGGTATGCTTTGTACAGTGGAAAGCATATCGATTAAGTGTCAGCCGCACTGTCACTTTTTCAGAGGTGATCCATTAATCCTAGGCTCGCAGCCGCGCGGCTTCTTGCGGACCTGGGTCCAAGGTGAGGGCTGGGCCCTCGCTTTGGACCTGGAGAGCCGCTAGAAGGGCTGGCTTTTTTTTCGCCGACGGAAGTCAAGAGAAGGCGAGATCTCGGGTAAACCAGATGCAGATCCGATCGTTGCCAAGTTATGATTGGGCTAGATCTGTCCGCCCAGCGCCGAGATGGAGGAGAATTGGACCCGCAAGAGGTCAAAGAACTCGAAAAGGCTGATCCGCCTGAGATTGTCGAAGCGGCTCCCACTGTGGGCGAGACGCTCGATTTTGGCGTTTCCGACGAGCCAACCCTTGTCGGGCAGGTGCTTTCGGCGCGCTACCGCATTACTGGTCAGGTCGGCAGTGGAGCCATGGGCACGGTTTACAGAGCAGAACATGTGCTTATGGAAGGTCAGGTGCATGCCATCAAGGTATTGCACAAGCACCTGACGAGCGATGCTCACAGCTTGCAGCGCTTCCAAGTCGAAGCCAAGGCTGCCAGCGCTCTGCGGCACGACCGACTGCTGACTGTGACCGATTTTGGTCTGACAGAGACCAACCAGCCTTTCATCGTCATGGACTACATCGCCGGCGAAAGCCTGGCGGATAGGCTCAAACGGCAACGCACTCTAAGCATTCAAGAGTTCGTCGAGGTCTTTACGCAGGTCTGCGAAGGTTTGGCCCACGCTCACGAAAAAAACGTCGTACACCGCGACTTGAAACCGAGCAACATCATTCTCACTACCAACGCAGACGGCACCATGAGCGCACGCATTGTCGACTTCGGGATCGCCAAGATTCTGCCCAACCACGCCGGTGCCGCTCAGCATTTGACCCAAACTGGAGAAATCTTCGGCAGTCCGCTGTACATGAGCCCCGAACAGTGTCGGGGAGGCAAAATCGATTGTCGTTCAGACATTTATTCACTGGGCTGTGTCATGTTCGAAGCGCTGACAGGCAGCGTGCCAGTGCAAGAAGAGAGCGCGATCGAAACTCTGTTCAAACATATCAACGGCAATATCCCCCTGATCTCCCAGCTCTATCCAAAACTGGCAATTCCGGCGGAGCTGGAAAGTATCGTTGGCAAATGCCTGGCTAACTATCCGGAAAACCGCTATCAGGAAATGGAAGACATTTCCAAAGACCTCGATCAGTTTCGCTTGCAATTGAAACTACCTGTAGTGGCACGGAGTGCCGCACCAAAGCGCAAGAAACAGATCGCCCAGCCGTCAGGGGCACCCAACGTCAACCGTTTTTTGGCAGCTATGTGCGTCGTGCTCTTCCTGGCGTTGGGCACCGTTCTCGCCATTCATCTCACGCAGTCCGACCGACCGCGCTCTCAACCTGACGCACCATATACGGTGCCGGAGGCAACCGAAACATCTCAGACTCCGTCCCTTGATATTGCCGTGCAAGAGCAACTACCCCAAGACGCCGAGCAAGCGACCAAAGATTTTGAATCAGCCTGGTCGAAACTGTATGAAGAAGGTGCTGAGAGCGCCTTAAGACCAGCAATCAGGGCATTGAGCATTCGCCAGAAACTGATGCCGAATTCAGACGTTTTGGCAGAGAGCTACAATCAGTGCGCCTACATCGAAGCGATGCTGGCATACAATTCTTATGGGGAACTGATTCCGAGCAAGAAGGAGCTGGCGGAACACTATTACCAACTGGCGATCAAGATGTCGTCGAACAACAATCCCGAAGCGCTTGAAGTAGGAAAGCCTCTGTATCAGCGCAATCTCGCGGATCTGTATATGGACAACCAGCAATGGGACAAAGCAAACACATTGTTGGAACAGGTTCGCAGTGGATTGAAGCAGGAGATTGAACAGATCGATCCCCGCGACAATGCGGGATTTGCCTTCCTCACTCAATTAGCGCGCGCGAACTGGGGGCTGGGGAAATATGATCTGGCAGCAAAGATTCAGGTCAAGCTAGCGGTTCCAAGCGTTAAGTTCGCCGACCTAAAGATGGAGAAGAAGCCCGACTTTGCCGGCTCCTGGGAAAAGGTTCGCATGCCTGGCGATTATTTCTTCTACATGCAGCTGCAGCAATTGCCTGCAGGCGTGATCTCAGGAAAAATTGTTGCCGCTGACGCCAACAAAGCCCGCAGTGACGGCGACAATGAGACAGCCGGTACCCTCAAAGGCAATTTGGGCAATCTCACCTGGCACACTGATTGGGCTGCTGATCCGGGCGAGGCAGTCCTGATCAAGATGAACAACTACGTCATCTGGCACTGCGCCAAAGTTCCGAAAGAAAGCTACTATCCTGATTCTTGCGTGCTCACCCGCGACTCTGGCACCGGCTCGTTATCGTTATTCAAACAGCAATAGATCGCCATGATCTGCAGGGTCCGGCGGCGAGGCTCTCAAGCCCTATCCACCTGGTCTAGAGTCTTAGAGTCGAACCCGTGGTTACCCGAATCGACTATGCGGCCGCACAGTAGCAAGATCGACTAATTATTTGCCGGATCTGATTGCGGCACTGGGCTGGCCACTGGTTCTGGTGTGGCTGGGGTCTGCGTCGGGCTGGGAGTGGCCGTCGGAGTCGGCAGAGGTTGCGGATTCGGTTCCGGGGTGGCACTGCCAGTCGGCTCCATCATGTCACCAGATTCGCTGGACTCGTCCGATGCTTGCGCCGCTTCCGGTTGTGCCTTAGTATGCCGTGAGCGGCGACGCTTGCCACCGCGATGTCCTTCACGTAAAACCGGTTCTGATGCTGCCTCAATCACAATTGGCTGCTGCTCTTTCGGTTTTGCCGCCAACTCTTCAGGCGTTTTTGCCGCCACTGGAGGCGCAACCGTATTTGGTGCTAACACGATCGTAAAATCCGAAGACGAATGTTCGTCCACATTGACGACCACCGGGAATGCCGCCAGCTGAGGCACCTTTCCTTGCAACTTTTCGGTCAACAAATCATCTGCTTTCATGCTGCTTTGCACAATCTGTTCGTGCTGGCAATCAGAAGCATCGGCGCGAATTTTGTATCTCACCCGATAACCGGCATCCATCAAGGCAGTGGTGTATGCGTCAGCCACTTGATCCATGCCGCGTGGATAACGCAAGGTGACACTAACCTTACCGGCGCTTGCCAGACCAGAAGTAGCGGCGAAAGCGCTGTTGGAAGTCGAATCGGCCAAAGTGTCGGTGACGGAACTGCTCATCGGTGTGCCGATGATGCGATTCAATACAATGGAAGCTCCCGTATAATCGGGTTCCCAGTAACTGCCACCATTGATCATTGAAGGCTTGCCGGGCACCGTGCCTGATGTCACTTGGCTCGATTGTATATCCTTGCCGAAGTTGGCAATCTTGGCCATGTCTTCTGGCGAGAGATCTGTAACCACATAGTCGCTGGCAATTTTGAACAGTTCAGGCAATTTCAGCAAAACCTGCGGCTCTTTGAATTTATTAGCCACCTGGCGCAAAAACCACTGCTGCCGCTCGATGCGGCCAATGTCACCACGCGCGTCATGGCGAAAACGCACATATTCTTCAGCTTGCTCAGGCGTTAACTGATGCCAACCGGGCTCCAATTCCACATGCAAATGACCCGCCCAATCGTGATAGTGCATCTTCTTTTCGACCAGCACGTCGATTGGTCCTAGCGCCTCAAAGACCTTTTTCAACCCTTGAGCGTCAATCACCACATAGTGATCGATCGGCACACCGAAAGCCTCATGAACCGTGGCAACAGCCAGTTCTGGTCCACCAAGGGCATGGGCTGAATTGATCTTGTCCACGCCATGACCGGCGATGGCAACACGGCTATCCCGGGGAATCGAGACCATGCCGACCTTCTTATGCTCGGGATCCATGCTGACCAGAATCATGGTGTCAGATCTGGTATTGAGCCAACGTTTGGTGCCTCTGCCGTTCGAATCCACTCCCATGAGAAGAACAGTCATGCGCTGCTCAAGCGAGGGCATGAGCGTGAGCTTTCTGGCGCCGTCAGTCAAATCTTTGCCCGCTTGCTGAAGCTGAGCAACCATCGATTCACGCTTCAGCTCCAGCGTCACATTGCGGCTTTCAGTCAGCTTAGTGATAATCAAGCCGAGCAAAATTCCAAGAATGGCAGCCAGCACGATCTGTGTGACTGTTGGCGAGGACGACCCTGTCGGTCTGCGAAAGGAAATTTTCAATTACGCCTGCTTGTTTACAACCCCGCCATGTAAATCTTAGCCGACTATATATTGGCTATACTGGAGAGGAACCAATTTTCAAATAGAATTTACCAGGTATTAATCAGAGGAGTGGGAACGTGCTTCTTTTTCTGGACACTGCAAATTTAGATGAGATCAAGGAAATCGCCGCGTGGGGCGTGCTGGGCGGGATCACGACTAACCCGAGCCTGGTCGTAAAAGAGCACCAGGATTTCAAAAAGCTTGTAAAGGAAATATGCAAGATTGTTTCGGGACCGGTGAGCGCCGAAGTCACCGCCACCGATGCAGACGAGATGCTTAAGCAGGGTCGAGACATCGCCACCTGGGCCGAGAATGTAGTGGTCAAAGTGCCTCTGACGCCCGCTGGTCTATCGGCGTGTGCAGCTTTGAGCCGCGACGGCATCAAAGTGAACGTCACCTTGTGCTTCTCAGTCAACCAGGCGATCTTGGCGGCCGCTGCTGGTGCCTATTTTGTCAGCCCGTTTGTCGGCAGGCTGGATGACATCAATGAAGACGGATCCAGCCTGATCGAGCAAATCGTGGAGGTCTTCCACATTCAAGGCTACGAAACGCGCGTTTTGGCAGCCAGCTTGCGCCACCCCGTACATATCAGCAAAGCCGCTCTGGCAGGCGCTCACGCTGCGACGATGCCCTACAAGGTGTTCAAGCAGCTGGTGCACCACCCGCTTACAGATGCAGGACTGGCCAAGTTTATGGAAGATTGGAAGTCAGCCAACACTGCCGTAGCGGCCAAAGGTTAATGGTGGTAAAAAGCTTCTCTTTACAGGGTTTTTGACGGGTTCAAATTTGCACTTAGCGGTAAACTCATAGGTGTTTCTAAGTGAGCATGACAATCCAAACACCCGTAGAGCCTAATTCCTACCCTGGTCCCAGCGGCTTCATCGAAATGCATGGGCATATGCTCGTGGTCGACTATGGAAAGGTTTATATGGATGAGAACCTGGTCGGCTTCTTGCACGAAGACGGCTACCTGAAGTCGAACGCCGGCTCGACTGAGCAGGGAGAAAAAATCAAGCCCATTGAAGAAGTGCACGGCTGCGTCTTTCGAGGCATCGATGCCAATGGGTTGGAACTCGAGCTGCCCAGCAACGAGCCGGGACCTTCCGGCAAGCTGACATACAACGGAAACGTGCTCAACGTTGTCTATGGACGCATTGCCACCCCAAATCATCAGTTTCTCGGTGAAATAGATGATGAGGGCAATGTCTATGTGCGGGACGGTTTGAATAAGGTGCCACGCCGCCTGTTGGATGAAAACACGCAGCTGACGACATTGTTTGAAGGCACCAAAAGTGATGGCACACCATGGACGCATGAATTTGTGCGCCCCCTTTATCGCAAAGATAAGTCCTACTCCGACAACGAGATCATCCGCTACTTCGCGGAATTCGACAAACTGAAGACGGCGCAAAAGAAATATGTTATCGAGAGCATGAATATTTGGTCGTCGTCGGGAATTTTGCAAGTGGTGCGCAAGAGCGAAGGCAACTGCATGCTCGGCAACGTCAAACATGGAGCCGCTGGTGTAACCGGCGTGCGCACTGGCTATGTCACTTTAGACAAAGAAGAATTTGAGAAGGAGATTACACTGTTCGCCAAGTTCGGCGCATCAGCGGTGGTATCAACGCGGATTAAACCATATCTGGAAGTGCGCATTAACCTTGTCGTCGCTCACGAATTTGGACACCAGCTGGAATTTTGCCTTTCCCAGGCCACGCAAAACAGAATCAACGAGATTTACGAGCAGCGCGTCACTTTGTGCAACAGCAGGCATCCTCTGCCCAACGAATACGAAGGGCTTTCTGAATTGCTGCTGCCGCAACACGTTCCGCAACGCGTGTTCGTCTCAGGCTACGCTCGTTCGAGCAAGCATGAATACTGGGCCGAGTGCGTGGCTGCGTTTTCGGTGCCGGAAAGCAGGGAATATTTGCGGCAGTCAGACCCGGAAGTCTATCAAATTCTTTGCAACGTCGTTCAGAATCCGGAAAAGGTCTTGAGACGTGTTTTCTATGACCAGATTCTGGACCTGCAAGCCAGCCTGCGGATGGGCGGCGAACTCAGACCGGATCTCCTGAAATGAAGAAAGCGGCACTCTACCTTTTCTTGCCTGTCGCGGCCACACTTGTCATCGCTGGTGGTGCGGGCGCTTCCACCTCGCAGCTTGGCGGTGATGGACTGCAAGCCATAGATCCTTCTCAAGCCAAAACTGACGCTGCCGCAAACGGCACGACTCCGCCCCCCAGCCCCAATCCACTGGGCAAAGTCAAGGGCGCCCCGATTTCGGGAAACCGTCACCCACCAACACTTCCAGCCAATAAACAATCCGGTGCCCAACCCGTCTACGGTGCACCTGGGGCGCCACCAACTTATGGACAACCGCCGCCAGGCTATGGCTACCCTGGCTACGGAGCGCCACCGAATGCGCCACCGGGTTACCAGCCGCAAGGATACGGGTATCCGCCTCAACAAGGCGGCTATCAGCCGACTTTTCCGCCCGGATATGTAATGGGTCCAAACGGCTACCCTGTGCCATCCGGCAACGTGCCCACCTACTCGCCGCCAGCCCAACCGCAGGGCTACCAACCAGCCTATCCTCCGGCACAGTTCGTGCCTGGTCAGCAAGGGTATCCTGTGCAGCAGCAGCAACCATATCCCGGCCAGTATCCACCGACCCAGGGTTATGCGCCACCACAAGGCTATCCCCCTCAATATGGCGCCCCTCCAGGCTACCAGCAGCCTCCACCTCAATACCCGGGCGGCTACCAACAGCCCCCCGCCTACTCAGCCTCGCCACCAGGCTATGGACAACCTGCGCGCCCTTCCTATCCACCCCGGCAACCGGTCCAAACGGCTACCGCTCCCGGTCGCTATCCACCTGAAAGTCTGATTCCTGAATTTGGTAAGGCACTGCCGGCGGTGTCGCGCAATCCGGCGGCCCCGGTCAATCCGGCCAACTGGGGCACGAACATTCCCCAGCAACCTGCTATGCCGATGCAGCCCATGCAACCATCCATGCCGATGCAACCAACGATGTCGCCTGAAGAAGAGAAGGTGACGAAGCTTGAGCAGATCGCCTTCGGCTCGACCTATCCCGAACACGAAGTCGACGATCGAGTCGATCATCTAGAGAAGGAAGTGTTCGGCAGCAAGACAGATGCACCGATGTCTGACCGCCTGGCCAAATTGGAAGCGAAGCTGGGCGGCGGCGGGGCATTCGGACAAACACCCTCACACGGCTCGCGCACCCAACTCGATCGCAGCTTGTAAACCAGAAGCAGCAGCGCACTTTCCTGCCATGACTAAAGAGTGCTTAAAGAAACGGGGCGCAAGTGCGTAGTTGGCAGCCAAAAGGTGGACAATATCCGGGATCCAACCATGGAGTGGCGCTATGGTCGTCCAAACCAACGAAATTTCAATCGCTCACAGCCCCGATTCTGATGATGCTTTCATGTTCTACGCGATTGCTGAGAACAAGCTCGATCTTAGCAATTGGAAGATCAAGCAAGTAATGAAAGACATCCAAACCCTCAACCAGGAGGCGCTGGCAAAAAAATATGAGGTTTCGGCCATCTCGTTTGCCGCCTATCCAGCAATCGCTGAAGACTGGCGGTGCCGATCAACACCGCTAAATCCGTCGCCGTAGCCTTGATGCGAGACGGGCGTGTGCAGAGGGGTTGGCTGGGAGTCGCGGCGCAAAATGTTCCAGTGCGCCGCAAGCTCAATCGCTACCACAACCTCGAGAATAACGGAGCGGTGTTGATCATCGGCATCGAACCGAACAGCCCGGCGTTGAGAGCTGGTCTGCGTGAGGGAGACGCGATAGTTGCCTTCAACGAGCATCCGATCAATGATGTGGACGACCTGCACCGAGTGTTGCTCGATCAGCATCTGCACAAGCGTGCCACCTTAACGATCATCCGCCATTCGGAAAAATTGGATGTTCATTGCGCCATCGAATATCGCTAGAGCGTCTGTTTCAGCGGCCATCCTGGCGGCACTGCATGATCTGGAACTGGGCGCGGTTTCTCCAGTCCAACGTTCGCTTGGCTCATGGGCGAGGAAGCGAACGTAGACCTGCGAAAGTGCCAGGAGGTCGCTTTCACCTACGGTGTGAGGTTTATCCCGTCTGCGATTGTGAAACCTCGCTGGCGAGATGGCTCCTCACCGCCACGCCCCCGGAATGGAACCCAGACCCCTGGTCCAACACTTCCTTAAGTGATTTTCCGACTTGGCGGTGCCTGGATGCCTGGTCTAACCTTAAAGAACGGTTCAAAGGTGAGGAATGCAATGGACGCAGCAGTGTCGATCAGTTCGCAGACGGCCAAACCAAGGGCAAAGAAGAAGTTTTCATTCAGGAAGGTGGCAATGGTCGATGCAGTGTTTTTACTAGCAGCTTATGTGCTCCTGTCGCCAGTTGTTGGCATGCCACTGTACAACAAGCTGATGTTCTTCCCTTTTGACCAGGGTGAAGATGTCTCAGTCTTCATTAAACAAATCCAGCAGCAGACAGGAGGCAAGCAGTCTGTCCTCACCATCGATACGCCATCTGGTGAGCGCCTCAACGCCTGGTATTTCAAAAAGGAAGGAGCGAAGAAGCTCGTCATTCTCAGCCATGGAAATGGTGGCAACATCAAGCACCGACTTTTGACCTCCATGATTCTGTTGAAGTGCGACACCAGTGTACTCGTCTATGACTATCGAGGATACGGCGTCAGCACAGGATCTCCCACGGTGCCTGGAATAAAGGAAGATGGTTTGGCTGTGTACGACTATGCAAACAAGCAACTCGGCTACAAACCGCAAGAGATCGTTGTCTACGGCGAGTCTTTAGGCAGCGGCGTTACGGCATACATCGCATCGCACAGGCAGGTCGGTGGTGTCATCCTTCAATCGGGGTTTTCATCTCTGTCCAGCGCAGCGAAGAGTCGCTTGCCGTGGATGTGGCTTTATCCGCAGATGGCCTTTAACAACATCGAAATGGACAATCTTAGCTACGTTCGCGGACAGCATCCGCCACTGCTATTGGTGCATGGCGATCAGGACACGATCTTGCCGGTGTCGAATTCCGATACCATGTTTGCCCAAGCGTCACAGCCAACCAAGTATCTTAAAATCAAAGGTGCTGGACACAACGATGCCGTTAACTTCGACGTGCGGTTATTCGCCTCTTCGATCCAATCGTTTATGCAAGGCTTACCCTAGCAAGACCAAAGCCATCGATGCAGTAGTTTATTGGTATCCTTCGGCATAGACTGAGCAGCCGCCGGAGCCGGGCACGACAAGGAAAACCTGGCCGCGGGTGGTCGTTCCCTTATAGAGCGACTGCCCATCAGCCTTCAATTCGAATCGACGTTTCTCACCTGGGGTAGCGCGTGGTCCATCAGATGAGGTGAAAACGCCGTAGTTGGCGGTGCCATTTGAATCTGCAGCCTGCACCTTGGTTTTTCTGGAATCCCCATTGGGATAGAAAATCTCCAGATCCATTTCCACCTTCGATGCGTTCATGACCATGAGCCAGTTGCTTGGATTGGTGAACGGCTTTATGTACCCAAGCCAGCGCCCCTTCCAGCCATTACCGATCTGACTAACGAGATAGACTCCGCCGTCCTGTCCGTCCCATCTGTATTCGCCCTCAGGGCATTTGAGAATGATGCTCAAATTGTATCGTGATTCACCGGGTGGGGTCTTGAAGTCTAGGTCGGGGTTGAACTCGGCTGGTAAAGACAGACCCTTGAGGCGCTCGCCTGGGGTCTGAATGTCAACTGTAAAAGCCTTGCCGGAGTTGTTTATTAGCCGAACAGCAGCGTGCGCACTTGGGCTTACCAGGAGCACAAACAGAGCCGCAATCACGATGCCCATACAGAGTTTTGTCGAAATTTTCATTGGTCACCTCGTGAGAACACCTCCCGCCCACGTGCAGACCGGTCGAGTGAGACTGCAACTACGTGAAGGGTCATCAAGATTCAAACCCAACTGAGTTGAGAATGAATCATCCATCTTGCCACGTCAATTGACGACTAGCGTGAAGCAGTGGCGATTGTGTTGGCTGATGTCTCGGAAACGCTGATTATATAAGGCTTTGTCTTCGACCAGTCGCCTTCGATCTTTGCCAAAGTCTTGAGCGTTTCTGCATCGTCTAAGGCGTGACCAAAGACAGTGTACTTATGATCCAGATGCGGAGCGTTTCCTAGCAAAATTGAGAAGGACGAGCTGGCTGAATTTGGATCGTCGCCGTGCGCCATCGAAAGAGCAAATCTCTTATGCAACCCCTGTCCCTTGGCTTGCGAGGCCACTTCAAGCGGAAGATTGCGCAGCAGAGCTTTGCGCGTTGCCGTCAACGGCTGCGCTCCAGTTTTCGTATCTGCCAGCCCAGTTTGCAAAACGAAATTTGGTTCGTAGCGAGTGAGCAGGGTGCCATCGAAAACGCCGGCATGGAAGAGGCGATACATTTGGGTGGCATTGATCGGTGCCAGAGACGGTTCAAGCACTATGTGAATGTTGCCTGCCGAAGTCTTGATTTCAAGATTCTTGCTCTGTGAAAGCAACGGCCCGTCAGACTTTTCCTTAAACTTTGCATACTGCTCGTATTCTGGTGCTGCAGCAGCTACCTTGGCGGCCGGTTTGATCCCGCAATAGAGGTCGGTGCAGATGCGCTCTTGTTTTTCGCCGTTCTTCTCTATGACGCTGAACTTGATGTGGCTGATTTCTTTTGCTGAAGTTATGTAGGTCTGACCAAAATTCCACCGTCTTGCGATTCTATCTATGGTGGCAAGAGTGGTGTCATCCGGAATCAGCGTGCCGAACACCGTATAATCATGATTGAGATGTGGTGCGTCTTTCAGCATGATGGAAAAGGCGCTGACAGCTGAATCTTCAGCGGCGTTGCGCGACATTGTCAAAGCCCAGCGCTTGTGCAACCCTTTGCCCGAATCTTGCCCATCTACTTCAAGCGGCAGGCGGCGCATGGTTTGCACAATCTCTTCCGGCACCTTCTTCTGACCTTCGTGCTTGAATTCTACCGATCCGACTTGCATCAAATAGCCCGGCATAAAGTTGGATAGCGCGGTGCCGTCGAATGCGCCTTTGGTGAAAAGGCGATACATCTGAGTTGCGGTTTCGGGAGCAATGTCTGGATCGACATTGAGATGCAGTTTCCCGGCAGTGGTCGCGACCTCTATTGTTTTCTCTGTGGAAAGCAGCGGACCATCTTTGCCTGGGTCGAAGGGTTCGTAGCGATCTTGCCCGCCGTAATCTTCGGCAGACGGCGTGTTCTCTGCAGTTACGTTCGTCCAATCTGGCTTTTTGAACTCGCTGTCTTCATAGAAAACACCTTCCGATACCATCGAATCTTGGGTTGTACCAGTGACATTGTCGTACGTCGAAGCCATCTCAAACTGCTTTCCGGCCGGCAGGCGAATTCCTTCCTTAGAAGAGATGGAATCGATATGTTTGATTTCCAGACCGTGCTCGGTATTGGTGCTGACATTCACCGTCCATAGTGGCGTTTTCTGGGCACCGTCGCATATAAGGAATGATGCCTGCTTGCACAATGGATGCATGTGCGACCAAACGGCATGTACGATGCGGTCTTTGCTGTTGAAACCGGGATCACGATCGTTTGTGATTGGCGACGAGTAATCGTGCAGACCGGGTGGCACTGCCCAGTGGCCGCTTACGGTGCGATGCTGCGAATCGACCAGGTTGGAGCCGGGCACCGCATTTGGTGCGACTGTGGAGGTGGAGACAGCTAGACAACTCGGTCCGTGGTGCATGAGCAGATCCGATTTGGAGTTCTTGTCAACAACCACGGCAATGTAGGGTGTGCAGTAAGATAGCGCCACCATCGGTTTGGTCAAGTCAGAGTCTTTGACAAAGTCGACTGTTAAGAGGTGCTTTATGCGGCGGTGCTCAGTTGTGGTGCGATTTGCCGCTTGGAAGGTGAACTTCCACTTCTCATTGCTGGCGACAGGAACAGCATATCCATCTGGGAAATGAAAGTCGGTTTGTCCCTGTGTCAGGGTGAAGATGCGGTCACCACTCTTCTCTGCATGGGGAAAGACTTTATCGCGGGTCAGACCATCGATGTTGAAGTGGCAGATGAATTCAGCTGTTGGCAGTGGCTTGTCATTTTCGTCCAAGACTTGCAGCTTGACGCCTTTCACCCAGTAGAGCGTCTTTGGCAACTTCTTGCTTGCAGGCGTGCCTTTGCCGTCGGCGCTATCGGGCTTAGCCATCATGCCGTTCATCTGGATCGGCACTGCTTCCACAAACTTCACTTTCGACTCGGGCAAGACAATCTTGCCGCCATTAACAAGGTCGGCAATTTTGATTGATTCACTCACATACGGACCTTCCATCGATCTGTATTTGCGGTGAATATCGAACGGACCAGCGACAATCTGCGTTGAAATGGTTTTGTCTGGAGTGTCAGCCTGCGTCTGCTTAGCTATTTTCGGTGCAGTCGAACAGGCACTGAGCAATCCTGAGACGCCCACGATGGAGCCCGCGATCAGAAGGAGAAGTTTGTTCTTCACAGCATCTTCCTCAAATGAGCGCAAGACAGAACCAGGAATGGCTCACGCGAAATTGTTATTGGGTTTACGTTCCATGAGACGTTATAACTTATAAGCCCACAAATTGGTGGCTCATAACAGGTGGCGGTTTCAAAATCGCGAACTCTGCTGGGCGGTATCAAGGTGCTGTGTCACTTATCCAATAAAGTCAGGCTCAATTAACTTGTCGTAGATACCTTTATCATATGCCATTTTGAAAAGTGTACGAACGGCATCTCTGCCCTCGTCTCCACAATCGACTGTCAAATCGTTGACGTACATGCCCACATACCGATCAGCTAAGTCTTTTTCCATGTCTCTGGCGAAGCTGAGCGCGTATTTTAGCGCTTCTTCACGGTGTTGAAGCGAGTAAAGAATGGAAAGCTTGAGGATTTGCGTTACTTCTCGCATGCGCATGGCACCGAGATCGCGGCGCACAACACTGCCACCCAAAGGCAGCGGCAGACTGGTCATGTCATACCACCATTGTCCCAGGTCAACGTTCTTATGCAAACCAGATTTTTCGTAGGTCAATTGTCCTTCGTGAATCAAGAGCCCAGCGTCAACGGCGCCGCTTGCCACGGCATCCAAGATCTCATCAAACGGGCAAACAGTGACGTTCAAATTCTTCTGGAAAAGCTGCAAAACCAGGTAAGCAGTGGTCATTTCGCCGGGAATGGCAATCAAGCTCTGGCGCAGTTCTTGATCGGACAGAGCTTTCTTGGCGACAAGAATGGGGCCGTATTTGTAGCCCATACTGGCGCCGCAGGACATGAGGACAGATGCCCTGCGCGGGCTGAATGACAGCCGTGTTCACACCGATGACCTGAGCGTGGGAATTGATTAAGGGACCACCAGAATTGCCGGGGTTGAGCGACGCGTCTGTCTGAATGACATTGTCGATCAGTCGTCCTGAATCGGTGCGCATCGAACGGCCAAGGGCGCTGACAACGCCGGCAGTAATTGTGTTTTGAAAACCATACGGATTGCCAATGGCGACAACTAACTGTCCTGGTCGCAACTTGTGAGAATCGCCTAAATCTGCTGCCACCAATTGCGGTGCCCAGATTTGAATCACGGCCAAATCGGTGTGCTCATCCTCGCCAACGAGACGACCAGATACCGTTCGCCCATCAGAAAGAGTCACCACTATGCTTTCGGCATTGCGCACTACGTGGCTGTTCGTGAAGATGTAGCCGTCGGGTGTGAATATGAAACCCGAGCCGCCGCCCCTTCGCGTCGAGGAGTGGCCGCGGCGATCTTTTACTGTGTAATTGACTTCGAGATTGACGACCGCTGGGCCAACCGTGTCGACTGCTCTGATGACAGTCTGGGAATAGGCGTCGTGGAGGAATGAATCGTCGGGTCTGACCATACCGTCTGCGTGCTGGTTTGCAGCTCCGCTAGACAAAGGAACTATGTTTGACATAAGACTGCACCTCGGACTTTAATCGTGCTTAGTTGAAGAGTGACATAAAATAACTGGTTTTAACATGACGGCACCACATTTGATCTGGCTGCGCAGTGGTATCACATTCGGCACTGCGTATCGCCTCAGTAACAAGCAAACGAACGTTGGCCCGCATGTTTAGACAGATGGCGCTGCTGGAAGGATGTGCTCAAACCATACGCGAATGAATGCGTCCATAGGCTCTACGCTTTTGATCGTCTTGGCGCGCGTTAACGCACCATTCCAACCACAATGGAAGGCCTCGGAAAGATCGCGAGGACAACAATGAGGAGCAAGCTCGCCTTGCTTCTGTCCTTCCTCGATGCAAGCGGCAACAAGATCAATCCATTTGTTCATTACTATGGACAATTCTTGGCGCAAAACCTCGCTTTGATCAGCCATTTCTTGACTGAGATTGCCAATCAAGCAGCCGTGGCGGCAGTCTTGAGAAAGAAAACTTTCCCTTTTGGTATCACAGAATGTTCTCAGACGCTGCAATGAAGACTGTGAGGGATTTCTGAGAATGCGCAACAAATTACTGGTGTGCTCTTGATCGAACTGGCGGATTATAGAGACGGCGAAATGTTCTTTACTCTCAAAATAGTGATAGAACGAGCCTTTCGGTACACCGAGAGTGGACAAGACTTCCTGAATCCCGGTGTTCGAATAGCCTTTAGTCAGCATGATTTCCATACCCGCCTGAAGAAGAGCGGTGCGCGTGTCTTGCCTGCTAACTACTTTGGGAGACATATCTAAAGCAAGGTCCATGATCACTACCTCTTAATACTAGACCGGTCGTCTCGCTTTGTCAACAGAAACCCAGGTTTTTCTTCATTAGGATTATGCAAGCGAGCTAGAGCGACTTCCAGCTGATGTCGCTGCGCATATTTTTTCAGTTGGCGTTCCTTTTCTAAAAGGATGTGAGCACGCCACAGATCTCGCAGATCTGCTTCTGTGCTAGACCGGCTGCCCGCCGCACCATCACTGACCAGTAGCAGTGACTTGTTCGTGGTGCTTTGCTTTGACACTTTGGACTTATCGTTGACTGGCAAAGCTGGAGCGTATTCACGGATGCCGTATTCATAGATGGGACTAGATTGGTTCATTCGGGGACCTCTGAAACAAGGGCTTACACCCTTATAATAGACCGGTCGTCTAGAATCGTCAAGCCCCGTTCAAATGGAAGCAACAAACTGCACGGACATCGAGCCACCAGAAGCAAACACAAAATTTTCTTGGTCTGCTGTCAATCCAACTTGATTCACAGTTTCGCACTGAGACCCGAGGAGTCTGTGTGAATCTGAGTGGCCTGAACCGTTGCTTTGTTGCCAGCCGTGGGCATCTTTATAATGAATAGTAACTGGCACAGGCACATGGAAAAGACAGCTGACATGGTGGATTGGCGGGCTTACCAAGAGGCGGCGCGCAAGGCGCACCAACTCACGCGATACAGCGATGCAGAAAAGCTCTATCAGAAGGCCCTGAGCGAAGCAGAGACAGCCGGAAAAAAGGGTGACAAAGCCGCCGAGTGCGGTTGTGCTGATGTTTTGTTGAATCTCGGTGACCTGTATTCGGTACAAGGATGGTATGCGGAAGCCGGCCAATCATTCCAAAAGGCACTCAGTCTTCGTGAGAAAAACGATGGCGCGGAAACGACCAGCGTGGCTGAGTGTCTGAATAAAATTGGCATGATCTATCGAGCTCAGGGACGATTTTCGGAGGTTGAACCGTACTTCCGAAGAGCGCTTGGAATATTCGAAAAAGATGCCGAAACAAATCAGCTTGAGATTGCAGCCACACTTGAAAATCTTGGCGATTTCTACCGCGCACATGGCAAATATGCGCAGGCCGAGCCACTCTTCCAAAAAGCGGTAAACCTGCGGCAGAAGTTTCTCGGCGAAAAACATCCCAGTCTAGGACCAGCTTTGACCAACCTGGCACTGGTGTACCACGCCTCCGGAAAGTACGAAGAAGCGCAGCCGCTCTACGAAAGAGCTTTGCAAATTACTGAGGACAATTGGGGCAAAGATCACCCTAGTGTGGCCACAGTTTTGAATTATCAAGCCGAACTTTATCGCATGCGAAACAAGTACGAGGAGGCTGAGAAGACTCATTGGCGCGCTTTGAAGATACGTCAGGACGTGCTTGGATTGGACCATCCCAGTACCTCGCAGACGCTCAGCAATCTCGCTTTGCTGTTCCATGTGCAATGCAAATATCACCAGGCGGAGCCCTTGTATCAAACTTTACTGGAATTGCGCACTAAAGATTGGGGACCGAAGCACATGCACGTGGCGGAGATTTTGAATAATCTTGCTGAAGTGCACGCCGATCAAGGCAAGTTTGCGGAAGCGGAGCCGCTCTACTGGCGAGCTTTCACGATCACTCAGGAGACTTTTGGACCAGACCATCCAAACGTCGCGAAGGCATTGCGCAACTTGGCCGAGTTGTACGAAGAGCAAGAGAACTTTAGTGAAGCAGATAGATTGTATAAGTGGGGTTTGGGATTGAGCGAAAAAGCGCTCGGCACTGAGCATCCTGACGTGTCGGCTCTGATGTCGCGCTACGCAGTGTTGCAACAAAAAATGCGTGACTTAGGCGAGGAACAAGATACATCCTGGTCGGACTAAAAGCATTGCGGCGCGCCTAAGCGACAGTCGCGTGCTTGAGACCTTTCAACTTCTGTCTCACGCCTTCGCCCGCGAGAATGCCACTGCTAGCCGCTTGCCCGACACCGCGAGTCCAGCTGCTTGAATCACCGATAATGTACAAGTTCGGCACATTCGTTTCCATATTTTTCGACACGCTGATCGAATCCGGATAACTCTTGCATTCCGGTGCGTAAAGAAGAGTGGCATCACCAGCGATACCAGGGCAAATCTTGTCCAGAGCGTCCAAATACTCGATAATCCCTTCCAAAATCCGGTGCGGATAGGCCAGAGAGATATCACCGCACTCCGCTTCGAGAGTGGGTTTGATTAAATTGTTGGTGAGAGATTTCGTTCGCCTTCCCGCTCGCAGATCACCGAGGCGCTGAATCAAAGGTCCACCACCGGCAAGCATATTGGCAATTTTGGCGATCGTCTGTGAATAGAGTTGCGGATCCTTGAAGGGGCGCGTGAATGTTTTTGACACCAGAACAGCAAAGTTGTTGTTCTCTGATTTCTCATACATTTTGGAATGCCCATTCACCAGCACGTAGTCGCGATGGTTTTCCGGCGTCACAAATCCCTTCGGATTGGAGCAAAAGTTGCGCACCACATCGTTCGATCGCCCGCTTCTGTAATAAAGTTTCGGCTCGTAGAAACGCTTATCTACTTCTTCTGTGAAGTAGCAACTCGTTTCGACACGCACACCAATGTCGACTTGACCCGGGTGTATATCAAAGTCTTTGTAGAATTCCTGCTGCGTGAGCCAGTTGGCGCCGCCTCTGCCAACTGAGCAAATCAGAAAGTCATAAATGTCTTCCTTTTGGTCGCCTGGTTTGCGATAGCGATCGTATGCCAGCGCAAACGAGTCGCCGCGCCGCTTGACCGAGACGACCTTGGTGTCCCAATGGAAAATGATGTTGGGACCTTTGGCAATGATCTCATTGAGAATGCTTGTGTTAATTGCCGGAGCATTATCAGAGCCGCAGTGCAAAAGCTCTTGATAGTGATAGACCATGCCAGCCAGGGTGGCTTTCCGGCGAATCCACTCCAAGTCTTCAGCATTTGGCGAAACGACAGGAATCTCGCAAGGAGCATGCTCCAAAATCGTGCTCCGCACCTTGTTCAGCCGCTCTTGCAGCTCCTTCTCGCCAATCAAGTCATAAAGGCGACCGCCAATCACAGGAGAGGCTGAGAGAATCACTTTAAAGTCATTCCAGCTGCCGGCAGACTGTCCAGGTGCACAGTAACTGCACGCTTTCGGCGGGCAGACCGTCAGCTTGCCCTGATCGATCGGGCAGGCATAGCGTTTGTCGTAGCTTGGACCGACGTCAAAAACATGTACTTCAACATCTGCTCCCGCCAACTCTTTAAGGGCGAAGAGACCAGACGCGCCCAGTCCGACAAGAGCTAGTTTTTGCATGTCCTCACTGGGTTGTTCGGTAATCGGGCATATCTGCACATGGCGGAATGGTCCGCCATTTCAGACTCTGCAGTGCAAAGCCGCCTTGCAAGCATGACCACAACCTAATATAGCACCTCTTTGCATTGTTGCTAAATTACATCTGTCCAAAGGGGTCGCTTGCTAGCTCGTCTGCTGCCATTAGGGCTGGGTCTGACTGCTTGCTTTGTAAAATCAAACGTGCCCAGAAATGCCATTTGAGCTATGCCCAAGCGCGATAGAACCAGAGTCTCGTCTGAGGGGCGATCAGCGCCACCGTAGACGGTATCAGTTAGATCTCGTTTTGCCGTTGCGGCGGCGGCTCAATTGCAAAAGTCCGCCGACAACAAAAGAATGATTGGGCAGTTGTCTACCGTTGGCAGTTCAGATATGCTTTGTTGAGACGCTTGCAAACTGTCCCTGCAACCTTGCTTGATAAGACAATTTCACCAGGCTGATTTTGGAGGCCACATGAACAAACCACACTATCTGTCTTTCCCTTCTCTGCTCAAACCAACAGTGACCATCGCTTGTTTGTTAGTTGGTTTCGGTGGTAATTCTGCTGGCGCGCGCGAAGTTCGAGCATTCCAATCTGCCGCGTCCACGGCGACCTGGATCAACAACCAAACGGTAAAGTTAGACGGACCAGGCGCTGGCATAATCACAAAAGGCACTCAAGCATCTAGCTATTCAATTACACTCTCTGCCGATAGATCAACGTTTATAAATGTGTATGTCAAAGTGGCTGTGAGCTTTAGAGGCATACCCCAAGGAGTTAAGGTCGTATATGGAGATTACAACATTCCGGGACCAGGCCAAACGGTTGTAATAACAGCACCAAGAGGCCGGTACCCATACAGAATAGAAGGAGAGCCAGAACCTGAAGTTGTCATAAAATCCCAAGCAAATCAGGTGCAGCTTAGCAACATTAGTTACAAGGGCGAACACCTTCCAATAAACCTGAATACTCTCAACTCTGTGCCCAATTGGGTTAATGGGAGTGCTATTTACCTAGGACGGCAAAACTGACGGCGCCATCCCAATCTTATTCAACGCGAATTACTGGTCGATTCTCATCCAACTTTTGCAGCATAGTAGATATTTGACCAAAAATCTCTTCCGTTACGTTGGCGATCGTGCCTTTCTTGTCCTTTTTGAAATCAGCGTAGCGAGCCGACAGGTTAATCGGGTCACCGACGTCAACATAGACAATACGCGCACCACGCGGTGATGGCTCTCCCACACGTTTGATCTCGCGTTCCATTCTGTCGAGAATGTCGGCAAATCTCTCCTGCGTTAGTTTCTCCTTTAGATAGCCATCGTAAATCGCTATGAAATTGACGACCCGGTCAAGATCTTTGTAGAAGCCTTTGAATATGGCAGCACGCTCGGCATGCACCGCCTTTTCGTATTCGGAAACCTTTTCTTCATGCGCATAGATGAAGTCGTCGACGTGGTTGCGCAAGATGCGAACCGATTCAAGCTGACGCGTGTTTGGCTTAATGTCGACCTGTAGTTGACGGGCCATGTTATCGAGAATGTGTTGCCTGAGAGTGACAATGCGATCGTTCATTGTCGCATCGGCGGGCGTTTTCAGCGCATATTCGTGCTCCAGGGTATCAAGCAATTTTGTCGCCAAGTTGCGCACACGCACATATAAAGATGTCTCCGTATTCTTGATCGAAGTGTGTTGCTCCAATTCTTCGATGCACCGAATAAGGTGCTCGCGGATATCTTTAGGATAGGTATATTTCAACGCTAACGGAATCACATAAATCGGCGCTATTTCGGCGCCATTAGCCTGTTTCGCTAATTCCTCGACCGCCCAAAATGTCAGCTGGGCAGCTCCGGATTCAAGCGGCATGAGCGTGTCGTTCTGGTGCGAAATCTCGCCCTCAGGAAAGAGAACCAATTTCTTTTTGCCACTGGAAAGAATTCTCTTTGTTGTTTTGAAAGACTCTCGATCGGCAGCACCACGCACAACCGAATAGCAGCCCAGGCGCTGCAACCACCAGCCATTGGCACCATCATCGTAATCAAAGACTTCTCTGGCGGCGACAAAATTGAAGCACTCGCCCACCTGCCGCGAGAATTCGTACATTACTTGCGGGTCGTGGCGGTTGGAATGGTTTGGACAAACGAGCGCATTCTTGCCGGCGTATGACTTGAATTTCTCAATCGCCCCCGGTGCCACCTGCACCTTCATGTCATGCAACTTGAACTTCAAGTACATCGGCAGGCTCTGATTAACGAGCCAGATCAAAAACGGATTATCTAGTGGGGGACGAAAATCGAGCATTTCTATCCATCAACGAGGGATAGCGGAAGTATACCAACTTAGCAAGCTTGGACGTGCTTGGCAAGTCGCCCATACTCCGTCCCGCTTACAGGAACGCCATCAGCGCTGCGAGCATTTGCACAACTAGACGTCATCGCGCCCACTATCATTTGATGCAACCAGTGAGTCTAAGTCAAGCGTCCTTTGCTTTGCCTGATGCGATCAGGTAAGGGCGGAAAACGTATAACCTGCCGCCTTGCCCATTTTGATCACTTCTCTGGTTGCTTGGATGGTTTGCTGGGGAAACCACTTCTCATGCAAAACAATCAATGCCTCATTATGCAATCGGCGCTGCACTCGTGCCACCACTCGCTTGGCACCGATCGGTAACCAATCCTCGGTGACCACGCTCCAATACACAGGCTTCATCCCGCACTCAGTTACGTAGCGACCACCACGGGCGTCCAGCAGTCCATACGGGGGTCGAAAGAACTGCGGGGCGGTTCCGGTTATCGCCGTCAGACTTTCGCTTGCGCGCCGCACATCATCTTCCATTTTTTTTGGTGCCATCGTCGGCAGTGCCTGGTGGCTAAAGCCATGACTGCCGATCGTATGCCCGGCTCGCGCTACCTGCTCCAGCAGATCGGGGTGATTTTCCGCGTGCGCGCCAATGATAAAGAAGGTCGCTGAGACTTGTTCTTCAGCCAAAATCTCCAGCAAGGCAGGTGTCGTTTTCGGGTCGGGACCGTCATCAAAAGTGAGATATAAAGACGGAGCTTTGGCAGCGCTCACGGGGCCGAGCCAATGTCCTGGCGGAAAAAATTTCTTCGCCAGGTATGTAGCAAAGTCAATGTTGTGGTGCCAGAGTCGATCGTCCCAATGGTTAGACATTTGCCGTTTCGCTCAGTTTCGTGGTGTTCTGGATCAACAGATGGATAGCCCTTCTCGCTTTGTCTCCGACCTCGCTGGAGCGTCTTTGGGCAATTGATTCGATGGCGCTGGCGAATGCGTAAAATCTTTCAATCGACATGTGTGTGGCTTTTGGATGCGGCAACAAACTGCGCATATAACCACGCAAATTATTGCTCTCTTTCTCGCTTAACGGCTGCACGATGTCGAGCAACCCACGCAGCGATTTCAGGCTGACGAGCGGCGTTTGGTAGGAAATGGCACTGCGCGACAAGGCCCGATGCAACAAGACGCATTGGGGCAACGGCGCGTTCTTATCATTGTCGCTGCGCGGCACCGTAAGCAAAAAGTCGTTCCAATTCGGGAAGTCATAAAGCACATGCAGAAGCGCATCAACCTTTCTGCCATCCGCAGCCTGCATCGGAAACATACCGTAAATGAACGGGCGCGATTCGCACTTGTCGACGTCTTTGGAGACGTTGAGCATGACGCCCGACAAACTGGATGCACGCACGATAATAGCTTGCTCGTTCAGTTGTGAGATGCGCCCAGGCGCGAAGCTGACTTCTTTAATGGCGTACTCCTGGCACAGCAACATGTCGAGCACAGCGTCGCCGACTATGGCACCAAACTCAGCCGTGGTGACGTTTCCGGTAACAAAGTAGATGGTCACTTCGGGCAATTGACGACCAAATGAGATATTGAGAATGCCTGTGACTCGCTCCAGGCTCAAAAACTGCATCACATTGAAGATCGTGCCTTCTCGAACTGACGTAATGTGAAAGTTAATGCCCACGGTGTCCCCGAAATCGGCAGCAAATTACTCCGCCAATCTAAATTATACCCATCGAGTGCCCGTTAGCTGAGAACCTTTGCCGTTTTCAGCCTGCATTGAGCCGAGCAGGCTGACTCATCTTGCAGAGAGAGCCTTCTTAACTTCTATGCGGTCGTCGAAGTCAATCGTGCGGTCGGCCAGAATCTGGTAGGTCTCGTGCCCCTTGCCCGCAACAACAACAATATCTTGAGGCGTTGCAGCGGCAACCGCCATCTGGATAGCCTTTGCCCGATCGGCTTCGACGAACACGCCCTCTTTGCTTTGCAGCCCGGCAATGATGTCAGCAATGATCTTTTGGGGATCTTCACTGCGCGGGTTGTCCGATGTGACATATATCAGATCGGCTTGAATCTCGGCTATCCGTGCCATCTGTGGACGTTTAGTTGCATCGCGGTCGCCGCCGCAGCCGAATACGGCAATTAATTTGCCATGCTCGGGAACGAGAGCCCGAGCTGATTTGAGCACATTCTCCAGCCCATCCGGCGTGTGCGCATAATCAACAATGCACAACGGTTGAGGAGCATCACCAGGGACTTTGACCGACTGGAAACGCCCATCGACGCCGGCAAATCTCTCAAGCGCTTCTTTGCAGACCTCCATGTCCACCCCCTCAGCCAGGCAGATCAATAAAGCAGCCATGACGTTGTAGACATTGAACCTGCCGTTCAACTGCAGGTTCAAACTCAGGTCGCCATGCGGAGTCTGAAGCTGCAGCCGTGTTCCTCTAAAATCGTAACTGACGGATTTCACGCGCGCATCTGCATCGGCAGCCTCGAATCCGTATGTCCAAACTCTGACATCGCCTGCAGCGCGAATAAACTCGGCTGCCAACGGGTCATCGGCATTGATGACCGCAGTTTTGTTGGTTTGCTCGGAGTGCAAAAGTTGATCAAACAAGATGCGCTTAGACTGCCAATAGTGCTCCATTGTCTTGTGGAAATCGAGGTGGTCCTGGGTGATGTTCGTCAGACAGGCAACAGCAAAGTCACAGGCCGCAACTCGCTTTAGAGCCAAAGCATGGCTAGACACCTCCATGGTCACATGCGAAACACGGGCGTCGACCATGTCTGCCAAGAGCGCCTGCAAATCAGATGCTTGAGGGGTTGTGTGTTTCATATCGAGATACTTAGCGGGCTGCTCCCCCTGCGAAGTGCGAGCGCCAAGCGTGCCGATCAAGCCAACCTTTCGTCTGTCGTGCAGCAATATATGCTCAACGAGGTGCGTTGTCGTGGTCTTGCCGTTCGTACCAGTGACGCCGATCAGGCGCAGGTTCGAGCTGGGATGACCGTAGAAATAGTCCGAAAGTTGCGCCAGGGCAAGACGGGCATCCTTTACGATCACATGCGGAAGCAAAGGCTGCGCCGCAGGCTCTCGTTCAGTAACCACGCAAGCGGCACCCGCTTGGGCGGCGTCCGGAATAAATTTGTTGCCGTCCGACTTCTCGCCTTCAATACAGAAGAAGGCATCGCCCTTCTTCACTTTGCGTGAATCGTAGCAAACGCCCTCAATATAGATGTCTGTCGCTTGCGCATTGGCATACTCGACTTTGCCGCCGATCCGCTCCAACACGGGTTGCAATGGTTTCGAACGCTCAGTTGTGTTGCGCACTACTTAGCCGGATAAACGCTTGCCAGCTTGCGTCCGCGGGACATTTCAAACTTTACGATACCATCGGCGATGGCATAAAGAGTGTCATCGCTGCCGATCAAAACATTGACGCCAGGATGAATGCGGGTTCCGCGCTGCCTGACGATGATGTTGCCTGAAATAACGGATTGTCCGCCATAGGCTTTAACGC
>Ga0364920_10042_pt1 | contig 59214 bp, 44 predicted proteins | sample SorcelJu500001C8_FD_206961 | JGI IMG/M metagenome (GOLD analysis project Ga0364920, IMG submission 206961) | Enriched cells from Trout Bog Lake Hypolimnion, Wisconsin, USA - BchlTB.June20.5000.01.C8 | ecosystem: Environmental > Aquatic > Freshwater > Lake > Hypolimnion/Profundal zone | place: USA...
ACCAGCAAGATTCTTGAAAGCCAGGAGATCAAAGATCTCGTCGAAACACTCGGGACGGGACTCGGACCCAATTTCGACATTCATCTCCTGCGCTATGATAAGGTCATCCTGATGATGGATGCCGACAGCGACGGCTATCACATCAGTACCTTGTTGCTGACCTTTTTCTTCCGGCACATGAGGGATCTGATCACCAACAGAAAACTTTATCTCGCTCAACCGCCGCTTTACCGCATTCAGGTGGGTACCCAGATCCTGTATGCACAGGATGACGCTCACAAGGAAGAGATCCTGGCTGGACTACCCGCCAATCGAAAACCCGAAATTGGTCGGTTTAAAGGCCTGGGCGAGATGACGGCGACCCAGTTGAAAGAGACCACACTCGATCCAAAAACCAGAACACTCTTGGCCGTCGATATCGACAGCCTGGTGGAAGCAGATCAGACCTTTTCACAATTACTCGGAAAAGATGCCAGCGAGCGTTATCGAATCATCATGAGCGATGCCAACCTCGTTGATGATCTGGATGTCTGACGTGCTAATACGATAGCCCGAAGCACAAGCGAGGGATCTTGTTCGCTGGCAGCGACGACAGAAGATCCATCGCTCGCGCGTCGGGCTAATGAGCAATCTGGGCCAACCACAACGATGCGGTGACTTTAAAGTGCCTCCACGTTAGATTTGCCGGGGAAGGGTGTGGCTATTTCAACGGCCCCCTTAACTCTCTGATTGAGAAGTCTTCAAACAAAAAAGGACAGATCGATGAAATTGCAAGCTGCGTTGTTGTCAGTCGTGTTGTGCGGGTTCTGTGTGGGAACGGCCAGCGCTTTCCCTCCGATGCCAGGTTACTTAAAGGACGGCTACAAGGATGACAAGGACTATCAACCGTTCCTGGAAACGGTTGATGGGCTGAAAATGAAGTGCGACGTCTGCCATAAACCAGGCGCCGACAAAAAGGGGAAGGGGCATGGGCTGAATGATTTCGGCAAGGTCTACCACGATCGATTCAAGCCAAAAGATTTCCAGGCTGCGGACAAGGCCAAGAATACGGAAGAGGCTCTGAAGATCTTCAAAGCCGCCTGGGAAAAATCAATCACCGAAAAGAATGCTGACGGCAAAGTCTATTTCGATCTGATCAAGGAAGGCAAACTTCCCGGCAAGAACGACTGACGATCACGTCGCATTTGAGCGAAATCGGTCAGTTTTCGTAGCGGAGGCTTCCAGCCTCCGCGCATCTTTTCTAGTTCGCAATTTTCTACTTAAAAATCCAGTCGTTTCCGATGCTCGCAGCATCGGCCACGTGGTCGGCGCTGCTAGCGACGGAAACGAATTGCCATAAACCACAATCAGAAGGGGGGCTGGCATGAAAGCACGCCGCAATCAAAAAATGGCGTCCCTTGCTGACAACACTGATGGTCTTCGGATCGATCAGCGTAATCTGGATGTGCTATTCATTACGCTCTGTACCGACTCTCATCTATCTGTTTTCCCTGGGTCCGAGGGATTCGAAATCATCCTCTATGCCAGGAAACAACTTCTTTCAACGGGGAATTTGAATCCGGTAGAGGCTCTTATCAGTTCTGAGGAACAGTGATTCATCGGCGGCTGCAATCGTCGCTTGAGTCCGCCCGGGCAGTTCGTTGACCGCAAGTTCGCGATACTCTTCTTTACTTGGGGCGATCACATAGGTCTTCCCCGCTTCGTCGAGCATGTAGATTCGGTCTTCCGCGAGCAGTAATGAAGCGGAAAAATTTCCACCGACTCGCTTTTTCCAGTGTTGTTTACCGGTCTTGGCATCCAGACAAGTCGCAACACCACTGTCGTCGATCAGATAAAGTTCGTTGCCAATCAACAGTGGCGACGGGTTCAGCGGGGCTCCTTTATCGAGTTTCCAGGCCATGTGTGACTCGGTCACATCACCGGCTCCATCAGGCCGGACGGCATAGATCCAAGGATTATCGTAGCCGGAACAGAGGAAGACCAATCCCTGGCCATAGACCGGACGAGGTACATTGGAGTAACCCTTTGGATAGCGGAACCGCCAAAGCTCCTGTCCTGTTTGAGGAGCGTAGCCGATCGCCCATTCTCCTCCCGTGCTCACCAGTTGCGGCTGGCCGTTCACTTGAATGACGAGTGGCGTGGAATAAGCCATCTTGCCGTCGCGAGTCGTTTTCCAGGCTTCATCACCAGTTTTTTTATTGAGTGCCGTCACGTATTGCACGTCGGTTCCATCGCAGGCGAGGATCAGCAGATCACCGAAAACGACGGGGCTTCCCCCGGGGCCATGACGATGGTTGTATTTTAATTCCTTCTTCCAAACGATATTCGCCTTGCGATCGAGGCATGCAGTTCCAAGCTTGCCGAAATGCACAAACAACAGATCGCCATCGATCACGACTGACGGCGAAGCGTAACTGTTCTTACTGTGAATTGGTCCCGGTTCATCATGGTGGAACACTTCAACGTTGTGTCGTTCTTTTCCTGTTTCCTCATCCAGGCAGATCACTCGCAGAGACTTCCCCTCGTTCAGCGAGGTGGTCAGCCAGACTTCCGAACCGCTGATCGATGGGGTCGACCAGCCAAGCCCGTCGATGTCTGATTTCCACCGGATGTTTTCGGATTCACTCCACGTCAGAGGAAGGTGCTTTTCCGTTGAATGCCCTTCGCCATCGGGACCTCGAAACTGGGGCGAATCTCCCGCCATGAGTTTGCAAGAGACCGAAAACCAAAACGTCAGTAATAACAAGAATCGACGCATTGCCTAAATCCCTTTGAGAGTGTTGAACAAAGAGAGTAGAAACCAGCGACGCGAAGACTGCAAGCGCATGAAGTCCATTAACCAGAGCGAACTTCGGGTTATAGCAGCAGCGGCAGGCTTCAATCAAATTGAAACGGCTCGCCCGCGACTTCGTATCCGGGTCTTGCTCCAACATTAAGCAAGAGTCCGAGACTGATGGCAGTCATCATCAGGCTGGAACCACCGTAGCTCATCAGTGGTAACGTGATGCCGATCACGGGGAGCAAGCCGACTGTCATTCCAGTATTAATGATCGTTTGTGTGGCCCACAGCGTGACGATGCCGACGGCAATTAGTCGGCCGAAGGGTTCGCGAGTTCTCGCCGCGATCCTTAAGCCAAGGGCGAAGAAGGCGAGATACAAGAGCAGGGTAAAAGTGGCTCCGATAAAACCCCATCGCTCACCGATCAGACAGAACACAAAGTCGGTCTGTGAATTTGACAATCGATACGCCCGAGGATCATCGATTCTGGCGCCGGCAAATTCGCTTCCCTCCAGTCCACCCAGCGAGATCACGACTTTTGACTGATGCTGATGCCGCCTGTCTCCACCGGGATTAGGGCCTCCGTCGACCTGCGTGAGCAGTGCCCTGATCCGCGACTTCTGTTCGGCACTCATTTTGATCCAGAACAAGGGCGAGACTGCGACGCCGAGCAAACCGACGCAGACAAGATGCCGCCAGCGTGCTCCCGCCGCGAACAACATTGCAAACAAGACCGGGACGAACAACAGAGCGGTACCGAGATCGGGTTCGAGCAGAATCAGCGCGAGTGGAACCAGGGTCAAAGAAAAAGGGGCGATCAACCCACTCACCTTCAAGAAATTATCTCGATACATCAGGTATTGCGCCAAAACCAGAATATATGTCAGTTTGACAAATTCCGACGGTTGCAGGTCAAAGAAACCGAGCTGAATCCAGCAACGGGCACCACCACGCTTCTCCATGAACAGAACAACAATCAGCAATGGCAGCGACGATACAAACAGAACATGCCCGAGGGGCTTCCAGGTTCGATACGGAATGGCAAACGCCAGTGCTAACCCCGGAATTGCGACGAACGCCCACGTGATTTGTTTGGAAAACAGATCAGGGCCTTCGCTCAGTTCATCCGCTCGAGCGATTCCCGTCAAACCGATTGCCAACAGTGCAATTGCACAAACGACAACCAGCCAGGGAATCCGTCGGATCAACTCAGCAGTCGGCACGAGGTTCTCTCCATGACACTCAAATCGACAAGCCCCTCAGGAATTTCCTTAGGGAACCGTTTTCATAAAATGGGCTTTATCGAGATTGAATTGAACTTCGGCAAGACCAAATCGAGGTTCGCGAATAATACAGTTATTTTTGAATGGACAAATCGGCCGTGCGACTTGCGCGACGATGCCAACTTTAACGGCATGCCATTGCTGTTGCCTTACATGTCTGTCATGGAATTGATCGGCAGTAGACTGGTGAATGGGATTGACCTAGACTACGGAGACCCGAATCAAATCAGCGTAATCTTTGTGTTGAGCCGTGCCTTTCTGGTTTCGGTTCATTAATGAAAAGATCTGTCCGCAGGCAAGATTGAGACACGTTCATGAGTAACGATTCTTCTGCAAAACGATCCCGCTTACTGCGAATTGGCTTGCCATTGCTCATTCTGGGAACGCTGGCAGGAATTGCCGGATGGAACCGGCAAGCTTTGAAAGACGCTTGGGACGAACACCTTCAGGCGAATCGGATCGACGGCGCGACATCGCCGAACGCGGGTGTGACACGCCCAACGAAGCGCCCACTGTTCGAATTGGTGCCAGACAAACCGGACACAATTCGTCTGATCGATAAAGACATTTCCAGCCTTGGCATTCACGTCTATACGATCGGTAGCGAACCACCTCCAAACAAACTGCGGTTGCCGGGAACACTTTCTGCTGACCCAAACCGTTTCGTTCGCGTCCATTCCCGATTTCCTGGCGAAGTTCGGCGCGTTGGGACGGCGGCCGGGACGAATCGACCGTTGCGATTTGGAGACAAGGTCACTGCCGGCCAGTTGCTCGTGAAAATGTGGAGCAAAGACATTGGAGAAAAGAAGAGCGAGTTAGTTGACGCTCTCTCAAAAGTTCACTTCGATAAGATCATTCTCGACCGCTTGAATTCGGTGAAGGGTGGGGTCGTCACCGAACGGGCGATCAACGACGCCGAAAGAAATTATCAGGGTGACCTGGTCGCCGTCGCTAAAGCCGAGCGAACATTGCGTTCGTGGAACTTCACTGAAGAAGAAATTGCTGCAGTGCATCAGGAAGCGAAGGATCTTTTAGCAGGGACCGTTTCGATTACTGACGACGGACACTGGGCGGAAATGGAAGTGACGGCGGCGCAATCAGGAATCATTGTTGAAAAAGATTTCAGCGTCGGAGACATGGTGGATACTAACAAGGATCTTTTCAAAATCGCGGATCTCGACCGGATGCAGGTTCTGGCGAATATTTTCGAAGAAGACGTACCTCTTTTACGAAGGCTTTCACCCGAGGAGCAAAACTGGAGCTTGCAGCTTGTTTCCGACTCGCGCGATAAGGTAATCGACGGTAAGTTTGATCAGATCGGAATGATTATCGATCCGAATATGCATACTTTGGTCGTCATGGGATTTATTGACAACCCGCAGAAAACTCTTGCGATCGGACAATTCATTACGGCGACGATTGAAATTCCCGGCGACTCGACACAGGTGGTGATTCCTGTTTCGGCCGTCATCGAAGAAGGGGCAACTTCGGCGGTTTTCGTTGAGACAAACCAGGAAAAGCGGGAATATACGCGTCGTCGAGTTGCAGTGACTCGACGTGGTCGAACGCAGGTACATGTCACGAGTGAACCGAACGCCAAACAACTTGAAAGCGGGATTCAGGGACTACGGCCTGGAGAACGTGTGTTGATTGACTCCGTCGTTGAGCTTGAAGCTGAGTTGAACGACCTGGCTTCTTCAGCAGCAAAGCATTAATCCGCTTCTTTAAAGTCGCTGCGTCGCGTAACAAACTTCGATTCGCAATGTTCTCGTCACGTCCACTCACTTCCATGCGAATATTAATATGGTTCACAAACTAATTCATTGGGCTCTCGACAATAAGCTCATCGTTCTGATTTTGATGTTTGGGCTCGTCGGTTTTGGTGGCTATGCGTTCGTTCACGTGAATGTCGAAGCGTATCCCGACCCGGCTCCGGCAATTGTCGAAGTGATCGCCAAATTTCCTGGCGCTTCTGCAGAAGAAGTGGAACGACAAGTCACAATTCCGCTGGAAGTTGTGATTGCTGGTATTCCGGGTCTCAAATATACACGAACGAAATCACTTTTCGGCCTGTCGCACCTGCGCAATCAATTCGAGTATGGCGTCGATTTCCTTAAAGCTCGGCAGGAAATCATCAATCGTCTTCAATTCGTAGACGGACTTCCGCCCGGAGTCGTCCCCACACTTTCTCCACAAAGTCCGACGGGGGAAATCCTGAGGTATACGCTGAAGAATCCAAAAACAGATAAAGGGAAGGGCGTCTATACGCTTAATGATCTCAAATCCTTGCAGGATACCGTTCTGGAACGACAGTTCCGACGGGTTCCACGTATTATCGATATTGTGAGCAGCGGCGGAACGGTGAAAAGATACGAAATCCATCCCGATCCAGAACGTCTGATGCGATATGAAGTCACACTGGATCAATTGGCACAGGCCATCCAGGACAGTAACGCGAATGTCGGCGGCGATTACATGGTCCAAGGGGATAACCTTTTGAACATTCGCGCGACAGGACTGATCGGAGGAGGCCTTGATCCGACCCGTGATCTGACGGTTCTTCAAGCTGCATCGCCCGAAGCGGCTGCAGCTTATCTGCGATCAGAAGAGTTGCGACGCATTGAACGGATACGTTCCACAGTCATCAAGGCCGTCAATCATCAACCGATCCGGGTTGAAGACGTCGTCGATGGCGGTCCCAATCGAGATCCCGATGAAATTGGGATGCGTGGAGTCGTCGTTGGAAACGTTCCTCGACTCGGTCGAGCCAGTATCAGCTATCGCCAGAAGGACGAACAGGGCAACATCGTGCTGGATAAGAATGGCGATGCGATCTGGATCGACGAAGAAGAGAAAGTACAAGGTATTGTGCTGATGAGAAAGGGCGAGTCTTCGCTTCCAGCGCTCGCAGGCCTCGAAAAAAAGATCCACGAACTGAACAATCATTCGGGACGATTGCTGCCCGGAGTTACGATTGAACCCTATTACGACCGAACCGATTTAATCAATGTCACAACCGAGACCGTTCATGAAAACCTGATCGTCGGCATGGTGCTCGTAACGTTGATTTTGTTGATGTTTCTCGGCAACGTCCGTAGTGCATTGATCGTTGCGATTAATATCCCGCTTGCACTGTTATTTGCATTTGTCGTGCTATTTGTCCGGGGTAAGTCAGCGAATCTGCTTTCGATTGGTGCCGTGGACTTCGGAATCATCGTCGATTCGTCCGTTATCATGGTGGAAAATATTTACCGACATTTGAGCGCGGGAGACAATAAAGAACTGCCCTTTAAAGACCGAATTCTAATCGCATGCCGTGAGGTCGAAGGTGGCCTGTTCTTTACAACGGCAATCATGGTTTGTGCGTTCTTGCCCCTATTCACAATGCAAGGCCCCGAAGGGCAGATCTTTGGCCCGATGGCCGACACTTACGCGTTTGCATTGGGGGGGGCACTTCTGATGTCGTTGACGATTGCCCCGGTGCTGTGTGCATTGTTTTTCACCAAGCTCAAGCCCGTGGAGGACAACATGCTGGTGAAAATGATCAAAAGAGGTTACCTCAAAAATCTCGATTTGTATCTTCGAAATCGCACAATTTTTCTTGGACTCACTTCGTGCGCGGTTGTTTTAACGTTTTCGTATATCCCTTATATGGGACGCGAATTCATGCCCGAACTGGAAGAGGGCAACCTCTGGATACGTGGAACGTTTCCAATCAGCATTGCCCAGGATGCGGCTGCTGAAAAGATTCAGGCCGCGCGAAAGATCATGCAAAAGTATCCAGAAATCGAAGTGGTCGTATCGATGAATGGCCGCCCGGACGACGGAACCGATCCGACAGGCTTCTATAACTCCGAATTCTTTGTACCCCTCAAACCTCACAATATTTGGCCGACGGTTAAATCAACGACGGGAATGATGTCGCTTCTCTATCCACGGCGTTCCAGGACTAAAGAAGAATTAATTAGCGAGATGAATCGCGAGCTTGAGGATAGCTTGTTTGGTGTCGATTGGAATTTCTCACAAAACATTCGTGACAATGTCATGGAATCGCTTTCAGGGGTCAAAGGGGACAACAGTGTCAAGATTCTGGGACCAGACCTCGACGAACTTGAACGTTTGGCGGGCCAATTAAAGCAGCGTCTGGATGGCATTCAGGGGATTGAAAACGTGGGAATATTCCGAGTGAAGGGCCAGCCAAACCTGGAAATACCAGTCGACCCGGCAAAATGCAGCCGCTGGGGACTCAGTGTTGCGGATGTCGAAGATGTTCTCGAAACTGCCGTTGGAGGAAAGCCATTTTCGACAATGGTCGAAGGGGAAAAACGTTTTGATATCACGTTGCGTTGGCCTGCTGAGCTCCGCACAAGTGAAGATGCCATTTTGAATATCCCTGTTGATATCTCAAACAACAATATTACTGATGATAACAGTAATGACGATACGAACCCCAATGACAATTCCATGAACAACAATGCGGCGTTAAACCGTCGTGGCTTTAATGAACCACAGCCGTCATTAAGCGGAAATCCGGTTAGCTCTCAATCTAATTACATCGTCCGGCAACCGCGTCGAAGGCTGCGGGATTTCGTCACCCCTGTGAATTCCAGGGGTCTTCCTGATCCAAGCGAAGGATTTATCCGATCGGGTGCCTCGACAATTTATCGTGAACAGGGCAATCGGCTGATCGCAGTCAAATTCAGTGTTCGAGGACGTGACTTAGCGAGTACTGTCGCTGCGGCTCAACTGAAGACGGAAGACCTGTTCACCGCTCCTTATACAACGGAGTGGAGTGGCGAGTTTCAAGAGATGAAAGAGGCAGAAGCCCGTCTCATGGTGATTGTCCCGTTATCGTTAACGTTGATTTTCATTCTGTTGTACCTGGCATTCCATTCGTTTCTCGATGCCTTAGTCGTCCTGTCGAATGTGCTCGCGCTTTCGATTGGCGGTATCTGGGCACTTTTCCTGACGGGAAGTAATTTCAGTATTTCCGCTGCCGTTGGTTTCATCTCATTATTTGGCGTCGCCATCATGGATGGTCTGCTGATGATTTCCTACTTTAATCACCTTCGCCATCAAGGGATGCCCCTCAAAGAATCGATTATGATTGGAGCTGAAAAGCGAGTTCGGCCAGTGACAATGACTGCACTGACAGCGATTTTCGGGTTGTTACCTGCCGCTATGTCGACCAGAATCGGTGCTCAAACTCAACGTCCATTGGCGATCGTCGTTGTCGGAGGCATGATTGCAACACTGTTCCTGACCAGGTATCTCATGCCCATTCTTTACAGCTACTATGGCAATCGTGAACCAAACGAGGCATCAAGCTCGCTCGTTCATTAGCGAAAACGCCTGATTAAACAGCTTGGGTGAGTTTACTGATGGCGTAAGATTTGACGACGCGGTTTTCGGCTGAAAAGGATCATTGTGCGCCGCAAAATCGGGGTACGAAATCCAACTTCGTCTAAAACCCATTGCTTAAAACAGGGGGCAACCGCTATCGCTGCCTCGCGCAAGTGCTTACCACATAGGCTATTGCAGTTGAGAAACCCTACTTCTTGACCGCAGGCTGACACGGTCTTTGTCGACCCAATTCATCTGGTAGGGTTTATTCCGTTTGTACGTCCTTTGGCTGTATTCGTAACGCGTTCGATTGTATTGCTCGATACTTTGATGACGGTTGAAATGGCCATGACTTTGACCAATGGATTGGTTTTCAGGTCGCACAACCGAAATACGAGCATCACATATGAACTCGCTTTGCTGCCGTTTGCCGTTTGCAGTGGCGCTCCTCATCGCAGCGTCTGTTTCGTATGTCTCTGCCATTGAGCCATCCGATCCGGCCGATCTTCCCGCACCAATCTCCGCCACGGGCACACAAAATCCGGGTTCGATTGATGAGCTCGGTGAAGGCCCGGTCAAACCAGAACCTTACCGCTGGATTGAAGACGACGCGGTAACACCGGCGTCACGATCAACGGTTTCTTCCTACGCGACATTCATTGACGACGTCGACCCCAATAATATTCTCGAACGTCCCGGAGTTCCTGTCGGTTGGTATTCGGCCTTGGAGTTGACCGCAGCCAATCCGCGACTGTCGTTTCGACAGAATTCAGGAAGCTTGCTCAGCGGTACATTTCCAGACCCCATCGCACCTACTTACGCACCGCTCGATTGGACTGCGATGCCGAAGTTCACCCTGGGCTACAGACGCCCCGAAGGGTTGGGCGATTTGAGTGTCAGCTATCGATTTCTCTTTTCTCAAGGGTCGACCTCAATCCCCCAGTTCAGTGGGGGTGGTACGGGAAGCGGTTCGAGCAACTTACAGTTGCATGTTATGGACCTCGATTACAGTCTGTCAGACCTCTTTCCGAATGACTTGTGGCTCGTTCCACGTCAGATTCGACTGACGGGCGGTGTCCGCATCGCAGGGATTCAAGATAAGGCCACGAACTCAGGTGGAAGTATTCTCAGCCAGACTGCCTCCAACACGTTCGTCGGTGCCGGACCTCGGTTCGCACTCGAAGGGCTTTATCCAATTTCCTCTCATCGATGGACGTTGTTTTCAAAATTTGAAGGTGCGGGCGTCATTGGAAACGACCGGCAGTCATTCAGCCAGTCGGCGACCGGTAATAACAACTTGATCACGAGTGGTTCGGCATCGAATTCCGTGACGGTGGCCGTCCCGGTGATCGGACTGAAAGCAGGATTGAACTGGCTTCCCGACTGGGGTGGCGGCAACGTCAAAATGTCGGCGGGATACCAGTGGGAACGATGGTTTTTTCTGGGGACGGACACGACCTCGAATAACGAGTTAACGATTCAAGGACCTTTCGTACGAGGCGAAGTCGCATTCTAGGGTTCTGTCTCATCGGGGAGTGTTTGGCTTCCGCCGAGCCTTAAGAAAAACAGACGACCTGACAGGTTGAAAAGAAAATGAATCATACCCGCTTCGAATTACGTTCCCTTGTGACCTTGCTCTTGTGCAGCCCCTGGCTGGCGAGTGCCGCAGAACCGCGTGACGCCGCGCCCACGGTCAAGCGGGCTGGCCAACGGTCGCAGATCATCCAGGTTCGCAACGAAGAAGTTCCTGCAGCGGCACCAATCGTTGAAGCCCCAAAGGCCGATGCCGACCTGTCATTGGATCCAATTTCGGACGAATCACGTTCCGTCAGGACGTGGAGGTTGGCCGAACTTCAGGCGGTTGCCGATACGATTCATCCGTTGCTACAACGCGATCGAGCCAAGATCGATTCGGCTCGTGGAGATGCATTGCAAGCAGGCCTCTATCCCAACCCCAAATTCGATACCAACAACCCTCAAGTCTTCAATGGCCAGAACACTTTGCTGAACGCTGGTATTCAACAGGAGTTTGTCGTCAAAGGAAAGAAGCGATTGGATCGTGCTGCGGCCGTCAAGGTGGTTCAACAGAATGAATTTGCCTACGTTCAAGACCGATTCGGCTTACTGACAGCCCTGCGTCAACAGTACTACGTCTTGTTGGCCGCCCAGCGCCGACTGAAAGTTCTTCAGAAGTTGCAGGAAATTACCGCATCGTCGCTCGCCACAGGAAAAGAGCAAGAACGAGGCGCGGGGGAACTCGCTCATATCGATGTCTTAATCCTTCAAATCGATAACCAGCGAGTTCAGGCGGACTTAGAGAATACCCTTCGCTTGCAACGAGGTGCCCGAAAGCAACTTGCAACGCTAGTTGGTGATCCGTCCATTAGCGACGATCAATTCGAAGGGTCGATCTATGATGCGCCGCCTCAGTACGACGAAAAAATTCTCAATGAATTCGCTGCCGCCAATAGTGCCTATGTTCAAATTGCGAAACTGGATGTCGAACGAAACGAGATTCTGCTTAAACGAGCGGTTGCAGAACCCTATCCCAACGTCACTCTTGGTCCCGCATATCAATGGGGGCTGGTCCAGGGTGGCGAGCAGTTCTGGTTGACGGTGACCTTCCCCATTCCCACCTGGGACCGAAATCAGGGTGGGATTCAATCTGCCACGGCCGACCTGGCAGGTTCTCGAAAAAATGTGGAAGCCGTTCAGTTGGAACAGCTCAGGCGAGTCGCCGACGCCTATTCACGACACCGAGCTGTTCGAGCACAGGCTGCCAAATACCGAAAAGACATCATCCCCAACGCCATGAACGCATTTAAGCTGGCGAAAAAAGGATTTGAAAAGGGCGAATGGGATTTTATCCGGTATCTGCAAGTGCAGCGAACGGTTGTTGATACGAACATGGCGTATATCGACCTGCTGGAAAATGTCTGGACTACGGCAGCCGAATTGTCTGGATTATTGCAGGTCGAAGATTTTGAATAACCGCTTGAACTTATCCCGACAGCACGCGAACATCATTGATCACCTGCGGTCAGGGTAAGTTACTGGCATAAGACGTGCTTTGAATCTGATGGCTTCGATTCATCGACGCTGCTCATGGCAGGGAGACACGTATTCTCGATCAGGACTCGTCAAATGATATTGGAACCCGGAAATCATCTGCTGGTCGTGCATCGTCGGTTATTTGAAACTGACCACTCGCGGTTCTTTGTTGGAAGAGTGGAAGGCTATGATTGTGGGATCGCACGCGTCTGTGGCTATTCGTTCGGTCGCGATCACCTCAATTCGAAGTTTGTTCGCAAACCAGACCTGAGAACGAAACTAATTGCAATCAGTTCCGGCTCATTGATTATTTATTGTCTACCAAATGACATGTCGGTCGAGGCCGTTGACTTCAACGTTACGGAATCGGGGCTCACGCTGACTTGCCCTCCAAACCTTTCGCTAAATCTTTCTGAGTACTTTCATTTACATTGATAATCCAGGCTCGCCAAAGGTGCGGGTCCCGATTCAAGTTCATGAACCGCTTGCCAAAACAAACCGAACCGCTTCTCGACTCAGTTCCGCCGGGGTCTTCAGATCGAGCTTCAACTTGATCTTTTGACGGTGCGTTTCGACGGTTTTTACGCTTAGGAAGAGCGATTCGGCAATCTCGGCCGTGGTCATTCCGTTGCCAATCATCTTAAAGACTTCCAGTTCGCGATTGGTCAATGCGGACAGTCCCTGTCGAGCACCGGCAGGGATACTATCGTTTTCCCTTGCTGCGATCCGCGCTTCCGTTTCTTCACTGAGGTATCGTTGTCCGGCAAGAAGTTGACGAATGGCGAGGACGATATTGCGGCTGGCGACCTGCTTATTGAGATAGCCCATTGCTCCCGCATCTAACGCTCGTTCGGCATACAATTCGTCGTCGTACATCGACACGACCACGACTCGTAATTGCGGACTGATCACCTTCATTCGGCGAACCAGATCCAGCCCGTTTTCGCCATCAAGCGCGATATCGACGATGGCAACATCGGGCTGGGTGTCGGCAACGAATTTCAATGCCTCGCGGATATTTGAGGCTTCGCCGCAAATCATCAGATCGGGTTGAGCCGAAAGCAAAGCACTCAATCCTTCCCGGATAATCGGATGGTCATCCACGACCAGAATACGAGCAGGGGGGTGGGGTGGGGTCACCGGTTGCAATGGCATCAAGTCTCTGGTCATTAGGAAGAAATTCGTAAATGATGTTCAGTTGATCAATATTGGACAAAGGCGCGATCGACGTTTTTTCCGTACAATAGACTGAACCTTCGCCGGAAATTGTGAGTTGAGTCAGTTGAGTTCCAATAATCAATGTGATCAGAATAAGGCCAAATCAACACTGCTTATTCGCAAGGATGAGGACGCAAGTTCAATGCCAGATTCGACTTTTCCTTTGCCGACATTACGACCTGAATTCATCGAAATCAAGGCCATTCTCGAAGCGGCCGGAACAATGGTCGTCGCGACAGACCTGGCGGGAATCATCTGGGTCTTTAATCCTGCCGCCGAGCGACTGCTTGGCTGGTCAGCCGAAGAAGTGATTGGCAAACAAACACCGGCTCTCTGGCATGTCGCGGATGAACTGGTGTCGCGAGCCGCAGATCTGTCGCGAAAGTTGGGCCGCGAGATCCAACCGGGACCTGAGTATTTTCAAACACTTCTGTTAAACGGCGATCATCAACCGAGTGTCTGGACGGTTGTTCGAAAGGATGGGACGAAATTTCGTGTTCAGCTTGTCATGGCTGCGTTGAAAGACGGTGAAGGGCGTGTTGCGGGATTTGTCGGTACCGCCCAGGATTTGACCGTTCGCATCAATTTCGAATCGGAACTCGAACATCGTGCGCTCGAATCCGAACGATTCAGCCGCGCAACACTTGACGCTCTTTCAGCACATATCGTAGTCATTGAACCCACGGGGAAGATTGTGTCCACTAACCGCTCCTGGAGGCAATTCGCCAAAGCCAATGGCGGCGGGTGGATGTCAATCAGTGAAGGGGCCAATTACCTTGAAGTCTGTGATCATTCGGCAGCAGATGGGGATCAGGACGCGGCGATCGTCGCCAAAGGAATTCGACAGGTCATCGCGGGTGAAATTGAAACGTGGTTCCATGAATACCCTTGTCATTCCGACATAGAGCAACGGTGGTTTAGTTGCCGAATAACGAAAAATGTTCATGACGAATGGGAATATGTCGTCATTGCACATGAATGCATCACTGCCAGAAAACTTGCGGAGCAAGCCTTGAAACTGAGTGAAATGCGGCATTCAACGTTGCTCAAGACGGCAATTGATGCCGTTGTGACGATTGATGAAACGGGTATTGTGCAATCGTTTAATGACGCCGCCGAAAGATGGTTTGGATATTCGGCTAACGAAATCATTGGACAGAACGTTCGTAACCTGATGCCGTCTCCCTACCGAAATGAACATGATGATTATCTGAAGCGTTACCATGAAACAGGAGTTCGGCGCGTCATTGGCATCGGGCGTGAAGTCGTCGGTCAGCGAAAAGATGGAACGACCTTTCCCTTAGAGCTGACAGTCAGCGAGGTTGATCATCTGGGCATCTATATGGGAATTCTGCGAGATATCTCACATCGTAAGCAACTGGAACGGGAAATCGTCGAAGTCGCTTCGCTCGAACAACAACGGATCGGGCAAGATCTGCACGACACGATTGGACAGCAACTGACCGGAACGATCCTGCTGTGTCAGGCTCTTTCGGAAACGGTACGAGCCAACCTGCCGGAAGAAAATAAACAAGTCACCTCGGATTACATTAAATCGTGCCAGAAACTGTATTCTCAAGCCCAGCGTCTGCAATCGGGTGTCGAAGAGGCCTTGCAGAATATTCGGGATATTTGCCGCGAATTGTCACCGATACCCATGCGTGCCGACGGCCTGATCGCAGCAATTGAACAACTCGTCGCTAAAACTTCCAGCCAGTCTTCCGTGGTTTGTACACTCGACTGTCCGAGTTCGATTTCACCATTAGACAATCTGACCGCAACTCACCTTTTCAATATTACGCAGGGGGCACTCAGCAATGCATTGAGGCATGCCCAGGCATCCCGGATTCAAATCCGAATTGAACAAACCAGGGATCAGCTTCTCCTTTCGATCCGTGACGATGGAATCGGTTTGCCCCCATTGTGTCATCCTGGAATGGGGATGCGAATCATGCACAATCGGGCTCAAATCATCGGCGGGAGCTTAATGATTCGGTCGGTCGAGCCATCCGGTACTGAAGTGACCTGTATTTGTGGGAACTTCAATCATCAGATTGCAACATGATTCGCGGTCTGGACTTCGTCGGATTCATCGTTTCTTAATAGCAAAATCATCCTTTCCCTGATGCCAAAATCGACCTGAAAAGAGAGAATCAGTACCGCTTTGGTGGCATTCGATTCGGGTCGTTATTGGATTCAGAGGAACGGAGGTTGCCTGTGATTGCTCCAACGATTGGAACTACGGATCGGTCTGTTACAGAGACCGCAGAATGGAAACGGTCTTTGAGGCGAGTCGAATCACATCCGACCGGCAACCGTGATCACGCACGGATTTTGGACGTTCCGCAGGAACGTGATCAGACGAATATATTCATGCACCCAAATGTCCACTTTAGTGACAAAGTCAAAGGCGACTCGTCCACCGATACCGATATCGAAGCTTTACTTCAAAAGGCTTTTGACGCCAGTCCGTATCGCCAATTGCGATCACTGAAGATCTATTGTCACAGCGGTCGCGTGACATTGCAGGGCTGCCTGCCGACATACTACTTGAAGCAAGTCGCACAAACGCTCGTTCGTGAGGTCTCAGATGTTCGCGATATCGACAATGACGTGAAAGTCCGCGCATCGTGGTAAGTAAACAGATTTGTCTTTAACAGACCAGAACGACCCACAGGATCAAAGCCATGTTGCAATCAGTAGAAGTCACCATGCCCAATTTGCTGATTGTGGACGACGACGAACTGATTCTGGAATGTTTTCGTTATGCCTTCCCCCCAGATCAAGTTTCGTTGCAGACCGCAACAAACGCCAACGAAGCAATTTCCCTGTTTCGGGAGCAGCCGTTCGATGCCGTTGTGGCGGATATCCGCTTGCTCGATTCATCGGGGTTGCAATTACTTCGAGAACTGCACGCCATTGATCGGCGCGTTCCCGTCATTCTGATGACTGGTTACGGAACAGCGAATACGGCAATCGAAGCGATGCAGAAGGGAGCCTTCGAATACCTTCTCAAGCCACTTGATCTTGATGTGCTTCAATCGGTGATTCACAGGGCCATCGAAGCCACACGCATGACCCGCACCCCGGCCAGAATTGCCATGGAATCGGATGATGGCACTGATGGAAGTGATTTACTTATCGGTCAATGTCCGGCGATGCAGGAAGTTTATCGCCAGATTGGTCGTGTCTCCGAACAAGATGTCACGGTGCTAATTCTCGGAGAAAGCGGTACTGGCAAAGAAGTCGTCGCCAGAGCAATCTACCAATATAGCAAACGAGCCGAAAAACCGTTCCTCGCCATTAATTGTGCTGCGATTCCAGACGACTTGCTCGAAAGCGAACTGTTTGGCCACGAAAAAGGCTCATTTACCGGAGCTGATCGAAAGCGGATCGGAAAGTTCGAACAATGCGACAAAGGTACACTGTTTCTCGATGAAATCGGAGATATGTCCCCTTTGACTCAGACCAAGGTTCTGAGAGTCCTGCAAGACCAACAGTTCGAACGGGTCGGTGGCAGCCAGATGGTCAGCACCAATGTCCGTTTGATCGCTGCAACCAATCGAAACCTGACCGAAATGATGGAACAGGGGACCTTTCGTAGTGATCTCTACTATCGGTTAAATGTCTACACAATTCATTTACCGCCACTGCGAGAACGAATCGGTGACCTGCCGCTACTCGTGAATCACTTCCTGAAACGTTTCTGCCGGGAACTCAGCAAACAAGTCCCACGCATCTCTCCTGAAGCCATGACACTTCTGATTGATTATCATTGGCCGGGAAATTTGCGAGAACTTCAAAGTGCGTTGAAGCATGCCGTCGTAGAAGCGACAAGCCCCGTAATTCTGCCGGAATTCCTGCCTGAAACCGTGCGTGGCATCAAGCCTGGTGATGGACATGATGTGGCAGATCGAGCATTTCATGATGTTAAAACAAATGGCGATCTGATCCGTTTCTTGCATCAGCGCATTCGTGCAGGAACCGAAAACCTGTACGAAGAAATGATTCAGCGTGTTGATCGAACCATGCTGACAGAACTGTTGCATCAGGTCGACGGAAACGTGAGTCGGGCCTCGGCGATTCTGGGAATCTCACGCTCGACACTTCGATGCAAACTCGGCGCGCTGGGAATCAGTCTTGATCGCTCAGTTCGCATGAATGACTGATAATTCACTGGCCGATTTTTTTCCAGCCGGTCGCATTTTTGCCAAGTTGTCGCGAAACAGACAATCTGAGATGTTTGACTTCTGCCGAATTCTTTGTTTAACCCGCGGCCATCGGCGCAGGTAGATCGGCGTTCAGCCGATCACTTCGAACGTCGCTAGGCTGAGTTCCTGATCGCAGACCAACTGCAGGGAAGGTCAACCGCAATGGCCAAACGAACAATGACAACTCGGGTTTATCAGTAACGCCGGTTGACTCGCTTCTCTTCTAGGCGCGGTTAAACGATGGCGACGGCTACATAGTTTAACCCGCAGCCATCGGCGCAGGTGGATCGGCGTTCAGCCGATCTCTTCGGAGTTCGCTGTGCCCGCCGACTGGTATCAGTTCTGTGGTCGGGTGTTCAAACGCCCTCAAACATCATGTCGCTTTCATTCAACCATTTTTTCCGCATCAATCAGTTAACCCGACTGTTGGGCACAGAACCTGCGACTTAAATACCTCTCAAGACGAATAGAACGCGATCGGTACGCGGGTAGACTCCAGCAGAGCTCCGCTATAATGGTGATACGCGATGAGCGCCGGTTTGTGCTTCACATGAAGGGACGACTTATGACGAGTTCTACAACAAACCCGGGAACCCAAAACCACGAGTGGGCTCAGGCGGCAGAAAAAGCCAAAGAAGTTGCTGCATCATTCAGTGAAATGGCCAGTCACGCGGCGTCTGCGGTTGGTGCAATCGCCAGCCATGCGGTCGGTGATGCGGGCGTAATGGCGAGTCACGCCGTCAAGGATGTCGGCAAAAAAGTGGATGAACTGACGGCCAGCGCCGGGGTTGGCATTCAGGGACTTGGCGATAGATTGAACAAAAATGCGGCTCAGGCGGGGGTGTTGAAAGACGCATCCGAAGCGGTCGCCAGCGTTGTCAGGGAAGGGGGCGAATACCTGCAGGAAGCCAAGCTCTCCGGGCTTACCGAAGATGTTACCCATGTGATCCGTCGAAACCCCATCCCTTCCGTTCTGATCGCACTCGGTGTGGGATGGCTTCTGGGGCGTGCATTAAAGAACTGATCCATCATGTCTGCTGAAGTCCAAGGTCCGCCCGAGCCATCGACTCTAGCGCTGGTCAGTGGCATTCTTGTCGATCTCGAACACCTCGTCGAACAGCAACTGCAGTTGACCCGGCGCGAGATCGAAGAAGAACTCCGACAGAGTTCCGTTGCAGTGGCGATATTCGGTTCGGGCATCGGACTTTTCTTTCTCACCACGATCCAGCTTTGCCTGGCAGGAGTTCATCTGCTGCACTGGATGACCTCTCCGGCAGGAACTGATCCCGCGCAGATTCCGTTATGGGCCTGTCACACAATTGTGGCAGTGCTACTGGCCGTCGTCGGTGGAGTACTGATCCAAATCGCTCGAATCCGATTTCGATCCGTGCCGCCATGTCAGAATCCTCTGTCTGAGATTTTGGAGGAGCCGGTCCGATGAACGAATCTCCTGAAATGATTCGGAAACAGATGCAACAAACAAAGTTGCAGCTTGCCGAAAAGCTGGAATCGCTCGAACAACAGGTCTCGGCCACCGTTCACACCACCGAAACTGCCGTCAATGCAACGGTGGAAGCCGTTCAAACGGTTGAAGGGGCCGTTCATAATGCAGTCGATTCCGTCGTCAATGTGCTGGATGTTTCTCGCCACGTCGAAAATCATCCCTGGCTGGTCGTCGGAGGTGCTGTTGTTGTGGGCTATCTGGCCGCCGAATTTCTGACGGGGCCTCCCACGGCGAACGGGGCTTCGCAAGAATCTTCATCCCCATCGTCGACAAACCAACCAGATCAATCCAATACACCGTCAGTTGCAACTGCACTTACGGGCACGGCATCAGTTACACACGGTCATCCATCCGTCTCAACAAGTTCCCCCTGGCAGCAATTAAGAGACGCGACCATCGGGTCATTGATCGGTATCGTCCCGGAAATCATTTCACGAATTATCCCTCGCGTCGTGGACCAGCTTGTTGACAACTGGAGCCAACCTCCGAAGGTGTCTTCCCCGAAAAATGCCGATGGCGAAACCGCCGCAGAGCATCAGCCGCCACCAATCGAGTCTCATCGTCTTCGAATCGCCCATTCCGGAACAAGTCGTTCGAAATTGTTTGACTGAACAATCAAACGGTGATGTCCCCCTTCGTCAGTGTACTTCGCCGATTAGTCTCCGCGGTCTCATGTGCGTCATAAGTCTCATCAGACTAATAAGTCATACTACGCATCCAATTACGCGGATTTCAGGGAAAACCTGAATCAGTCTGCAAAATTGCCGCGATAGAATTTTGATCCCATTGTTTTCATCGACGTTCGTTGGTGAACATGAATGAAGTCGTTAGCATTCCTCACATAATTGCCAATTTACGGGCGCCAAGCGTGCAACAGCAGACGGACCAGCAACCATGACAGCCGAACTCATAACAACGGCTTCAACGCAGGGCAATTCGCAGGGCTCCGCATTTCCCATCGTCGGTATTGGTGCCTCGGCCGGGGGCTTGGAACCCACGACGACGCTGCTTCGCTCGCTTCCCGCCGAAAGTGGCATGGCTTTTGTCATGGTGCAGCATCTAGACCCACATCACGTCAGTGCTCTGACTTCGATTTTCGCTAAAGTGTCATCGATGCCGGTCCATGAGACGATCGACGGCATGATCGTTCGACCGAACGCCGTGTACGTCATCCCCCCCGCGACTGAGATGATTCTCGAACAGGGAAAGCTGCGGTTGACGCCCCGCATGGCGTCTCGCGTGCCGCCGATGCCAATCGATACATTTTTGATTTCCCTGGCCGCAGAGTGTGGCAGTCGCAGCATCGGCGTCATCCTTTCTGGAACGGGGACAGACGGTACGCGAGGCCTGCAAGCCATCAAGTCGGAAGGGGGGATCACGTTTGCTCAAGATTCGAGTGCCACCCATCAGGGGATGCCTCGCAGCGCTGAAAAAGCAGGTTGCGTCGACTTCGTTCTGTCACCGGAACAGATCGCTGCAGAACTGTTGCATCGGCCTGCTCTTCCTGAATTATTCCCGTCGGAACCCGCTCCACCTTCAGCCATCGACGAAAGCGACAGCAACACGTTCGACAAGATTTTGAAACTGCTGAGCAGTTCGTCGGGAATCGATTTCTTGCATTACAAGACTCCCACCCTGCGTCGACGGATTGAACGACGAATGGTGTTGTGCCGAATTGAAAGCTTGAAGGAATATCTGAACCACCTGACTGCGAATTCCCTGGAGCTGACGTCACTTCAGCAGGAAGTGCTGATTCATGTCACCAGTTTCTTTCGCGATCCGGAAACGTTCGAAGCTTTGAAGAATTCGGTTCTGCCGCAACTGATCGCCAATCGGTCTTCCGATGTACCGCTGCGGATCTGGGTGCCGGGCTGTTCGTCGGGCGAAGAAGTCTATTCGATCTTGATCACCATCCTCGAATTTTTCGAGGCACACTCGGTCAAATTCCCAATCAAGGTTTTTGCCACCGACGTCAGCGAGAAAGCAATCGAAAAAGCCCGTGCGGCGGTTTATCCAGATAGTATTTCGTCCGAGGTCTCTGGCGAACGCTTGAATCGTTTTTTCAAGCACAACGACACGGGTTACCAGATCGACAAGCAGATTCGGGACGTTTGTGTTTTTGCAAGACAGGATGTCACGCAAGATCCTCCCTTTTCGCAGCTCGATTTGATCAGTTGCCGTAACGTTTTGATTTACCTCGGACCGGAACTGCAGTCACAGGTTTTTCCCGTCTTTCATTACGCACTGAAGCCCCTGGGTTTTCTGATCCTGGGAAGTGCCGAATCGACGGGATGTTTTTCCGAATTATTCACACCGGTCGACAAGTTGCGGCGCTGTTATCAACGAACGAATGGTTCGAGCCATTTGCCATTTCCTTTCGGTGTGGCACGAACATATCGCTCGGGGACATTCGCGATTTCCGCCGTCACCGAAAGTCCGCTGCGCGGTCACGACATCCGGGACGAAGCCGATCGCGTGGTCTTAAACCGCTATGCCCCATCGGGCGTGTTAGTCGACGAACAATTGCGAGTGGTTCAGTTTCGCGGGCACACCGGCCGATTTCTTGAACCGTCTCCAGGACTGCCCAGTTACGATCTGCTTCAGATGGCACGACATGGATTGTTATCTCACCTGCGTGAAGCACTGGAAACGGCGAACTCCACCGGCCTGCCGTCACGCAGGGAAAACGTGCAGCTCGAAGAAACCCGGATTCATCTGCAAGTCATTCCCATCTCGGTCCCTCCGAACAATCAGCGACATTTCGTCGTGTTGTTCGAAGAGTTGCCTGAGGTTCAACAGACGCCTGCGCCATATCGTATACCGACGACCGCCGAGATCGACACCGAGCACGGCCAGCAATTGGCCCGATTGCAGCAGGAACTCGCCGCGACGAAAGCCTATCTGCAATCCGTCATCCAGGGCAAAGATGTCACGAATGAAGAATTGAAAGCCGCCAACGAAGAAGTTATCTCCAGCAACGAGGAATTGCAGAGCACCAACGAAGAACTGGAAACAGCTAAAGAAGAACTGCAGTCCACTAACGAAGAAATGGAGACGGTCAATGAAGAACTGGTCAGCCGCATCCGGACAATCACGCAACTGAATGATGAACTTTCCAATCTCATCACCGGGGTTAAGATTCCGATTGTCATTGTCGGGCCAGACCTGCGAGTGCGTCGCTTCAGTCCGCGCGCCTGTGAAGTCTTTAACCTGTTATCGGGCGATATTGGACGGCTGGTGACAGACCTGACGCTACGGGTGAATATCACCGATTTGCGAGCGTTGATTGTCAAGGTGATCGACACGCTGGAAGTTCATGAGCAAGAAGTGACCGACCTGAATGGTTATTGGTACTCCATGTCGATCCGTCCCTTCCGCACGACGGATAACCGAATTGACGGAGTGATTCTGTACCTGACCGATATCAATACCATCAAGGAACGAGAAAAAGAGGTGACGGAGGCGAGAGATTTTGAACGTAGCATTGTCGAAACCCTGCATGAATCGCTGCTGGTTCTTGACGATAAGTTTCGAGTCATTCAAGCTAACCGCGCATTTTACCAGACGTTTCAGACTTCGCCTGAGTTGACCGAAAAGCAACTCGTTTTTTCGCTCCATGACGGCCAATGGAACACACCTGAATTACGTTCACTGATCGAAACGATGCAGGTGTCGGGGGGTGAGTTGCTTGACGTCAGGGTCGAACGAGAGTTTGCGAAAATCGGAAAGCGAACGATGATGATGAATGCACGTCGTTTGCAAAAAGCGTCCGCCGCTGAACGGTCGCATTTCATTCTGCTCGCCATTCAGGATGTGACCGCTCGCGAGGAAGCTCTGCGTTTGTTGAGAAAGACTGAACTTCTCATGAACGCAATCGTCGACTCGGCAGTTACGGCGATTATCACGATTAATGAGCAGAGGATTATTCAAACATTTAACTGCGCTGCAGAATCGATGTTTGGTTACTCAGCCGCTGACGCGATCGGAAAAAACGTCAAGATTCTCCTACCTGACTCGGAACGCGATGCGCATGATGGCTACGTGAAGAAATACGTGAAAACTGGCGAGAAGCGGATCATTGGAATCGGTCGCGACGTGATCGGACAGCGCCGCGACGGAACGACGTTTCCTTTGCATCTGGGGATCAGCGAAATTACGGTCAACAACGAACGATTATTCACCGGGATACTTGTCGATCTCAGCGAACGGCGGCGATTAGAGGGGCAGGTTCTGGACATCGCCACAACCGAGCAAATGCGAATCGGCCACGATCTTCATGACATCACCGGCCAGCAACTGACGGGCCTTTCCTGTCTGGCGCAAAGTCTGGCGGGAAGATTGGCGACGAAAAATAATTCCGAATCAAAACAGGCCATGCGACTTGCTTCAGAATTGGAATCCGTGTTAACACAGGTGCGCAACATTGCCAAAGGACTGACACCGGTTGACGTTGATGCCGAAGGATTGATGACGGCTCTGCAGAGATTGGCCAGGACGAATCAAAAACTCTCGAACATCCCCACCGAATTCCACTGCAAATCCATCGTGCCGGTGCATGATGCCAATATCGCAACGCAGTTATTCATGGTGGCGCGAGAGGCCGTCAATAACTGCGTCAAGCATTCCAAGGCACGACACATTCGCATCACCCTGGAAGTCGATGCTGCCGAATTGATCCTGGAAGTGTGGGACGACGGCATTGGGATCACAAGAGGTCAAGAATCCGAGGGAATCGGAATGCAGATCATGGCCTATCGTGCCGGTGCGATGAATGGATCGCTCAAAATCGAAAGCAGCGAAAAGAAAGGGACTCGCCTCATCTGCCGGGTTCCGCGTCATCCAGAAAACGTCTCTGCAGCGGGACAATTACCGGGCACGGCACTAGGTTTCTGAAAAGCGGATGACAGCGAGACAGGGTATGCATGTTCATTTTGTGTGACAAAATGTCAACATAATTATTTGAACTGAAATCAGGGTCTCCCTGATGGCACGTTGATCAAAAGCGGATATTCCTACTGGCGCAGGAATGTTTGAGTTACTTCGATGAGACAATGTTCCTGGGTCGTTTCAAATGGGATTTAATGCAAAGGCGCCAAGGCGCAAAGAGGCAAAGAAAAGAGTCAACGAGTTTTTCCACCTTTGAATTCTTTGTGAGTTTGCGCCTTGGCTCCTTTGCGTTGAATTCTTGATTTTCACTTCAAATATCGAAAAGGTGCAATTTTAAAAGATGCTGGTGGCCTGCACGATCGACGTTTGTGATGTAACGACGACATTGCGTGGAATATTGCGATGAAACAAGCTTGTTCGATACCGAACAGCAGCGAACCCGCCCGGGTCATGATCGTTGACGATCACCCGCTCGTCCGCGTAGGAATCGCATCTCTCATTTCCGCATGTCCTGATTTAAGAGTCGATTCTGAAGCTGAAGATATTGCCGGTGCGCTGCATGAAATTGAACGAAACCCACCAGACGTTGTCTTGGTCGATATCTCGCTTAAGGACGGTAATGGAATCGATCTCATCAAGCAGATTCATCAAATAGTTCCTTCAGTCCGGATTTTAGCTGTGTCATTGTTCGATGAGGCGCTTTATGGAGAACGTGCGTTGAATGCAGGTGCATTGGGATATCTGAACAAAGAATCTGCGCGGCGCAAGATTGTGGAAGCGATTCGTAGAATTCTCGATGGGAAACTCTTCATCAGCGACAATTTGGCCCAACATCTAGCGACCCGCTTCGGTGTACATAACGGCGTGAATCAATCGGTCTCCGGTATCGGGTCGTTAACGCGCCGGGAGCTGGAAGTCTTGAAACTGATTGGCGAGGGGTTGATGACAACCAAGATTGCCAACAATCTATTTCTAAGCATCAAGACGGTCGAATCGCATCGCAAGAATATCAAACGAAAACTCGGGCTGACGACGGCTGCGGAGTTGAGTCGCGAAGCAACACATTGGGTGATGCAAGAACAGCGAAATGCTGGTGCGAACACCGAATCCGTAAAAAAGGATGTCAACTGATTTGGCGTGTCGATCACGCCGCCGATGTCACTGAACATCAACGCCGAACAACCGTTTAACCGCGCCTCGCAGAGAAGCGAGTCAACCGGAGTCCCTGCCAAGACCGGGGCGTCATCGCACGTTGGGCCATTGCGGTAGTTTTTCTTGTCGCAGATCGACGATCAGCAAGGATTCCCAGTAACGCCAGAAGAGATCGGCTGAACGCCGTCCGACTGCGCCCGATGGATGCGGGTTAAACTACGAATTTGAGGTGCCATTACCCCTGCGACGTCAGCTCCATCAGTGCATTTTGAACCTGGTTGGCTTTGTCGATCACCTCCTGGATTACGGCCTGTCCGTCTCGATAAATGGATGCTTCCAGGGAATCAATCACCCGACGCAATGCCTCATCGACCAGGTGCTGGCTGGATTCTGCCACAAATTCGTACAAAACCCTCGGGGCCGACATGCTGTCGTGGACGTGCCCCAAAGCTTCCTGCATTTCAGACAGCCGTCGGCAGGCCGTTTCGATGTCGGCATTCGACGCAGCATCAGCATCCGTCCCCAAATCCTGCAACAGTTGCAGCGTATATCGCAATCGGCGACCTAGAATTCGAACTTTATGAAGCTGCTGTTCGTCGGATTTCAGCAAATCGACCTGCCGAAAGAACTTTGTGGCAAGTCGACTGACGAACCTGGAACCAAGTTTCGGAATGTTGCGACCTGCGGCGAGTTTTCGCCAACCATTCCGAAGTGAAACTCGTCGGATGCGATCCACAAAACCCCGGTCCAACAATCGCCGGCAGTAACGCTTGAACGAATCAAATTCTTTCGCTCGACAACCATTAATCCAATCCGACAACATTTTCCTGGTCCGTGCAGGAAGTGGATCTCCCACTCGTTCCAGCAATGGAACAATCACTTCCAGATCGCGGACAATTCCCGCCTTCGAACGAATCTGATCCAGTTTCCGTCGTAACCAAGCAGTGCGGTCATGCGGCAAGCAGTCGGCGAAAAGCCTCAGTACGACGTCTGCGCGTCGTGATTCTGTCCTCAGATTATGAATCAGTTCAACATCGTCATCCCCTGCGCCCGTTGCCACGGCCTTCATCAGGTGGACAAGTTTCCGCAGCGGACGACAAACCGAACGTTTTGTCATGGTCTTAATCATGGGCGCATTATATCGAGGACGATCGAGTCGTGAGCGCTTCTTTTTTGCGTTTTTAACCATGCATCGAAGTTTGACGTTCTGAGAAAAAGGAGACTTTTTTAATAGGTTGGCCAATAAAAAACGCGTCTGATTCAGCAGTAACCGAGGATTTGCCGTTCGATGATAATTCCAGAATTTTCGTCCGACCCGAAAGGGGACGATTTGGTTTAATCAGCAGGGCTAACAGCCTTGTCTTTACCTAAGTGTTCCATCACAGATTAATACCGTCAACGTTTTCCCGAAGGCAACGCGAATTTGAAAAGACTTGCCACAGATGTACACCGATTCACACAGATAAATGCGAAAGAAACAATGACTGGCAAAGAAGTCATTCAACTGTTTTTCGTGGGATCTATTCCTCATGTTCTGTGTGGTTCTGTGTGCATCTTTGGCTGAACTCCCTTGAATTGCCACATTTCTGAAATTCGACTGAGAACAATCACCGGCTTACCTCCTCGCTCTTTTCAAAAATCAGGGTTTCCCCGATTTCAAACGCATTCGGTAACGATATCCTTACAGCCACATAGCCCGACTAAGTCGAACACATAAACCGATGCGTTAACTTAATCGCATTTTTGGTGACTTTTGTCGAGCTGGAAAAAACGTCCAGATCCGATTAGATCGTTTATATTGGCTCAAGACTTGCCATAAGTCAGCAGCAACACGATGGCTGTACCTAGCGTTCGCGGCCATGTTTCGAAACATTATTTGAGCGTGGATCGCAACAAGCGTTCATCAATGTGTTAGTCATTGGTTTAAGTGAATCCGGCATACATCTGTGCGACTTGGGCTCGTAAGCCCCGAATACGAAGGGACAATGCAATGATGTGGATTCTTCTCTCGGTTATCGTCATCGAAACTGGTTACACGCTCTTTCTCAGGCATGAGTACGCTGTAGTGAGCGATTTATGGCTGGACGCTGTTAATAGCCTGGCTCGATTGAGAACGATTGATCCAGACTCCGTTGTTAACAGTGATTTATCTGTACGCCAGTCAGCGCCTGATTTCGAAAAGGTGTTTTAGGCGTTCGTCTCAATGGACAGCGTGATTCTTTTTATTCTCTTATAAATGGCGTTAGGTAAACAAAAAATATATATCCAGCCAGTATTGTGGAGCGTGTCTAATGTGGGTCACCAATTTGTGCTTAAAGTGTATCCAAAATCAGGGTTTCCCTGATTCCAGTCAGGGTGATGGTAAATAAAATAGAGATGGCGAACGCGATAACGACGCCTGCTAGCGAGAATAACCCTGTTTTAGGCGTTTGTTTGTCGCGAGCGTTGTAAGATATACATTTTGTCAGTGCTTCGCGGCGGTGACAGATGTTCACAAAGCATGGGCGTGTATTGTCGTTTGTATCGGCCGATAAGTCAGTACAAGTCGTTTATTTGAGATTATTAAATGCTGGATACGCCTCCTAACGATCGACGCTCATTGGTCTCGCAATTTGTGAGATCGTGGGGGATCGTTGCGTTTGTGTGTCTGATGACTCTGGTCGGCCGCGTTGATGCTTCGTTGATTGTTCAACCGACTGACGATCTTCCTGTTGGTAATCAAGCGGTTTCAGCGGACGTTTGCCAGAACAACGTTTCAGCGGTTTTGGTGTCCCTTAACGAAGGAACTCGGATTGAACCCCTATTCAATCTCATGTCTTGGGCTGACGGGGGATTGACCACCGAGGCTTCAATTGGGGTTGGTCGAAGTCTTGATTCGTATGATCGCAAAACGGAGTCAACTCCGACCGGCAAGGTGCGCGATGTCAAACGTGATCCCCCGAACCCCGCTGTTTTGGGCGATTCGCCAATCGATTCGCCCTTGCGGTTTCTCTCTGATTTGGCCTTCGTTGAATTGATTTCGCGTGTCACCACGGATGGCAATCCGACCCAAGCGGGCGGGCCTTCCTCATCTCATGGCGGCGAAAGACTGGTTGTTGTTGGCTTTGTCGTCCCGGCGGATGCTTTTCCAACGCAAGTTCTGCTGAGCTGGCTTCGTGCCAGATCATTCTTACCTCGCCTGCCGGCACATCCTTCTGAGTTGTTGCGCCCGCCCCAGGTTGTTGCGACGGTTTGAGCTGCGGCGATCATGGCTGACAGGCCCATGTTTTGCCGAGGCCGCTCAGGCGTCCGAATCAGGACTCATTAAGAAGAGATCCTGCTGTTTCGAGAAAAGCCGCTTGCAACCTGCGCATTGTGCGAGGTCGCGTCGAAAGCGCTTTTCATACACGCTGAAGTTGGCTTCATTCCTGACAGCATTTTGTGGGCAACACCAGGAAGGCTTGATGTCCAGGAATGGCTTCGCCGCACGTGAGGTGAAAGTCCGGGCTGAAATTGAATTCGGTGTGTGAAGTGTGATGGTTCATGGAAGGTTTTCCACAAAACATGTTGTTTTATGGGTTCATGAACCTCGTTTCAAGTTTGTGTTTTTAAAGGTGAATTCCATGAGAAAATTTGTTTTAGCAGTGGCTGTATTGAGTCTGGGGTTGATGACCGCAAGGAACGCATCGGCTGGCGATATCTGGACTGGAACTCTGGCTCAGTGGCGGGCTGATGGTTCAGAAACGGTAGGCGATAAGACGTTTACGTATTCATCGTCTTCAGGACTGACCGATGCTACGACGATTGCATTTTATGCGCTTACCCCGACTGTCTACTCAGATGTTATCGGTAACCTTGTTACCAGCATGGGGACTGGGACCAACGCGGACCTGCAGTACAGCGTGTCAATCGACCCCGTTAAGGGGGCGGGTTTATATTTTGGCCAGGCGCAGCTCGATGTGAACTCTGTGGGTCTTACACCAGATTTCGGCGTGACCAAGTCGATTTACTCGGACTCGGCCCAAACGAATCTGGTCGGTTCGATCTATCACAACAACATCAATGCCCCCAGCCCAATCGACCTTACTGGCGGTGGTCCCCTCACGACGATCTATGTCAACGACAGTTTGTATTGTGAATACGACCCGTCACACAGCGACCGGTTGAGCAACGTGACCGACACGTTCTCACAGGTTCCTGAACCATCAACCTTCGCCCTGCTGGGCCTTGGTGGCTTAGGTCTCGCAGCTCGTGCTTACCGACGACGCCAGACCAAGGTTGTTGCCTGATGGTGAATTGAAGGTGTTCGGTAACGATCACCCGATTGCATGATAGATCGCAGATTAACGCTCTCGTGATTTCAACCGAGGTCACGAGAGCGTCTTCGTAGATAATTAGAACTTCACGATCACATCGACGCCAAACATCAGTTGTTGCGTCTTGCGACCATCATCGAATGGTTGAGCTGAGCCGTTATAGGTGTCGTACCGAATCTCGGGACGAACGACGAGGTTGGGAGACGGCGAGTAATTGGGGCCGACGGTGAATGAGAAGTAATTTCCAGGAAGAGGGGGGACGTTCGGGTTGCCTGGACGGTTCAAGCCGACTCGGGTTCCGTCTTCATCGCGGAACCATTCAAATCGACCGCCGAGTTTCCAGTTCTTGCTGACAGTGTAAAACATGTACTGATCGATACCGTACCAGTTCGCGGTCGATCCGTTTGAAGTTCCGTCCTGCTGTGCACCGAGCCACTGGTGGAAGACGTATTCGACGTTGTTCGTGATCTTCCGATCATACAGAAAGCTGTAGCGAGTTCGGTTCGCGACTGCGGGAGCAATTCCCGGCAAAAGTGCAGAGTTGTTCGGCATGTTTCCCGTGATGATTGCAAACGATGTCCACCAGTCTTTGGAATCACTCGTATATTTCGCTTTTCCTAGGAATTCGACGTTATTTGGGGTGCCGTCAAGAGTATTCCAGCCGTTGACTGGTCCCGCTTGAACTTCCCAGTTGTTATTCGGTCTCCATGTAACGAGTCCGCCCCATTGAGTAAACGGACCGGCGAACTGATAGCTGTATGCGTGTGAGTAGAAGAAGTTGTTGGCCGACTGGACTCCTTCATATCCGACGACGGTATAAAAATGACCAACTTGAACAAACAACGTGTCACTGCCGGCTTCCAAGTAGGCCTGTGGCATCGCCAACCCCATGCTATCGCTCGTATTCCATTTCTTGGTCCCGTTCCGATTCAGTTCGAACCCGGCCGACTGAGCCAGGAAGAAATCGTTACCGTAGAGCACATCAACTCGACCGCCGACACCGAAGTCAGAATACTCAGGCCGTTTCATCTCCATGACGAGGTAGGCCTGGTTGAACGTCGGGGTCGTGCTGTCGACCGCGTTATACGGGCCGTTATAGCCACTTCCGGGCTGCGACGTGTTATAGATACCGCCAGCATCCAACCATCCATACGCCCGGAATCGTCCGTTCTGAGGCAATAGATGCGTCACGCCATCGGATGGCGTTCCCTGGACGGGATTTGAGCAGTAACACTTCTGAGTCATCAGTGGAGGATAGGCCGATCCCGCCGCTGGAACAGGAGATCCCGATTCGATCGGAGTGGGGGTGAAATTTCCACTGGGGGCTGCGACGGACGACAATGTCGAATTGAGTGCGGGGAGACCTGACGCATCAGAAACGGGTGATCCCGTGTTTTGAGCACGTGATTCCCATGCGCCGAACAAACTGATCAAAATCGCCAGGGAAGTCGCCCGATTCATCTGACATCTCCTCAGTTACAGCGTTGAAAGATCCAAGACGCCGACGGTTCCACCGAATTCATCAAGTTGTCGATTTTTTCGACGCCGCCGACCGATCGGCTGAAGCGATCATCACTATGTACACGCGGGTACTTCCAAGGCGAAAATACAATCGCGCCAGGCGGAATATTTTGACACGATAACGAGCGAAAATTCTTTCGCGGGTTGGTCATCGTTCGGGCAGGGAGGGGCAGATTTGAAATACACATGGCAAGTCACGACCCGCCGTAAACCGTTTCGTCTTTGCATAAAACGGAGGCAACGTTTTTCCCCAAGTTGAATTTCGTCTCTTTTTTGCGTTTTTCTGTGTCCTGGAAGGATGCCAGAATCATTGTTCAGACATATCTGCATTCCTCCAATTGCCACTCACTCGCCTGCTTATTCTTTAATCCTTCCAGGATTCAAGACATTTTTGGTCGCCTTTTCCGGTGGTGTCGCTAACCCGGATTATTCATGCACTCTCTGTAATTCGACACAAGGTCATTATCGATCAAGAGTTAAACCATTGTCACTAAAAACACCGTGAAACGTTAGCCCGACGCGCAAGCGAGGGATCTGTATTCAATTGAATGAAGATCCCTCGCTTGCGCGTCGGGCTAACGAATAATCCGGGCTAACGCTCAACCACCACCGGCTAAAAGCTGAAGTCCCTCCGAGACAACGACAGATGTCAGGCCAAACCTTCCAAAGGAAATTATTTCGCAGGTTACGTACCACCGGCAGAGGACTTTTCGAGAAAACTCAAGATACAGGCAACGGCTGGCACCTCGCGCGTGTCGCATCATCGTTGTTCATCTTGCCGTAAAGTCCACTTGGTGGTTAGAACGTGACAAATGTAAGGCGATCGGCGGGTCAGGTCGCTTGTTTCTGGCTCTGTTCGAGGCTTTTGTAGATGGATTCCGAATCGAAACATCCGCCGTCCGGCAGCGATTCCGTCCTTCGGCCTTACGAATTGTTCATGCTGCTGCTTTGTGGATACTCCCTGATCACTCTGGCGCTAGAAACTTTCATTCATTTGTCCGAAGACGACAGCAAAATCATTGATGCTGTTGAGAATGTCGTATGCGGAATCTTTTTCATCGATTTTCTGATCCGGTTAACCTACGCTTCCAACAAACGGGATTTCATGACCTGGGGTTGGATCGATATTTTGTCGTGTATTCCGGTTTACGACGTTTTTCAAGCCGGTCGAGTGATTCGAGTCGTCCGCATCCTGCGTCTGTTACGTGGTATTCGCGTCGCCAAGATTCTGGCAAAATATCTGCAAAACAATCGGGCCGATGGGACGATCCTGTTCGTCATCTTTGTCTCGATCCTGTTGCTGTTGATCTCAAGTGTAGCGATCCTTCAGGTTGAAAAAGACGTTGAAGGTGCCAATATCACCTGCGCATCGGATGCGCTCTGGTGGTCGATCGTGACGATGACCACGGTGGGATATGGCGACAAGTTTCCGGTGACAACCGTCGGCCGGGTAATCGCCGCATTCCTGATGGTCGGTGGAGTGGGGCTGTTCGGGATGCTCAGTGGTTCGGTGACGTCGTGGATCTTGAATCCGGTTGAAGAACGTCAGGAAATTGATCTCGATGCGATTCAACGAGAGCTTGTGGGAATTCATCGCCGATTGAACGAAGTCTCGTCACTTCACACAACGGTACTGGACCCGCAACTGGCCAGGTTGATTACTGTCTGGCCGGAGCTGTCAGAGCCGATTCGCCGAGAAATTCAGCGACTGGCACACTCGAATTCCGCGTGGATGGAAGAATAACAAAAACATCAAGTTGATTGATCAGTCGGTATGGTTGGCGGTGAATCGGCGGAGTTTTCTTCTGATTTGACGGACATTCCCACGTTAACAACGGGTTCCGGCGCTTCCAGGTTGCCAAACGGGTTTTCGGTTCCGAAATTGGCCGATGTTGTTACAGTCGAAAGTTGATCGGGAAGCATCCGGACCTTGGACTTTTTGCGGGCCGAACGGCTGAGCCAGACAGAAGTTCCGATAAGCAGAATTGATCCAATCGCTACGATTGGAATCATCCAGGGGTCGGACTTGGATGATTGGGGCGGGGCGGGGATTGAAATCAGTTTGGCACGACCGACAAGCAGGGGTGCACCGCGTGAATTGTCAAAAGCTTTGTAGCCCAAGACCTTCAGAAAATAACCCACAAAGACAATCTCGGCACGGATATCGGTTCCAATCGGTAGCCCAGGGGGCGGATCAGTGAAAACGACGACATAGGGAAACGAACGGGATTCGTCGGTCCAGCCCCAGGCTTCATAAACTTTATGGACGCTCGGCTGATCACTCGGGGCGTCGAATTCCAAAACTCGCCGTACATGCATCCGCAAGCGAATCGGTTTCCCACGGTAGTTTTCCGGCTGGTCCCAGAGTTGAGTAAAGGCAATGTCGTTATGCGAACGCTTTTCCAACTCGGCAAATGACTGAGTATGGCTCCAATCCATCAGTCGCCAGTACGCCTCCATCTCCCGTGATTTAAGTGGCGCTTTATCGGTGACAACCTCAAACTGCTCCTGGATAGACGCCACTTCGTCTTCGTCCAGATCGTTGGGGCCTGGAACGATCTTTTCCGGCTCAGACGGAGTTTCGGTAACTGCCTGAGTGGCGGCTGGTTCGTTATCGTCAGCAAATGCACGCCAAGTGGTGGGGTCCTTCAGCCGATTGTACAGCATCCAAAGAACCAGGATCGCCATCAGCATCGACACAAGTCGGATGCCAGTGACGGAACCGCCGTAAGGTCGTGCAGTGTAACGGCGCATGGTTTACCTCTATTTTGCGGTTGAGGTCGCTCCGACGTCGACTTCGGAAAAACTGATCTTCTGCATGGCGGAACCGTCAGGCAGTTTCTGTCGGTGGCAGACATCAATAATCTTCATCAGTTCGCCATACCTTAACCGGCCGTCAACCGCGATCTGAATCCGATCGAAAGGGATTTGCTTCACAGCAAACATCGAATGCAGTTTCTGGTCAAGGCGTTGAATATTTCCCTCGTCTAGTCGACCTTGAACAATGGGGTTTAATTCCACTCTCAATTCGGTAACATCCCCGCGATCATTGGCGACGACGTGCAAATGCAATGTTTCCATTGCAAGGACGTTATCGATCCCTTCGCCACCCTTCACGCTGGCCTCGACATTCGTTTGCGGGACAGGTGGGGGAAGATTAAGGGACAATTGGCCTTCGATTGGTGCGGGGCGGAAGGTCAGGATGAAAAACGTCAAAAGCTGAAACGCCATGTCGAGCATGGCGGCGAGATTCATCTCGACCGAACCCTGATCGCGTTTGCGTCGGCGTCGACGCTGACTGTGACTGCGCTGCATCTTAGTGTTTCTCCTCGCGCGTCATCGCGCTCAACGAGAACTGCCGATAGCCCTGGTCCTGGCAGATTTTGAGAATATGATTGACGAGATGAAACGGTGCGGCCCTGTCAGCGCGGACGATGACTGGTACGGGCAGTTCGCCATTTTCGATCGGTGTCCCCAAAATCTGCAGCTGATTCTTCAGGAAACGGGCTTCACGCGTAATAAATTGTTCGACATCAATTTTTTTCCCCTGGACGGTGACTCGGCCTTCAGCATCGATGTTGAGCAAGAGGGGTTCAAGCTTTCCAGTCCGTTCCAATGGTCGAGCCGAACCGAGCACGGGCAGTTTCAACGAGAGGTCGAGAGACGCTCCCTTGAAATTGATCACGAGCATGAAAAACGTGATCAGTTGAAAAACCATGTCGAGTAGCGGAGTAAGGTTCGGTTCCGCTTTTTCGGAATTATGTTCTGACATTCCATCCTCCTCGATTATTTTCAGGAAGCGGCTTCAGCAGTCGGTTTCTTTTGAGCAGCGGCATGCAGTCGGCGAATAAATTCGTCAGCCGCATTCAGTGTCTGAACGCTAAGACTCGACACGCGATTTTTGAACAAGGCGAAGAAGTAGATGGCAGGAACTGACAGACCGACCCCTTCGAACGTCAGAATCAAGGCTTCGGAAATACCACCGGCAACCTCACTGGCCTTCAATTGCGTATCCGACATCGCGATCACACTGAAGCTTGCAATCATTCCCTTCAATGTTCCCAGCAAACCGATCAGCGGTCCCAGGGTTCCAATCACGGCGAGCATGCTGATCCGTTTTTCCATCTCAACAGTGATGACTTCACCCTGACGATCGATGGCTTCGCGGGCATCGCTGAGACCCGTTGACAACCCCACCATCCCGGTGGCGATCAATTGTCCAAGTTCACTGGTATTCTCTTTTGCCACTTTATAGATGCCATTGAAGTCACGTTTGGCGAGCAATGCTTCGCACTCTTCCATCAGTTCAGGAGGGGCAACGATCGGGGAACGTAATTCGAGGAACAACTGCATGACAGTGGCGATAAAATAAATCGAAATCGCCAGAAGAAACGCACCGATCCAGCCAGACGTGTGAATAATCCACATCAAAGCCGACTTGGGTTTTGCGGTTTCTGCGGCCGGTTTTGCCGGTGTATCAGAAGAAGCCTTGGCACCTTCTTCTGCTTGAGCATGAACCATGATCGGCCGTGAAAAGATTCCCAGCGAGACGGTCAGCAGAACAATGACCAGCCAGATTGGGACAATACGATGTTTCGTCGTAGAAAGCATGAAGCAGCTCCTGTTTGAAATGGGAATCGCCGACTTGGCGTGCGGCTATCGAGCGAAAGTTCGTGAAGATCAAGTTGAATCGTTTGGTTATACTCTGAGCGATAGTGATTGCGACAGTTGTCGAATTGACATTTTGTGAAAAGACAATTTCCGCTGAAAAGTTCGAAAGGTAATGCCCATTCCGATTTCTGCGTCTCGGACTCATTCGGCTTTCATGACTATACGCCAATATTGTCTGTTCGTGCATCATAGAACCGGGACTTCCATTGATTCAAGTAGTTAAACGTCCCTGCCAGCCAAATTCCACTCGACTTTTTACAAAATCTTGATTCATCCTACGAAAAAGTCGACTTCAAGGCATTGCCGGGCTATTGCTGTTCGGGGGCAATTCGAGCTGTTTTGAGGTAGCCAGACACACGGAAGATATGGAAGATTATCTGTGTTACCATTCAAATCGACGATTTAATCGAGTCTGAACCACTCGAAACAGCCAGTTTGCCCGAAGGATATTCTTGAAATGATCACTCCAGCCAGAAAGGTTCGCGCGAAAACGTGGCGAAAAACGTATCCTTTGCTGCTGTTGTCTTTGTCGTTTCACGCGTTAGTTCTGTTCGCAGGGCTGCAGTTTTTCGAATTTCATTCGCCTGGTCGAGGTACCGGCGATACGACGACTGGCGACCACTGGTCCGCCACCTGGATTCCAGGGGGCTCAGGTGGGACTAAAGAATCCGGGGGCAGGGGGAGGGTCACCGATTCGGTGATTCCCGATGCGCAATCCGATGGTTCGAACGAGGTTCACCAAACAATCGAGATGCAGCCCGAAAATGAAAAACCTCGTCTGCTGACCGTTGTTGAGACTGATCCGCAAACTGTCTTTGGTGAGACCAAAGTGAATTCGAATACCATCGAATCGGAATTGTATGCCTCATTGGAAACTTCTGATCGAAATCAATCAAACGAGGTGAGGTCAAACAATTCCAATCATCCTGACCTGAAAGCATCGGTGCTCAGAGACAGGGACCCGACAGCAATTTCCGGGACGTCGTCAAGTGATCAAGATGAGGACGGCCTCGCTTCGAACCCAGGCCATGCCAGCGGTCAGGGGCCGGGAGAGCAGGGGAAAGGTGGGGCGTCGGGAACGGGTGGGCATCAAACCAGCTTCTTCGGTATCAAGGCCCCTGCCAAAAGGGTCGTCTACGTTATTGATGCGTCAGAGAGCATGCGTCAGCACGATGCCATGCAAACCGCCCGGCAGAAGTTATGGGACAGCCTGCAGGAACTCACACCGTCATCGCAGTTTCAGGTCGTGTTTTTTAACCTGACGAACCACACCATGAATCGATCTGGTGAACGACCTCGATTGTTGCAGGCGACATCGGCAAACCTGCGACTGGCAAAACAATTCCTGACCGGCATCCAGCCAGATTCGGGTACAAACCGGATGGGGGCATTGTCACTGGCGCTCAGTTATGACCCGGACGTCGTTTTTCTGCTGACGGACGCTGACGCTCCTGAATTGAGCGCGAAGGATCTTTGGGATATCAAGCGAGGCAACAAGCGGAAAGCCTTGATACACGTCGTTGAATTTGGGATTAAAGCGGATTTGAGTTCAGAGAACTTCCTCAAAAAGCTGGCCAGTCAAAATTTGGGAAAGCATCGCTACCATGATTTGACGCAGGCACAACGATGATCAGGCCGACTCACGGATGCCAACTCTCGAATTCGAGAACAATCCAGATCTTCAGGACTTTTCATGTCTGATGACGTTTCAAACCATGCGCAAAGCGCACTCGTCACTCGAATTTTGAAGGCGATTACCTCGGCGGTGACTCGCGCGCCCGGTGTAACGTTGTTTCTCATCCTTTTGCTGGCAGCAGCATCCGCAGGGTATTCCGCACTCTTCCTCAAATTCAAAACGGACAGGTCCGACCTGATCGACCCTCACGCCGATTATCAGCAGCGGTGGATCAGGTATACGAAAGACTTTGGCGATTCTGCCGATATTGTTGTGGTCGTTGAATCTGATGAACCTGAAGAGATCGATGCCATTCTCGACGAACTCGGAACCCAAGTTGAAAGCGAGCCCCAGTTCTTTCGTGACGCACTTTATAAAATCGATCAAAGAGGTTTGGTTTCGAAAGGACTTCAGAAACTGTCTCCAAAAGAGCTGGACAACCTGATCAACTGGCTCGAAAGCTTTGGCCCGATCTTGAAGGGTCGCTGGCAGATGTACAGCCTGAACCAGGTCTTTACGAATCTGAAACCGCAGGTGGCGCGCGCGATCGAATCGGGCGATTCTCAGGCAACTGCCGACGTGTTACGTGTGGGTGAAGGTTTTGTACAAAGTCTGTGGCAATACATTTCGAACCCCGATCAGTTCATTTCGCCCTGGGAATTGGCAATGCCGATTGACCAGCAAACGCAGGGGGCACCGGCAGAAGTTTACTATCTGACCAACGAAGAAAGGACGATGGGTTTTCTGAAAGCTCAACCCGTTCAGAAGGCGACAGGATTTGACGGCACGGATAAGTCAGTCGATCGAATGGAAGCGATCATTGCGGCAACTGCAATTGATCATCCAAGGGCTAAGTTAGGGATTACAGGCATTCCGTCGCTTGAGAGGGACGAAATGCGTTCGTCTCAGGATTCGATGATCTGGCAATCAATCATTTCATTCGGTGGCGTGGGACTCTTGCTGGTGGCTGGATTTCGCGGAGTGAAGCACCCGTTGCTCGGGCAGTTAATGCTCGCTGTCGGAACGGCACTGGGATTCGGATTTGCGACGGCGACAATTGGCCATCTGAACATTCTGTCGGTTTCATTCGTCACAATGCTGGTTGGATTGGGAAGCGATTATGCAATTCTTTACTTGTCTCAATACCTTCAGTTTCGTCACGAAGGGCAGGATTTGCGTCCCGCTTTAATTGCCACCGCACAAGAAGTTGGGCCAGGGATACTGACAGCCGCAGCTACGACATCGCTGGCATTCTTTTGTGCCGTCTTCACGGATTTCCTCGGGGTAGCAGAACTTGGTGTGATTGCGGGTGGAGGGATCCTGCTTTGTGCGTTGGCGGCATTTTTTGTAATGCCATCAAGCATCTCGCTGGCCGATCGTAATACCGACCCGAAACGCCTTCCGGCTCCACTGAAATTAAATGTGATCAGCCAGGTCACTTCACGCTGGCCCTTGGCTGTCACCGTGTTTTCAATCGTACTGATCGCTTCGATTTCCTCGTACGGTATGCAGGTGAAGTACGACTACAACCTGCTGCACCTGCAAGCGGACGGTGTGCCATCGGTTGAACTGCAAAAAAGGCTAGTAAAAGAACCAGGCAGCCGAACGCTGTTTGCAGTGACAACGGCCAGCAGTGCCGCCGAGGCATTGGAACTGAAGAAGAGATTTGAAGCGCTGCCGGAAGTTCATCAGGTTAAAGAAATCGCATCTGTGCTTCCACAGCAACCATCTGAAAAGGCATTATTGATTCAGGGAATTCACGCTCTTTTAACTGACCTGCCGAGTGAATGGCCGGAAGCAGGCAGCATTGATCCGGTGCTCATTCGCGAACGATTAGAGCGTTTTTCAGGATCGCTGGACGAAGCCCATTCTCCCTCAATCCGGAATATTCAGAAGCAGATTTCTCAAATCATTGAATTGCTCGATCAAACGTCGCTTGATCAACAGACTGCGATTTTGACCGGCTATCAAATGCGGATGAAAGCCGACCTTCTTTCGCGATTCCGGGGGTTACAAGCCGTCTCAAATCCTGAGCCTGTGACACTTGCCGACCTTCCGTCGGCTCTCGTATCTCGATTCACTCGAGCTGGTCGCTGGTCGCTGCAAATACATCCTCAAGAGGAGATCTGGGATATCGAACCGCTCGAAAAGTTTGTGAACGCCGTCCGCCAGGTTGATCCTGAGGTGACCGGCGTTCCGCTTCAGAACTACGAAGCGTCGCAGCAGATCTGGCAAAGCTACAAGCGGGTTGCCGTATACGCCCTCCTGGCGATCTACCTCGTGCTGGTACTTGATTTCCTTAATCTGCGCAATACTTTGATTGCTGTACTGGGACCCATTGCTGGTGTGGCTGTGATGACGTACATCGCAAATTCAATCGGAACCAGGATTGGTTATGAACAGATCGGACTTGCTTATGTCGTCACGACGATTGTGCTTGTTGCAATCATCGACATGGAAGGGCTGCGGAACATCGCCCTCGCTCTACTGCCACCGCTGGCTGGTGCCGCATTGATGCTGGGAATCATGGGGCTAATGGATGTTGATCTCAATCCTGCGAACCTGATCATCCTGCCGTTAATTCTGGGGATTGGTTTCGATAACGGCGTCCACGTGATGCACGATTATCGACGACAGGCAGGCCATCGTTACGTTTCGTCACCCAGTATGATTAACTCGCTGATTTTGACCTCGTTTACGAACATGGTCGGATTCGGCAGCATGATCATTGCACCGCACCGGGGTCTGAAAAGTATTGGCGTCGTATCGTCAGTAGGTGTCGGAAGCTGTCTGATCATGTCAGTGGTGGTGTTACCTGCGATTATGACCTTAATTTCGCTACGAAAGCACGGCGTTCAATTCGTACCGTCACCAACAGTGGAAAACTTTGGTCAACCTTCGGTCGACCACGCGATGGGAAACAAGTCCGAAGCTTAAGGCTGGCATCTCCGGAAAATCATTCCTCGCCATCGTCGATCACGGCCAGCCGCAATCGGTTAATCCCTGCTTCGTATCCTGCGTCGAGTACAGCGACTGCAGCCCCATGGCTCGCGTCGCCGTCTCCCAGAACAAGCATGCTCGTCTCGTCGCCACCCGCATTTCTCAACTTACTTAAGCGGTCGATAAGGTCGCTGATTTCTCGAAAGGGAACGCCGTCGATTTCAATCGAATCATCTTTTCCAATTTTCACGACGATCGCATTTGGGTCCTGTATTGGATCGGCCGCTTGCCGTGAACTTGCCGCACCTTCATCGCTTTTTGTTTCCGGTCGCGGCAATGGAGCTGAAGATTGAATTCCCGACATTGACGTGACCAGGAAGAAGATTAACAGAAAAAAGACGATGTCGACCATCGCCGTCATGTCAATTAATTCTTCGTGATTGATTTTCTTTGCTGGCTTGGAAAGCGGTCCATCGCTCGCGTCTGCTGTCAAAACCGTGCGGAATGTCGAACGTTGCTGATGAGTTACGGGTGACTCGCCAGGAATCCGGATTTGAGCGCGGCAATCGGGACACCGCGTGCGCCGCCCCGCCTGTTCTTCATTCGCCTTCAACTGGCGATTACATTGTGAGCAACGGAATAAGACCATTCAAAGTCATTCCTTTTCGATCACGGCCATCCGCAGTTCCATACCAGTTATGTCTCGAGTAGCAGCAGCGCCGATTCGTTTCACATCCCTTAGCTTAACCGACCGCTCCGCCTTGAGCAGGATAATACGTTTGCCTGCTCGCGAAGCTTCTTCGACCGAACGATGGACCGCCTGCAACTGTTCTTCGCGGTCGGTCAGCCCCTCACCCTGAGGGCCGTCGCCCAAAAAGACGGTCACCGAATTCGGATTTGGTGAAACCAGAGATATCAGCGCCGACTCATCGGGGTCTGTCGGAACACAATGTCGAACGATGGGAAGGTCCATCTCTGCCTGAGCGGCAACAACCGTCGTCACCAAAAAAAAGATATTCAGCATGAACACCAGATCAATCATCGCCGTGATGTCGAAGTTGGCTTCATTGTGGTTTCGGCGGCGAGAGAATAGGGGTTCGTCGTCGTCCAGTTCATTTGCATGTGGACCCATCGGAGGACGATCCATGTTTTAACCCTCTCGTTGACGAAAGTGCTGCAAAATACGGGGAACATTGGATTCAAGTGAGTCCTGCAAAGTACGAAGTTTGATACCCAGATACTGCAGAATATAACCCAAGGGAATCGCGGTGGCCAATCCCATCGCAGTACAGATGAGCGCCACGCTGATTTCGTCAGCGATCTGCGACGGCTGCACCTTTTCACCGGTTCCAATTCGGCCAAAGGCGGCCATCATGCCCAAAACGGTCCCAAACAGTCCCAACAGGGGGCCACTCTTAATGACTGTGACAAGCGACCCCAAGTGATCTTCCAGATCACCGATAATATCTCGTTGCACATTAGAGGAAATCGTATGCCGCAATTGTTGATACGGCTGATTACGATTGATAATCATCAGCAAGCAGAGACGAGGCAGCGCCCGAAAATCAAAGTCACATCGTTCTGCTGCCTCTTTGTATTGATGAGCATTCAACATGCCCTCTAAGTCGTCGACAAATTCTGTCTCAGCTTTCAACGAGCGGAATGAGAGCTGAGACAGTCGCCTCCAAGCCAGAACGACACGGGTTATTCCCCACAGAAAATTGATGGCTAGAAATCCATAGCACGCATCGGCAAGCCATTTGACGATTTCCAGGGTTCCCATCTCAGATTCCTTGACGGATGAAATGATCCGCGTCGTAAGTTACATTGCAAAGCTGCTTCCGCAACCGCATGTCTTCTGTGCGTTGGGATTGTTGAACTTGAAGCCACGTCGGTTCAGATCATCAATGAAGTCGATTTCCGTTCCGTCGAGATGCAGATCGAATCGCTTATCGACAGCCAACTTCACGCCGTGCTGCTCAGAAACAAAGTCTTTTGTCGTGTCCTGAGTGTCGTCGAAGTTGAATGAATAATCCCAACCGGAACAACCACCGGCTCGAACGCCAACTCGCAAGACAAATTCGTCAGGAATTTTGCTTTCGGCTCGGATTCGCTTGATTTCGGTTGCAGCCTTCTCGGTCAATGTCACGGCCATAATTGAATTGCTCCTGAAAAATCCAGACTCACCACACGTAGCAGAATTATAAGATGTGAAATCCCAGTGGCAAGGTCGTTCCCTAACTTGTTGACGGCAAGGCTGTTGATTTATTGACAGATTTTATTGCAAATATTGCGTCAAGTCCGTGCATCAAGCAATTGTGACGCGAATTCGGCGACCATTTTCTGAACCTGCCAAAGTGGTTCGAAGTCAGGGCCTGGCTGGCGGAAATCGAGTTTTCAAGTGACTTGAGCCGAAAATATAACTCATAGCCAGATGCAAAGCACAAACATCGTTCGCGAAATACAAACAGAATTGAATTCTCGACAGAGGGAACGAATGTTGCTGTAATGGGAATTGTCACGCATCAATTTTTGGTGCGGTGGTTTTTTCGCTGGATCAATTGCCAGCTATCGTCCGAGACGGTTTTGATTTTTTAATTCTTATTTGTGAAGGAAATTTCGAATGCATGCGGTTTCGAATCTTGAGCTCTACCAGACGGGTGAATTAACCGTCATTGGTTTTGGTGGGCGTGAAGTCATTGACGACATGAATGTTGCTGAATGTCGTGATGAATTGCTGGATATCATTCAAACCCACAACTGTCTTGTCCTGGCCTTTGATCTGACCCGAGTCCGATTGATACCAAGCGGACTACTGGGGCTGTTGGCCTCGATCCGGAAAAAAGGGATCGAGGTTCACCTCTATAACCCTTCAGCCGATATCCGTGAAGTTCTGGAAATCACGAAACTCGATCAGGTTCTTCAGATGCATGATCTGGACATGGCCATATGAGTTGGCAATTGTGCCAAATAGAAATACACGAGCCCCGGCGATGCCTGGGCTCGTTTTGTTTTATTCGACCGAAACTGCGCCCCAGCCATCTTGCGTTTGAACAGCAACGATACTGGGTACAACTCCCCCAAACGGCCAAAGTGACGCAGGTAAAGCCCTGTCGATCGCAAGTTTTGAGAGACTGTTTTCAATGGCTTGAGACAACAGATTCATGGCAAGGGGAGGTATTGCAGACGCCTCATCCTTGTCGATCGTGGCAACTTGAACTTTGCCGGGGGTGACCACCATTTTGTTGTCGACAAGCTCGGTAACATACGGAATTGTCACAGCCAAAACGGGCAATACGTCTTGCCCCGCTGGCTTAAATCTTGCCCGCAAAGTGACTAATGTTCGACCTGTTTCGAGTCGAATCGTAAGCGGATCAGTTTCGTCAAACTCGATGTCCGTGACGAAGTTTTCCATACCTGGCAGTCCAATTGGTGGCTGAGCGGCCTCTAATTCATCTTTACCAGATTTGAATTCGTAGGGGGCGATTAACGCTTTGATTTCACGATCCGTTGTTTTCAGGCCCTTCAACCCCGAGCGAGCCACCAGAGCGTTCAACAGGCTTTCGTGTACCATCACGCTTAATCCGCGATCAGCATTTCGTCGTCCTTCAAACGACGGCGCCGGTGTCACAGGGGATTCGGTCGCGACTTGCGCCGAATAGTTGATTGTCATGTCGGTCGACGAAATCTGTTGTATTGTCGGCATCAAATTCGCCATTCGCAGTAGCCGACGAACTTTGGATTCCAGTTGATCGTTCGCGGAAGCAAGTTGCTGATCGATCGCATTGTCGAATTCAGGAAAGACCCTCTCGGCAACTCGGTCACGAGCAACCGCTTCAGCTTCCGGACGACGTCGTTCTGCCTCGCGGTAGGCAATCCGGTTGGCAATCCCGCCGAACAATGTACCCGTCAGTGGCGTGACGGCTCCCAGTGTTTGATTTCTGGCGCGCACATGAACAACCGCATGTCGTGTCGAAAACTTCATGCCGTCGAAAAAGACCTCTTTTACCGCGACGAACTCTTGCTGGCTGGCCACATCAACCATCGCCTGGGGCGTCACACCGGTCGTCTCACTTTGTGTCGTGCCATTCAGAACCAACGCTGCACGAGCGTTTGATGTTCCTGGAAGCAGATCTAACCGCACCTTAGTTGCCGTCGTCTGACGTCCGGAAACTTGAGCCCCAAGAATAAAATCTCGAACTGGACCGGGTTTGGTTTCTTCGCGGGCAACCAGTCGGTTCAGAAAGTTTTCACTGACCGTCAGACGTAAGTTTCCAATCGGAGAGGGCTGTTCGACAATTGGCGATGCCGCCACGGGGCCGTAAGTCGTCCGTGAGGCCATTGGAATCTGAGTCGGAACGGCAGCAACACTGTTTTGAAACGGAGTTGGTCGACGGACCGTGTAGGGAGCGGCGGGGTAGGGAGCAGCAGGATAGACGATTGCCGGGGGGTAGGGAGATGCTGGTACGATCTGCGGATAAAATGGATACCCGGCTGGGACAGGGCCGATGGCCATTGGAGGTTGTCCAAACGGGTTGGCCACCGGGCCTGGGACAACATTGGGTGATCCCAGCGGTGCGGGAGGACTCAAAAAATTAGCTGGTTGCGCGAAAGAGGTTTCGGCAATCATTGTTGAAAACGTCGTTAACAATGCTGCAACGGGCAACAGGCGGGAAAAACTCCCGAGCAATCCGTTTATTGTCATGGGCAAGGTTTCCTGATCGATGACTCGCTGCGATTGAAAAATTTGCCAAGAGTTACATTGTCACTGATACATCCGTCTGGTCGACCGACTGCAGAAATACTTCAAACGTCCTTGTGTCTCACCATTTCAAAATCGGTTCGCCTAAGACTCGATCTCGATTCGAAGCGGCAAAGTTTACCATTTGTTGGAATCCTACCTCCGAATTTCACGTATTTTAGCGATTGTTCAGAGAAATCTCTCAAGAAAATCGCCGAAACGGCTTATCTAACCCATTCAGCCGGAAAATCATGTCGTGAATCGTCCTCAATTATGACAATCGCGTGGCGGAAAGTCAGGATGAACTGGCAGTTTTCAAGCACGTTTTCACGAGTGTAGCAACGGACGTTCCAAACAGTTCTGTGGCGTCTGAGAAATTTCAGCGATGCATAAAAGAACTTGTTGGAACAATTGTCAAAGCCGGTTCGAAACGGTTTTTCATTACGATCGATCCGATTTTTCGAGTCCCCCTAGTGGTCTTCGTCGGAAATTGCTAAATAATCCCTTGCCTCGATCGCAGGATGCGTTCGTTTAGAAGTCAAGGTAGACGATTCTCATGATTCCCACGAAATTGACCATCGCTCGCGGTGCCGACGAACCTCTGCCGATCACGTACGGACGGCTGATGGATTTTCCGGACGATCCCATCGCGTGTCTACGCAAGTTGCATGCAGAACACGGCAGCATCTGTGCGATGGAAGAGCAGGGCCAGCGGATTTATTTCGTGTTCGGTCCGGAGTTCAACCACCAGGTGTTGAGCGACATGAACACCTTTCATTCTCAGTTCTTCGCTATTCGAGGATCGCGAAATTCTTCCCAACGTCGGCTGACATCCGGGTTGCTCAGCATGAACGGCGAACAGCATAAGCGCAACCGAAGGATGGTCATGGACGCCTTCATGAAGAAGGCGATTTTGGATTATGTCCCCTCGATTCAAATTGAAGTTGAATCGATGCTCGCCGATTGGGCGCCGGGGACTGAGCGTGATATTAACCGCGACATGACCGACTTCATGCTGCGATTGACCAGCAGCATTCTGTTTGGCATCGATCAACCGGCAGTCGCCTACAAAATCGGTCACATGATTGATGAATGGGTTCACCTTAACCACGAACTCGGCATGGGGGCCTTCGTCGCAGACACAGCAATCGCCGGTCGTTACGGCGATTTGCTCGCCTATGCCGGCAAACTTGAAGCTGAAATCCTGGACATGATCCGCTTGAGGAAAGAGAGTTCTGGCGGTACGGATGCTCTTTCGATTTTGATCAAGGCGCACGACAGCGAAGGAAGTATTTCCGACGAAGAACTGGTCGGCTCGGCAGCCCTGATGTTCGCCGCCGCACATCTTACAACCGCACATTCGCTCTCATGGACACTGTTCTTACTGGCTCAACACCCGACCGAGATGAATAAATTTCATCGGGAGATGTCGACGCACCTGACGGGTGGATTCCCGTCGATTGAACAGGCGGAAAAGCTGACGTATGTCGAACGAACAATCAAAGAAAGCATGCGTGTTTTGCCAGCCTCGTCGTACTCACAGCGGGTCACGGCGTTACCGGTCGAACTGGGGCCATTTAAACTGGCACCGGGTGCGGGAATTATTTTCAGCCAATTCATGACTCATCACATGTCAGGAATCTATACCAATCCAGACGTGTTTCAGCCTGACCGGTGGTTGCATATGAACCCCTCGCCGTACGAATACCTTCCGTTCGGAGCAGGGCCGCGAATGTGCGTTGGTGCTCCGCTCGCGATGCTGATCATGAAAATGACCCTGCCAACAATTCTGCAGCGTTTTAAGCTGTCGGTCGTGCCGAATTCCGAAGTCAGTAGCAAGGTCATCTCGACCATGCTCGGCCCGACGACCAGTGTGATGATGCGAATCGACCAACAGGACGGTCGGTTTGAGAGTCAACCGGTTCGTGGCAACATCCACGAGTTGGTTGAACTGCGTGAAATCCCAGCCGTCCGCCGTGCGGCTTGATTGACCAGAAGTTCGTCGTTTCAAAAATCCGCGACATTGAATTCGCTGCCGGCCCGCGATCCAACAGCCCTCCAGACAGATCTCGCGATCCTGTCATTCACGAATTTGACACTTCCGTCCCCCATCGCGACGTTCACGCCGCCGGGATGTAAACTCGACGCGGTAATAATGTCATCACCAGCCCAGTCAAACAGCGGGCCGTTCGTGCATGAGTGTCGGTTTGGTACCAGCAAATGGTTATATGGCACTGAGTGTGAAAGCTCGTTAGGGAAATCGACCCAGCCAGTCCCAGGTGGAATTGCACTGAACTCGCATTCATCGGCAAATAATTCAACGGCAACCGTAAAAGAGTCTGTCGCCCAGAACATTCGAGGCCACAGTTGGGGGTTCGTGTGGGGGTATCCCGTTCGCTGTTGAACGACTCCATAGGTCAAAAGCTCACACAAGGATACCGTGTTCGATAAACCGTCAGGCACATCGCGGTCGGAAATTAACGTACCGTATTCGCCGAGGAATCCGTCGCGCCATTGGAAAAATTTTGACCCTCCATTGAGACGATAATTCGGTAGAAAACCGTGGTTGTAATTGGAATCCAGCGTATCAGAAGGACAAAGGAATGTCGGCACGTAATAATCGTTAGCCGGCGTCGTTAACTCCGGATTGGCGACCGCCTCGTTCCACATATTGAGTGTATTGAGTTGGTCAATTTGAGGAAGAAGCATCAGATAGAAAAGCTGAGTACCCGGGTAAACTCCATGATTTTCTTGGTAACTTTGCATGGCGAGAGCGAGTTGTTTCAGGTTGTTTGCACAACCCATGCGCCGTGCAGTTTCGCGCGAACTCATGATTGCAGGAAACAGCAATGCCATCAGTAACACAATGATGGTGATCGTGACGAGAACTTCTTGAACTGTGACGCCGCTACGTGATCCAGGAGCAAGATGAGATCGAGTTTGCAGCATCCTGGAGGCTCTTCTGTCGATCTTCTTGTAAGGCTCCATAATCTGATCTACCTGGGCCAGTTAAAATAATCCGTTGGACTCGTGTTTTTTTAACCCTTTGAACGTCGTGTTTCGAATTTGAAAGGTTCACCTGAGGCTCAATTCGCGATTAGCCGGCCGGTGGCAGATTCTTGATGCACGCAAGGGCAATCCGAATTTGATCGTAAGGGACCGTCTCACCTAATGTTTCGAAGATTGGTTTCATCCGTTCAATCCCCAGGGTTCTTGTGGCTTCTCGAACGCTCTTAAAAACCGAATCGTTGACCCACGGCGCGGGATCGCTTTGTTGGGTTATGGCGATGAATTCGGCGAGGTAATCACTTGTCGTGGCTGGCGAACGTGCTGTTGCGGTCGCTACGTGATCAATCGATTTGCCCTCGCGAAAAAGGTCGAATGCGAGTTGTTTTGCTGGCGAAAGCGATACCGCCGCATCTGTGTTGACCACAGTCTGCGGCCTTGAATTTGTGACGGATGAGCCCGCGACTGCATCTGATCCCATTACATTGACACTCAACTTGTGTTGCTCGCAATGTTCACGAATCGCATCGGTGAATAACGTACCGAAATCGGCGGTCTTCTTATCACCGACGCCGTGGATTTGACGAAAATTTGTCATGGTTGTCGGACGTCGACGAGCCAGATCACGCAGTGTCGTATCAGCGAAAATCACGAAGGGAGGCACGCCGTGACCTTCGGCGATGCGACGTCTCAGCCCACGAAGAACTTCGAACAACTCGTGATCGACTCCCTCCCACGACGCGGCATCGACTTTCGAACTTTTATCGGCTGCCGATTTCTTATTCGCAGACGGTTTGAGCAGCCGCACTGTCGCTTGACCCTTCAGCAGTTTCCAACCTTCGTCCGTCACTTTCAGCGTGTTGTATTCGCCCACTCGCTCGAGAAAACCCTGTGAGCTGAGTTGTTCGATCCAATCTCGGACAGCCTCTTTACGCTCTTGCTTCAACAATCCATATGTTGAAAGCTGTTCGTGACCGTTACCCAATATCCGAGCCTCCTTCGAACCGACGAGGACCTGTGCAACGTAATCCGCTCCGAAACTCTCTTTGACCCGCACGACGCACGACAAGATTTTCTGGCTGACAATCAACGGATCGGGGACGAGGTCGAGCTGATCGAGGCAGACATCACACGCTTTGCAGTTGCTGGATTCGTACGATTGGTCAAAGTGCTCGACGAGCGCCTTATGCCGACAGATGACTCCCGTACAAAATCGCTCGATCCCTTTCAGGCTTTCGTAAGCTTGCGCTCTGGCGTCGTCAGGAAGATCTTCCTGCATTTTGCGCCACGTCATGAAGTTGCCACTCGTCCATAACAGCCAGCATTCAGCCTCTAGTCCGTCGCGACCTGCTCGGCCCGTCTCCTGCTGATAATGTTCGAGAGATTTGGGAGCACCCGTATGAATAACATAGCGTACGTTCGATTTGTCGATTCCCATCCCAAAAGCAACCGTTGCGACGATGATATGCGTGTCTTCGTTCAGGAACTCATCCTGATGTCTGATGCGATCCGCATCGGACAACCCGGCATGATAAGGGCGAGCCTTGTATCCGGCTCGCGACAGCAGTTCTGCGGTCTCGTCCACTTCGCGTCGCGAAATACAGTAAACGATCCCCGACTCATTCGGGTGAGCATCAATGACTGAGCGAATCTGTTTTATGACGTCCGACTTCCGCTGGACTCGGTAAACCAGATTCGGACGATCGAACGAACCGATCAGCCATTCGGGATCGCGAAGCCCCAATTGTTCCGAGATATCATGTCGAACATGTTCGGTGGCTGTCGCCGTATAGGCATGGACGCCGATGCCGGGGAAACGAGACCTTAATTGTTGCAGCATGCGGTATTCTGGCCGGAAATCATGTCCCCAGGCACTGATACAATGTGCTTCGTCGATCGCAAAAAATGAGACCTGACTCGTCTCAAGAAAATCGAGCATCTTGTCGGTACAGAGCCGCTCAGGAGCGACATACAGCAGCTTGAGTTCACCGCTACGAATCCGGTTCGCTACCTGTAACCGTTCCGAGTTACTCATCGAACTGTTCACACACGCGGCAGGGATACCACATTCGGTGAGTGCATCGACTTGATCTTTCATCAGCGAAATCAGCGGCGAAACCACAACCGCTAAACCCGGCAAAGCGACTGCGGGAGCCTGAAAACAAATGGACTTGCCTCCACCAGTCGGCAGGACCACAACCGAGTCGCGGTTTTCCAGGATCGCACGCATGGCCTCGGCCTGCAGCGGTCGAAACGAGTCGTAACCCCAATACTGCCGAAGGACACCTGTCAGCGAAGACATCAAATCGGCGGGGTTGGTCATTGCTGAAGGTCCACACATTCGATCAAGAAAACTTTCAAATATTGAATCGTGAATGATACCTGTCCAGAAGGTGGGGACAAGCCACAGCGAGTCCAATACACGGGATCAAAACCGTGTTCAGCCTGGTGTTGCCGACTGGCGCGCAGGCATGTGGCGGTGATCTGGTTTCAACTTGGCCACCACGTTTGTTGACTTCTCTCGTGAAGCGTTCGGCGTTAAGTTAAGTAGGCTTGAGTCTGAACTGAAACCGCCGCGAAATCTGCCGCCATTGAAAGAGGCTCCTATGCGATTGTCTGTTCTTTCACTTGCCATTCTGGCTTGTCATACCCTGATTGCCGATGATGGCAATTGGAATCAGTTCCGCGGTCCGCGTGGTGACGGAACGACGACGGCGAAAGGTCTTCCCGTCACGTTCGGCGAAGGTTCACCCGAGATTGTCTGGAAGACATCCATTCCTGGCCGTGCCTGGTCATCGCCCGTCGTCTGGGGAAAACAGATCTGGGTCACCAATGCCCCGGAAATTCAGAATGTCACTCCCGAAAAGCCAAAGCTGGATAAACCGATTGTTCTATCGGCAGTCTGTATCGACTTCGATACGGGCAACATCGTTCACGACCTGAAACTGTTTGAAGTCGACAAACCCCAGTTCACGCACGGGACGAATAGTTACGGGTCGCCGACGCCGTACATTGAGGAAGGCCGCGTCTATATCCATTTCGGGGCCTATGGTACTGCCTGCCTTGATACGAAAACCGGTAAAAAGATCTGGGAGCGACGCGACTTGGAGTGTGATCACTGGCGAGGACCAGGCTCATCGCCAGTCGTTTATAACGGATTTCTCTACCTGACATTTGACGGATATGACGTCCAGTACATTACGGCTCTCGACAAACTGACCGGAAAGACTGTCTGGAGGCGAGACCGCAACGTTGATTTCGGGACCACAGACGGCGACGCCAAAAAGGCTTACTCGACCCCCATCTTGATCGAAGCGGATGGGCGTGAATTGTTGATCAGTCCGTTTGCCTCGGCAACCATTGCCTATGATCCAAAGACAGGAGAACCCGTCTGGACCGTTCGTCATGGGGGAATGAATGCCGCTGGCAGGCCGCTGTTCGGAAACGGATTGCTCTATATCACGACCGCCGATGGACCGAATCCGTTGGTCGCTGTTTCGCCAAAAGGGAAGGGGGATATCACCGAGAACATCGTCTGGCGTACGAACAAATCGGTTCCCAAACGCCCCTCGCAAATCCTTGTCGGCGATTTGTTATTCATGATGAATGATGGCGGTGTAGCATCTTGTCTGGATGCAAAGACCAGCACCGAGATCTGGACCAAACGACTGGCAGGTGAATACTGGTCGTCGCCGCTTCTAGCTGATGGTCTGATTTATTGCTTTTCTCAATCCGGGTCGATTCCGGTTTTCAAAGCGAGCCGTGAGTTCGAACAGGTCGCGGACAATAAACTCGACAGCGGGTTTGTCGCATCGCCTGCCGTCGTTGGAAAGTCGTTGGTCTTGCGATCAAAAACGCATCTTTATCGGATCGAAAAGAAATGACCGGTTACGATCCTCGTCAATGGACCAGCCACCTGCTTGATATCGAAGGCTCGATGGTCCGGGAGATCCTGTTCCGGGTTATTGCAAGCTTCTTCTGGGCTACCATAATTGTCGTATTATTCCACTTAGGCCCCGGTTGTTGCCAGAACATGGCTATCCCGGCCACCGTTCATTCTTTGATTGGAACGGCGCTAGGGTTGTTGCTGGTCTTTCGTACGAACTCGTCGTACGACAGGTTCTGGGAAGGCCGAAAACAGTGGGGTGGGATCGTCAATGAGTGCCGAAATCTGACCAGGCAGACAAGCGAATGGCTGTCGGCGGACCAGTCATTGATGCGTGAAATCATCAGTTTGACCATTGCGTTTCCCTTCGCCGTGATGCAACGTCTTCACAAAACGGTCAGTCTGGGAACTCCCCTCAGTGATGTTCCACAATCCGATGTGGCTCGGATCGAAGCTTCAAAACATGCACCGCTTGCCATTGCGAATCTGATTACTTCGCGAATCCTTTCCGCACGTGAGCGAGGTCTGATCGACAGCTTACAACTTAACTCACTTGACCATAACATTGAATTACTGATCGACTATTGCGGGGCGTGTGAGCGAATCCATTCCACACCACTTCCGTTTGCCTATGCAGTCCATTTGCGTCGCGTACTGATCGTGTATTGTTTCACACTCCCTTTCGCATTAGTGAAAGACTTTGGCTGGGCCACGATTCCCGCAACACTGCTGACCTCATACATCCTGTTCGGAGTCGAAGAAATTGGTGTTGAGATCGAAGATCCATTCGGCTTCACAACCAATGATCTACCAATCCAAAATTATTGCCAGGGAATCGAAACCGTTCTGTGCGATGTACGCGACACGAAAGTCGGCGGCGGCGGAAATGAAATTCGATCTGCTTGATATCTTTTCTTATTAGTGTCAATTAATGAAAATTAGTGTTCAAAACACTTGTATTTACTTCTTCACATTCCTAAATCCTAAATTAGCTCTGCTGACGTCATTCGAATTCGCCGCCAATCAAGAATTCAGAATTTCATGGAGGACATGTCCGTGAATATCGGTCAGACGCATGTCGCGACCGCCGAAGCGAAATGTCTGTCGAGTATGGTCAACACCCAATAAATGCAGCATCGTCGCGTGCAGGTCGTGGACTTCGACTTTATTTTCCACGGCTTTGTAACCGAATTCGTCGGTCGCGCCATGAATCGTGCCTCCTTTGATTCCACCCCCAGCCATCCAGATCGTAAAGCCAAACGGGTTATGATCGCGTCCATCGCCGCCTTGGGCGAACGGAGTCCGTCCGAACTCGCCGCACCAGACAATCAATGTCTCGTCGAGCAGGCCTCGTTGCTTCAGGTCCTGAATCAAAGCCGCGATCGGCTTATCGACTGAACGAGCATTCTTCGTATGCCCATCGACGAGGTTCCCGTGCTGGTCCCAGCGGTCTCCATTGCCAGCCGGACAGGTTAACTCGATGAATCGAACTCCGCGTTCAACCAGCCGCCTTGCGACCAGGCACAGTCGCCCATAGATCCGTGTGTTGGGGAAGTCGTCCGAGAGGCCATAGGCGTCCTGTGTTGATTTCGATTCATCCTGCATGTCCATTAACGCGGGCACGGCAAGTTGCATTTTTGCTGCCAGTTCGTAGTTGGAAATTGCCGATTCGATAGCATCAACGTGGCCCAACTGCTGCAGGCGGTTCTGGTCAAGACGTTTCATCAAGGCGAGTTTCGCCGCTTGCAACTCGCGAGTTTTCTCGCTGGGGCGGATGTTCGCGACCGGAGCCTCACCCGAAGTGAAGACCGATCCTTGAAACGCCGCGGGTAGAAATCCGCTTCCAAAACAGTCCACGCCGCCTGGTGGTATCAGGCCGCCGTTGAGGATCACGAATGCGGGAAGATCATCGCATTCGGAACCGAGTCCATAGCTGACCCACGCTCCGTGACTGGGCCGTCCCTGCACACCGGTGCCGGTATGCAGGAAATAGTTGGCGAATGTGTGCTCCGAGAACGGAGCCACCACTGATCGCACGACCGCCAGATCATCTGCACATGTTCCGATATGAGGGAACAGGTCGCTGATCGGTATGCCACTTTCGCCATATTGCCGGAATTTCCAGGGGGATTTCAGGATCTTACCGATATTGGCAAACTGAGTCGGTTCGAGCTTTCCGATCACTTCATGCGGTGGACGGCCATCGTATTTGTCGAGAGTTGGTTTGGGGTCAAACGTGTCGACTTGCGATGGTCCGCCATCCATATACAGGAAGATGACGCTTTTGGCCTTGGCGGGTAAATGCGTGGTTCGAGCCGCCAGCGAACTGGAATTACCGCTCGAAGCAAATGCGGAACCGCTTTGAGCGAGCATTGTCGAGAGCGCCACGGCTCCGAAACCTTGCGCAGACTGGGACAACAGTTCGCGACGAGAGATCGGCTGTGCGAGATATCGCTGGCAGGGAAACATGAAAGACCTCATTCGACGAAGACAAATTCTTTGAGATTGAACATCACGTGGCACAGATTATTCCAGGCCCCGCGTTGATTTTCTGGCCGGTCAGCCCCCTGGGATTTCAGGAACGCGATCGCTTCGGACGATTCGGAAGCGGTCGGTTTACGGGCAAACGCTGTCAAGTAAAGTTGATCCAGTCGCTGTTCGACTGTTTGCGATGCATCGGCCAGAAGTCGTTCGCTCCAGCGATTCGCCAGCTCGATGACAAAGGGATCGTTCATCAGAATCAAAGCCTGAGCGGGGACATTCGACACCGTTCGCCGACCGACCGTCGAAAATGGCGAAGGCGTATCGAAGGCCAGCATCATCGGTGAAAGGAAATTGCGTCTGACGGAGATATAGATACTGCGTCGACCAGCGCCATCAAGCGGCCCGCTATTACCGGGACGACCTCGTCCTTGCATGAATTCCGTCAAATGAATCGGAATACTGGGACCAAAGGCTGTTCGGTCAAGGCGACCTGACACTGCTAGTAACGCGTCGCGGATCACTTCCCCTTCAAGTCGCTTGATCGGCATTCGATGCCACAATTCGTTATCAGGATCGACAGCGTCGGCATCTGTTGGATGGCTCGACATCTGGTACGTCTGACTAAGGACCAGTGATCGAATCATTGCCTTCGTTGACCAGCCCTCACTCACGAATCGAGCGGCCAGATGATCCAGCAATTCCGGATGTGATGGAGGAAGTCCCAAAACGCCCATGTTGTCCACCGTCGGGACGATGCCGCGTCCGAAAATGTGATGCCAGATCCGATTGACTGCGACTCGCGACACAAGTGGACTTCGAAGCATTTCGAGGGCGAGTTCTCGACGGCCACTTCCTGACCACATGCTCCTGTTGGATTCACTCTTTCCAGAGACCCCAGTTTGTTCGTGAGGGACGAACGCTTCGAGAAATCGGCGTGAAACCGGTTCCTTGGGGGTATTCGAATTGCCGCGAACGAGAAGGAATTCATCAACACCGTTTCCGTCCAGCATCGCGGGAGCAAGCCTCGATTCCCATTGAACCTGCGTTGCCAGCTTGGCTTCCGCCTCGGCAAGGCTGGCCATCAGCGGTTTGAATTCTTCGAGTGAAAAGAGCGGCTGGTGCGTCACAATCCAATTCGCAAGTTGAGCCCTTGCGCCTTTGTCATTGACAGACGTTACAGGAATGGCAGCCGCCAATTGTTGGTTAGGTTCGTCTACTAAAATGGAATTTGCAGCGGTGCGAAATGCGGCCCGATAGGATGCAATACGTTCGGCTCCCGGCTTTTCGCCATTTCCGAAATCATTCGAATGAGAAAAAATCTGATCAGGAGGTCGCGGCGACTCATCACTCTGAACGACCATTGCGATGGAACAGGGTCCGTCATCAGCAGGTGAAAATTCGACATGCATCCGGTGGCCAACATATTGAGAAAGATCGTGCGGGACCCAATGCCACTGGTCATCGGCATGTTTGTATTCTCGAAATACGGCACCGTGCAGCGGTCCGACGACAATCAGGTGTGAGTTGACCGACGCGTATGCTCGCACGGACCCCTTAATCAGATACCAGAGGTTACGTTTGGATGACGTAAACTCCGGCGTACGGACCATGCGACCGTACTCTTGCCATGCCCCGAGCGTGCCGTTGTCGACTTCGACTCCCGGTGCAAGTTTGATGTTCTTCCAGAATAAATCCCGATCCCAACCACCAATCGTTGCGACAGAGACGTTTGATTTCTCGCCGCCGATCATCAGTTGACCGCGAGTGACCGGCTTCAATCCAAAGGTGACGCCGTCCTGCATTGCCACGTCGGCCGCAGAATCTCCGAAATCCACGACAAGACCTGGAATCGATGGCGTTTGCTTGCCCGCCTCATTGGCGGAAATTCCGGCAGGTTGACCAGTGACGTTTGCAGGGTTGTTCGAATCGTCCGCAAACAGCCGGTGCAGGGGGTGTCGAGGTTCTTCTTTTGCTGCCTTTAGCTCGATGCACCATCGCGTCAATAATGTAAAATCCAGTTGATTGTCTGATGCCAGCCGTTGAACAATCGCATAACCGGACACCTGCGACTGATCCTCGCCCGCAGTTTGGTTAATCGAAACGCCTTCATCCAATGCTTGCTTCGCGGCAACCCAATAGCGATCAAGCTTATCAAGCACTGGCCGCGCGTTGTCGACAAGCTTCCGGGCGGTCTCGCGCCGTGTCTTTGATCGAAGCTCATCTAATTGCAAAGCGATCTGATGATGCTGCTCGGCGGTGTCGACACGAAACTGACGGTAACTACCGCTGATCGCAAAGCCAGCAAGTGCGTAGTAGTCCTTTTGTGAAATCGCATCAAACTTGTGATCGTGACACCGGGCACACCCGACTGTCAGACCCAGAAACGTCTTCGATAAGACGTCAAGCCGGTTGTCCATGCGATCGGTTTCATCCTTGCGGATATCAACCGGCGAATGAACCTCTTCGCCAAGGAACCAGAAGCCGGTTCCGATCAGTGACTCGTTGATCGGCAGGGGCGCGGCCGATTGGGCATCCGAAGCCGTACGCCAGCGTGGTTCAATCAAATCCCCCGCAATTTGTTCGGTGAGGAATCGATCGAATGGAACGTCCGCATTCAGTGCCCGAATCACGTAATCACGGAATTGCCACGCGTTCGGGATCACCGGCTCAAACTCATGCCCCCGCGTTTCCGCGTATCTTGCCAGATCAAGCCAGTGCCGGCCCCAACGTTCACCAAAATGGACTGAACCAAGCAATCTGTCGACGACGACTTCCAGCGCCTGTGGCCTCTGATCTTGAACAAACTGTTCGACCTCTTCGGGAGAAGGGGGCAATCCGATGAGGTCGAAGTAGACGCGCCTTAGCAGCGTTCGCTTGTCAGCAGCGGGTGCAGGCTTAATCCCCTTGGATTCCAGCTTGGCGAGTATGAATCGATCAGTATCAGTGATCGCCCAGTTCGACTGATGGGTTTCGGGGGGGGGGATATTTTTCACGGGTTGCCAGCACCAGTGTTCAGAAGCTCGCGAGGCAATGTCAAAAGGATTGACTGCCCCTGCCTTAGAAGCGGCTTCTTGAGGCCAGGGCAGCCCCATTTCAACCCAGCGTGTCAAAACCGCAATCTCGCTGGCAGGGAGTTTCGATTTCGGCGGCATCTGATAGACTTCGCCGTAATTGATGGCGGAAACAAACAAACTCTCTGCCGGTTTGTCGAGCGTCACTCCGGGTCCCGTGTCACCCCCCTTGAGCAGTGCATCCCGCGAATCAAGAGCCAATCCCCCCTTGATTGATCCCTTGCCGTTCGAATGGCATTCGAAACATCGAGCGACCAGGATGGGTCGGACTTCTTTTTCAAAGAACTCAAGTGACGATGCGTCAAATGCTGACGGGTCTTTCGACCAACCCACGGACCCTACAGTCAATCCAAGGCATGTCAGCCAAAGGAGTACCAGTCTGACGAACCGATCCATCAGTAACTCCGTGTACGTTTATAAGGAGAACACGTTACGCGACGAAAACCGTCGAACATCAACATTCTAGCATATTCTCACAACCCCACCTGTCACAAGGACCACATTGATTCCGTCGTTGGTTGTGATCGGTATTTGGTGGGCCCTCTTGCCCCTCGCCCCGGCCTTGCGGGGAGAGGCTGGGTGAGGGGCGAGCCGAAACAGAAGACCCCTCACCCAACCTCTCCCCACCAAAGCGTGGGGAGAGGAGTTAGATCGAGACTTTTTGAGAAGTCGATTCAGATGAACCGTATCCTTTTCACCGTTACGGCGTTAAAAACGATATTTCAAACGACGTCATAACCCTGAATTCCCAAGGGAGAATTTTCGTGTTGAAGTTTAATTCCACGACAGCATTTTCTTGCGTTGTACTCGGATTGTTTGGCACAGCATGGCAATCGAGCTCGTTGGCGCAAGACTCAACCGATCAATCCTTAAGCAAACCTGCGCCGAAGGTTCGGTTTGACATCGAAGCTCTTTCGAAAAGTCCTGCTGTCTTCCCGGCGACCGAAGCGCAAGTCGATGGGGTGAAATCGTTCTTTTATGAGGGCTTGAATTACAAAGGGAAGCCGACTCGGGTCTTCGCCTATTACGGAATCCCTGAGAAAAAAGAGTCGGCCGCAGAAATAAAATACCCCGCGATGGTTTTGATCCACGGTGGGGGTGGGTCCGCTTTTGATCGGTGGGTCAAGGTTTGGAATTCACGCGGTTACGCGGCGATTGCCATGGACCTGTGTGGCTGTGTTCCGGTCGGGACGTATGGAAACTGGAAACGGCACGAACAGGGGGGACCTGCGGGCTGGGACGCCAGCTTTGGCCAACTGAACGACGCCATCGAAGATCAGTGGACGTACCAGGCAACCAGTGTGGCGATCCTGGCTCATTCGCTGATCCGATCTTACCCCGAAGTCGACGCCGACCGGATCGGTGTGACGGGTATCTCCTGGGGCGGATACCTGACGTGTATCGTTGCCGGAGTTGATCCGCGATTCAAATTTGCTGTTCCCGTTTATGGTTGCGGGTTTCTCGGCGAGAATTCCGCCTGGCTTCCTGCGCTTGAA
>Ga0364920_10039_pt3 | contig 58506 bp, 48 predicted proteins | sample SorcelJu500001C8_FD_206961 | JGI IMG/M metagenome (GOLD analysis project Ga0364920, IMG submission 206961) | Enriched cells from Trout Bog Lake Hypolimnion, Wisconsin, USA - BchlTB.June20.5000.01.C8 | ecosystem: Environmental > Aquatic > Freshwater > Lake > Hypolimnion/Profundal zone | place: USA...
CCAGACCCCATTTGCCGAGATACGAGAGCCAAGAATAGCCGCGCTGCTGATAGTGTCTCAGCTTGCCTGTGATGCCGGCGGAGATCGAGTTGTTGGATGCGGCAGGCGAGCCAGTAGTTGACGAAGACGAAGATGAGCCTCTTTCAATCTCCGACCAGGATTTGTCGGATGAATGGAAAGTCACCTATCATTTGCAAAGCTTGAGCGACAAGAGCCTCTTGATTCCCGCTGATGAAGCCTGGCACAACAGCGACAATGCCCGCAGTGCGTTTGCCGCGCACCAATTCAATCCGCGCCAGTTTTTGCTTCAGTCGCTGGGCCAAGCGGCAAGATTGTGCGATGAAATCTCGTCCGGACTGATCAAAAATGATTTGGATGGCTACGAACTAGACAATGCGGGCGCTGTCGAATTTCTCACAGACAAAGCACAAGCGTTGCAAGAAGCCGACTTCGGCGTCATGCTGCCGTCGTGGTGGAAGAAAGGGCGGCGCAAATTGCGCGTGTCCGCCCAGGTTTCGAGCTCGCCAAAGAAGAAGAGCGAACTGTCACTTGACTCGCTAGTCGAATTCAAATGGAAAGTGGCGATCGGCGACCAATCTCTCACGCTGGAAGAACTGACAGCCCTGGCTGAACTGAAGACACCGCTGATCAGAATTCGCGGACGCTGGATTCACGTCAGCAGCGAAGACATCAAACTGGCAATTGAGCTGCTCAAGAAGAAATCGCTGGGCAAGGCGCGCGTCGCCGATGTGCTCAAGCTTCGCATCGGGGCACTGTCTGGGTTGGGAGAGCTGGGCGATGTCGAGGTGATAGCCGACGGTCCCGTTGGTGAACTTCTGAAGAAGTTGGAAGAGCCCAGTGCATTGGAAGAACTTTCTCCGCCACCAGGCTTCACAGGCAAGCTGAGACACTATCAGCAGCGCGGCTATTCTTGGCTCTCGTATCTCGGCAAATGGGGTCTGGGTGCCTGTTTAGCGGATGACATGGGATTAGGCAAAACCGTTCAAACTCTTGCCTTCATCCAGAATCGCCGCACCGCCGATGATACCGCGCCAGTCTTGTTGGTCTGCCCAACTTCGGTGATCAATAATTGGCAAAGGGAGGCGAGCAAGTTTACTCCCGAACTGAAAGTGCTCGTTCACCACGGCCCAAACCGGGCAAAAGGCAGGAAGTTCGAGGCTGCAGTCAAGGCACACAATATTGTAATCAGCAGCTATTCGCTGCTTCATCGCGACTTAGAAGACCTGCGCACCATACGCTGGTCGAGCGTTGTCATCGACGAAGCGCAAAACATCAAGAATGCATATACCAAACAGTCTGTGGCAGTGCGCGACATTTCAAGCCCCTGTCGAATTGCTCTGACGGGCACCCCAGTCGAGAATTCGGTCGCCGATCTGTGGTCGATTATGGAGTTTCTCAACCCCGGCTTACTGGGCAGCAATCAGCAGTTCCGCAAACAATATTTCTATCCGATTGAAGTTTCGCGTGATGCAGAAGTGACGCAAAAGCTGCTCAAGATTACACAGCCGTTTATTCTCAGACGGGTAAAGACCGACAAATCGATCATCGACGATTTGCCTGAAAAACAAGAGATCAAAGTCTTCTGCACCATGACGCGCGAGCAAGTAACCCTGTACTCCGCTGTGACAAAGGATCTTGAAGCCAGATTGAAATCGGCTGAGGGCATCGGCAGAAGCGGTTTGGTGCTTGCCACTCTGGCAAAACTCAAACAAGTGTGCAATCACCCGGCGCATTTTCTTGCCGATCAAACAAGTCTTTCCGGCAGATCCGGCAAACTGATTCGGCTGGAAGAGATCACAGAAGAAATCTTGACCGCTCGGGAAAAAGTGCTGATCTTCAGCCAATTCAAAGAGATGGGAAGCCTGATAAAACAAGCTCTGGAAGACAAGTTTGGCGAAGAGATTTTGTTCTTGCACGGCGCTGTGAGCAAGAAAGAACGAGACAAAATGGTCGACCGATTCCAGAGCGCTGACGGTCCGTCTATATTCATGCTTTCGCTCAAGGCCGGCGGCACCGGGTTGAATCTGACTGCAGCGAATCACGTTGTCCATTACGACCGGTGGTGGAATCCAGCCGTGGAGAATCAAGCCAGCGATCGAGCTTTCCGCATCGGTCAAACAAAAATGGTGCAGGTGCGGAAGTTTATTTGCGCCGGCACCTTGGAAGAAAAAATCGACAATATGATCGAAGGCAAAGCTAAGGTGGCAGCAGAAGTTGTCGGAACCGGCGAAGGCTGGCTGACAAACCTCTCCAACGACGACCTGAAACAGGTGCTGGCGTTGAGCAGCGAGGCGCTTGTAGATGATTAACTTGTAGTGACGCCGGTCCTCAAAGTTTTTTGCGCGCTAATTTCTTATAGACTTCATCGTCGTTTCGTTTGTCCACAACTAGCACGGAGACTGATTTATCATCAAACCGATACACTATCCGGTGCTCTCCTATGTCCACTCTGTACAGGTTTTCGTAACCTTTTAGAGAACTCGAATCGGCTGGAACAGGCTCAGACAGTAAGGACAAGATTTTGCCCAGCACTTGTTTGAATTGTTTGGCATCAAGGCAGCGAATGAAGTCGTAAGCCTCTTTCGTCAGGCTCAGGCTATGCACCCTGCGCATCCTCGATCAACTTATTGACCTCCTCTGTGCTAGCAAACCCGGATGCTTCCGCATTAACCGCGCGGGCTGCCCAGTAGGCATCCTCCATGGCTGTTAGGCGCTCATATTCAGTAGCTGACAGCATAACGACGGATGAGCGCCCGGACTTCTGCACCATGACCGGTTCCGCCAGGGCGATATCCATGACAGCGCCAAACTTGTTTTTTACTTCCGTTGCCTTGATGGTTTTCATAGCTCTTACCACACTTCATTCCACCCACCACCTATTTTAGCTAATTTAGCCATTTCGTGCAAGTCAAAGGTTTATCGAGCAAACTGCGAACGCGCGCTTTCAATAATCAAAGACACGGAATCGTCTAAGCGATCGGCGTAAAATACATGGCATCTGTCGGCATAGCAAGCAGCTGCTTCTGCGCTGAAATTCAAGGGACGGAACAGTGAGCACCCACGACGACGAGTTTAGCAGACGGTATGGCAGCGCCCGGCGCGTCAAGGGCGGCATTCGCGCTCGCACCGCTCGTGGTGCGTTCGGCACCACCTGGTGGGCGGCGCGGTGGATCGCAGTGCTGGAGAGTTTTGACATAGGCGGAAGGCTGCAGCGAGGGCGCGCTTATGCTCGCAGAGGGCAGGTCATTTCAATTGAAATAAAGGAAGGATTGGTGCTGGCGTCAGTGCAAGGTTCCGAAAGAGCACCATATAAGGTGGAAGTGCAAGTCAAAACAATTCCACCCGAAAAGTGGAAACTGCTTGCGGAAACTTCGCTCAGACAGATAGTCATCGCCACCAAACTTCTAGCAGGACAGATGCCCGAAAGCATCGAACAACTTTTATTGGTATCTGGTGTGTCGCTGTTTCCAGAAAAATCCGGCGACCTGCAAACTAAGTGCTCATGCCCCGATTACTCTAACCCGTGCAAGCATATCGCCGCCGTTTATTACTTGATTGGCGAAGAGTTCGACCGCGATCCATTCTTGCTTTTCCGCTTGCGCGGCATGACAAAAGAGAAGCTACTGGAACTCATTGTCGGGGGCATTGACCCACTGCCGACGGCGAAGAGCACTGCGATTAAAGGCAAGAAGACCAAGAAGTCCCAGACTGCGCAAGCGACGGCAGCAGGATCAACATTAGAACTAACCACTTCCAGCGGACTCCCACTGGGACCGCCCGCCTCCAGCAGCCTTCCACCGGGCACGCCGAGCTCCAGCGGTCTTCCACTGGGACCGCCCGCTTCGTCAGCGTTGCAAGCATCACGCGGGCATCGGAAAACATCCGCTCCGGTTGAAGAACCACTACCTTCTGATCCGGCCTCGTTTTGGCACAGCGGTCCAGCAAAACCCGATCTGATTAAGCCGGCAAACCAACCCACCACCCACGGTGCCCTGCTCAAAAGGCTAGGACCCATCCCATTCTGGAGATCCGAACAGAATTTGATGAAGGTGCTTGCACCGCTCTATGCACGTGCGTCTGACCGAGCATTGGAATTTCTGGCAACAGGCGACCCCAGTACGCAATAATAGCTCTTTGCACTTTCATCGTATTGTGTTTGTATACAGAAATATGACGGAGTCCGATGTCAATTGCGGCAGCCGCATCGGGCGGCGCCTGGGTTCGTATACATCAGGTTATGACGTGAAAACAGACGACTCAAACGCCGAATGCGACGCTTGATGTTGCCCGGCACCAAATTCTTGTAGAAATGGGCAGGGTACTCGCGCCGTCGCGATACCGTATCTGGTGGCGGACCGGCCATCCAATCGTTTTCCGATTGATACTGTTTGTAGTGCGAACAAGTGGAGCAAGGAATGTCAGCCCTCGGCGGGGATTTACCCATGAGCATCTGGCGTGCATAATCCATTTTCTCGCCGTTGAAGACTTCTTCAAAGCCGTCTGCAAAGACATCGCCAAAATCCCCCCAGTGATTCAGGCAACAACCAAGCATTTTGCCGTCAAAATTTATTTGCGGAGTCTTCCACAGTTGTCCGCATATTGCTTTTGCAACGTAATCCCTACCGTACTTCTCCTTGAACTCTTGTCGGCTAGCCACCGGCAAACCAGAGGCTTTCTTAACTGCTTCCGGATTTGTTATGGGAGAAAAGTCAGTGCCAAACAGATCGCCCCACGATAGCTTGGGAAAGAATGCCATATCCAATTCTTCAGCCATCAGTCTGGCTTTCTCCAGTTCATGCACATTATGATCGAAAATCACAAACTGCCATCTCAACTTCGGAAGACTCGACCGATACTTCTTCTTCCACTCGTTGATTTTGCGAACGTTAGCGATGACCGTGTCAAAATTTCCCCGCTTCCTATAAATCGAATAGATTTCGTTGCTGGCTCCATCTATTGAGCAGCTCAAATATCGCAACTGATATCTCACAATTGCCTCAAGAGCTTCTTCGCTGACGTTGTTTAGATTGGCACCATTCTCGCAATGAAGATAAACTCCTTGTTTTTGAGCATATTCAAGTATGTGTGGAAGCTCATTATTGAGGAATATCTCACCATAGTTGGAAAGTTCGATATCGCAAACGCGAGGATTTTCGTCAACAAATTTCTTGAACTCAGAAAACCTTAGAAAACCGGTGCCAATGCCTTTTCCAACTTCACCCGAAGCAGTCGGACATGAAGGGCATCGCAGTTGGCAGGCGGTGGAAGCTTCCAGCCTGACATGTTGAGGAAAGACATTAGTTCGTAAGTTCATCCTCTAGCACTCGATTTGCTCTTGGCACCATCAACATCCAACAAAGTCCGTATTTGCGTCCTTCATCAAGCAGCGATAAAAGGTGCAAATCCATGAATGGTAGTCTTAGTGGCAGGTTCTCGATCGTTCTCTGGCTATACCAAGTTCTCGTGATTTCATGAGTTTCACCAAACCGCCGAATAAGCTCATCGCCGATCGGACCAGTGTTTTGTCCATCGTGCACCTCGACTAAAATCGTGCACGTATTCAACTGGGGCACGCTAGACGGATCGAGCAGGTCAATTTCCCCGCCTTCAATATCCATAACAATCAGGCACGTCTGGTGGGTGTTTTCATCGACCAAACGTTTAAAAACCGCTTGATCGCAATGCCCGAGTATCGATACTCGTTCTTGCACCTGATTAAGCTGCGCCAATTGCAAGACCAAATCACGGCCATCCTGCTCTGACTCAGCTGCGATCACTAACGCCTGCGGGCACCGCATCGCCATGCCAACCGCGTAATAACCCTCAGCCGCACCGATATCCAAGATGGCATCAAATCTTTGCCCACAAAGAGTTTCTATGGTTTCTTGTAGTTCAAGTTCATATGTACCAAGAAGTTTCGGGTAAAAACGGCTGCCGATACTGGTATCTACATAGCGCATACCGCTGAAAGGTCCGCCGACGATGCATCCACGCGTGAAGCGGTGCACAGCAAATCGCGCCAGTTGGTGGCGTTTCAGACGTTTGGGTGCCACACTTCTTACGGTATTGATAAGCGTGTTTAACCCGGCTTCGACTGCTTTTTTCATGGCCGACACGTTGGCAAAAGGGAGCGAAATACCGCTTCAGTATACTTTTAGAATCGCATGCAGCCTTTGAGTTACACCCGACTAATCTAAAAATCGCTTCAGTTATCTGCATCTGGAAGTACACTATAGCGTGGCGGGACGACGAACACTCTGGAAGAGTATGCAGTTAGAGAAAATAATCACCATGTGCGGTGCCAGCCATCGCCTGAGGTTGCTCTTCATGACGCGGTCTCTGCGAGCCGTCGGCTGCAATCTTCCAATCTGGGTGATTCCGTACGATTCCCAACCTTTTACCCTGCCCGAGAATGCAATTTGGTGGACGGTGCCGGAAATCAAAGCCTGGGTGCAAGCAGAGAACCTCAATCAACGCAAGCAAAAGTTTCAATGCCTGACGACTGCCAACTACCAGTTCGCCGACACCGATGTTTTCTTTTTGCGCAACCCAGAAAGAGTGCTGGCGCCGCATTCCGGGCTGATCGCCTGTTGTAATGAGTGGACAATCGCCTTGCACGGCGGCAGAGTGGCGAGCAAAGACTCCATCCCGATTCTGAAACGAGCAACCACACTCTGGCAACGCAACGTTTTCTGCTCTGGACAGTTTGCTTGTGAATCGGCTCTTTATGCGCCACACGACTTGATTGAGATCGCGGCAAAACCAGAACATGCATCAACCTGCATGCATCCGCCGTTCGGCGATCAAGAAGGCATAAATCTGCTCGTCTCGCTCTCTGGAGTTAGCGTAACCAATCTCACCCTGCCACCATTTTTGATGGAATCAAGTTGGGCCGGCGACTACCCCGATGATCCTGCCCCCTATTGGCAAAATGAGGAGCGCAAGCCCTATCTCATTCATTACTACGGGCATGCTCATAGAATGCATGAGGACCGCAGAATAAACGACGTGTTCAAAGAGCTTCTCACCAGGGAGGAACAGCAACAATGGATAGAAGAGTCGCAACGGTGGCATGAAGATCGAATGCGCTTCGATGAGGAACGCGCGAATGCTGTGAATCCGTCACCAAGCAAGGTGCGGAAACTTTTTAGGCGCATTAATCGCGCCAGTAGAATGTTGATACGAGGCTATTAGTCGAGCCTACCGCACTGATGTAGCGCAGATGGCGATGCCAAACGACTGAATCAGATCCCAACGATCATGAGCATATTCCGCTAAACCAATGCGCATCCTCTGGCTAACCCACGAACACCCACAATTCCCCGGCCCCGCGCACAGGGCATGGACACAGCTGGCTCTAAGCGAACTCAGTAAACGGCACCAAATTACCTTTGTTAATTTACGCGACTTGCCTGATGCGGCTCGGTGTTTTTTGCTGAGCCAGCACATACAGGTTCTGACCGAAGCGAGTGCGCCGGCGTCTAAAAGCCTATTTGCTCGCTTGCAGCGCAAATGCCTGAGAGTTGGACGCAGGCTGGTCTTGCCGGACGTGTTCTATCGTTGGTCGGCAGAAAGCGCGTCGGTAAGAGGTGCGCAACTTTCACAGATCCAAGCAAGAGATTTTGACCTGGCAGTAGTCGATCACCTGGGGTTTGCTAACTTGCTTAGCTTTCTGCCGAAAGCAATCAAGCGATGCGTAATCGTTGCAAACATCGGCGAGTTTCTCTACACTCCAACTCGAAATCACAACCTGTTGGAGCAACTATGGTTGAGCTATCGCAGATACAGATTGAGGCGCGCCGATCTGCGTGCGTTAGAGCACATCGACTTAGCTGTCTGTATGAACCAGACCGAGAAGACTTGGATTGATTCGCAAGCAAAAGTAAAAACGTGCTTGGCACCAGTCGCGACAGACCCTTCATATTTTCGAGAAAGCGTGCCGGCGCAAGCACACTTGCCCCAAATTCCGTGGCTCGTTTTCACAGCCAGCTTTGAGCATCCTCCAAATGTCGATGCCGCATTGTTTTTGTGCAATGACATTTTGCCATTGGTTCGCGTGAAGATTCCAAACGCAGGGGTGCTTCTCGTTGGCTTGAACCCGCCAGCCGCGGTCACAACTCTGGCAGAGAAGGACAACTCGATCGTAGTGACAGGAGCGGTCAGTGACGTTCGCAGCTACATGGCTGCCGCATCGGTATACGTGGCGCCGGTGCGCTACGGGGCCGGCGTGAAGGTGAAAGTGATGGAGTCCCTCTCTGCAGGTATGGCAACGGTCGCCACTTCGGTCGCTTGTTCCGGTCTGGGAGTGCGCAACCGGCAAGAGTTGATCATTGCCGATGAACCGCAAGAATTTGCAAGCGCTGTCATTTCGCTACTCGAAGATAAAAATCTGCGCACAGAGCTGGGCAGCTGTGGAGCCAGCTTTGCCATGGACAACTTCGACTACAAGAAGCGGGTGCAAGAACTGGAGCATGCTTGGTCTGAGCTGATTGGTGATGAAAATATTGCCAATACTTGTCGAAGCAAGCGATGAATAAGGTCAACCAATTCAAGCAAACGGAACAGCTGTGATTCTGCTTCGCGAATGTTCACTTGCATGTTTTGATCTTAGTCAGCGAGTGAACCAGGGAGCCCGAATGGAGCGCGCCTGGTTCGTTTGGGTCACGATTATAGACGCCCCGCGCTAAAACCGGTCGAATAGCGATAAAATGGTCCAGACAAACGAATGGGCGAGTTGCGGGCTAAGACTGTGCTTACAGTGACAGATATCTTCAAAAGCTACGATGTGCGCGGGCTTTTTCCTGCCGAGATCAATGAGGAAATTGCCTACAAGATTGGTCGCTGCTTCGTCGCGCTTTTGAATGCTCGAACAATTGCCGTTGGTCGAGACATGCGCATGAGCGGCGTGCAACTTGCTTCTGCATTCATCTCCGGCGCCACAGATAGTGGCGCTGACGTCGTAGACATCGGCATGGTATCAACCGACGCGCTCTATTTTGCCGTCGGTCATTATCAATATGATGGTGGCGTGATGATCACGGCGTCGCATAATCCCGGACAATACAACGGCATGAAATTTACTGGTGCTGAAGCTGCGGCAATATCCCTGGAGACCGGGCTTGGCACTATACGTGACCAGATCGAATCCAACACGCTACCAGCAAAGTCATCCGCCAAGGGCAACGTGGTTGAGAAATTTGTGCTCAAGGATTTTGCCAATCATTGCCTCAAGTTCATCGATCCCAAATCAATCAAACCGCTTAAAATCGCCATTGACGCCGGCAACGGAATGGCAGGCATGATAGTGCCGCAGGTTTTTCAGGAGCTTCCCTGTGAAATAATCCCGTTGTATTTTGAACCCGATGGAAACTTTCCCAATCATCCAGCCAATCCGCTCGAGCCTGAAAATATGCTGGCTTTGCAAGACGCCGTGATCAAGCATAAATGCGACTTCGGTGTAGCGTTCGATGGCGATGCTGATCGCATGTTTCTCGTCGACGAAAAGGCTAACTTAATCGGCGGCGATATTGTTACTGCACTTGTTTCTATCAATACTCTTCGCCGAAACTCTGCTGCCAAGATTCTCTACAATCTCATATGCAGCCGCAGCGTGCCTGAAGCAATTGAAAAGCATGGTGGCATCGCGCGACGGTCGCCGGTCGGTCACTCTTTGATCAAGAAAATTATGAGAGATGAAGATATTTGTTTCGGTGGTGAGCACAGCGGTCACTTTTATTTCAAAGACAATTGGTACGCTGACTCCGGCATCATCGCTCTGCTCCAGTGCCTTGAGGTGTTTAGCGAATCTGATAAAGCAGTCAGTCAAGTTCTCGCACCGTTGAATGGACGGTGTCGCTCAGGCGAAATAAACAGCAAGGTCGCTGATGCGCGAGCGAAATTGCAAGAGATCGAAGCCAGCTTTCAAGACGCTGAGATCGACCACCTTGACGGACTGACAATCAGCTACGCGAATTGGTGGGCGAACATTCGTCTATCAAACACAGAGCCGCTCCTGCGCTTGAATGTGGAAGGCGACAACGATGACCTAATGAAGAGTGGTCGGGATAGGATTTTAGAACTTATTCGTCGGTAGCACCCCGAAACGTTACCACACAAACGCTTTGCCGAATGCGGCCTTGAACCAACCTGTAGAAATGCGCATGGTACTCGCGCCGTCGCGATACCGTATCCGGTGGGGACCCGGCCTCGGCGGCTACATTACCCGAAGCCGCTTCGCTTGCTGGTCAGCCTTGAACGTAAAACAGTTATGCGACGCATGCTGGTCTCCTGAGTTATCTCTGCATCTTTTTCTCACTACCAAAAAGTTCGCAGCAACCGCGGTCAGATTGATGCATCCAGGCGTCGTTCCTAAACTCAAACTTATGTAGTGCGTATCGCCGTCCGCTGCCTATTTCGACGTGAAGGAACGGCGAACAGTGCTAGAATCTTGGAAACCAATTAGTAAGCAAGTGCGTTGATGGCTACTTATGAAACTCGCTCCCGTGAGCGCCGCTCAGGAACAGTAGAGACGGCACGTCTTTCTGCTGATACTCAATCGGAAGCATCCAGAATGCTTCAAATCAGCAATTGGAAAAAGATTTTAGTTTTAGAAGAACCTTCACTTGTTGTGATAAAGCCTGGTCTAGTTCCTGTTTCCAGAACTGTCTGTGAACTGTGGGAACACCGGGAACTGATCAAGAATCTTGTCTGGCGCGATCTGACCACACGATACAGGCAAACAATTTTAGGTGCAGGCTGGGCTGTGCTCCAACCTTTAGGCTTCATGCTTGTGATTACACTCTTCGTCAAACACTCGTCTCATCCGATGCCTGGTGAGGTTCCCTATTGCGTGCTCGTCTATGCATCATTGATTCTTTGGCAATACTTCAATGCCTCCGTCACTCGTGCATCTGATAGTGTGCTGAGTATGGGCGCTCTGATGAAAAAGGTCTACTTCCCACGACTGGCTGCCCCAATCGCCAGTGTGATGCCGGCAATGGTTGATTTTGTCATCACGTTTATGCTTCTGATGGCAATGGTGTTATGGTTTAAGCTTCATATCACCATCTGCCTGCTTGCCGCACCACTATTCGTTTTTCTAGCCGCGACGCTTGCGCTTGGTATTGGGTTATGGGTTTCCGCGCTGCATGTGAGATACAGAGACATGTTTCAGCTTGTACCATTTCTCTTACAAATGCTGTTCTTCGCGTCACCCATAATTTATTCAAGTGATTCGATACCGGCTGCTCTGCGTCCGATCTATCAGCTAAACCCACTGGTTAGCGTGATTGAGGGATTTCGTTGGTCGGTTCTCGGTACTAACACACCGAGTCCAGAGTCGATCTTGTACTCTGTGATCGTCGGCACCGGATTACTTGTTTCCGGATTTGCGTTTTTTAGGCGCACAGAAAGAACCTTCGTGGATTACGTATAACATGGCTAAGCCAGCAATTCGGGCGATTAATATAGGTAAGTGCTATCGACGAAGCGCAAAAAAGCCAGAGCGCGAATTGTTAGGCGCGGCAGCACTGCGGGTGGTGCAATCGCCATTTCGAGCAATCAGCAGGGCAACTGAAGATGAGGTCATTTGGAGCCTCAGGAATGTCTCGTTTGAACTCGAAAAGGGAGATTCAATCGCCTTCGTGGGCGCCAACGGATCAGGCAAAAGCACGTTGTTGAAAATACTCTCTCGCATTACCGAGCCCACCGAAGGGAGCGCTGAAGTGCGCGGCAAGCTCGGCTCGCTCTTAGAGCTGGGCACCGGTTTTCATCCGGAACTTACGGGGCGAGAAAACATCTATTTGAGCGCATCAACGCTCGGAATTTCGCGCCGCCAAATTGTTAGCAAGTTTGATCAAATCGTCGATTTCTCAGAAGTAGAGCCTCTGCTCGAAACGCCGGTGAAATACTACAGCAGCGGTGAGTATGTGCGCCTGGGATTTGCAGTGGCGGCGCATCTTGATCGCGAAATCTTGCTCATCGACGAAATCCTTGCCGTGGGAGACGCCGCATTTCAGACCAAATGCATGCATAAAATGACGTCCTTATGCGGTGAGGGACGAACCCTTGTTTTCGTTACCCATACAACATCATTCGTAGACCAGCTCTGCAAGAAGACTCTTTGGTTAGACAAAGGAGCGGTAAGAGACTGGGGCGATACAGCGAAGGTGCTTCCCTGTTATTTGGACTTTATGGCGGCAAATGGTGCGGAAATAGAGACTAACAACTGGCGTGTATGAACCACATTCTCGGTCTATCATCTATCCAGATGCATTCTGCGGTAAAAGTTCCATAGGCTGCGATATGGCATAAAAGGGTTGACCGGAACGGGATCTTTGACTAACCTCAGTTTCTTCAGAGCATTGTAGACATACCAATCCCACCATGAATGCGGTTTCCAAACGCCTGCCCAGTGTACTAATAGAACCGGTGCCTCACCAGGAATAAAGATTTGCCCTCCTCTGACAATCGCGCCTCGCCTGCCCGCCCAGTGTTCCAATGGCATATCTCGGAGCCCTAACTGTTGACTCAAGACATACAGGCTGCTGAATTTTTCTGGCGAGTTTACGATCAGGTAATTGAGGAAAGGTTGCTCCATGCATTCCAATGCCATGTGCGAGGCGAGCTCAACCGCGCTCGGCAGTGATTGTTCAGCGAGCTCGACTGACAATGCGCCTTTGCGTGAGGCCACAAAGCCCGTGTTGGCACTGAATGCAATTTGCGAATCGGTCAGCTTTCCAGCTTGATTTATGCTCTCGCGCCATACTGTTTTATTAATTCCGATATTTGAATGCGATGTTACAAAGCCGTACTCTTTTAAATATGGAAATACAAATTCGATACTCGAGAGGACAACTGTATCCAAATCGATATAGATGAACTCATCGAACTCGCCCTCCCACATGGCAAGCTTTCGATAATGATGCAGAAGATAAGGATGGAAGCGACGTGAAATATCATCACACCGCTGCAAGATCAATTGGTCAGTATAGATAGAAAAATTGTAGACCGATTGCAATTCTTGCAGTTTATCGATGCTTGGAGCAAACGGGATTAGACACAATTGAATCTGCGGATTGTACTTACGAAAGCTGTTCAGAAATGCGATAGCAAAATCAATGACACCGTCGTCAGCAAGGAAGTAAACGCCACGATTAGTTGTTGGCTTCAAGTTCTTTTCAGTTAACATGTTGGCGAGAGATTCAGATGCATTATATCTATCGGCTCAGACAAGCGAAACCCCACTTCCTATCATTAGTTCAAATCTTGAGGATCGAATTGGCCAGGTCTGCGATCAAAATATTCTAAAACATGAACAGTGCACCATTGGTAATACCGCGTAACACTTGCGGGAATCAACCGTCCGAATCTTGTAGACGCGGCGCCAATACTTGAATAGCTCAGGAATTGTGCATCAACGAATTAGGCGATCGCGGGGTCTTAACAGGTCCGGCCGATATGTCCGTAGTAAGAGCACGCACTTCCAAACGTCTCCCGTATAAAACTGTCGCTGAAGGTTCGGCAGGTGGCACTTCTGTCAAATCAAAATGCTCGCACAACTACGAAGCGCTGAGGTCCAGAGAGTTAGGGCGACCGACAGTACGGGTGGCGACGATCGTAAACATCGGTACATTTATGTGCACCGTTCCTCTGTCCGTGTAGAGATGTTCATGGTAACTTACGACCGACTCCTCAAACCCAAGCACGCCCAGGCACTCTTGAATGAGTTGCGGCGTCAAGTACCACCAGGTTTCAGTCGGTGAACCGTTGCGATAACTTGGCGCAAATCTCATTATTGATGATTGATCGGGCACTAAGTTTCTGAGCTGCGCCTTCCAGTCAGTCGGCTTGCCACGGTCAAGTGCGTCCGTCACGATAATTGTTTCCTTAGTCAATGAAGCCGCTTGCTGTAGAGCAAGAAACGGGTCTCGTACGTGCAAGAGGACCGAATTAGCGATGGAGACATCTACAGGACCAATCCCGGCAGGAATCTGATAGACAGTTCCGTAAACAACCTTCGCGCGCGATTGCAGTTTCTTGTGAGCAAACCAGAACGAATTGTTCAAGCGCCCGATATGTGACTTTCTCTCCTCAAGTAGTGCAGCGACGTCTAATCTTGCATACGGCACCATATCCCAGGAGAATTCCGGCGACAGATCGTAAGCAACTACCTCGGCGCCGGCGCGCTCCATCGAGAAGCAGATGAAACCGCTTGCCGTCCCAATCTCCAGAACTCTCTTTTGTTTGAATTCGAAATTGCCCAAGTAGAGGCTGACCGTCGACCGTAAGTCGAATAGACCGTGAACAATACCGATCTCAGGGAGATCCATAGTGTGATAGAAATCACATTCTTCAAGGCCAAGTACTTCCTTGGCATTGACAAATACATTGTCAGTTTGCATAAGGCTGGGTTCCTGAAATCATTTCGGTTTAACGAAGCGCGGTCGAATTCATAGCATGATACATGATAATCGATAGGATCAAACTTCAGCTTTGCCCGAGCCAAGCCGCTCTCCAATCCAACGACTAAGACGCATGGAGGGCTTTTCGATACCAACATAAAATGCAGCCGAGACCAGCAAAATCGCTGCAGTTAAAGCTGCAATCTGAATGAGTAAGTCGATGCCAACCGGACGGGTGTCACTAATCAGCTTGAACGTGAGCGGCGAAAGGTGCGATATAACGAGGTAGTGATACAGATAAATCGTATAGCACATGCCTCCAATTGCCACAATCCAGCGCTGTGTAATTGCTCGATAGCTAATTCGGCCACTGACCACGGCAGCGCACATCACTGCAGTGAGCATCGGTGTCAGCCAGTAAAGGTTGGTTTGTACTGTCAATATCCAAAATAGAAGCGCAGCGGTCGCTATCGCCACAAGATCAGCAGCGAAAGAGCGCATTGGTTTCTGGTGGTGCGAGTAGACGTCTGCCAACAGAAATCCTGCAAGAAAGAACTGGAGAAACTTTACTATGCTCAAATAGAGCCTAGGCATCCACTCTACCCGTACAGCCACAAAACAGGACCAGAACAAGATCAACACAATCAATATAGTTCGGCGCAACCAAATTGGTCTGATCGCGAACAGACGCGAAAGGATAGGAACTATCAGATAGAACTGCACCTCTACTTCAAGCGACCAAGCCACCCCATTGATCCAACTCGCGGTATCGTAAATAAGCCAATGCAGATAGAACACGCTGGCCAACAAATGTGGGCGAAATACTCTCCAACCAATATTAGTGAGAAAGATAATTCCGAAGGAAATGAGTAAGTTAAGCACATAAGGCGGATCAAGGCGAAACATGCGCCGCAGGTAGTATGACCAAACGTTCGGTTTCGGTGAATTGAAATCGTAGCTCTTAATGTACGGAAGCGAGAGGATGAAGCCACTAATAACGAAGCACAGTTCGACACCGAAGTGGCCGGCATAGGCAACGGACAGTAAATTTGATTGAGGAAGGACAACAGACCATTGCGCAGGCAATTTGATGGCGCCGAATCGATGACTCTTCACGATGTATTCGTAGGTGATATGGTGCAAGACCACACCGGCAATCGCAAAAAACCGCAATCCGTCAACGGCGGGAATAAATCGACCGCTGGCAGTTGTTCGAGAGAGTGCTCGAAGAATTCGATCATCAAAATGAGATTTATTGGCTGATTCACCGCGTCTAAGCCCTAAAAGAGTGGCCAACAAACGCAAGTTCGGGCAGCCTGTGAAGCTCACCAAAAACAACCAAAACCGCAAACCGTCCAAAATGTTTGGTGGACGCCCTCCCCAATGTTTCAGTTGCTCCGGCAGTTTTCGCACAAGGCCGGATTTGATCTGTTCCTGAAATACTGGATCGGTAAACCTATTTGTCAGCCAAAGCAGATAGCTGCGATAGGCCTCTAATTTTGTGGCTACCAATTCCGGTGCCGGTGCAGAAAGATGAATGGCGCTTTTGCGCCACCGTACTTTGCCGGTTTCCATTGTCCTGATGCCAGAATCCTGGCTAAACAAAATCCACGATGCATCATCCGAACACCATCCCATTGGAAATTCGACAAAGCCGGCCGCCTCATCAAATATGCTTCGGCGAAAAATATACTCAACAGCAAATGAACAACGCTCAAATGAGGCTTTAGCCAGCGCAAAATCGCTTGCTGACTCGATTTCCGGATGACGCGGTGGTTCGAAATCAATTGCATCATTTTCATCGATTAAGTCGATATTAAAGCGATAAACGCTGAACCGTCCTTCGGTGCGTTCTAGTGTAGAAAAAAAAGATTCGACACAATCAGGTTCCGCGACATCGTCATCCGCAAACAACCAAACCCATTGCGAATCCGTTTCGCGCACGCAGCGATTCCACTGTTGCACAAGTGAGTGGCTACCCAGGTTTTCGCTGAAACGGTGGTAACGAATGTCCAAGACATCTTGATACTTTCGTAAGACTTCGCTTGGATCATTCGGGCTTGCATCATCACCGATGAACACTTTGAACTCATGCCGGCTCTGCGCGGCCAGCGAAGCCAAAGCGGCGTCCATATAACGCAGCTTATAATAGGGGATGACGATCGTAAGTAAATCGCTTATCTTCCGCGGTGAGCCTTCACTCGTTCGTTCAAGACATCAGTATACAGAGCAAGCTGATCCGCTGCGGTGGCTCAACTTAAGGTACTCCACATCCACCATTGCATCTCTTATGCTTGCTAAGAAACTCTCAGACTTCTGTTCACAGCAGCGAAAACTATACGGACCGAAGACATATCTTAGTCCTGATCGGACCAACGGCATGTTTCAGCTGCTTTCAGCCACCCCACCCATCTTCTACGCTGTCCACTGGATGGACGAGGAACTGCGCTTCATGCAGTGCCTGGATCCGCTCTTTGAGGCGCTACGCAACGACCGTGCCTATTTTCTCTACACCTGGTGGTGGCACATTGACGACCCGAAGCGAGTAGACTTCGTTCGGCACTTCGAGAAACGGCATCGCAAGCGCTATCCAAGCCACCAATTCATTCATCTTTGCAACGCCATTTCTCAGTTCGAAATCTTTACAGAGAAAGGTTTGCGGGCAATCTTCTGCAATCAAAACTGCCTGCTTGACGAGCGAGTGTTCACACCACAATCCACTGCTGAACGCACTATTGATGCCGTTTACACTGGCCGCTGCGTGCCTCACAAACGCCACCATCTGGCCTCTCTCATAAAGAGCCTGGGTCTGATTTATACATTTGACAAGGGCGTCGATCGACTCGATCTAATTGACGCGACCAGAAATCTGTTGCCGCATGCTTACCTTTTCAACCACGAGCAATCTGACGAATACCAGAGCCTAACGCCTGCCCAAATCAACAATTGCCTGAATCGATGCCGCGTCGGCTTATGTTTGTCGCCAGTGGAAGGTGCCATGTATGCGAGCATGGAGTATTTGCTTGCGGGGCTGCCGATCGTCTCTACTAAAAGTCAGGGCGGGCGTGACATATTTTTTGATGACGCTTACGTGAGCGTAGTTGACGATCACCCGGAAGCGGTCAGTGAAGCCGTCGAAAGAATCATTCGTCGCAACCTCTCGCCCGACTTCATTCGCGAGAAGACTTTGGAAAAGCTGATGCCTCATCGGCAAGCTCTAATCTCACTGGTGCAGGAGATTTACGATGCAGAAGGCGTAGATAGAGATTTCGCCTCGGAATGGCCCTTAGTCTTTCGCAACAAGCTTTATGCCCATCAGAGATACCAGGACGCCATTGATCGAATCGAAGCTGCTAGACGCCGTTAATAACAAACTTAAAAACTTCGTATCGCCGCCTGTTGCCTGCTTCTGCTGAAAAGAACAACAATGCTAGGATCTTGGCTTGGAAACCTCGTAAGGAAAGACTGCAATGGCACTGAACATCTGATGGTGAATTTGCCAAGTCACCAGTCAAATCAGCTTTTAGACAAACTGAGCAAGCGTCTCGACAAAGTTCGCAAGAGTTTGACAGCAAGGAACTCGCCACTGCCGCGGGTGGTAATGACCTTGTTGGTGAGAGACGAGGCAGACATAATCGAATCGAACGTTCGTTTCCATTACGGCAACGGTGTCGATCAATTTGTAATAACGGATAATGGTTCTACTGATGGCACGGTGAAAGTGCTCGAGAGACTGGCGACGGAAATACCCATAGTTCTGCGCCATGAGCAAGGTTGGTTTCAGTCTAAATGGGTTACAGACATGGCTCGCTTTGCCAGTCGGGAGTTGCATGCCGATTGGATTATAAATGCGGACGCAGATGAGTTTTTCGTTTGCAGAAAGAAAAGTTTAAAAGCCATTCTAGCCAAGATTCCAGCCCAAACAGGCATTCTTGAGATAGCTCGCCATGATTTCGTGCCCATTGAACCGGGCCCTGCCAATGTGCCGGTGCCAGCATGGATGATCTACCGAAGGTTCATCTTTTGTGATCCTTTGCAGGGAGGAAGTACCCTGATTCCTAAAGTCATACATAGAGCGGACGAAGAAGTTTGCGTGGAGGAAGGCAACCATGCCGTGCAGGGTCCAACTTTACAAGGCTACGCCTGCTGTCCCCAAATTGAGATCTTTCACTATCCTGTTCGCAGCTACCCGCAATTCGAATCGAAAACAAGAAATGTAGGATCTGGTTTTGAGATGAATAAGGACTCGAACCCGGAACATGGTATACACGCCAGACATCGATACGAGCTTTTAAAATCCGGCTTGCTGCATGAAGATTTCTTGCACACTCACTTTTACGATCAGCAACGACTAAAAAGGGCGCTCAAAACTAAAGAACTCGTAGAGGACCAGTTTTTATCAAAGCGATTGATGGCCGATACAACAAAATCAACCAAGCCCCGGCGCTAAGGGACCAGTTCCACAGTTTTGCGGCGGATTCAGTTGTGTTACCTTGAGCGAGATTTCCAAAAGTAATAGTGTGGTGCCAGCATGGTAAGGGCCGCAGCGGGTAAATCGCAAGCGGCAAGATCTTGCCCTAAACGCTTTTTGAACGCAGCATTGATGTGATCGAAATATGTCTTGCGATCAAGTCTTCCGGGCCAGCACTGCCAACGCCAATCGCGTTCAAGTACTGTCAATATGGTTTCAGCCGAGAGCAGATTTACCTGCAATGCAGGATCGAACACTACGTCAAACTTCGCTGCTAGCAATCGATTTGAAAGCTCTAGATCTTCTCGATGGCGCAAAGATGAATCAAAGTTGCCGATTTGCAGAACGCTTGATTTTCGTACAACGGCGGCGGCGGTCGACAAGAACACGCCGTGCCTAACATTATCGAAGCTAATATGGTTCAGCATGTGCCGAATCATCCAACGCTCGGCGAGATTTGTCGCCGTCTCCTCTTTATGCATAGTTCCCCAGACGGCAGCAACTCGGGGGTTTTCAAACCGAGGCAACGCTCTTTCCAAGAAATCGGGCTTGATATTCTTCGTTGCATCGAGACAAAGCACAAGCTCATGAGCAGCAGTCTCCATGGCCAGTGCTCTGACGGCGCCGCGTCCGAGGTTTTTCGGTAATTGAATCACCCGAACTCCCGCAGCCTGCGCCTGGTGAACAGAATTGTCTTCAGAGCCATCGTCGACGACAAATAGCTCATCTGGTTCTAGCGTCTGCTGCTGCAGGCAAGCTATGGAGCGACCGATGTAGGCTCCATCGTTATAGCAAGGGATATAAGCACTTACACGCATTGGTTGAGTCTCCCTGTCCATAGCTTGCAAAATGAATTAGCCTCAGGGAAGATTCTCGATGATTTCTTTTGTCATTTGAGCACCCTTTGAAAAATGCCATTTTCATAACTTTTGACGATCGCTTTAGCACATTGGCTAGAGCTTGTCTGCGCAGTCTTGTGAGGAATTATCCAAAACATCCGCAGTTGTTCGTTTACTACGATGGCACAAACGAGCGCGTTTTGAAGTTTTTGCAAGGCATTCCAAATTTAAAACTAGTGCCCACAATAGAGATACCTGGTATCAGTGACAATTTGAGCTTGGGTGAAGTTGGGTCAGCAACCGTATATTATAGATATTTCGCCTGGGGTGACTTCTTTGACGACTTCGACAATGTACTTTACCTTGATGCGGACACTCTAGTCCTGCGCCCGCTTGATGAGATACTCCAGGTTCAAGAGTTCTTCGTTGTTGAAAACCGGGAGCCGACTGAATCGGTTCGCGTGTTTAGTGCAAATGATCTTCGCGACGAGACTCTTCGCGTTCTGCTTGAGCAGGACAAACTTCCCACGATGCAGGAAGTGGCCGATATGTGCAACGCCGGTGTTTTCGTCATTCCCAAAAAACTCAGGTCCCGTCAGTGTCAACAACAGTTGATCGAGATCACCAACCGCTACAATCGCTACCTCAATTATGCCGACCAAAGTGCTATCTCTCTCTGGTGCCGTAAGAACGATATTCCGTTCTCAACCAAAGTTGAATTCAATTATCAAGTAACATTTTTCAATACCGAGGTGCAACGCCGCCTTCGTGATGTCTATGTGCTTCATTTTTCCTCTCCTCGAAAACCGAACACAACGAAATTCCTAAAGTGGGAGCGAATCGCTTTGCCCTTGAGAATTGGCTTATCATTGCTATTTCTAAGGTATTTGATTCTTTGACGAGAGTAGGCGGAAGGTGATTGACTTATCGCAATTGTCAATAACATGCTCGGTGCTGATCGACAGCTCCGACCGATTGCGGAACTTGGAGCTGTTTTTGCGCTTTTTCGAGACATTTTTTGTGAATTACGAAATTGTCTTGGTCGAGCAAGGGCTGCACAGCCAGGTACAGGAACTTGTAAAGGAACGAAGAGGGGTCCGACACTTTCTCATTAGCACCAGCGGCTGTCATTACAAAACTCGCAATCTAAATCGGGCGGCCTCATTGGCTACTCGCAATTTGATTATGATGCTAGATGTCGATGCTTTTATTCCTCCTGCCGGCATCGTCGCAAGCCTCGCGCTCCTCTGCACAGGATCGGATTTTGTCGCTCCCTATAACGGAGTGATGGTGGAGATAGAGAAAGAGTTGATCGACAAGGGCGTTGATTTTCTCAAGTTGATGCCAGAAATCGTCTATTTTGACCGAATGTTTGATCTGAATTTGTCGCAGTTAACCCATCGGTACTTCGTGCCAATCTATGGCGGCAGCAAATACGAGGCGCTTGGAGGGGCTGTTTTTTATAGACGTGAGCCGTTTTTTCTCGCTGGTGGATGGAATGAAAACTTCGTTTCTTATGGCTTTGAAGACATGGAGTTCATGCATCGAATTGCCGCACTCGGTTACCAAGTAGACAGAGTCTCATCTGTAAACTGTTATCACTTTGAACACAGTCGTGGACCGGACAGCTATTACAACACCTTTTACCGATCGAACGAGCAAGAGTTCGAGCGCGTCAGGGCAATGACAGGCAACCAACTTCGAGCGTATGTTGATAACGGTTTCAGAAATCTTCAACTGGACAGTGCTCTACAACTGGATATCTTGAACACAACAGGGATTTTTTCCATGCACACCAGGCGGCCAACTAAGGTCGATCTTAGCTCTGTATTGACTATTCTCGCCATTCAACACGACGCGACTGGAAGACGCCCTGATCTTGACGCCATGTTTGATTACTTCGAGGCTCAGTTCGACAATTATCTGGTGGCAATGATTGAGGTGGGCAATCGAGAATTCAAATATTTGAGAAATAAAAAAAACATCCAATACATGTGGATGCCCCTTGGACACAGCCTCGATGAGGCCGTGGAAAAGGCACTATCCCGTGTTTCACGTCCATACATCGACAGCTGGAAGTGTCGTGAACAGAAAGATATTGAACCTCTTATGGCAAAATATGCTGCCTTATTGAAAGGCAAAGCTCCATCTGACGTATTTCAGTCAAAACAGCAGCGCGTGTAAACCTCACTAGAATTGCTTCTGCAGCATCAAGGAACTTTGACTATGCGCGTCATAACCAAACTGGCACTGTACAGCGAACAGCAGTTAGCACCGCTTATAAGTAAGGTCCGCAGACGGATGCGCAACTTCTCAAAAACATTCTTTCATCGCGACCTTGAATTAGCTCCTATCAAAACGCCGATTGTCGACCGCCTCCAGCTGGAAGCATTGTTTTCTGAACAATATTATCTAGAGCAGCTTGCCGAGATTGGGCTGCAAACAGCCGACCCGCTGTCTCATTTCCTTACCTATGGAGAGAAGATCGGATTGAATCCGCACCCTCTTTTTTCAACCGCGTTTTATAGCCAGCAAGTTTCCGCGCGCGAAAGGAACGGGCTCGGTCCACTGGCTCATTACGTTACCAAAGGCTGGCGCTCGAACGCAAACCCTCATCCGCTGTTCGACTCACAATTCTATCGAGAACAATATCCTGAACATGAACGTCGCCAATTGAATCCGTTAATTCATTATCTTACTAAAGGATGGCTATTGAACGTGGATCCCCATGCCGTGTTCAGCACCAGCTTCTATCGACAATCAACTCCAGAGAGCGACCAACGCAATATCAATCCACTTGTTCATTATGTAACCGAAGGCAGCGATAGGGATCCTCATCCACTCTTCAACACACACTATTACCTAAGCGTCTATCCACACGTGCAAAAACAGCGAATAAATCCGCTGGTGCATTACCTGACAGTCGGTGGTCTCAATGGGTATGATCCATGCAGCGAATTTGACTCTTCCTATTACTTGGTACAACACCCAGATGTTGCCGCAGCTGGACTCAACCCGCTAGCGCACTTCTCGCGACACGGCAAGTATGAGGGTCGAGCAACCCAACATTCAATCTTCGTCTCAAAATCCGCATTGCCATCGCATATGGTGCCAACGCAGTCACCACTCGGAGATTCAGACAACCTAATTGAGAATAAATCAAGCGCATCGCCGCTGCGAATTTTGTTGCTGCTGCCAGCAAACCCTTACCCGCCGGTGACCGGGGCATATATGAGATGGTGGGCAATAATCCGATATCTGGGGCAAAGGCATAATTTGACAGCAGTTATGTTCTCGCGCCCGCTCGAGAATGAATGCCGGGCCAAGCTTTTAGAGTTTTGCACCAAAATCTGTTTGGTTGACTATGAAGGGCCCCGACCTGAGTTAGACAAATTATTGCCGTCTTCGGTCAAATGGCACAATACCTTAAGAATGCAAGACGCCGTGAAGTTAATGGGGTCCGAGACTTTCGACGTTGCGATCATTGAACAAATTTTTCTCGCACCTTATCGAGAGTTTATACAGGCACCAGTGATTCTGGCGGAGCAGAACGTCGAATCCAGCCTTCTAGCTCAAGCAGCGGCGTCACGCCACTACGGGCACTTTACGGCAGGATTTGAAGCGCCAGAAAAGGAAGCTGAGCTGTTGCGGCAATACGAAGACAAAGTTTGGCCGGAATTCTTGTGGCGCACAGCCGTGAGTGAAAAAGAGCGTTCCATCATTCAAGAACGCGCTAAGAGAGGCGAAACATGGCTAGTTGGAAATGGGATCGATGTGGATCAACAGATGACCGACGCGCGTCCAGACACTAACAATGTTCTGTTTACGGGCATGCTTGCATACTACCCGAATGTCGATGGAGTCATATACTTCTGGAAAGAGATTTGGCCGCATGTCTTGAGGCTAAGTCCGTCGGCCAAATTGATCGTCGCCGGGCGGTCTCCATCGCGCGATGTTACTACTCTTGCAGCCAGTGGTGGTTTCAAACTTGTGGCTGATCCTGATGACATGCGAGCGATTGCCGCGCAGTGCAGTATTAGCGTTTGCCCGTTGCGCATAGGCAGCGGCACCCGGCTCAAAATCCTCGAGGCGATGGCGTTCGGTTTGCCTGTAGTAAGTACATCGGTCGGCTGCGAAGGTTTAGCGGTCGAAGACGAACGAGACTTGCTGATCAGAGACGACCCGGCAGAGTTTGGCTTGGCTGTGCATCGTTTGCTCAGTGATGCTGAACTATGGAAAACCATGCGAGAGAATGGACGCAGACTAGTGACAGAGCGCTACAGCTGGGACACAGTGTTGGAGCCGCTCGACAGGTTGTGTAGAAAAGCCGCCAGCGAGCATTCAATCAAGATGACGTGATGGTCTGTTCGATTAGCGCGATTGCTTCCTGACTGGCGACATTCCAATTTAAGCGCCGTATGTACTCTTCGAAGCATGAAATCGCAAGAGAGCGCATGCGAGCCTTATCGGCAAAGAGAGCAATAATAGATTCAGACCAATCAGAAATTGGTTGCTCGACGCCAAAAAGAAATCCATTTGCGCCGTCTATTACAATCGCGGGTACTCCACCAACGCGATGAGAAAAGCTTGGCACGCCAAAGGCACTGGCTTCTGCGAACACCATGCCGAACATCTCAGCCGTGGTCGGCACCAAAAGAAAGTGGCTTTCGGAAAAAAGCTTGGAAAGAAGCATTCTTCCCTCAATTGTTGCTTTGCTGATGAAACCTAGCACCTTAACAAAGTCCGGTAGCTGTCCCTGCTCAGGGGGAGTACAGCCGACAACGGTTAGCTCAACGTTATATCCCTTTTCGCGAATGTCTTGGGCAATCGCAACTGCTTTTGCGCCACCTTTGCGGAACCAGTCGACACCAACAAAAAGCAGTTTAATAACATGTTGATCGCGACTAGCATCCAGCCGTTCCACATCTTTCACTGAATGTTCGACTGCCATGTTTGCAGCCAAAGGCACCACTTCAATTCTGCTGCTGGAATTAGCACCATTCCTCAACGAAACTTGTTTTGCCCACTCAGAAGCATAGATGATTAGCCGACAGGTACTTTCAGCTTGTCGTTCGAGGTCTTTGCCATGCCTCAACGCGGATTTGGATAATCTACCCGCACAAAATTCGTCATAGGCAGAACTAAGAGCAGAAAAGTTGGCGTCAGTCCACAGAATTTTAGGAAGTGTCGTGCGAAGATAAGCGATTGGAATGGGTGAAGCGCTAATAACAGCGTCTACAGCCAGACCCCGCAGGCGTTTCTCGACATGATTGGCATAGCCCTTTGCTGTGTCTACGTCCCAAAAATGTAAGCTAGATCGGTTTTCAATTTGACGGGCCCAAAGCTTTCGCAGTCTCCGAGGTATGGAACGGCCGTGCCGAAGATTATCGATGACTTCAATTTGGACGCCTGTGGACTCCAGCGCTTGCCGCATATGGAAATCGAGCCCCGACCAACCGTCTGGGTCATTTGCATCGAATATGGTGACGAACGCAAGTTTCATGTACTAAACAAGGGACACCGAAAGGAAATGTCACGCCAATCAATTTGCTGACGCAAGCCTGGCGGGAGTCGCTTCTAACTATATCGACAGGCAAACGAATTGACTAGCCAGAGTTTGCAGGGTCCAGTGTGCACTCTTCTGCCTAAGAATGGGAACCTGCTTGTGTCTGACTATTACTGCTTGATGAGAAATCAACAATGCGTGTCAGGCCTGACCATGTAGTATTTTCGACGAAACATAAAGGGGACAATAATGTGACGATTCAACGGCAGTGGATTCGGCACGGATCACTCGTCAACAGATCTTTGCCTGCATCATTTCAGCGAAACAAGCAGTCAGAGGCAAACACAAGCACTGACTATAGAGTTACAGCCAGTTTTGATCAGTTACCAACTCCTCATGAGACTCCATTTTGCTAAAAGCTATCGAATTCACTCAACCAGCGCAGCTAAAAGATGAGTTGCACTCCCAGTTAGCCATTCTCCAAGGCCAGCAGCAGTGCGCACTTCTGGATTATCCCGAGCATTTCAACGTCGGCGATCATCTGCTCTGGATCGCCGCGCTGTCTTACCTCTCCCTAGACAAAGGCTCGCCTGTTCGCTACTGCGCAAGCGTCCATGATTTTGACCAGGACACTATGCGTCGATCAATAGGCGATGGTCCGATTTATTTTTGCGGTGGCGGCAGTTTTGGCGATCTTTGGCCCGTACACCAACTCTTTAGAGAGCGGGTAATTGCCGACTGCCACCAAAACCCGATTGTTATCTTGCCGCAGACCATCTATTTCCAAGACGACGAGAATAAGGCGCGAGCGTCGAAGATATTCAATGCGCATCCTAACCTGACGATATTCGTGCGCGACCAAGCAAGCTATGAGCTTGCCAACGACATTTTCCATCAGTGTCGAATTATCAAAGCACCAGATACGGTGTTTCATTTGTCGGACATTGACTTGCCTGAGTACACAAGAAAATACGACAAGCACATCCTATATCTCAATCGTAATGATGCTGAGCTGAAGCAAAACTTCGACGTCGGCTTTCCTGGATTCTCTGTGACCAGGAAGAACTGGTTTGCCTTCGAAGAGGTTTATTCCACTAAGACGAAGATACTGCGAAGCACTCCGTCAGTTTGGCACGTTCCAGGGGCGGCAAGAATTTACCGCGAGTTGTGGCAGAGGAGATTGTCAAATCAAGAATTATGGCGTTCCAGACAAGCCTGGTGCCACAAGCATCCACTCGCCACTCTGATCAAGTCGGCCGGCGCTAAAGCCGAGCGCTCGTGGGCGATTACGCATGACACCATTTGTCAGCTGATGCCCTATTCTGCCGTGGTCACCGATCGCCTTCACGGGCATATAGTCAGTGTCATATTGAAAATTCCGAATGTGTTCTTGCCAAATTCGTACGGCAAGAACGAGAGATTTTATCGGGAGTGGACTCACGGCATCTCTTCGAGTCGCTATGTTGAGCAAAACGAAGAGCTGCAAGGCGCCCTTTCTTCTTTACTTGAAAAACCTTAAAAGCAAGAGGGTGAGTGAAGATTCGAGCGAAGAGGTAATGAATTAAGGGCGAGGCGCGGAAGGCGATAATAGGTATTTAAAGTTCGATATTGCCGCACAGCGCCGGTGGATAGAGCTTATTTTCGACTGCTAATCTGCGCTTGAAAACGATCAGGTATACTCGTCACTTCGTTTTTCCGGGTTCCTCATCGATGCAAGCCGCATACACACCTGAAAGCAAGCTTAGACATCCCCTTCGCCTGGTTGGGGAAATGAGTCGCGACCTGCTCGACGCGCGGGAGATCGCCTGGCACGTATTTCTGCGTGACTTAAGAGCCTATCATCGCGGCTCATACTTGGGAGTGCTCTGGTCATTTATTCCGCCTCTGCTCATGGCGCTGGTTTGCACATTAGCCAGCCACTCCAAAGTGATCTCGTTTGCTGCCACAAGCGTTCCTTACCCGGCGTTCGTAATCTTGGGTATGGTGCTGTGGCAGATTTTCACCGATTCTCTCAATGCACCGATTCAGGGAGTGTTAGTGGAGGCAGGAACTTTCACAAAAGTGAAAATTCCTCCAGAGTCGATGATCTTGGCACGCCTTCACGACGTTGTATTCAATGCAGTCATAAAGCTGGTTTTAGTCCTCTGTGTTTTTGCTTGGTTTAAGTTGCCACTTACGATCGGTCTACTTCTAGCGCCATTTGCCGCTTGCAGTTTGATTCTTATGGGCACCTTGCTCGGTGGTATGCTTGCCCCCATCAGCTTGCTCTACGATGACTTTGGCCGCCTCCTAAATCTGAGTCTTGGCTATTGGTTTTTGATCACGCCTGTGATTTACCCGGCACCGAAGGCGGGCATTTTTTCCTGGCTTGTCGGCTTTAATCCGGTCACAAGCCTTCTGGTGACAACGCGCGAACTTGCAACAGGAGCAACGCTATCTTGCTTGCCGGCGTTCATGCTAATGACTGCATTCTCAATCATTGGGCTGATGCTCAGCTGGCTCTTATTTAAGCTGGCCATGCCGTTCGTGGTGGAGCGAAAAGTAAGTTGATGACGGCAGCAGTGCAAAACAGCTTGAGCAACAACCTGGAGGATGACAATTGGTGCATCCGGGCAGATCATCTGTCGAAGCGCTTCTGCCGCAACTTAAGACAATCGTGGCAATATGGACTGCGCGAAATTATTAAGGAGCTGGCATGCAGCGCCCGGCTAAATCCTCAACTGAGACCCCATGAATTCTGGGGATTGGATGACGTTTCGTTCGAAATTAAACGAGGCCAGTCAGTTGCGCTTATCGGTCCCAACGGCGCCGGCAAAACAACTTTACTTAAATTGATAGGCGGGTTGATCAGACCTGATAAAGGTGAACTGTGCGTGGGCGGACGAGTCGTTCCGCTCATGGCTCTGGGCGTAGGTTTCCGCCCACTGCTAAGCGGCAGGGAGAACATTTTTGCCAATATGGCTTTGTATGGCTTGAGCACGAAAGAGATTCGTGAGGTCTTTAACGATGTAATTGAATTCGCAGATCTTGGACCATTCATTGACAGCGCCGTTCAGACCTACAGCTCCGGCATGTTCATGCGACTAGCGTTCGCCTGCGCTGTACACACGCGGCCGGACATTCTTTTGATTGATGAGGTAATGGCGGTTGGTGACTTCCAGTTTCAGATGAAGTGCTTTCGAAAAGTGGCTCAACTGAAGGCTTCCGGAACATCTCTAATCATCACATCTCATTTTACTGCATCGCTGAAGGAGGTTTGTGATAGCGCAATTTATTTGGACAAGGGTCGACTTGTTGACTATGGACCGGCGCGGACTGTAATCGATCGCTATGAATCGCAAGCTTCGAGCAAGCTGGCGCAAACACCTGAGATGTCGACTGATGCAGGGCCTAAGACAGTTTGCTCTGACAATCAGTTAACCATAACTGAAATCTCGTTCAAAGAGCGCTCAGGAAAAGTTACCCTTGCACCTACAAGCAGGCAGCCATTTATCATCAGCGCGCAGATTACAGCAGCGCGGTCATTTCAAGATCTACAAATCCGTGCTTGGATCTGGCGTTGGTATCAGTTTGGTGCACCAGTAGCGTCTTTATCTAATCAGGAGCATCCGACAACAACACTGAATGCGGGCAAGTCAGAGATTCAAATTGGATTGGGTCAGGGGGCGCTGTCCCCGGGGCGATACGTGCTCAGGCTGGTAATAGCCGATCAGAACGGCGTGCCCCTCGATGGAGTGGATAACCAGGCGTTCTCGGTGGAGAGCGGAGATGAGCAACAGGAGGCGGGCGTCACCTTTAACGTTGTGCAATGCAGCGATGTCTGTGCAGAAATTGGACACGCACTTATTGCAGGGGGCTGTAGATGAAGAGCGACTCCAATTCAAGCGCAAGCTTAGCGACTTCAATTGATCAAACCAAATCGGTGGACAAGGAAAAGTGGGGTGCGCTCTCAGCTGCAGGCGCACAAGCTCGGCAGAGAATAACGATGTGGCATGAAGCTCCAATAGAGCAGGATGGTTGCACCACATACAGTGTCACCTTAGAAATGCCCGATTCCTCACGACAAAAATTGTGGTACAAAATACGGTCAGAGCATGCCGAATCTGTTACGGCAAACGCTGATCCATTTGTTGTCGGCTCCATTTTCATTGCCATGCATAAGAACATGGATTTGTTAGTGCACAGCCAAGTTTCGCCTACTTTGCTAAGAAACCTGGTTGACTTTCAAAATGCGTGGTGGTCGTGGTGCCCCAATGAATATGGGCGCATCGACATAACAGCCGATCGTGAAATAGAGTCTTCAGCGGCTAACAATGACGGTTCAGCCGTCTGTGCGTTCAGCTGTGGATTGGATAGTTTGTTCACAGTTTATCGGCACTGTTTTGTTCCCATCGGGCGCCAGAAGCGCAACATCGGCGCTGCCATGCTGATGCGCGGCTTCGACGAACCCATAGCCAATGAGGTGCTCTTTCAACAAAGGGCCGACCGTTGCAAGCGCGTGCTAGATACGGTCGACATTCCACTGATCGCTGTGGAGACGAATTTCAAGGAAATCAACCCAGCGTGGATCCACTCACACGGGGCTGGATTGGCATCTTGCCTGATGCTGCTACAAAATCGATTTACCGAGGGAATCATTGCCAGCACATATCCATTGACGAATCTCTTACTTCCATGGGGCAGCAATCCAATTACTGATGTGCTGCTTTCAAGTCGCTCTTTTCAAACTATCCATGATGCCGGGCACTGGTCACGCAGCAATAAGCTTATGGCATTGCAGGTTTGGCCTGATGCATACAACAACCTCACTGTGTGCTACAGCAATGATCGCAAAGACGAGAACTGCTGCCGTTGCTTCAAATGTCTCCTGACGTTGATAAGCATCAAGGCATGTCAATTGCCGCCCTGCTCCTCCTTCGCAGAGGAGCTAACAGAAGAGTCGATCTTGTCCCTGCGTAATCTCCAAGAGTTCGAGCTGTTCGGCATGGATGAATTTGTTAAGACGCTTCGTGGGTCGTCAATGCCAAAGTCGCTGGTGCGAGCAACTGAACGCTGCATCAGTTACAACAAGAAGCGGGTCGCTCTTGAAAACCAAAACGCGAGGCTTGGCTGGCCGGCTTGGGGAAAAGTACTTCTCCGCCTACACAAGCTCAACGGAATTTGAAGGTCTTGACGAGGGTACACCTACGCTGCGGCCGAGGCGATCATGAGCGATCGCGGTTTAGCTTGACTTAAGCCGGGCTATGCCGCGGTGCAAGCCGTCACTGATGCACAGGCACTAAGTTCAGCGGCGCCAGCAACAAAAACCCGATAGCTGGCACCAATACGATCGGCAAGAGTGCAAACTCATCAGCTGCAGGACAAAAGAGACACGTGCTTGAAAACCGGAGCACCAGACTGGCTACCCCGGAATCACAAATGAGCATCGAAGCCTGGTCTGGCTAAGCCGGATTTACTGAGTCCACGGGATGGTGGGCGCTGCCGCTACCAGTCAAACTAAGGCTGAGGCAAAGACCAGCAGCCATCAACTCTTTGGCTGGCCCCTGATTCAACTCTACAGCTTCAAATGTTTTTCCACTGCTCTTGAGCTTATCTTCGACGTGCTTAACGTAGCTCTGATAAGACTTGGAGGTTAATACAGATTGACGCATACTTTCAGACCCCGGACATGTAGTAAATCAGACAACACTGTAGCATCAGCCTGATGCCACAGAAACAGTTGACATCAGCGCTTGATGTTAGAATTTTCACAGCCAAAATAGCGCGTTCGCATGTCCGGAATACTACCGATTGCCAGTACATTGTACGAGTTTTCTTAGAACACGCCGCCATGAGCGAGACTGAAAAACTTGACAATATAATGGCTCCATTTCGGGACCGCAACTTGCGATTCCCTACTCATCCACAGCTGGTGCCTGATTTATATTGCTTTGATATGCCTGATGGGTTGGGCATTCAGCTCAGGGGGGGAGAGAAGACATTTGTGGTGCGTGGCTCGCTAGCTGAGGTGGCCATACCCTGGATTCTCCGCACCGTCGATGGCAAGTCGACTGTTGCAGAACTGTTAACTCGCTGCCCAGTCGGGCTTACGGCTGAGGATGCTGCTCGAGCGCTCTTTCTTGCATTCAGAAGAGGAATAATTCAAGCCCCAGAGCCAGGTATACCAGAACCTGATTCAACTCTAAAAAGGCAGATGTTGTTTTGGGGTCGCAACCTCGGTGGCACCCGGATTAATGCAAGCTCACAGGAAGTTCAAGACAAATTAGGCGCTGGAAAGATTCTTCTTCTGGGAGACGGTTTGTTCGGTGCCATGACCTGCGATCTTCTAACGCGTTCAGGTTGCACCGACATCGTGCTGCTCGATTGGTCGAACGAGGAACAACTAAAGGAAATGTTTTCGCACCCTGACCTGCCATTCAAGTTGACTATCGAGACAGTTGGCAAGTCCATCGACAAGGCGATTCAACGATTGAGAGTCTGGACACCCGAAATCGATCTTATTGTCACAGCAACAAGGAATGCACCGCAACAACTTTTCGAAGAGATTAACCGAGTGTGCCTCGACAACCAGTGTAAATGGTTGCGCGCCAACGACACGGCCAGTTCGATCGAAATTGGTCCTTACATTGAGCCTTTTTCGTCCCCGTGTTTTGCCTGCCTGATTGCCCGACAATCATGTGCTTCCGAGCAAGCAATTGAAGAGGAACTGTATCAGGAGCACCTGGCTGAGGCTTCCGTAACAGGAGCTCTCGCTGGAGAATCTCTAGCCGGCGCCGCGACTGCCGCAGGATTTGTCTCAAGCGAAGTGGTGAGGATATTGACCGGAATATATCAGCCCCAATTTGATGGCTCCGTTTTGACGGTAAGCAACGCGGGTGCACTCAGTCTTAATCGTTTTCGACGTGTGCCCCTCTGTCCTGATTGCTATAAAGGAGAACGGACAAGATTAAGTGAACAAACTCTGCCTATCACTGTTTAAGCACGATCCCGGTCCACTCGCTCCCGTTCTTAACGAGTGGGTTGATGAAAGATTTGGACCGATCCGGTTTGTGATGGGTATGAGCGCGAAAGCGCCTGAACCTCAATGGTGGTTATATGATTGCAGACTTGCCAGGTCGGTAGGCGAATACTTTTCCGAGGCAGACATCATTGCTATGGGCGCATCCACTAATGGCTCTGACGCGTTGCGCAGGGCTCTTGGCGAGGCAGTTGAGCGCTATAACGCCTTAAACAGTATGAAATTTGCTGAACTCTTCTATGCGCCAATGGATGGTAATCCGATTGCCGATATGCTTCCGCAATGTGCGGATTTTGAGCCTTGCTCGGAAAGCCTTAAGCACTGCCCGAAAGACGTGCCAGTCGGCCAGGTAAAGGTAAAACGGCTCTCGGATAATTCCGAACTGTTGATGCCCGCTGGTTTTGTGCATCTCAATTTTGCCTGCGCTGAAGGAGAGCCTTTACTTACATTGCCGATTACCTCCGGGCTTGCCTTTCACACTGATCTGCACACCTCTATATGGTCAGGTCTGCGTGAGTATGCTGAACGAGACGCCATAATGACTTGCTGGTGGCTGCAAAAAAAGGCACCACGCATTCTCATAAACGAAAACGATGTTCCAAATTCCCTAGCCGACAGGCTAATCCGTCTGCGCAACGCTGGATTGCAAGCGTTTTTGTTTGATGTCTCCACTGATTTTCGCGTTCCTTGTGTTTTCTGCGTATTGCGAAGCGACCGTGCTCCCTATGTAACAGTGGGCGCAAGCTGCCATCAAGACATTGTAGAAGCTTGCGTGCATGCTCTGGATGAGTGCGCTTGCCTGCGCATTGTGCAAAAGGAATCTGGAAAAGCAAGAATTTTTCCGTCGCTGGATCAATTCGATTGGGTATCGTCACTGGTAGACCGCGCTGAGCTTTTCGCCCAATGGAAAGGTTCTCCAGCTTTCGATTTCTTGATTGACGGAAGGGGTCCGACTACCACGCTCGAGGAGATGGAGAGGCAAGAGTGGTGGCACCCGCCCAATAACATGGAGCAACTGCAGGTATTCGCGACGCTCATGGAAAAACAAGATCTCGTACCATTTTGGGCTGATACGACTGTTGATGAAGTTCGCGAACTTGGATATTGCGTAAAGGTAACAGTACCGCAAATGATACCACTGTCGCCTCACCATAATGTCAGCTGGCTTGGCACCCGCCGCTTGGCGAAGGCAGCAGGCAAGGAAAACATTTCAAAAGACGACATCAACAGATATCCCCATCCATTCCCTTAAGGACTTGCTTGCGAGTAACCTCATAATGATCAAATTCAAAGATTTACCCGGTAGCGCGGCGGAAGAGTATCACATAGAGAGCCGAAACACGACCAGTTTGAAAATGCCGTCGTTAATGCAAATCAATTATGACGAGCACATCCAAGAGCTGGTTAGGGATGCACCGCTGCATATTGAACGAGAGAATCGGATCGCTCTACCGTATGATCATGAAAAGATCACGATGACAGTTGAAGAGGCAATCACCTCACGCGTGTCAGGGCGAACGTTTAGCGACCAGGCTGTTTCACTGCCGAAGTTGGCGAAGATACTTTATCTCGCGAACGGAGTGCGCAAGTCGCCTGCAGCAAGCGCCAGACCGACTTATGATCGCAATGTGCCTAACTCTGGCGGGCTTGGTTCTGTTGAAGTCTATCCCATAATCATGACTGTGAGTGATGTAGAACCGGGCATTTATCACTTTGACAGTGTTTACCATGAGCTGCGCCTCCTCAAGAAGGGGCATTTCGCAACATGGTTGCGCGAATTTGCATTTATGCAAATTGAACCATCAGAAGCTGCCGTTGTTTTTGTTTTGACCAGCGCCGTCGGACGTCTCACGACCAAGTATGGTGCACGGGCATACAGATTGGCTTTGCTTGATGTTGGTCATGTCTCAGACAACATCTACCTGACCGCTACAGCGCTTAGCTTGAATGTATGTGCGTATAACGGATTTATAGATACACCATTGAATCAAGCACTGGAGCTAGATGGCCTCGAACGCTGCACATTCTTGTGCCTTGGCGTTGGTTGCCGCTAACACATCGAGCCTGCTAAGGTCGGTGGCATGAAGTGTCCTTGCCAGTTGGTCAAGCATCAACTTGAGTTTGTGTCTTCTATTAACGGCTGGCGATATCTGGCAAAAACGGTTGATTGGAGGGTCACGTTGTAGCCTCCTTTACGACATGAGAAATCCGCAATGCCAGTGCGGGTAGGAGTGTAGTATTTTCAAGAGGGTCAAAGGAAGCGCACGTGGTAAACACTATTACCAATCAAGCCTCTTCGCATTCTCGCGCCGGAGTATTGGACGATACTGGGCATCTATCCGCTCGCTCTTTTTCTGTTCTGAAGCAATTAGCCACGGTCATTCTGGCGGTCATACTTGTTTTGGTACTACTCGAGGTTGGGACACGCTTTCTAGTGGTGACCGGAAACCCGCCGATGTTCGGCACCAGAGAATTCGATTCTAAATTCCACCTCGCAACAACACCAATAGGTGCCACGCAAGACAAAACGCTGTTTTTTTTAGGCACATCGCATGCATTGACGGCGATATATCCAGAGTTGCTTAAGGAAGAACTCAATCCCAATTTTCACTTAAACGCGATTAACCTGGCGACCTCCGGAGGATTACCAGAGAATCAAGTCTTACTGTTGAAAGCCGCCGTAAAGTCTGGTTACAAGCCGGCAGCAGTCTTCTATGAAGCCGGACCTCTCGCAGCCAGCGATTGCGCAGACCTAAATTCTGAAACAACAGGTTTAAAGAGTTCAGCTTATGGCAACTTTTTCATCACACCGGCACATGATTGGCTTGGCGAGCTTGCTAGCCTGCCACAAAAGCATCTTTATATTGTGCGATACCGATCATGGCTTAAGTTGCTGCTTATGGGTGCACCAAAGGCAGTGCTCTCACCTGACGGCAAGCAACAGAGCGACATGCAGGCGAAAGAACTCTTGAGAGGCATATCGCCACTGGGTTGGTCACCTTACTACAAGGTTGCTACTAAAGACGAGCTTTCGAAAACTGGTCTATTCATACGCAACATAATTGGCACAAAACGAAATTTGCAAGATCCGACCGCTGTCGCTTTGGTTCTCAACAAATTGCAGCCCATCCAAGAAGAGTGCCGAGCATTGAGGATTCCGCTGGTTCTAGTCTGGATGCCTGAGGTCGGCGAATGCGAGCAATCTTACAAGGAAATGCTCAACATTGATTCTCGGCAATTTGCGAACATCCTTCAGCGATTCTGCGCAGAGAACAAACTTCGCTTTCTGGATCTCCACAATACGCTGACTAACTCCGATTACTTTGCCGACTGCACGCATGTGAATGCGGCAGGAGGAACAGCCTGCACGAAACATTTGGCTGCGCTGCTGAACTCTCATTCACCACAATTGCCACCATTAAGTCAATGAGCTTTCTCTCTCCACAATTCTTCTTTCTCGTCGCTGCAACTGCTGTTTTCTTTCGGAGCGCGCCGGCACGAAACCGCTTCAAGGTTCTGTTGGTGGCAAGTTATGCATTCTACGCCTTCTGGTCCGTTCCATTCATCCTGGTGCTCTTGGGCACGACTTCCGTAGACTATTTCTGCTCCAAAATCATCAAAAGCAGCTCTGATTCGAGGCGCAGGCGATTCGCACTGTTTGCAGGAATTTCGATCAACCTGGTTACTTTGATGGTGTTCAAGTACTTTAACTTCTTCATCGATTGCTCGAATTTTGTTTTGCAGCAAGTTGGTCTACCCGCCGCGCGCCATCTGGAAATTCTGCTGCCGATCGGAATTTCCTTCTACACTTTCGAAGCAATCAGCTATCTGGTTGACGTTTACAGAGGCGCACAACCGGCACCAAATTGGCTTAGCTACAACTTCTACATTATGTGGTTTCCACACTTGATCGCCGGACCGATTGTGCGATTCAGTCGTTTCTTACCGCAATACGCCAACGGCATCGAACTGCCGTCGCGAGGACATCTGACGCGCGCAGCCCGCCTGATTGTTTTGGGCTATTTCTCAAAAACGATTGTTGCCGGATTTGCCAGTCTGCCTGTAAACCTGTTTTGGATGAATGTTCACGCGGCAACCGTTCTGCAAACTTACGTCGCCGTGTTGTGTTTCGCCGTGGAAATTTATGCCGACTTCTACGGTTACACGAGCATCGCCCGCGGTGTATCGTTGATGTTCAACATCGAACTGCCACTGAATTTCCGCATGCCCGTGCTCTCTTCAAACCTCCCCGATTTTTGGCGGCGGTGGAACATCACCTTGTCGTTGTGGCTGCACGACTACTTATTCTTGCCCCTGGGTGGCTCTAAGCGCGCCCTGGGCAGAACGATGGTAAACATCATAATTACATTTCTTCTGGCTGGCTTATGGCATGGCGCTCGCTTGAATTTCGCCATAATGGGGCTCTATTTCGGCATCATGGTAGCGGTCTATCACGGCTATCGCCGCGCGCGAAGTGCAATTTTCGGGCAGTCTGAGCGAGCAGTGATCACTTCTCCCGCGTATGGAGCCATGGCCAGAGTGCTGACGTTGGGATCAATTTGCATAGGTGGAGTTTTCTTCAGAGCCGAGCGGACCAGCGACGCCTTCTATTTGCTTGGCAGGATTTTTCAAGTCGGCGATGCAGCCCGGGAGTTGCAAACATCGGTGCTATCAGGCGAATTGACTGTGCTTTTGTGGTTTGTCTTTTGCCTAATTGCCTTCAATCTCGAACGAACAGGTCGGTTGATATACGGAAAAATGCAGGTTCAGCTGCCCATTTGGGCAAAGGCTCAAGCGGCAACAGCAGTGCTTTTCCTCTGTTGGATCTGCTCGGCAGATCTGCCCCAACAGTTTTGGTACGCTCAGTTTTGAGGAACGCTTACTTATGATTTCCTATCTGAATGTCCGAATCATAAGTCTCTTAATCACTGCGGCTGTGGTGCTTGTCTTCAGAGCTGACGCAAAAGCATTGATGTTGTTCATTGCGATTATGGCGATTGGTCACTACTCCCAGGCTCTTGCATTCTCACATAAACAGCTCTCTGCAATTGCGCGCCAGAAAAGCACCTGGCTTCCCGCCGCTGCGCTGTGCTCAATCGGGCCAGCCTTCTACCTCATCAAATTTCCGATCGTGGTTTTCTTTGGCATTCATCATGTGTTCAACGACGTGTATGTTTTACACCAACAGGTTTTTGGAGGCTGGAGAAAAGAGCAAAGCAGACTGCGGGGCGCCAGCATTACACTTGGACTGCTCGTCTATCTTGCGACCTTGCGCCACGATCCCACTCTGGCATTTCTTTATGGGGATTTGCGAATCCTCGCTGGCGTTTTGGTAGTTGGCTACCTCTTGTACTTCTTAAATCTCTGGCGAATGCGGCATCAGTTGTCCCGTGAACAGATGATCGAGCTATCTGCTGGGGACTTGGCCTGTTTGCCCTTGCTGGCTTTGAGCGGAATAATGCAGCTTGGTCTGCTGCACGTAATTTTCTATCATGGCATGCTCTGGATGCTTTATCCTATACAAATGACCAAGCCTGCTGAGTGGCGGAAGAGCGCTCGCGCATTGGTTCTGATGACAGCAATTCTGCTCTTCTTTTATCTTTTCGCGCCATATAGTCCTTCGCCAATAAAACTGACATTCGATCAGTGGTTCAAGACGTTCATCGCGATGGGTTATGCCCACATCAGTATTTCGTTTGCTGTATCCAAGATGCATCCCAGTGTTATACGCAATCTCTGCGCAGCGCGTTTGCATCCGAAAAGCGAGAGTTTCAAGGATTTCGTGAAGCCTTCAATCGAAATCGAAGCGGTACGAGCGTTCGAGCGGGTTTGAATTATAGGGAGAAATGTAGCTTTCTAACCTTTGCGCGGGCCGGATTTCAACAAAACAAGCAGTAGCACAGAGTGGCGATAGGCGCGCAAAATGCAGCTCCCGAGCGAGAGCTAACTAAGGTTTAGATACGCTCCTTTTGATGGATAAGCCGTGACGGAGCGTAAATAAATGACTTGCAGTAAATTGAGTGATAGACATAAGGATGGAGAGTGCGACCGACAAGCTCGAAGTCAGGCAGACCTCTGGCTCTTAATTGGGCCATGACTGCGTCTGGCGGAAGTGGCTTGTTCTCAGGGTTCGTCACTATCAGGAACAGCCGATCAATGCCTGTCATGTCAATCGTACTGAGGTGGTGCCGGTTCTCCTCTGCGCAGATGGGCTCCCCAAAATACCAAGCTGCGCCGATGGAACGCCCACTAACCGCATAAACCAATCCAGGCACGTCGTACAAACCAAGAATATAATCTCCCTTGCGAAATCCATTTTTTTCCAGAATCTGTTTTGTATTTTCAATGTATGTCTTGATTCTTGGCTCAACCATGAGCCCTGCCAATGGTGAATCATGGTCGCTGAGCTTTTCGGTTTGTAACGTGAGTGATTCCGTATCGCGTGGGCAGGTTACGTATCCGCCCCAAAAAACCACCACAGAAAGAACGCAAAACAGCGCTTGCCCGACATAGAAAAACAGCATGTTGCTAAACTTTTTCGCTATTACGTAGTAAGCAGTGCCAACAAATAAATACAAGGGCGCAGCGCTACTGAGTGCGCCCAAAAATAATGGTGCATCGGTGCCGATACTCATAATCACAGGCAACACGGGCAACGCCGCCAGGACCCATAAACCAGTTGAATTAGTGCGGATTCCAGCGATCCGTAGTTGCATTGCGCAAAAACAAAGCACTGGCAGCAATGAAAAATACAGGACGCTCCTGTGCACGACCTCGGTTGGACCGTAGTTGCACCATCCAAACACGGCTGTGACGGCAACCGTTGTTATCAACATTGTGGCAGGAAAGTGATCCGATACAAACTTGATTGACGTCCGTTTGGCCAATACGAAAACGATGACAAAGGCTACAGCTGCAGCCGAGACCTCGCTCAAATGTTTGAATAAACTCTTTATAGACTCCGCAAAAACATACGTTGGTCCATGACTCGACCTCAGATCTGCACCCAGTTCACCTACGAATGTCGAATACCAGGTTATTGGATTTTGCAAAGCCGCGAAGAAGAAGGACGCTCCCAGGACGAGCCCCACGCCAAGCCAAGCAAGAGTCCATCGCACGTTCTTTCTGATAGTGACGATCGCTATAACAAACACCAGAAGCATCGCTAAAGCAGCGGTGAATTTTACAAAGAATGCCAATGAAGTGAAAAATCCGGTTACAAAAAATGCTGTCTTGAACGAAAGCCTTTGCGGGTCGGTGCTTAGTCCAAAGGAAAAGCACCCAACAGCGCACAAAAGAAAGAACGAGCTCAGTGAGCTATAGCTCAATGTTTGAGGCACCATCACTGCATAACCAATCAAGCTCCCAATGGTCGTCATGACAATAAGAAGTGATTTGTCCAAGACCGTAAGCAGCAAATCCTGATCGTTATTTTGGTTGAACCATTTGAGGAATCCTATCGCAAGTACAATCGGAGCGCAAAGTCTCGAAAGAAGATGCCATAAACGCAAGCTGAAGATCGTGCTGTAGAGCAGGTTTGGACATAGCGCGAGAAAATAGTGAAATGATGAATGAAAGGGATAAGCAGACGGCTTTTGCGCGGCAAGTAGGGCAAAGCCCTCGTCACACAAGTCGAACCCGCGATTCATGCCCCAAATGATTGTACCTAGTATGAACGCGAGGGCCGCGCTGCACAGAACGAGCGCCAAAGTACTCCAAATTTTGTAATTGGAAACGATTCGGCTTGGCGTCAATTCTGCCATCGATGATTGCATCTCTCACTCAAAGCTACGGCTCATTGGGACACCTTTAATTCGACATCGACAGTGTTCCTAATTGTGTCGGGCAGCACAGACGAACACTCATTTGTTTGCAGAAGACACAGTTATACCAATCGACGGTCTGGCGATCCCCCAAAAAACAAATCGTTGATCGGCAGCAGGTTCGCCACAGCGGATTTGATCGCTTCGTGGTGTTTCGCTGCGATCAGTGAACCTAGAACTGGACGAAGACTATTCACGGGAGCGCGTCCACACTTCAAAAACACGATTACTACGATAACGGTGCCACTTAAGAGAATAGCTGTTCGAACGCACGAATCCAGCGCGGCTGAGCGCCGGGCTCACGTCGGGGTATTGCTCTGAGCTTGGATCAACGATGATTTTATCGATCGGGCGCAGAAAGTTTAACAGGGTGTCGATTTGGCTGCGCAAAACCAGAGCGCTTTCAGCTTGGTAAGGAAATTTATTCTTAATCCCCATTTTCAGAGCCAGCTCGAAGCAGTCATCGGTGATAATCGCCACTCTATCGTTCGGTTTCAAATTCAGTTCAATTGTTTGAAGGGCTGCTTTTTCAGCGTTGGAGAACATTATAGATTCCCGATAAGATGCAATCAGTCTGTTGACCTGAGTAACAGGAGATGGAGGAACACTTGCTCCAAGGAGCAGCAGCAAAAATACGCAGGCACCAGCGGCAGGGATAATCTGCGAAAATCTCTCAATCGCAGTTAGTGATGCCCACTTGCTCCATACTGATTTGTAAAACTCGATCATTGTAAGCAGCGGTATGGGCAACCAGCATGCCGATATAACTATCAGGTTCATGGGGTGCGATCGTCCGACGTAATAACACAGCGAACCAACCGCAAAGATGAGGGCAAACGTGAAAGTGCCGCATCTGAATCTGTCCGACACCGTAATTGATCCGCTAAGCTCCAGGCGCTGTCTAACTAACACGCCGAGCCCCACAAGCAGAGTCGCAAAAACTATAAAGTGCAACCCCCTATCTGGCATCGGCAACATGCCGTAGCCGTAGCTGGCGAAGGCTTGGTGAAACAGCAAGGCTCGCTCAAAATCTGGCAGGCTCCCGCTTCGAATATAGGTGGCCAATACAAAAGCGAAAATACTGACAGTGACTCCACTCATCGCTAACAGCAAAATTTTTGCTACGTGGCGAAAGTCGGGCAAAAGAAGAGAGCGTGAATTAAGGCACAATGTGACAATTGCCGCCACCACCGAGACAGCCCCGAACTCGGGGTTATTCATGGTCGCCAGTCCGGCCATAAAGAAGATTGACAATGCCAGGAATGCGGAAGGTTTCAACAAGTATCTGGACACACAACTGAACACGATGACAGGCAGGAAGAACCGACCTGGCATCACGGCAAAATAGTTGAAGGCATTATAGATATTGCCATGATTACTCATCATGGGAAGAAAGCTGCCACCGGCGAAAAGCACATAGCAACCTAAAGCCGCAAACTTGTTTTTGGCTTGTTGGGCAAAAACAAGAAATATGGTGAACATGCCTAGCAACGACAAGAGCGACATAACGGCCGTGTAGGAGAACGGCGTCAAGCCAAGCAAAGCAAAGATGGGGCCCAGAAAATATTCGGCCACGTGTTGATACATGGGATAGAAGCCCGCCAAAGGCGTGGCGCCGTCCAAGAAGGCGGCGTACTCTGCCATCGTAAACTGTGCGTGGTATGTGACAGTCGGCGGAACGTATCTGCCAAATGAGAAGGTCAGGGAGGGCAGCAAGCGAACTGCTGTATAACAAACGGCCAGTGCACCTGAGATTAGGAGTGAACCCTGTAGTCTTTCTCCAATTGCCAGCCAGCGCTTGCTTGACTTCGCCACCAACCACAAGGCAAGCACTACGGACGCCACCAAAGTTCCTAACATAAAGCGGAAGCCGACGAAGTTCGGCAGATCGCGGGCATTTTGAATGATGAAGAACGCGACGGCGACTTGACTGAGGCTGCAGCCCCATCTCAACCAAGTTGCCGTTCGTCCTTGAGGTGTCAATGCTAGCTTTCTGCACAGCAGCCATGTTACAGGCATGGCAACGAGCGCAGAGCCTACAAACAAAAAGTAGCGAGCGTGTTCAAGTGGCTCTGCTCTGAATTCATACAATACCGTTTGCAGAGGGGCATCCGCGGTGGGGGCACCGTGGAACTGAACAATCCAAGTCGAAAGTGTAGTAGCGATCAGATTGGAAACAATAGCCGTCACCAACACACTGAGCCAGAGAAGACAATTTGTTGCCTCTCGCCTGATTGGTATGTCTGAAGGAGATACCTCGACGTCTCTCTCAACCACGCTCGGCATTTCAGCTGTAGGCATTGCTCAAGCTCTCGAATTATCTTGCTCGCGATGGCACCAGCCGATCGCGCAACACCAATGCGGGCTTTTCGACCATTCTGGCCATAAACATACCAAACACGATCGAGCCGCCCAGATAGGCGATTAGATAACAGGTCCACATAAGAGGCGATGCGTCACAAAGTATGTAGACGGCCAGGCAATTCACGATCGGATGCCATAGATAAATGGAATACGAATCAGCTCCGACAGCAGACAATCCTTTGACAAAAGGCGCTTTGCTGGGGCGCCACGTCAAAGCAGACATAAGCAAGAAACCGCTGCCAAGATACAACATGTTGAAGCCGAGCGTGTACATAAATGGAGTATGCGCTTGGTCAAAGAAAAAGGCGGGAAGTAACAGAGCGGCTCCGACTGCGGCAAGCAGGGGAGCTCTGCCGGCAATAAAACGATCCAGACTGGCTCGTTTGTAGTGATACCAGTACGAGATTAAGACGCCATAAAAGAGAGCGTCGATGCGAAGGTGTGTGGGAAAGACACTTCCTTCTTGACTGAAATCATGACAGAGCGCATGCATGATGCGCATGGTGGTGCACGCAGCGGTCATGAATACAAATACGAGAGGAAGCGCGTGAAAGGATTTCGCTGAGCGCCATGACGCCAGTGCCATCAGAAGTAGTGGCAAGCCGATGTAGAAATGCTCCTCTACTGCAAGCGACCAAGTTGGTCCCCAGACAAACGGTCCGTAATTCTGCAAGAAGACCAGGCTGTACAAATAATTCAAAAGTGGCTTAGGATGCCCAGCGCACCAAAGCACTATCGCGCCCACGGCGAGCATCGTCCAATACGGTGGATAGATCTTGAAGCCTCGACGAATAAAAAACTGCCGAAATGAAATCGAACCGTATTTCTGATGCTCTCTAAAGAGCAGACCTGAGACCAGAAAACCGCTGAGAACGAAAAATACATCTACTCCGATCCAGCCGCCTCTGAAGATTGTGTTTTCACACCAACCCAGCACTGAGCGGGGTGAGCAGTGAAACAAACTCATGTGCCTGAACAAAACCAAGCTAATCGCCAGCGCCCGAAGTAGATCGAGTGCTTGCGCTCTGCCACCAGCAGTGCTCTTCTTCTTTTCTGTCGGAACCGCTACATCTTTCGCTTTTGAGGAATAGACGATTTGCGGTTTATCCTTGAGGCCAAGAATTGAAATTTCCTCCAGTTCTCTGGCTGATGCTAGCAAATCAAGAGGAGGCGTGATAGACATGTCCTCTAAGTTAGCTCAACCTTTGCTGCTCGCATGCACTGGATCGCCTGCATCCTTGCGGGCTTCGCACCACCAGACTCAGGACCATTCGCTAAGCGGGCTTAAACTATGAATCAAAAACGGTTAGATTGGTCTAAGAATCAGGAATTCGAGACGATACCTCTTATCGTAATTTGTCGGACAGCAGAGGACCCCCTTTAGATTGCACGTAGCAAACCGTGACGACTGGCTTATTATCATCGGTTTCCTGGGCGCCGTTTTATGCGTTTATGGGTCGAGCGCTTTCATTTTATTGCGCGCGTTTTTGCTGCCGGCAGACAGAAAGACGCCGATCGGTCTTGCTGGGGGGCTGACTCTATTCGCTGCACTCTGTGGAGTTCTATGCATTCTTTACGCAAAATTCATCGAGCCTTATTCGCTAGAGGTAACAAACATTGACCTGGCACTGCCAGGCATCAAACATCCATGCACGCTGGTCCAGATTTCAGACCTTCACTGCGATGAGCAACGGCGTCTCGAGCCCAAGGTTTTAGATACCGTCAGGAACCTGAAGCCGGATGCAATTGTTTTCACGGGTGACGCAATAAACTCACTTAGCGCTTTGAACCAATTCCACAGCTTCGCTCGCGACCTCGCCGTCACGGCACCCGTCTACTGCATAAAGGGTGACTGGGATTTCGCGTTCAATATGAACGACTACTTAGACACAAATTGGCATCTTTTGAGCAACCGGTGGGAAATCATCCATCCACAGGGAAATGACATATTGCTAATCGGCGTGGATTCAGGCGCGAAGTGCGCACCTGTTATTGCCCTGGCACCACATATAACACCGACAATCTTGCTTTTCCACAACCCTGACGCAGATGTTGTCCTAAATAAGGAAACCGAAAGAATCGCTTTGTATCTTTGCGGTCACACACACGGCGGTCAAATTGCCCTACCGATCTATGGCGCCTTGATTACTCAATCAATTCAGGGAAAGAGATACGAACGTGGCTTGCACAAACTGAACAACATGTATTTGTACACCAGTCGTGGAATTGGCATGGAGGGTCATTTTCCGCGCTTGCGATTTTTCTCGAAACCTGAAGTTACGGTTTTTCATTTGGGACCACTTGCAACGGGCGCCAGCCCGGCGTCAGAGCAATAGTTCTCCCTGTGCGGAAGAACTTGAGCGGTCAAAATTTCTGAGCAACCCCTGGAGTGGCAGCACGTTGAATGCCAAATTAAAACAATCCGCTTGGCAATCGAGCGATATCTTGTAAACTAAAGCGCCGCTTGGGTAAGAAAACGGCCGCGGAGAAAAGTTTGTGGTCACAGCAGCTGGTCCTGATCGAATTGTTTCCCGACCCGAGGTAGCCTCAGAAGCTCAGCTGCCGGAGAAGAGCGCATCGCCTCGATTGCATTTTCTGGATGGACTGCGGGGTCTTGCCGCTCTGTACGTTGTTATCGGCCATTGCTATCTAGATGTCCTTTTTGAACTGAGCGAGCCGGCAAGACATGGACACTTTTGGTCTATGACAAAAGTTCTCTCTTGGAGCTTTGTGTCAGTAGCTCTATTCATTGTGCTTTCAGGGTTTTGCCTGACATTACCAATAGTCAAGTCAGCCGATCTGCGGCTCGCTGGCGGAGCCCTGCAATACTTTAAACGCCGCGCGCGCCGAATATTACCGGGTTATTATGGTGCCTTGTTTTTATCGATCGCTCTCATCAGTGCTGCGCCCTGCTTAAGAGTTCATCGAGGTCTGTGGGGATGGTGCCTTCCAGACCTGCAGTTCGATAAGATCGCAGCGCACATTTTGTTGATTCACAATTTGCATTTTAGTTGGTCGCATTCCATCGGCTATCCATTATGGAGTGTCGCGACAGAGTGGCAGATCTATTTCCTATTTCCACTCTTGTTGCTGCCAGTCTGGCGAAGATTTGGCATAGGATGTTCAATCATCTGCGCGTACGTGCTCGGCTATTTGCCTCATATATTGCTTCTCGGCCGGTTCGATACGGCCTCACCTTGGTTTCTAGGATTGTTTGCGACGGGAATGTGCGCTGCAGCTATCAATTTCTCGAACGAACCGAGCATGGTTCGCTTGCGAGCCACATTACCGTGGGGGACCTTGAGTCTTTTGACTATCGGATTGACACTTATGTTCGCAGCGTTCCCGAGGTTGATGTTTGACCCGGTAAAAACTGCCATTTACGATCCTCTTTTCGGAACAGCTACGGGCTGCGCACTGGTATATTTCACTAAGCTGAAGACAGCCAAACATCGCACAATCATGCTCTCATTTCTCGAATCGAAACCGTTGCAAGTGCTCGGTTCGTTTTCCTAGCTTGTATCTAATACACGCACCTGTTGTCGCCTTGCTTTCATTCTATTTTGATTGCTTGCACATGAGTCCCATACCGAAGGTAATAGCGCTGGAGCTAGTGGCTGTGCCAACTTCGATGGTCATTGCCTTCCTGTTCAGCCTGGTCTTTGAACGCCCATTTCTTGCGACGCGGAACCAGTCTCATTGAGTTTGAACCGGGCACCACGTGCGGTGACGAGGGAATGGCAGCGATCGTCCGCAACAGCATGTTCGCAGATCAAGCAACCTCACAATTGCTTTTACGATAGTAAGTCGCTTCGTTAAACTGCTGTCATAAATTTCAGTCCTGTCAAGAACCTTTGGCCAAACGCAGTTCATTCAAATGATGTCTTGTGACACTGCCACCGAGTTTGCGAGACTCGACACAGTACAATAGCCTACAATGACAACCGCCAGACGTCTACTATAGCCAGCCCATTAGCATTCTTAATCATTGAAGATGTCAGGAAATTGACTACCATTTTGTTGTGTATACTCTAGGGCACAAGATTACTATTGCAACTCGACAATCACCGATCTGGTTAGCTTCAGAGGCGAAATTTGATGGACGGCGTGAACACTTCAGTTCAAGACAGGGTCGACGTGCGCGGTTTTGCCTCGCGATACGAAATTCACAACCCCCTCGCACAATCCGTTCTCGCAAAGCGATCCTTTGACATTCTCTTTTCTCTGACGGCGTTAATCATTGCTGCCCCTGTTTTGCTGGCAGCATTGATACTAATTCCGTTGCTAAACCCAGGAGCACCACTTTTCTTGCAAAAGCGAATTGGCAAGGGCGGCAAGGTTTTTTCAATCTTGAAACTGAGGACAATGTCAGTAGGGGCTCATGCCCTTAATTTCAAAACGGTTCAAGATGACGAACGGCTGACCCCGCTGGGCAGAGTGCTGCGCGTGACTAACATCGATGAACTTCCTCAACTGATTAACGTTCTCAAGGGTGAGATGAGCCTTATCGGTCCTCGCCCGCTGTCTGTAGATGAGACCGAATACATCGCCAAAACTTTGAAAATCGATCGCGATTATCCGGGTTTCATTCCTCAAGTTCTCCCTGGTCTGGTTGGACTCGAGCAAATTAACCGCACCCGCGATTTGACCTATTTCGAGCGCTTCGAGTTCAACAACGATTATCAGAACTGCTGGTCCGTTGGGCTTGATTTGCATATTTTTCTGAAAGCACTGGCGGTTTGTAAACATGTATGCCTCGCCTGCTTATGTGGTGGCGCCGTGCTACTACTCGCGGGACTAGTTGTTGGATTGGCTTCTCATACCTAGAAGTTCGCCTAGCCAACCTTTGAGTTAGCAACGAAATCTGCATACGCGTATTTGCTCACTTGCCAATTTTTGTTTAGGCATCCCGTGTCGTATCCTCTAACGAACGCAAGCCGCCCGAACAGACCCTCGTCAGTCCGAATTTTTCGTAGTTGCGCGGGCGGTGGCGTTCGGTAATAATGCGCCTTCGCATTTGATACCGGTCACGCAGCTGCCCCATTTCCCAGCTCAGCATGACTGCCGTTCGCCAAGATGCATGAAGCGCCAACCAGAGCTAGCAGAGAGCATGAGCTAAACCGTGGTAAGGGTGCCTACGAGTGGTGCGGTGATGCGATTGAAATGGGTGATGATCATAGGCGGCAAAGCTGATCGCGGTCCGGTTCGTTCGATTTAGTAGCGACAGCAAAAACTTCAACGCCGACGAACCAAGCGCCCGTTTTGAATCAGAATAGGAGACGATGTTTCCCGCTGGCGATACAAGTTCCCGTAATCGAAATCTTCAATTTTTCCCGGCACGAGACTGTGTGCACAAAACCAACTCCAGTTTACGAACAGATCTTTCTCTGGGATGCCGGCAGCGAGTGCATTGTTGCCCGCGATCCATTGCGAAGAGTTTTCCATGCGTCCTATGAAAGTCGAATATAAATTCGAGCTGATTAACACGAGAGCAATACACCATGCAGCAATAAGTTTAGTGCGCTGAAGGGCACGTGTTGTCTGCAAGGCGATAGCAATAATGATCGAGCATACAGCTGGTAATGCATGCCGAGTGAGGGGATGCGGCATGACCGGCATAACCAGCAGAGTCACGAGCGCAAAGATGAAGCAAACTGTGCTCGAATATGTCTTGGTGCTTCGTATAGCCGAACTCAAAATCAGCATAGCTACCGGCGCAAACAGCATTATGACAAAATTCGGAAAACCGACGATTGGGCTGTCGATTCTATTTTTGGCGCAAAAATAGAGGCATATAGCGGAGACGCATAGACAGGCAATGAAGTCAGGGCGTCGAATTCTATTTTTATCGAAACACAGCACTAGAGCCGGCAATAAACCGGGCAACACCTCAATGAAAGCTTTTACAGCCGCGCGCACATCAAATAACGCATATTCGTGGTTGAGCACCACATTCGGTATCGATGTCGCCTTGATTATCGGAATCGGATTCACGGTCATCGCAAGTGACACCCCAACTCCCGCTACCAAGCAAATGATCGCATGCACGAACAACCGTTTGACGGGTGTACGTTGAATGAAGGCAGCGACCATCTCTGACACAAGCAGTAAATAGCCGTTTGCACGAGTAATCGAAGCCAAGAATGCGCAGATTGTAGAGCAGCCAAGAAAATTCCCGTTTGAGACTGACCAATCGAGAAAAGCAAATGACCAAATCAGATAACACAAAAAAAACTGATCGCTCATGCATGTAGGCATAGTCGCGACAAAGTCGTACAGACAAAGTGGCGTCAGAGCCAACAAAGTCGCGTTCGTCCAATGCCCATGCCTCTGGACAATGAAAAACATACCAGTCATCGAAAGAACCGCCGCTACTATTCCGCAGTATGAAAACGACTGAGGATTGTGAAAGGGCAAAGCGAAAAGAGCGAATGGCACGGCTCCAAGATAAGTGGGTTGCGACCACTGCATCAAATCCATCTTGCCCGTTTGAAAAAACGAGACGAGCATGTTGATGTAGCCGCCCTCGTCGCTCCACGGATGTGGGCTAATTTGCAAGCACCACGCGCTGAAAGCTGCGGCAATCAAGACGCAGATCTCAAAGTAGACCCATGCGATACGTGAATGGGTTCCATCCTTAGACTTTCGCTGCATGGTCGTGTCGATCATCAAATTGGTATAGGCAGGCAAGTGTCGAGCCGAACTGATATATCACCATTCCCCCACCCTTTGAATTGCATATATATGTAGAATCAGAAGCGGGTAGGGTATATTGGAGTGGGAACATTAGTAATTACTAAACCGACGGGAGAGGTTGCTGATGAACAGAAGAATCGCGTCCTTAGCTTGTGCCCTGGCGGGCGCGTCTGTAATTGCCACAGTTCCTGCTCAGGCGGACGTCTATGGGGTAGCAGAGAAGGGCGACGTCTCTTCGACCCCTGCGGCGAACATGAGCGTCTCAGACCCCGCGGGCATCGGAGGCATCTATGCTCCTGGCTACACCCTGACTGGCGTCACCACCAGCCCGTCGAGCTTCGGGGGTATGAATTGGCCAAAGGTCGGAAAAACCTTGACTTCAGGGCAGTCCGGCCTATCTTCGCCCTTGTTCTGCAGCGCTTCCTTTGAGGTTCCCACCGGCGACTTGTCACAGACGGCGCCGCTAAATCCAAACCTCACCATTGTCGTTCAAAACTCGGCCGGTGACTATTATTACGCCGGCAAGAATCAGGGTTTAGCGCCCAGCTATGTTAAGAGTCAAGGCGGATACGACCTTTTTAGTTTGGTAGCTAGCAGTTCCCAGTTCGTGTTTGCACCGGGCCCACCGACGACCCCGTTTAGCATAGTCAAGAGAATAGCTCTTGTCTGGAGCGGCTGGAACGATACGACTCCTCCAATCAACAGCATGTATGTGACTCGTCCACTCATCAACTCACAGAATGGCGTCGGCAACTACGTTAATCACGTTCCGACCACATACAATGCGACAGAAGAAACAACGTTCAACTTCCAATAGTTTCTGGTCGCCAGTAGATTTGAGAATCGAGTCGTCCAAAGACTGGTAAGGATTTTTCGCCTGAATATTCGGCACAGGTTCCGTTGTTGCCGACATGAACCAGCGGAAGTTCATCAAGATTGTCACAACTCTGCCCAAGAATCCTGGTAGAAAACAGAGCCAGTCAAGCCACCACAGGTAGTGCGCACCTAGAAATTCCGGGAAGTTCAATATGAAGCCAAAAACCGCTTGGCTACCCCCTTGTGTTTCGGATGCGTAAGATTAGGATAGAATTCTTACTTGATGGAATATGATTGATTCCAAAAGTTACTAGCGCAGTGGAAAAGTTGGAGTGAATATGAACAGAAGTCTCATGGCAGCCGCATTGGCTCTGATAAGCGTGTCATTTGCCACGGTCCCCGCGATGGCGGACGTATACGGTGTAGCGTTCACCGGAGTCCCTAGCTATGTGCCCGCTGCGACTATGAGTCCCGCAGATCCAGCAGGTTACAATGGACCCTATTCACCCGGTTATACCCTCACAAACGTGACTACCAGCCCCAGCAGCTTCGGAGGCATGAGTTGGCTTCAACACGGAAAACAATTGGACCTAACGCAAGCAGGCAGCTTTGCCCCGGACTTCTGCAGCGTTTCGTTTGAAGTTCCAACCGGGTCCTTGTCACGAGTTTCGCCGCAAAACCCGAACCTGACATTAGTCGTCCAAGACACCACAGGTGATTATTTTTACGCCGGCAAGAATCAGGGTGTAGTTCCCACCTTCATAAAGGGTCAAAATGGGTACGATCTTTTCACCTTAACAGCTCTAAATAGCAGTCAGGGTAACAATTTCACAAATGCAACGAACGGAGCTGGTACCTACCCCCAGGCAAGGTTAACAAACATATGCGCGGTTTGGAGTGGTTGGAACGAAACTACACCTGCGATTACCATGATGTATGTGACTCGACCCCTCATACACTCTGCGGACGCCACAGGTCCGGCCAAGAATCACGTGCCCGGTACATACAATGGGACGCAACAGTCGGAATTCTATTTCCAGTAACCTAGAGCCCAGTCAAGCGCCGACTTGTATCAAGGGATTGTCTGTTCGTCGTGACTGTTCGTCGTGACAACCACTGAATTTTGCTTTCTGCTGCCAAGTCGTCAGCAGAAAGATGACCCGAGCGGAAAAGTCACCACAGGCAGTATCAAAGAGGAAGAGTAGATTATAGTTTGTGTAGAAAGCACCAACTGCAGAAAGATTTCCGGACATAGATAGGATAGAATCCTAGCTTAGGGCAATTATTTAAACCGGAACCTTACTAACTAACTAGATTTTCTAGATTGATGGAGTGTTGCAATATGAACAGAAGGATCTCGGCCATAGCCGTTGGTGTTCTAGCTGCGTCTATGTTTGCCACAATGCCCGCTATGGCGGATGTATTTGGCGTGGCAGAGAAAGGCGACGTAAACTCAGTGCCCAGTTCCAGCCTCACCATGCCGGATCCTGCCGGTCTATTGCCTGGTCAACCGGGATATTTGATACAGGCAACAACAACACTTACAAGTTTCGCAGGTATGAACTGGCCTGGAGTCAATAAGCCTGTTCTGGGTCCTGGCGACTCAGGATATTCGGCACCTGATTACGTGCAGTGTGTTTTTGAAGTTCCAACTGGTGCCTTACCACAGACATCGAACGCACCAGACCCAAACCTCACTATAGTGGTGCAGGACGTAAACGCTGATTACTATTATGCTGGTAAGAATCAAGGACTCGTTTCCCAATACGATTCGATAGACGGCGGGAGTGGAAACGGCTGGGACCTCTTCATCTTACAAGCCCAAAACGGTCCCCCCAGCTTCCCCGGTAGTTTCCAATTTAATCAAGCAAATTCGACGACTAACACAATGGGTATCGTAAATGAGGTAGCTGTCGTTTGGAGTGGCTATCAACCGACTGGCAACCCGATTACGACCATGTATGTGTCGATCCCTGCTATTCATTCGAAGAACAAAAGCGGGAAGAAGTACATCCTTCACGTTCCGGCCAACTACAACACAAATTTGGAAACACTGTTCAATTTCCAAGTTGCGTCCCCAAATTCAGCTAAATAATTTTTTCAGTTTACGCGATAGACATAGATGGTGTCTCGACGAGGTTTGATTTGCGCGCGAGGTCCGTGCACGACGCCTAGTGGCACATAGATGTTCGGATTCAGTTCGCCCAAAGTCAAACGATGGCTCCGATCATGCAACAGATCGGGCACGCTCGAGCCCGCAGTAACCACCATGAATAGTCGCGGATAGCTAGCTTTATTGACGTAATCAAGACCTTTCAAGTTCATCTCGGGAGTGTAAGCGGAAAACCAGGGTATACCGATCGAACGCCCCCCAACGGCATACACAAGTCCTGGAACATCGTAAAACGCCAGAATAGGGTCCCCTGCTTTGAACCCACCCTGATCCAAGAGAGTCTTTAGTTCATCAATCATTTGTTTTGTCTCGGGGTCGACAAAGAGTCCTGACATATTGGTGCCGGGAATCACCGCATAACGTTGATGGTATATAGGTTCAGGCAATCGAGACGGATTAATCACAAAGGTTCTCACAAACGTCACCACAGATAGTGCCGCAATGACAATGCAGGAGAGAGCAAAAGCCCATGTCCTGTGCTTCTCAGTAACAACCAAGACACACAACACAGACATGAGCATCAACGGGCAAATATTTGATACGGCATGAAGCGTGATGACATTGTTCGTTCCGAACGATGCGCAAAACGGCACCAATGCGAGAAACAGCAGCCCTCCAACGAACTCAGCTTTTGAAGATGCAAGTTCTGAGTTCTTACGCAAATGAAGAATCAGTATCGCAAAGGCGCCAACAGCCACCGCGTAGTAAGCATCAAACTTCTCATAATAAGAACTTCTGAGCGCGTAGAAAACCGAAAACAGGACCACCAATGAGCTTACTTTCGAGAGCCTAGGATACTTGCGTCGTGTCGCAACGGCAATTATTATTGGGCCAAGAATAATCAGCAGTCGACCAATCTGTTTGCCGATCACTGCAAAAGTTCTTTCGAAACCTTTTGCCTTAAGATGCGTGCGATCGGCAAGTTCACTTTCAATCAGGAGCTTGGTCTCAATGAACCATCGTTGAGGATTGTCGAACAACGTGAAATACATAGTCACTGACAGCAGCACACCAAGCAGTAGATATGCGAATATCAAAAGCTTTGTTCTCCTGCTCGTGCCAATAGCCATAAGCGGGGTGAGCAGCAGATATGCAATGCAGCTGGTCGGTTTCGAGAAGAAACAGAGTCCGCCACATAATCCAGCAAAGACTACCGCTGAGTACTGAACAAACGCGCGTTTAGATTGGCTTGACCTGGCATAGAGCAATGCGGCAGAAGCGCAAAATAATAAGAATGAAGTCAAACTATTGTATGAAATTGTTTGCGGAAACATTGCCCCGGTTGTGGCATTTGTTATGAGACCAACCAAGCACAAACAGGCGGCGAATCGGAAATCGAGACCACGAAAGAATCGCTTGGTCCACAGATATACTGCAACTCCAAGGAATGTCCCTGATACCATTCTTGATACCAGATTGAGCAGCCGAAAATGGATAATTTCGTTTGCGCACAGGTGCGGCAGTTTCGCGATAATCTGATACCACGAAGAGAAGAAAAAGTAATCGGCAGGCCGCGCATACAAAAGGAGGTACGAACCTTCGTCGAGTGTGTCAAACCCTCTATTTAATGACCAAATCAAACAAGCAACTATGCATATCGCTATCACACACAGAAATGAACTCACCACGATGAGAAGTGCGCGGCCCGGCAGCTCAGTAAGTCTGGTGAAAATAAAACGCTCCACTAGCCCGCCAATCATCTCCCCGAGCTGCCTTGCAAAACGGTCGGCCGTTCAACAGGACATCATAGATGAGTGATGCATTGTGTTGCGTTACGTTAGTCTGCAAAATTTTACTGCTGACTTCAACGCAGAGTCGACAAGGAACCAACCGCGATATCATGGATATCAAATTGGGGAATTGAAACGGAATTAAGATATACTCCTGTTGGGTGATTTGCTGTCCCGTGGCGGTAGTGTTACTCGATCACAGAATAGCTAGAATAGTCTCCAATTGGGTATGGAATCTGTTACTAAGTCTTTAGATGGAGCGGTGGCATGAACAAGTGGATTACGTCCTTAGCAATGACTCTGTTGGCCGGGTCGATGGCATACTCGACCCCGGCGTTCGCAGCAGGTAGTAACGTATATGGTGTCAGGCGGGTGATGGATGCAACTCATGCCACCCCCACAAATCCAGGCGCAGTCAACGCGACCGACCCAGAGAGTTTTGGGAGCGCTTATTCCGTAGGCTACAACATAAAAGCGTCGACCTCTCCAACAGAATTTGCGGGCTTTGACTGGCCTACCTCCCAACTGGTGGGAGGAAAACAGCCCAAACTTGACAGTACGGACGCCGGTGCCGAGCCACCAGTGTTCGTATCATGCAATTTCGTCGTGCCGACCGGCAGCCTAAAAGCGAGCGGCACAAGCTATCCAAACCCAAATCTCACATTCGTGGTGCAAGATGACAAAGGTGACTATTACTACGCGGGGAAAAACCAGGGGGTTACTCCTACCTTAGTTGACTCTCAAGGGACTCATGACTTGTTTTTGTTGCAGGCTAACAACGACGGCACCTTTGCACAGTCCGGAGGAAAGTTTGATCTCCATGTTCTGACTAGAATGGCTCTAGTGTGGAGCGGCTGGAATACCCTTGGGACAACAGCACCACCCAACATCACCACTATTTACGTCACTAATCCAATAATCAACTCGCCGGACAAGCACAACCATCCTGCTGTAAATCACAGTCCTGCCGGGTATGCAACAACAAGCTCGACGCCGGCGAGTCCAGACTCAAAGTTCAATTTCGAGTAACACTGAAGCAAAGCATTACTGTCGTTGTCGCTTTTACAATCGCGGAACGAACTTTTGCTCATTCTGGGAGATTATTCACAGTTGTAGATCCACAAACCTCAGAGAAGCTGTGTTCCTCTGGGGTTTTCCATCATATACACAGCGCGCATTGCCAAGAGTCCAAGAGGGGGATGCCTGGTATAGCCGAATTCTCACAATTGTCTTTGATTGCATCAAGCATCAAACAAGAATTTCGGAATGTGCGCGCGTGCGGACATCCGAAACTCGACATTTATATTTACTTTTCTATATCTGGCTTAACGGCCAAAGATAAGCCCAACACGAATGGTTCAGCTTAGCAGCCCCTACCGATTGCGGCTTAACCGAAATCGATTGAGTCCGATGGGTTACTGCCCGTTCCTAATGTTGTTGAGGTCGATGCGTATGCGGGACGCACCACGAACGAGTCAACCAATGCTGCTCCACCAAGAATGGTGCCGGCAAGAACGGCTCTCTTGACGGTCGCATCAATGAATTGTCTGCGGGTCATTCCCTTGACGCTAGATGGGCTACCGGCTTGAATTTCTGATTGTTGTGATGATTTATTCATTTGATTTTCAATTCTATCTTCGAAAGAACGTTCGAAAGAAGGTGGGAATGCGTGAGGTGCTGACTGTAGTAACAGGAGCTACTGTACAATGCTTGTTGGTTGAATGCAACCCTGTTGCCATGTACCTTGGGCGCACTCACGTTCTACTCTTATTCTGGAGATTTACATGAAGTTGCAAACACAGCTTTTATGCATAAGCCTTAGCGCGGTCTTGCCTTCCGCGTTTGCTCAAACCAACTCTTCATCGCAGCCACCAGTGAAGTCAGCTCAGACCCCCGTAAAGACGTCGCAACCGGCTGCGAAATCGCCTCTTCATGGCTTACAAACTGATTTTCCAATGCCGGATAACTCGTTGTGGGTGCGGTACATGCAAGCTGGTGACGCCGCGCAGGCGAAAGGTGACACCACATTAGCAAAAAAATATTTTTTCGGCTCGTTATCTGAACTTGAGAAACACCCTCCGGCCAAGACGTCCAAAGATCCTTTTCAAGTGGTGAAGATCAACACCTTGGAGCGCATGATCCGTGAAACGTATCCCAAAGACTGGTCAGATTATGAGAACAAGCGCGACGAAGAGTTGAAACTGCGCAAGGAACAAGTCGGCGTGCTGCAGAGAATTGTCAAGATCAATGACCGTTTGATTCCGCCTACAGACTTAATGGTTAAAGCCTATAAAGATCGCTATCAAACAGCGCAGTCTGAATACCAAAAGTGTTTGGAAAAAGAGAAGGAAAGCCCAGAGAAGAGCGAAAAGCCGGAGTGATCGTGTCTTAAAATTGGCGACGCTACTGCTTGTCCCAAACACCGAACTCGCGTTTGGGCGAATAAATTCAGTTGGCTCACGATTCCCCCCTGGCAACGTCACCGCTGAACTTTTAGGCGGCTTTTACAACAAGACATCCAGGTCGTTGCGGTGATAAAAATCTATGGCGGCACTTTTCTAGTCAGCTTCGCAACACTCATGTTGGAGCTCGTTCTGACGCGTATTTGGAGCGTCTCTATGGGTTACCACTTCGCCTTTATGGCAATCTCGTTGGCCGTGTTTGGTGGCACTTTGGGTTCGCTCTATGTCTATTTTTTTCCAGAGCGTTTCCGGCAAGACAACATCAACGAGGCGCTCTCAATTTATTCGCTCTTGCTTGCACTATCGACGGTGCTCGCGCTTCTAACACATTTGAGCATTCCGTTTTTTCCTCATCTGACTTTTCTGGGAATATACTCGACATTACTTACATTCATAGTCGTGGCAATCCCGTTCTTCTTCAGCGGAATTTGCATCGCCGTTGCACTGACAAAATTTCCCGAGTTTGTCAGTCAAGTTTATGCAGCCGATCTGCTGGGTGCGACAGCCGGCGTCGTTTCTTACGTATACGCTTTGCAAATTACAGACGGACCGACAACTGTCTTTCTTTCTGCGGCGATCGCTAGCACTGCAGCCCTTGTGTTCTCGCAACAAGCCAATGGCGGAAGAACTTCCAAATTTGCTGTTTTTCTGAGCGTGATTTTGATCACCTGCGTTATTGGCAGCACCATTGCCACCATGAAACAGAAACCCTTCTTGCGCCTTGTATGGTCAGGAGAAAATTTAGAGCCGCCGACATTGTATGAGAAGTGGACCGCTACTTCGCGGATCGCTATTCGCGGCGACGAAAATGCCATGGAACAACCGATGTTGTTCGGTGGAGAAGCTCACGATTTACTAGCCAGACAGCTGGTGTTGTTTACCGACAGTTGGATTGCCAGCCCGTTGCCGCATTTTGCCGGCGATTTTAGAGAAGTCAATTATCTCAAATTCGATGTCAGCAACATTGTTCAGTATTTGACCCACAATGCGCGCGTTTTGGTTGTCGGTTCTGGTGGTGGAAGAGATGTTCTGTCAGCTCTCTTGTTCAACCAAAAATCAGTAACGGCTGTTGAAATAAACAAGGCAATTCTAGATGCAGTCAATCAGAGATTCGGTGACTTCACTGGACACCTCGACAGAAACCCCAGAGTGAGATTTATCAATGACGATGCGCGCAGCTACATCGAGCGAACATCAAATGTATACGATGTGATTCAACTCAGCTTTGTCAACACGTCTTCCGGAGCCGGCGCAGCCCATGCGTTGAGTGAAAACTCAGTTTACACCGCGGAGGCTTGGCAAACCTTTATTCGCAAATTGGATCACGGTGGCATGTTGTCGTGCACGAGACCTTTGCGAACAAACTTCCAGGGCGAGCTATACAGATCCGCAGCCTTAGCCGTAAAAGCGCTCGAATTAGAGAACGTGAAAGACCCACGTAACCATATTTTGGTCTGCGAAAAGCCAATCGGGTTCCACCCGTTCGGTTTTGCCACACTCATTGTCAGTAAAGACCCCTTGACAGAGAGCGTTCTAGCAGACTTCGACAAAGCCGCTCACTTGAACGATTTCACCGTAGCATTGACACCGAAAGTGTGCCGCGATCCAGTTCTAGATAAAATCGTTAACCAGAATAACTCTGCATACCTTGCCTCACTCCCATTGCGGATGCAGGCGCCGACCGACGATTGTCCGTTTTTCTTCTACATGTTCTCGCTCAAAAACCTACTCAGCTGGCGACAGATTACGAAGCAAGGGATCACGGCTCTTCCTTACAACGATGCGCAAACTACGCTGGTGGTGGTGGCATTTGTGGTGCTGGTTCTATCAGCCATTTGCATTGGCGGTCCTTTACTGAAATCACAGACCGCTAGGGATATACAACAAGCATCGCCCTTCCTGCTTTATTTTGGGTCCATCGGTCTTGGGTTCATCACCATCGAAATTGCGCAGATGCAACGATTGACAATACTCCTAGGCAACCCGAGTCTCGGAATTTCAGTCGTACTAATGTCTCTTCTGTTGTCGGGCGGCATTGGCAGTTTTGCAACTAAATTCGTTCCAGACAACAAAGCCGGCAAGGCCGCTTCATATTGCCTAATAGCATTGATGGTCTTTTTAGCGGCGGTCGGCGCTTTGACTCCCTCCATCATCAAATCATGCTGCTCGCTCGAATTATCCATGC